>LXNI01001438.1_pt1 | contig 20749 bp, 20 predicted proteins | sample 809091 | NCBI WGS metagenome assembly LXNI01 (sample SAMN04870527, study PRJNA318959) | sponge metagenome | biome: 01000161; feature: marine sponge reef; material: water | host: Sarcotragus foetidus | place: Greece: Milos, Mediterranean Sea | collected 2013-05-29 | depth 5-7 m | reverse complement strand
CCTGCCCGACGGCCTCGCCCGCGGCACCCCCGACACCATCACCGTCACCATCACCGACACCACAACCACCCCGCCTCCGCCGCCACCACCACCACCGCCGCCACCACCACCGCCGCCACCACCACCGCCTCCTCCGCCCCCGCCTCCTCCGCCCCCGCCTCCGCCTCCCGGCCCAGGTGGTGGCGGTGGTGGTGGCGGTGTGCCTCCTCCCGCGCCTCCTGCTGCTCCTGAGGGGCCGGGGTCGGGGTTCGGGTCGGGCACCGCGGTGTGGGGGCTGTGGGGAGACGGGCAGGCGCTGTGGGCCGCTACCGGCCCCTCCGGCGGCCAGAGCGGCGCCGCCGCGCCCCTCGGCGACGACGGCGCCGGCCGGCTCGCCCTCGACGCCGCCAACGCCGCTCCCCGCGGCCTGTGGTCCGACGGCGACACCATGTGGGTCTCAGACGCGCGCGAAGATCTCCTGTTCGCCTACCATCGCCGAACCGGCGCCCGCCAGCCCTCGCTCGACATCGACCTGCACTCTGATAATGCCGCGCCGCGCGGCATCTGGGGCGGCGGCGGTGCCATGTGGGTGGTCGACACCCGGGCCGCCGCCCTGTTCGCCTACGACCGCCTAACCGGCGACCCCACAGGCGCCTACGCCCTCGCCGCGCCGAACCGCAACCCCCAAGACCTGTGGTCCGATGGGACCACCATATGGGTCACCGACAACGTCGACGACCGCGTCTACGCCTACACCCACCCCCGGCCACCCGACCCCAACAACAGCGGCGGCTTCCGGCGCGCCGCGCTCGGGCGCACCGTTGCCCTCGAGCTCGCCGCCCGGCTGGCCGCCGCGGGCAACACCAGCCCGCGGGGCATCTGGTCCGACGGCATAGACCTGCGCGTATGGGACAGCGCCGACCGGGCCGCCTACACCCACCCCCTGCCCCCCCGCATCGTCTCCCGCCTCACAACCATCGCAATAAACGGCACACCCCTCGCCGGGTTCGCCCCCCACACCACCCAATACACCACAACCCGCCCCGCTGCCCCCACCACCGTCGCCGCCACACCCGCCAACCCCGCCGCCACCATCGCCATAGAGCCCCCAGACGCCGACGGCGACCCCGCCAACGGCCACCAAACCCCCGCCGGCACACAACAGATCACCATCGCAGTCACATCCCAGGACAAAACCCGCACCACCGCCTACCGGATAACCCTCGCCCCCCCACCACCGAACACCGCCGACATCGAGCTCCGAGACCAACTCATCGCCGACCAGGAACACCTTCTCAACGCATACCGCTGCCTCCACAACACCGACACCGGCGCCGTCCCCGGCGGCTGCACCGGCAACCAACCCGCACAACCCCCCAAAACCCCCGCACCCCCGCCCCCAAACCCCACCCCCCACGACATCGAGCTCCGAGACCAGCTCATCGCCGACCAGGAAAACCTCCTCAACACATACCGCTGCCAACACAACACCGACACCCACCTAACCCCCGACGGCTGCGCCAACGGGCAGCCCCGCCCCAGCCCGAACTGACACCCTCGAGGCTCACGCGCGCGGTGCCTGCGTCGTTCAGCGCACGGACGGCTGCCTCAGCGCCAGTCTTCAGCGGTCGGGGCGTCTTCCCCAAGATGAGCAGCGAGGCGCGCGAAGTCGTCAAGGTCGGCGGTGATGATCCTGTCGCCGAGATTGATTGCGCATGCGAGCACATGGGCATCGACGACATCTGAGGCGCGGGCATGCCGCAGCAGCGTGCCGACCTGTTGGACATGCTCGGGGGTGAACGGTCTCACATCCACCGCAGGCAGGAACTTGGCCAATCGGGCCTGCCGGGATCCGTCGCGCCACACTTGCGCGACCACCGGGGCGGTCGTTCGCAGAGGTTCGTCTTCAAGGCGCGCGGCCTCGATGAAGTCCTTGGCTTCAGGCTCGTCCCGATCAATGGCGATCAGCAGCCCAGCGTCGATGATCACCGACCTGCGAAGAACCGCTGGCGCATTGCTGCCACACCGTCAGGGTCGGGTGGCCCCGACTCGGCTGACCACGCTTCCATGAACTCCGCCAGAGCGCGGATGCGGTTGCGCTCCTGAGCGAGCATCTGGATGCCCTGCTTGATCGCTCCTGACCGCCCGCCGAACTGAGGCGCAAGCTCGTCAAGCAACGCCCGCTCGTCTTCGTTGAGGCGAACAGTGGTCGTATCGGTCACCCCAGCAACATATCACATATGTGCTACGTCGAGGCCAAGCACCGGATTGCCTTGACCGCGTTCACGTCTGAAACTGACGAAGATTGTTGACATGCGGGTCTTCGCCGATGCCAGAGCGTCGCAGACCTCGCTGATTCGGCCGAGGTCAAAGGGTCTGTCAGCGTCCGGCACCTCTCGCTACTTCGCCGAAGCGGAGTGAGTTGGCGCAATAGCCAGTGCCCCGAAGACGCCGACTGCGGCAACCGCCGCGCCCAGCCAGAAAGCGCTGGCAAAGGCGGTTCCCGTGGCGTTCTCGCCAACGGCCAGCACCAGAACTTGGACTCCAAACGCGGTGCCCAGGCTGGTGATCGTCTGAAACATTCCGGTTGCCGCCCCCAGACGGTCCATCGGAACTGCCCCTACAACCGATACCTGGTACGCAGGCCCTGCTACTCCCAGTCCTCCGCCGGCCAGTGCTAGGCCCAGAATCACCAGCACCACCGCGTCGACCAGCGCTCCGGCGGCAAACGACACCATGGCCAACACCACCAGCACACTTCCCAGACAGGACGTCCATCGCTCGCCCCGGGTCGCGGCCAGCCGGCCACCCACCGGGGAGCTGAGGCTGAAAGAGATCAGCCGAACAACCAGAAACACCGTGGCCGCCGTGAGGGTGTACCCATAGCGCACCTGCAGGAGTTGAGGGGCGAGGATGAACCCTCCCATATAGGCCGCGTTGGCCGTGGCTGAGGCCACAACCGGCCCGGCGTAGTTCCGGCGGCGAAACCACTCAAGCGGGACCATCGGGTGAGCCGTGTGCCGCTCGATGGCCACAAACGTCCAAATGGTTGTCGGCACGAGGGCCAAAAACGCCAGCGCCACAGGGTGGTCAAAGCCAAGGTTGGCGCCCCGGTCCAGAGCCACCATCAAAACGACCACCGCTGACACCAGACTGAGCGCGCCCGCTATATCAACTGGCTTGGCCTCGCCGGCTCGGGAGGGGCGCACCACTAGGACTGCGGCGATCAATCCGATTGCGGCGATGGGGGTGTAGACCGCGAAGATCGCCCGCCAGCCCAACGCGTCAACCAAGGCACCGCCGGTGACCAAGCCAATGGCCGGACCTCCCACGGCCGCAAATTGGAACCAGCCCATGGCCCGAGCTCGTTGATTGACCGGGAATGCGGCCATCAGGATCGCCATACCGTTGGGAATCATCATGGCTCCGCCCAGCCCAACCAACGCCCGAAAGCCTATGAAGCTCAGGGCATCCCAAGCGAGCGCGCACACTCCGGTGGCTGCGGTGAACACCGTAAGGCCGAGGACAAGCATCTTCCGGTGGCCCCATGAATCGCCCAAAGTCCCGAATACCGTGGTCCCCGCGGCCAAACCCAGAAACGGGGCGGAGACCGCCCATGACAACGTGGCGTTGGTGGTGCCCAGACTGTCGGATATATCCGACAGAGAGGCCCCGATGATGGTCATGGTGGACCCGAACACCACCTGACCAGCGAGGAGGGTTACCAACAACCGCCAGGCGTACGCCGCATCGTGCGGCTGTTGATGAATTGTTGGAGAGCTCAGTCTTTCAGCTCGATCAGGATTTCGTAGTAGGGCTCGGTGCCGGTGTTGACCGCGGCCTCGATGCCGCCTTTGGAGATGAACATGGGCTGGCCGGGGATCACGTCGCCCTCAACTAGGCCGGAGAACTCCCCGGCCGTGTCGGGCTCGAAATCTCCCGCTATCTTGTCGCCCGATACCTGCACGAGCACGTAGTCGTGATCATGACGGTGAAGATCCGACCGCTCACCGGGATCGAGGCGCATCTCCCAAATCTTCACTCGGTCGTTTTCCATCAGCAGCTTGGTGGCCACGTCGCCGAATTCTCGTTCTTCGCTCATCTTGCAGAGCATAGGCGTGGACGCCCCGGTGGGTGGTTGCCGGGGCGGCGGCGCGGCGACACCGGGGGTCGGTGCGTGCTAAGCCATCGGGATGGCTGAGGAGCTCAAACACGACCTGCCCGAGGGGATGACCGACTGGATTGCCGAGGCGGGAGGCGGTCGCATCACCCATCTGAAGCGCCACATCGCTCGGCGGGAGGCGTGGGTGGTGGATGTGACCCGCCCCGACGGATCGGTGGCGGAGTACTTCCTACGCCTCGACCGAGAAGGGGACGGCAGCGGCACTCATTCGGTGAAGAGCGAGGCCAAGGTTCAGACTGCGCTGGTCGAGACCGGCATGAAGGTGCCTGCTATCTGCGCGTGGAGCGAAGATCTACAGGCTGCCCTACACGAGCGGATGCCCGGTCGGGCCGACTTGGACAACGCTGATCCCGCAGAGCAGGCCGCGGTGCTCGAGGACTTCATTCAGCAACTGGCGCTGCTTCATTCACTGGATCCCGAATCGCTAGGTCTCGACCACATGCCAATTCCCACCACCTCAGCCGAGTGCGCGTTGGGCGAAGTCGACTTTGTGGAGCAGTTCCTTGGGGGCATGGTGACCGATCCGCTGTACACCTATTCGCTCCAGTGGATCCGGAACCATGTACCGGAGCGCCTCGACCGGGTGAGTCTGTTGCAGGGCGACACTGGACCGGCCAACTTCATGTTCGACGATGGGCAGGTGAGCGCCATCGTCGACTGGGAATGGGCTCATTTCGGAGATCCCATGGAGGACTTCGGCAACATCTGCACGCGGGAGTTCTTCTGTCCCTCGACTCCCGACGAGGGTCTTGCCCCGATCATCCGCCGTTACGAGGAACTGTCCGGTTTCCCGGTGCACCTCGACTCGGTGCGCTACTACCGGGTGCAGCAGTTCGTGCGGTCAATCGTGTCGTTGGCCCGGATTACCGTGATCAACGATCCACAGATGCCCAACGGCATGAATTGGGCCTACCGCTACATATGTGAGCGGGCCACCTGCGAGGCGCTGGCCGACGCCATGGGAATCGAGTTGGAGCGCCCTGAGCTGCCGGAGTTTGAGACGGCCAGCTCGCTAGAAGGGGTTGTCATTGCCAACCTGCGCGATGAGGTGCTGCCGGCGGTAGAGGGTGACTATCCCCGCCACCGGCTGGATCACGCCACGTTGTTGGTGGAGTGCCTGGACCGGCAAAAGCAGATCGGTCCACAGCTGGCAGACATCGAACTGGATGAGATTGCCGCCCTCACTGGCCGCCGATCCGACACGCTCGAAGATGGGCTGTTTGATCTGGATAAGGCCATTCAAGACCAGGGGGCCGGAAGCGAGGCAGATGTCCTCCGCTATCTGGCCCGCCGGGCTTGGCGCTTGGAGTATCTCTGGAAGCCGGTGGTGGACCTGTTCCCCGGCCGCACCTTCTCCAGAATCGACTAGCTAGCTTCGGTGAACAGATTGAGCGCGGCTTTGGCCGCGGCGGAGGCCCCGGTGATCAGCACCCTTTGGCCAGACGGAACCCAGCTCATCCTGCGGTCATGCCGCCGTCGATGCTCAGGACTGAGCCATGGATTCGGTGGGCGTCATCGGAGGCGACGTAGGCCACCAGAGAGGCGATGTCTTCGGCCTGGGCCATGCCCCGCATCCCCATGTACCGACCAATCAGCTCCATGTCGGGATTCTCGGGAAAGCCGAATGCGGCGGCCAGATTGGTTTCCACCCCGCCGGGCGCGATGGCGTTTATCCGCATGCTGGTCTTCATCGTCTCCATGGCCATGGCCTTGGTCATCAGCACCACTGCTCCCTTGCTGGCGCAGTAGGGCACGGTGTAGGCCTGTCCCATCAGCCCGGCATTGGAGGCAATGTTCACAATGCTGCCGTTCGAAGACTCCAGGTGGGGGAGCGCGGCCTGTGACATCCAGAACACGCCCTCAACATTCACCCCCATGATCAGATCCCAGACTTCCTGATCGACGTCGCCCACACGATGGCCCCGGGCCACTCCGGCGACATTGCACAGCACATCGAGGCGACCGCGATCGGCCACCGTGGAGTCCACCAGCTCATAGCAGGCGTCTCTGCTGCGCACATCGGAGACTTGGGGATAGAACGCGGCATCTTCGCCCATCATTTCTGCGGTTTCCTCCAGCCCCGCCCCGTTGATGTCGCTGCCGACAACGACAGCTCCTTCGCCGGCTAGTCGTACCGCAATGGCCTGGCCGATTCCCGATCCTGCTCCGGTAACTAGAGCAACCTTCCCGGAAAATCTCATATTTTGTCCTCTTTCTCGCGATCTGTGGGCTACGGAAGCCCGGCCCCGGGAATCTCTACTCGCACGGTTTCGATCCGGGCTTGGCCAAGGCCTTGCACCTCATCAGGATGGGATCCCGGTGCAGTGACCAGAAAGAGCGTACGCCGATCGTCTCCCCCCAGCATGACCGCGAAGCAATTGAGCTCCGTCTCCACCCGGTGGGTGATCTCGCCCCCCTCAAGCACTCTCAGGGCGGCCCGGCCCACCGCATCGGCGTACCAGATGCCTCCCTCAGTGTCGTAGCAGCATCCGTCGGGGACGGTGCCGGGAACCGCGGCCCACAGCCGCCGGTTCTCCAGCCGGCCCTCCGGCCCGATGTCGAAAGCGGTGAACTGAGTTCCAAAGCTCTCGCCCACGATGTAAGTGGCGCCGTCGGGGGTGATCACCGCACCGTTGGGGAACAGCAAGTCGCCGGCCGCGGCCTCAGCCATACCGTCGGGCTGCACCAATGCCAGAGTGGCTGCGGCCACATCCTCACCGCCGTGCAGGTCAAACCCGAAGTTGCCCACATAGGCCCGACCTTCGGCATCTACCGTCATGTCATTGCAGAGCGAAGTGGCAATATTGGAAAGGTCGGCGTGCTCATGGAGGGCCACGCCGTCGTAGCGCATCACTCGGCGGTCTCTCATCGACACCACCAGCAAGTCGCCGTTGGGCATCCATCCCAAGCCTGAAGGCTGCCCCGGAACCTCAACGATTACCTCGACGGTGCCGTCCAGCGAAGCGGCATTCACGGCGTACTGGTAAAAGTCCGAGTACCACAACCGACCGTCATGCCACCGAGGCCCCTCGCCAAAATCGATTCCGCCGACGAAGGGCTCAGGGCTGGGAAGTATCTCCATGCCGGGGGACAATAGCGACTGTGAACGAACTGGCTGTTGTAGACCTCACCGAACCGCAGCGGGCGTAGGATGGACCAGCCATGCTGCACTGGGCAAAAAGTCGAGTAATCAACTCAGTGAGCGGCATGTTTGCCCACGCCGAGATGCCGTTGAAGAACACTGGCAACTTTCCCGGAGATCCGGGATTGTGCGGTCCAGATTCCATCAGCTGGCGGGTTATCGGCGATGTGAGCGTGTTCATCGGTGGAATTCGAGCGCTATTGATCCAGGCCGCCTACCCAGAAGTAGTAGCCGGGGTGGACGACCACAGCCGCTATCGAGATGATCCTCTGGGGAGGCTCAGCCGGACATCGTTCTATGTCACATCGGCCACCTATGGCGCGATGCCTGAAGTAGCAGAGGCCATCAACCTGGTGAAGTCGGCCCACCAAGGGGTGAGCGGGACCTCGCATCGGGGACAGGCCTACAGCGCATCAACCCCGGAGTTGGCGGCATGGGTCCACAACTCCCTCACCGATTCCTTCTTGGAGGCTTACCAGCGGTTCGGAGGCCGCTTGACCGTGGCCGAAGCCGACCAATTCGTGGTCGAGCAGATGAAGGTGGGGGAGATGCTGGGTGCGTCGCCTCTGCCGGCAACGGCGTCCGAGTTGAGTACCTGGATATCTGGGCACCCTGCGCTGGCCTCCAGTCCGGGGATGCGCGACGCCATCAGATTCCTTCGGAAACCCCCGATCTCCGCGGCCCAGCGCGCGGGGTACCAAGTATTGATGAATGGGGCAATCACCACGATTCCCCGGGAACTGACCTCGGTCTTGGGACTGACCGCGGCTCCCGGAGCCCGGGTGGCCGCCACCGCGATGGTCCTCGGGCTTCGGCGGGTGATGATGAACAGTCCAGCGTGGCAGGCGGCCCTGGAACGGTGTGATGTGGCCTACGATCCACGGCTCTTCCGAGACAAGAGTGAAGAAGCCGCCTAAGGGGCCACAAGACCGGCCAGGTTGTCGCGCATGATCATCCGGACCTCAGTTTCAGACAGGCCAGCCAGAGATTCCGTGAACTCGAGCGGTTCGGCGAGGCCCTCGGCGTGGGGCCAGTCGGAGCCGAACAGCACCTGCGAGGCTCCGATGGAGCGGGCCAACTCGGCAATCGGCTCCTCATGGTAGGGGGACACGAACACATGGCGGCGGAAGATGTCGCTGGGCTTCTCGGTCAGGGGGCCTCGTAGCCACGGCCCGTTGCGGCCCATGCGGTTCATCTTGTTCATGGCGGCCATCAGGTAGTCCACCCACAGGCTGCCGTTCTCTACGCTCATCACCCGGACGTTGGGGAACGCGGTGAAGAGGTTGGCGTAGATCAGGGCGGCGATCGTTTCCATGATCGGGCGGTCGCCGTAGAAGCAGGTCCACTGCAAGGCGGATTGGCGGTGCGAGGGGGGATTGGGCTCCTCTCCCCAGTGCACCGACATCGACTGGTTGTAGCCCGACTCGCCGATGTGGAATCCGACTACGGCTCGGGCTTCGTTGATCCGGGCCCAGAACGGGTCGAAGACCGGGTCGGCGATGTTGCGGCCCCCGGCGGGTCCGGGGCGCACGGACACGATTCGGGCCCCCCGGTCAAGCGCCCACTCCAACTCGGCCACCGCTCGGTCGGGATCGACCAACGACATCAGAGGAGGGGCATGAATGCGCCCATCCCGGTTTAGGCCCCATTCGTCGTCCAGCCAGCGGTTGAAGGCCCTCAGGTTGGCGTAGAGCAGGTCGTGGTCATCCACCATGAAGTGCTCCACACATACGGCCAGCGTGGGGAACAGCACTGCGGCCTCCACCCCCTGGGAGTCGAGGACCTCAACTCGAGCAGCGCGCGATACGTACTCGGGGCGGTGTGGCTCGGATACCTGGCTGCGTTTGACCACTTGGCCTCCGCCCTGGCCCTGCTTCATGGCCTGGAGCATCTCCCGCAGCATCCCCGGCTTGGGGGCAGTGTCGAAGCTGCGGTGCTCCAAGAAGGTGAACCTCCGGTCGCCGATGTACACCTCTTCGGAGCCGCCTGGTTCGATTACGGGCCGCACCGCTCGGTCAGCGAACGCCGGGTCGATGTAGCGGGTAAAGGCGTCTCGCGGCTCGTAATAGTGGTTGTCAGCATCGAAGGCCCGGTATTCCAGTTCCATGTCGCTCAGGTTATGGTGCCCGCAGCCGGGCCGGTAGGGTTGCCCCGGCAAGCACCGCCCAACCAATGAAGGAGAGCGGAGAGATGGGACGGCTGGACGGCAAGGTAGCAATCATCACTGGAGCAGCCCGGGGGCAGGGTGAGGCCGAGGCCCGGCTGTTCGCCTCCGAGGGGGCCAAAGTGGTGCTGGGTGATGTCCTGGACGACGACGGCAAGCAGGTGGCGGCCAGCATCGGTGAGAACGCTCGCTACGTACACCTCGACGTGGCCCAAGAGGGCGACTGGGCCGCGGCGGTGGAAGCGGCTGCCAGCATGGGATCGCTGACGGTCCTGGTCAACAACGCGGCCATCCTCAGGCCGGCAGCCATCGAGGCCACCACCCTTGAGGACTACATGGAGGTCATCAACGTCAACCAAGTGGGCACATTCCTGGGCATGAAGGCCGTGCTCGAGCCCATGAAGATGGCCGGCGGGGGCTCCATCGTGAACATCAGCTCCATCGACGGGCAGCAGTCCAAGAACGGCCTCATCAGCTACACCGCCTCGAAGTTCGCCATCCGGGGCATGACCAAGACCGCGGCCATCGAGTGGGGCCGGTTCGGCATCAGGGCCAACTCCATCCACCCCGGCGGGGTGAACACCCCGATGGGCAATCCGACGAATGACCCTCGGGCGGAAAAAGAGCCCTACATCTTCCATCCCATCGACCGGGTGGGCGAGCCCATCGAGATCGCCTATGCGGCGTTGTTCTTGGCCAGCGACGAGGCTTCTTACGTAACCGGGGCCGAACTGAATGTGGACGGCGGCTGGCGGGCCGGATTGGTCACCCCCGGCCTTCCCGGCACCGACCATGTGGTCGACTTCGGCTACAGCCCCGACTGACGGCCCAGCGCTTCCTCCACTCGCCTTGAGCCAAAAGCTGTATGTATCGGGCGAGATGGTCTGCGACGGGACGGTGACCGCTTCCGCTGCGGGAACATTCATACGGGCAAACCGGCAACTCATCGACGATCTTTAGGCGCCGACTCCTCAATGCTGGTCCGGTCAGTGCTCTAGTTCCACTGCGAAGCGGTCGGTGTAGAAGCTGAGAGCCTGGCGGCGCTCCTCAGCAGTCATGCCGAAGTCGGCCAGGTCGTATATCACCCGGCCGTGCTTCCCCCGGGGGTGGTCGTCCATGTAGGCGTCCATCGCGGCCCTGACATTTGGCGTGAACGGCTGGTCGGCCAGTTTGTAGATGCGCTCCACCATGGCCACGTCGTCAGCCATGAACTCGTGGAACAGCACATCGAGGGACTGCTCAGGGGGCACCATGTCTCGGTCGTTGGTGCATGACTGGAGCATGTCGGCGATGAGCTGGGCCCACCATTGGCCGATTCCGTGGACGTCCACCGGATGGGTCGCGCTCATGCGGGCCGAGTAGCAGATCATGGTGGCGAACGAGGCGGTGATCGACACCGGATCGCGGTGGGTGAACACCACGGTGGCGTCGCCGAACACGTTCATGAGGGGCCCGACCTGCTCCAAGTGCTGGGGCGACTTGAGCACCCAACGCTCCCGGGGTAGGCGCTGGTGGGTGAGTACTTTGAGTATCCGCTTGAGGTACTGGTAATGGGGAGTTTGGTCGTGCTCTTTGTAGTAAGACCGCCAGGTGGGCAGCACCGCCAGGCAGTCGAACAGCATCGTGGAGAAGTCGATGCCCAGTAGGTGGATCTCCTCGTGGACGTGATCCCAGGTCATCTCGTGCATGCGGTCGTAGTGGGGCATGGCCGTGTTGTGGATCACCAGACCGTTCTTGGCCCGCTCGATGCGGCCTTCGGTGGTTCCGGATTCCTCAGGGGGGGGAACCGGCTCCATGGCCTCCCACCAGGGCAGAGACCGCAGTGCGGGGTCGGCAGAGATGAGGTTGTGCAGATGGGTAGTGCCCGTGCGGGGCAGCCCGGCAATCACAATGGGCCGGTCGATGGGCACATCTAAGGCATCGGGGTGGTCCTTGATGTACTGCTCTATGCGCAGTCGATTGGCGGCAAACGTGGTGAGCTGGCTGAAGCTGCTCACCCGGCCCATGGGGGAGTGGTCGGCTTCGGTGTCCAATGAGTGGCACAGCACCTCGAGCGGGGCCCGGAAGTCGTCGGGGCCGAAATCGCTGAGCCCAGTCTGAGCAGTGGCCGCACCCAGAATTGCCTCGGGACTCAGCTCAATCTGATCGGCCATCGGAGCCGTCTGCTCCATCAACTCTGCGATCTCGGGGGCCAGCACCGGATCAACGAGGTCTTCAATGCGAATAGGGGCAGGACGGTCGCTCACGCCCGGCACAATAGCGGCCTTGGTCTTGGCCTACGGCAGCCGAAGCCGTTCCATCGGCTGGCCGGTGACTTCGGCAATCAGCTCGTAGTCCTTGTCCACATGGAGCACGGTGAGCTGGGCCGACTCAGCGGTGGCCGCGATCAGAAGGTCGGGGATCGCCGGTGCCCGGTGTTGGCCGATGTCGGCCAGGGCCATCTGAACCTCTAGGGCTCTGTCTTCGATGGCTGGCGTTATGTACTCCACCGGGATCAGAGCTAGCGGTGGCCCTTCAAGGCTCGAGCGGTAGTCCTCGGCTGAGCGAGCCGAGAACCCAATCTCAAGCTGGGTGAGCGTGGTCACGCGGATGAGGCCGCGCTCAGCCCTCGACATCCACGTTTCTGCATCCAAACTTTCCGCCAAGCGTACCGACGCGGACTTGTCGATTAACCAGGCGGTCACGACCAGGCTTTGGCCATTATCTCGGGGTCAGCGAGGTCGGCACAGCGCTCGGCAAACCGTTCCAAGTCAGCCATGGTCACCTTTCCCGTCCCTCTGGTCCGCTCTCGGGCCAAGACTCGTCTTAGATACTCGGCCCGGGACAAACCAGCACTGGCCGCCTTGGCATCGATCTCCACAACCAAGTCGTCAGGCACGCCTCGAATCAATATGTCAGCCATCGGCACCTCCAAATCCTGCTAGATATCACCGATATCATAACTACATTACCGCCGTGCCCCAACATGTGCCCGAGATCGAGTGGACCGAGGATGCCTTGGAACTGCGGAAGTTCGTGTTCGACTACTGGGGGGAGAACAAGCGGGCACCCAACCTGGCTGGCTAGCCGGCTGCCTTCTGACGGCGGCGGTGGGCGGTGAGAATGGGCTCGGTGTAGCCATTGGGCTGCTCTCGCCCTTCGAGTACCAAAGCGAGGGCCGCGCTGAACGGGATGCTGGCCGCGAAATCCTCGCTCATGGGCTCATAGTCGGGATCGTCGGCGTTCTGGCTGTCCACCACCGAGGCCATTCGCTGCATGGCCTCCACAACCTGCTCTTCGGACAGCAGCCCGTGGTGGAGCCAGTTGGCGATGTGCTGGGAAGAAATCCGCAGGGTGGCCCGGTCCTCCATAAGCCCGATGTTGTCGATGTCGGGCACCTTGGAGCAGCCCACGCCCTGGCCCACCCACCGGGTTACGTAGCCCAAGATGCCCTGCGCGTTGTTGTCCAACTCCCGCTGGATCTCGGCAGGAGACAATTCCCGGTCCGGCGGCAGCACAGCGGGGGTCAGCATGGCTTGAATGGCGGAGTCGCGTCCTGCGGAGGAGGCAGCCAATTCGCGTTGACGAGCTGCCACATCAGTCTCCAGGTAGTGCAGGGCGTGAAGGGTGGCCGCGGTAGGGGAGGGGACCCACGCGGTTGACGCCCCCGCTTGGGGGTGACCGATCTTCTCGTCCAGCATGGCGGCCATGTCGTCGGGCCTGGCCCACATGCCTTTGCCGATCTGCGCGTGCCCCGGCAGGCCCATCGCCAGCCCGACGGCCACGTTGGCCTCCTCGTAGGCGGTGAGCCACCTCGACGTCTTGATCTCCGCTTTGGGGATCATGGGACCGGCGTGCATGTTGGTGTGGATATCGTCTCCGGTGCGGTCCAAGAACCCGGTGTTGATGAACACCACCCGTTCGGACGCCTCGGCGATGCAGGCAGCCAGATTGAGCGAAGTGCGGCGCTCCTCGTCCATGATCCCCATCTTCAAGGTGTTAGGAGCGAAACCAAGGACGTCTTCAATTGCGGTGAACAGTTCCCGAACCAGAGCGGTCTCGCGGGGGCCGTGCAGCTTCGGCATAACGATGTAGACCGACTCGGCAGGGCTATTGCGATGGGGTCCGGTTCCGACCAGATCGAACTTTGCACACCAGGCAGCCACCGCAACGTCGACGATCGTCTCAGGAATCGACTGGCCGTCTACTCGCACCATGTCGGTATCCATATGCAGGCCTACGCTGCGAATCAGCATGACGCTGCGCCGCCGCACCGCCAGCGGGTTCCCCAAGGGGTCGATCGCCACAGTGTCGGCATTCAGACTGCGGGTTATGGACTGGCCGCCTTTGGCAAACGAAGCCGTGAGGTTGCCCTGCATCAGGCCAAGCCAGTTGGCGTAGGCCAAAGCCTTGTCGTCGGCGTCCACCGCGGCTACGGAATCTTCCAAATCCATGATGGTGGTTAGGGCCGACTCCATCATCACGTCGGCAATCCCTGCGGGGTCGTCTCGGCCGATGTCGTGGCTTCGGTCGATCACCAGCTCAATATGAAGCCCGTGCTTTTGCAACAGCACCGTGTCAGGAGCCGACGCGTCGCCAGTGTGGCCGGCGAACTGCTCAGGGTCAGCCAGTCCGACTGATACGCCGTCGGACAGATCTGCCCGCAGCCTGCCATCGGACACCGCGTAGGCCAATGCGTCGGCGTGAGACCCTGAAGCAAGGGGGCAATGAGTGTCCATCAGAGATCGAACTCGGTCGATCACCCGCTGACCCCGTACTGGGTTGTACGGCCCTGCTCGACCAGCACCTCCTAATTCGTCAATGACATCGGTTCCGTAGAAGACGTCGTACAGGCTGCCCCAGCGGGCATTGGCCGCGTTGAGGGCATAGCGGGCGTTGTCCACTGGCACCACGAGCTGCGGTCCGGCCGTCAATGCGATCTCCGGGTCGACTCCCTCGGTGGCCACTGAACTGGGGCCGGGGTCATCTACCAGATAGCCAATAGATCGCAAGAAGGCATTGGCCTCCTCGGGCTGTTTTTCGGGGTCTTGGTGCCAAGCGTCAATCTGGGCCTGGAGGTCGTCTCGCTCGTTGCGGCATGCCTGAACTTGCGGTCGAAAGCGCTCAACGATACCGCCGAATGAGGTCCAGAATTCCTCAGGGTCCACTCCAGTACCCGGCGCCAGCCGGTTGGCAATGAAATCGGCCAGAGGGCTGGCCACCTTCAGCCTTCCAATCGTCTCGTAGACCACGAGAAGTCAGGGTAGGTCCGGGCAAACCTGTTTTCTTATGCAAGATCAGATTTCCCGCAAATAAAGGTGCAGTTAGAAGCGGTGCTGTTGCTAGCCTCCCCGGACAACAACCCTCTAGCCACCAAAGAGGTATCAGCATGGCCGTCAACGCTGCCGGTTCGTTCGATGCCGAGGTCCGATCCACCCAGGCGTGGATGGCCTCGCCCCGCTTCGAGGGGATGACCCGCCTGTACTCGGCTCGCCAAGTGGTGGAGCAGCGCGGGGCGATTGACCAGGACTACACCGTGGCTCGCGTAGCCGCCGACCGTTTCTATGCCCGTCTGCGGGAATTCTTCGATCAGGGTCAGTGCATTTCCACGTTCGGCCCGTACTCGCCTGGCCAGGCCGTTGCTATGAAGCGGGCGGGGATCGAGGGCATCTACCTGGGCGGATGGGCTACATCGGCCAAGGGCTCTCTGCACGAGGATCCCGGCCCTGATCTGGCCAGCTACCCATTGAGCATGGTGCCCGACGAGGCTGCCGGATTGGTGCGGGCGCTGTTGACCGCCGATCGCAACCAGCGTTTCGCCCGGTCCCGGATGACCGCATCGGAGCGCCTGGCCAACCTCGAGGTCGATTTCACCCCCAGCATCATCGCCGATGCCGACACTGGTCACGGCGGCGATGCCCATGTCCGCAATCTGATACGCCGTTTCGTGGAGGCCGGCGTTCCCGGCTACCACATCGAGGATCAAAAGCCCGGGGTTAAGAAATGCGGCCACCAGGGGGGCAAGGTCCTGGTGCCGTGCGATGAGCAGATCAAACGGTTGAACGCTGCCCGATTCCAACTCGACGTGATGGGGGTGCCCGGCATCATCGTGGCCCGCACCGACGCGGAGGCGGCCAACCTGTTAGACGGCGGGACCGACGAGCGCGACCAGCCATTCATCATGGGGGCCACTCAGCTAGCGGTCCCCTCATACAAGGACGCCTACTTGGCGGTATTGCGCCGCCTGTCCGAAGCCGGTGTGGAGGGTGTGAACGGCCACCTGCTGTATGCCGTGCCCGAGAACCGCTACAAGCGGGCAATGGGTTGGCTCGATCAGACCGGGGTCAACCAGATCATCGAGAAGACCGCGGTCACCTACCATTCCTCGCCCGACCCCCGGGCCGACGACGCAGTGGACCGGGTTTCTGACGCACTGGCCGAGGCGTGGCACCGGGCATCGGGTTTGGCCACCTATGCCCAAGCGGTAGCCGACCAGCTGGTGATGCGGTCAGCGGAGGGCGAGACCTTCGGGATGGATGTGGGGGAGTGGCTCAGCTACGCCCGCACTGTCGACACCGACACTGCTCGGGAACGGGCTGTGGAGATGGGCCTGGACGTAGCCTGGGATCCCGAGGTGGCCCGGACCACCGAGGGCTACTACCAGGTGCAGGGCGGGATCCCCTATGCGGTGGCCAAGTCGTTGGCGGTGGCTCCGTTCTGCGACTTGTTGTGGATGGAGACCAAAACGGCCGACCTGGAGGATGCCCGAGAATTTGCCGAGGCCGTCCATGCTGTGCATCCCGACAAGATGCTGGCCTACAACTTGTCGCCGTCGTTCAACTGGGACACCACCGGTATGAGCGAGGACGAGATGCGGGAGTTCCCCGCGGAATTGGGCCGGCTGGGCTTCGTGTTCAACTTCATCACCTACGGCGGCCATCAAGTGGACGGGATGGCGGGGGAGGAGTTCGCCGCCTCCCTCCAACAGGACGGAATGCTGGCGCTGGCCCGGCTTCAGCGGAGGTTCCGCCTGGTGGACTCCCCGTACAGGACGCCGCAGACCCTGGTTGGCGGGCCTCGGCTCGACGCTGCGCTTATGGCCAGTTCGGGGCGCACCGCCACCACCCGGGCCATGGGCAAGGGCTCAACCCAGTTCCAGCACCTGGTGCAGACCGAGGTGCCCACCCGTGAGCTCGAGGCCTGGCTGGAGCGCTGGGCGGCCCACAACACCATCGATGCCCAGCTGAAAGTGAAGCTGCGTCCATACACCGCCGGGTCGGAGATCCTCGAGCTGGTGGTGTACAGCGGCGACAACGACTTGGCCAACGTGGTGTTCGGGGTGCTGACCGACCGACGGGGCCGGGCCATCCTCTCCGTTCGGGACCAGAACACCCACAGCCCGGCTCTGCGCCGCAAGCGGCTCATGGCGCTCATGCACCTGTACCTCATCCGCCGCTACAACGCGGTGTCGATCCAATACCTCACTCCCACCGAGGACAACTATCGCCAGGCCGTGGGCATGAAGGAGCTCGGCTTCTTCGCCTCAGTATCCGACGAGGTGGGCGAGATCATCGTCGCCGACGTCGACGAGGCGGTGGTGACCAAGCTGGTGAGCGAAGACGACGCCTTGCAGGAGCTCATCCAGGGTCGGGGCGCCTAGTAGTCCCTCACGCGGGCCATTGCCGAGCGAAGGCCCAGGGTCATGATTCCGGTTAGGCCGGCTACCCCACTAAGCAGCACGAGCCCGGCACCGAAGCCACCGATGTCGGCGAGAACGCCGAACAAGATCGGTCCGGTTACGCCACCGGCTTCTCCAACTGTGAAGAACAATCCACCGGCGGCTCCCATATTGCGCTGGGCAACGCCGGGGAGCTGCATCATCACCACAAGGGCAATCGGTACAGCCAGCCCTCTGCTCATGCCGATTATGGCCAACCCGGCCAAGGTGGCCGCCTTGACGTCCAAGAAGAGCAGAATGGAGGCGGCGGCGAACACGGCATAAACCCCGGCCATAACCGCGATCCGACTGCTTTCTGGGATCAGGCGCGGCCCAAGCAGCGCACCGACGATGCTGAGGGCAGTGACTGCTCCAGCCAGGTAGCCCGCTGCCGAACTGGAGAATCCCCGGTCTTCGATCACGGTTGGCAGCCATCCATTGAGGGCGTGGTTGAAGAAGAACATGCCAAGGGCCACGATCAGCATGAGCTGAACGGCCCGATGGCGCAGCAGGCCCCTGGCACCGGAGAAGCCGTGGTCGGGATTGGCATCGCGGTCCACCCCGGGAGCGAGCCGCTCACCCGCAGATGCGGCGACCAACCAGACGGCGATGATCGCCACGGTGATGAGGGCGTACACAAAAAGCGTCGCCCGCCAACTCTGGTCGAAAGCGGGCATGAGGAGGCTGTTGGCGGTAACCAGGGGCAAGACTCCGCCGATGGCCGGTGCAGACATGGTGATCCCCATGGCCAGCGCTCGCTCTTCCTCGTCGAACCACACGCTGATCAGCTTGGGAGCACCCACCGAAACCAGCGGACCGCCGAGGCCAAACAATGCCACCGAGCCGAACATGCCGATGAAGTTGGTGACGACCGGACGCAACAAGGCGGAGGCGGAGATGATCACGGTGGCGATTCCCAGCGAGCGGCGCAGTCCGAGCCGATCGACGAGTGCTCCTGATGGCATCGCGGCAACGAGAAACACCAGAGGCCAAGCCCCCAGGATCGTTCCCATGGCCCCTTTGCTCAGATCCAAGTCTTCTCGGATCACGTTTACCAGCGGAGTCATGCCGAATACCGCTATCCCGAAGGAGAAGTACACCAGCCACAGTGCCCCCAGCATCACCCAGCGATAGGGATGGCGGTGGTGGAGCACGTCGGCAACGTATCAACCTGCCGCAGTCGATCTGTCATGCTGGCTCGATGGGAATAGCAGTTGTAACCGGTGCGGGACAGGGTCTCGGGCGGGCGATCACCAAGCGCCTGACCGCCGATGGACACGAGATTGTGGCGGTGGATCAGAATCCGAACACCGCCGCGGCCACCGCAGAGGAGCTTGGCGGCCAATGGCGGCAGTGCGATGTCTCCGACCCGGAATCAGCGGCCGCCTTGGCCGGGTCGCTAGATCAGGTGGACGTGCTGGTGAACAACGCCGGCATCTGGATATTCGCCAAGCTGGACACCATGACCCCAGACGACGTGCGCCGAGTGCTGGAGGTGAACGTGATGGGGGTGTTCAACTGCACCCAGGCATTGGCGCCGCTGATGGGGCCGGGATCGGCCATAGTCAATCTCTCGTCGAACGCGGCCTATTCCAACTCCCCGGGAGTGGGCATCTACCCGCCGTCAAAAGCGGCGGTAGAGAGCTTCACCAAACAGACCGCCCTTGAACTGGCCCCTCGGGGCATCCGGGCCAACGCCGTCGGCCCGGGAATGATCCAGACCGAGGGCACCCAGGTGAACTACGAGGGCGACAAGGGGGAGCAGCGGGCCCAGGCTGTGCCCCTAGGCCGAACCGGCCGCCCCGAGGACATTGCCGACGTGGTTGGTTTTTTGGCCTCCGACGACGCCCGCTACGTCACCGGCCAGGTCATCTACGTAGACGGCGGACTCAGCGCGGGCCGAGCGGCGCTTTAGCCGTAGCTTGCCCTGAACGCCCCCCTCCGCGCCCTCGACCCCGCGTCGAGGCAAGCGTCACCATTCGCTGGACTCCTCGGCGTAGACGTGGTCGGGCAAGTGGTAGGTGATGCCCTCGTCGTGGAACCACGATCCCGACAAGAGCGTCGTGAAGTTGGAAACGTTGCTCTTGCGGGCGATCTTGGGGAGGAACCGCGACATGAAGCGTTCGTACCTGGCCTGTACTCGGAACCACGGAAGAACGCCAAACGTGGACTGCTTGGGATAGTTCAACTGGTTGGCCAGTGTGTCTCCGATGAGCGCCCGCGACACCTTGTAGACGTACCTCGACAGTTTCTGTCCTTCGGCAGAGTCGTTGATGCCAACCACGAGGGGTGCCGAGTTCACCAGCGAGTTGGCCAGAACGACAGAGGAAGCGCCGGGCTCTGGCTCGCACATGGTGCCTATCTCGTAGAGCTTCAGTGAATCTTCTTCGCCTCGGAAGAGGATCGACTCAGGAATCCCCATTAGGTGCCCCGAGTAGCGCCACGTCGCCATGAAGCTCGCCGCCTCCTCGTCACTGAAGTTTGCTCCCAGGCTCCTCATGTGCTTTAGCAGCCGGGCGGAGAACGCGGTGATCGCGTAGCCCACGTGGGCTGCGCTCAACGGGACGCCCAAGGCGTCCTCGTCCCATTCCTCTGAGTTCTTGAGCAAGTACCTGACTTGGGCATGCACTAGGCGGATCCGAAAGGAGAGCTTCCATCCGTCTCCGTGGGGCCCCATGCCGCCGGGAAGGAAGATCTCCACCATATGGCGGTTGTTCTGCTGAAGCCGCCGCACACCCTGGTCGCGCAATTTGCCGGTGATGAAGAACGACTCGCTGATGTTGGTGGAGAAGCCCTCCACCAGAACTCCGGCCAGCATTCCGGCCACCACCATCTTTCGGTTCCGGTGGAACATGTGGATGCCGGCAGCCAAAGAGGGAAGATCGAGCCAATCTGGTGGCGCCATGGCATCTTCAAAGAGTGCGTGGACCTCTGGGGGCGCGTCAGGAGGCTCTTCGCCGTCAGCGACTCTCATGTAGGCCGAGATGAGTTGGCTGGACTCCGAACGCTTCCTCTTGGAGAGAACCTCGACGGCGGCATCGGCCAAGGGGTCGCCGATCATGGTGTGCGCGAGGTAGTTCTCGGCCATTACTGGCTCAAACTCAAAAGCTCGCGCGTAGCCAGGATTGTCGTAGTCGGTGGGAGTCCTCAGTGTCATTATGATATGTGGCCTGCGGACGGTTGGGCGGAGTCCAAGGCAAGTGTCCCTCTGAAACGGTTTGTGAAACTGTCATTCACGACCGTATACACAAAATTCCCGAGTGTCGCCGTTGGGTCTGCCGGGGCTCTCAGCCGGGGGTTTCAGTTTGGGTTTGGCTGCCCGTTTGTGCAGCCGTGGGGGACTGCGTGGGTGTCGATTGTGTGGTTGCAGCGGTATGTGTTGAGGAGGTGTTCTTGGTCGGCGATGAGTTGGTCTCGTAGTTGGATGTCTTGTGGTGTGGGGTCAGGGGGTGGGGGTTGGGGGGTTTGGGGGGGTTGTGCGGGTTGGTTGTTTGTGCAGCCGCCGGGGGTTAGGTGGGTGTCGGTGTTGAATTGGCAGCGGTATGCGTTGAGGAGGTTTTCCTGGTCGGCGATGAGCTGGTCTCG
>LXNI01001437.1_pt1 | contig 20756 bp, 21 predicted proteins | sample 809091 | NCBI WGS metagenome assembly LXNI01 (sample SAMN04870527, study PRJNA318959) | sponge metagenome | biome: 01000161; feature: marine sponge reef; material: water | host: Sarcotragus foetidus | place: Greece: Milos, Mediterranean Sea | collected 2013-05-29 | depth 5-7 m | reverse complement strand
GGGCAATGGCAACACGTTCCCAGCGTATTTCGACGCCCTAGGTCGTTATGTGTTCTTCAATCTGGGCGTGAATTTTTGAGGAGGGACGTACACAACGACCGATGCTTGCGCCACTGCTTACAGATCTCGGTCGCTAAAGGTTGAGTGCGCCTAAGCCAGCGAGCGTAATCGTGTCGTGACCGCGCATGGCGCATCCACAATGTACATAGAGCTCGCCATCTATCACGATTCGCGCGTTGTTGGGATGCAAGTCAAGAATGTCCACACCAGGAATCGATTCATTGCGTCTGATGGTCGCATTCCGTATGAACCTACCACTATATTCACGGTAAAACACCGTCCTCCCGCTAGTCCCCTCAATATACACTTCTCCAAGCTCTCCACCGAATGGAGAATTTGGGTCGTAATCGAATACCCGTAAACACTCGAAGCGGTTGTCGCCAATCGTGACATCGTAGGTACCTGCCCCCAACCCATCACGATCCGTCGTACGCCAGGATCCGTCGTATTGCTGCTCGAATTTACCGTTGTTTTCCAGGTATCGACCTCGAGTTCCCCACTGTTCCTCAAAATATGGATCGCCCTGCTTCGTCTCATCGATAACGTTTCCGTCATTCGATAGATTCGTGACAGCGAGAAATCTGGCGTTCTCGGAATCTAAGGACGCTAGCAGACGCATCCGCGGCGCGAACATGTGCTTTTCTTTTTCTGTGAACCAGTTGTCGCGCACATCGACTCGAACGACTTGCCTATCGTTCGACTCCGCCGACTTAATCGGAAATAACTCGACAACGCGATCCAGCGCAAGCGTTTCAGAGTCGTAATGTGCGTAGGCGTAATCTTCATTCGCCTGTGGAACGACAAACCACCACTGTAGTTCGGGGCAGTCGACGGATTGGATCGTGTTTTTCGACCTTGTGATTCGTACGATGGGTCGAGTTGAGGGGAATGTCAGCATCTTCTTTCTCTTGGTGGATTCGAGCAGCGATCGGCTTGCTTAGAAGCCAAATTCGGACGTCACAGCCTAGAACTGTGCGGGTTTTGAATCGAGAAGAAGATTACATGATTATTGCCGTTTAGTAGAACGCCGCGATTGACGTGACGCGACGCAAATCATAAGCGCATACAGTAACTCACGTGATTGAAATCTCGTCGCTCAAATCTGTGATTTGAATCACGACTTGACGTCCGTTAAGTGGAAGCGCTCACATTCTGTTCTGAAGCGATCCGATCCCAGTGATGGCACGCGATCGAAGCGTCAACGTCAACTCGTTCGCGCGCTGGTTTTTGATTGATACAAACCGATGTCGCGTGTGAACATCTTGTGTGAAACCGACAACCAGTAGGTGGCGTGATAGGTGAAGGCACGTCGCCGCTCAGGATTACCCTGTCCCTGCTAGCCGTAGGATCCGGCATCGGAATTGCTGAGAGCAGAGCCTGCGTATAAGGATGTTTTGGCGCTTTGTAAATTTGCTGCGCGTCTTCGGTTTCAACGATCTCGCCTAAATACATCACTGCGACCTGGTCGGAAATGTGTTTCACAACCGCCAAATCGTGTGCAATGAAGATCAGAGCCAGGTTCATCTCGCGCTGGAGGTCGAGGAGCAGGTTGATCACCTGCGATTGAACCGAAACATCTAATGCCGACACCGCTTCGTCGCAAACGATCAGCTTTGGTTCAAGCGCGATGGCGCGTGCGATCCCAATCCGTTGACGTTGTCCACCCGAGAACTCATGCGGAAAGCGATTTGCAGCGGCCGGGTCCAAGCCCACCCGTTCAAGCAGGCGCGCAACGCGTTGTTGACGCTCCTCGGGTGTACCTACCTTATGGATGACGAACGGTTCCCCGAGAATCTTGCCAACGGTGTGGCGTGAATTGAGCGACTCGAACGGGTCCTGAAAAATGATCTGTATGTCACGACGCAGAGCGCGCAAACGCTTGCGATCCATCTGTGTGACGTCTTCGCCTTCGAAGTAAACCGACCCCGACGTTGGCTCGTGCAACCTGAGCAACGCTTTTCCAACCGTGCTCTTACCGCAACCCGACTCGCCGACTAGCCCAAGCGTCTCGCCACGCCTAACCTCGAATGACACATCATCGACCGCATGGACTTGACCGACCGTGCGAAGAAACAATCCGCCTCGCACCGGGAAGTGCTTCGTTAATCGTTCGACGCGAAGTAACGGTGAGTCGTTCATGCGGAGTCTACGACGTCCTGCTCAAGTTCACGCCAGCGTAGACAAGCGACCCTACGTTCTTCGTTAGCAGACTCAAGCGCGGGTTTGGCTTGTGAGCACTGATCCTGCGCGAATTCGCACCGGTTGCTGAAGCGGCACCCGACCGGCAATTCGTCGATGCTCGGGACCACGCCAGGGATCGTCGGTAGGACCGACTTCGACTCACTCTCTAAGCGCGGAATGGACGCGAGTAGACCCTTGGTGTAGGGATGCAACGGCGCCTTAAAGAGTGCCTCAACCGAGGCTTCTTCCGCCACTCGACCTGCATACATGACCACGACTCGTGACGCCAATTCCGCGATGACGCCTAAGTCATGGGTGATAAAGATGATCGACATGCCGTACTCGGCTTGAAGATCGCGAAGCAATTCGAGGATCTGTGCCTGGATCGTTACGTCGAGTGCAGTCGTGGGTTCATCCGCAATGAGAATGCGCGGTCTGCTTGAAAGCGCCATCGCGATCATGACGCGCTGTCGCATACCGCCTGACAGCTGGTGCGGATATTCCTCGAGACGACGTTCGGCGGCGGGAATCCCAACGTGATCCATCAATCGCAGTGCTTCTTGGCGGATTTCGGCTTTCGACGCGTCCGGATGATGCAAGCGATAGGACTCACCCAGTTGCTTGCCTACACGGTGTACTGGATTCAACGCCGTCATCGGTTCCTGGAAGATCATCGCGACTTGACCACCCCGAACTTGGCTGAACTCCTCAGAGGTCAACTGCGTAAGGTCGTGTCCGCCGAATCGAATCGCACCGCTGGTGATTCGACCCGCAGGTTTTGGAAGCAAGCCCATGACCGCCAACGCTGTCACGCTCTTACCGCACCCGGACTCACCGACCAAGCCAAGCGTTTCGCCTTCCTCAAGATCGATGCTCACCCCATCGATGACATCAACGATCCCTTCGTCGGTTTCGAACGAGATCGCGAGATCTTCGATGGAGAGCAACGGCATATCAGAGTTGCGTTCGATAGTCGTTTTGGATGATGGTCACGGCATCGAACGTTTCACCGTTTTGTTTCGCCTCAAGTGTCTCTTCTTTCATAGCGGGATCGATCCATAACAGCCCCCCGCTACTAAAAATACCCGCAGAGTTCGCTTGGGTGTTAAAGATGCTCCCCGTGGTCGGCGTCCCGATATGCTTCGGAACGCGAACCCACCGCCATGCCGCTTCGCGTGTATACGGGATCTGGAACGAAGGGACCATGACACCTGAATCGTGAACCATCTGTTCAAGTACGTGTGCCAATTTGACGCGCTCCTCACGATTGGATGAACCTCGGTATTTCATGATCAACTCGTCCATCACCGGGTTGGCGTGCGCCGTGATGTTGTTCGTTTGGGTTTTGGTGGCGTTATCCGAATGAAAGTGCTCCCAAAACCTTGGGGAGAATCCTTGACTGGCCCATCCACCCCACGCGATCTGGTGTTTTTTCTCCTGCTGTTTCTTGAACGCGGCGGAGCCGTCCATGAGCTGTAATTCGAGCTCAAGTCCCGCTTTCTTTGCTTCTTCCTTCAGAATGACCAACCGATCCGTGTGATGCGGTTGACCGTAGGTCACGGTAAACGCCAGTCGCTGTCCGTCACGGACCAAGATCCCGGTCTCGTCGCGTTCCGTAAATCCTGCTCGATTGAAATACGCTGCAGCCTTTTCGAGGTCAAAAGTTCGCGGCTTGATCGTGTCGTTGTCATAGTCACCAAACCCAACTTGGAACGTCGGTAAGCGCTCGTAATCGCCTCGCAAGATGGTTTCAATCACTCTCTCAAAATTCAGTGCATGCGCGATGCCATAACGAACGTCTTTTTCCGCCAGCATCGATTCGTTGGTGTTGAAAAACATGCCTCTGGAAGGCTGCGGAAGCTGGTTGTATAGCCAGTATTTGTGGATGTAACCGTTGTCGAATTCCTCGCTTTGGGCCTTGTCGTGCCAGAAGTCTGGCAAGACCAGACCGAATGTGTCCAGCTCTGCTTTAAGGAAGTGTTGATACGCGGTATTCACGTCACGTATAACCTTGATTCGAATACGTGACGGGTTAAACCGGTTCCGGTAGAAACGAAGATCATTCGCCCACCAATTCTCCGTTCGTTCTAGGTCAACGTACTTGCCTTTGCTGACTTCTCCCACATGGTAAGGTCCCGTCGTCGGTTCCGGTTTCCAGTTGTAAACCTCGACCCATTTATCAGACATCTCGTGGAAATGCCGAGGTTTCGGACCGAACCCGTAGTTGTAATGCATTTCATCCTTCGGCTTCGCGTCCGCACCTTGAACGCCATAGGTGTATTCGTCGTACGTCTTGACGTCGCGAACCCGATCCGTGTAGTAATTGTTGTACCAAGGCGCCACGATTTGCTCGCTTCGCATGAACTGTACCGTGAACACGAAATCGTCGGACGTGACGGGTTCGCCGTCAGACCATCGAGCGTTTGGATTAATCCGATAGTAGATCGTTCGTCCGTCGTCACCGAAAGCCCAATGCGTGGCGAGCGCTGGTATCGCTCGTCGCGTCGAGGGATGAAACGACACCGGACCAAACGCATTGGAGCGCAAGTATCCGGTAAACGAGCCGTTTGAATCTGGACCTACGAGCCGCAACGTCAAGGGAAACGATGCCATCGTCGTACGGAAAGTCCCACCTCGAATCGCATCAGGCGATGCGAACTCCGGGTCCGATTCGTTCGTGAGCCACTCCAGGTCACCCGGTAGTTCACCGGGTAGCCCGTCGCCTTCAGCGACGGCAATAGGTGGTAATTCAACGATCTCGACCGCTTCCTCGGCATCCGAGGATTCGTCGTCACTCGCACCAACAACGTCCTCAACTTGGCCGCAGCCAACCGTGAACAGGACAGGTACAAGCAACGTGAACGCGGTGATTCGAATCACATCACGCAACCAAGTGTGTGCAAAGAGTTTCATGAAATGTCCTTCACGATTGATGGTTATTCGTAGTAGGTGAATTGTTTAGGATCAAAAGCTTCGCGAATTGCTTCGCCCACATAGGTGACCATGAGCAACACGACGACCATGGCCGCTACTACTGACGAGACGATCCATGGAGCCTGGAGCTGATTAGTACCTTGCGAGAGCAGTTCGCCCCAACTCGGCGTCGGCGGCGGCAGTCCAAATCCTAGGTAGTCGAGCGCGGTAAGAAAGGTAATTCCACTTGCGATGGAAAACGGAATGAAGGTCACGATCACTGCAATGGTGTTCGGCAAGATGTGCGAGCCCACGATGCGGATGTTGCCAGCGCCTAGTGCCCGTGCCGCGCTTACGTACTCGCGGCCTTTCTCTTTATAGGTCGACGTACGCATGTTCCACGTGAGTTGGGTCCAGCCAAGCAGCGCCAACACGACCACAAGGGTAAAGAAGGTTGGCACGACGACGCTCGCCACGATCATGATCACGTACAGGAACGGAATATTGCTCCAGATTTCAATGACGCGCTGAAACAGCAAATCAAACGCGCCGCCGAAGTACCCCATCGCACATCCAATAATGATGCCAGCGACGTAATTGAAGACCAGCAATAGCGTTGAAAACGCGATCGCGATTCGAAAGCCATATACCAATCGAGCAAGGATGTCACGTCCGGTTGAATCGGTACCAAGGTAATGTTCATCAGCAAGCGACGGCGGGTTCGGCGGATAGCTGCCGACCTTTAGGTCATTCTCGAACGCGTTGTAAGGAACCGGTGGCATGAGCACCCAATTGCCCTGGTCTTCGGTCTCGAACTTTGTGCGCAGTTCGCGGTAGTTCGTCTCGTACGCGTAATCCAACCCAAATGTCGTGCCAGGATTTTGAGCACCGTACGTTGGAAAGTACCACTCGCCTTCATACGAGACCATGAGAGCACGACTATTCACGAGAAGCTCTGCGACGAGACAGAGAATCACGAGAATTCCAAGCAGGACTGCGGACCAGTACCCTCGTTTGATCGATCGAAAGCGTTTGAGTTGCTTGACGGTTTGGGGATTGAGGTTCAACACGCTCACTGGTTTGAACCTCCGCTGCCGAACTTCACCCTCGGGTCTACGATAGCGACACAGATGTCCGAAAGGATGTTTCCAATAAGAAACAAGAGCGACGAAATCACCAATATGCCCATGACCACTGGGTAGTCACGTTCAACCAATGATTCGAAACCCAGTAATCCGAATCCGTCGATGTTGAAGATCTTCTCGATAAGAAACGAACCTGTAATCACTAACGTGATCGTGTTACCGAACGATGTCGCGAGCGGAATCAGGCTATTGCGGCAAGCATGTGCGAATACAGCGCGGCGAAACGCCATACCTTTAGCAATGGCGGTCCGCACGTAATCTGCGGCCAAGTTGTCCATCAGCGAGTTCTTCATGAGCATCGTCGTTACCGCAAAACTCCCCATCAAATAGGCGGTCAACGGCAATGCGGCATGGTCAAGAATGTCGAGCGCCTTACCGAAAGTCGACAAATCGTCAAAGTCGTCGCTCACAAATCCCGAAAGCGGAAACCATTCAAGATTCGCTGCGAAGAAAGTCAGACAGGCAATACCAACGACATAGCTCGGGATGGCGTACCCGAAGAACACCAACGCCGAACTCACGTTATCGAAGACGGTCTTGTGCTTGATCGCCTTCACAATGCCAAGCGGTATACACACACCATAGGTCAGAATCAGCGTCGCCACGCCATAAAAAATGGATATCGGGAGTCGCGACTTGATGGTATCCCAAACGGGTTCGGTATAACGCGTTGAGGTCCCCAGATCCAAGGTGAATACCTTGCCCAACCAATCGAAGTAACTGAGAACGACTGGCTTGTCGAAGCCGTAGTAGCGTTTCAACTGCTCAATCTGTTCGTCCGACAGAACACTCCCGCCTCGACCATCCATGCTGCTCGAGACGGCCGCCGTACCTTCAGCACCGGCGAGCGCCGCTTCATTCAGCATCCTCTCGATCGGACCACCTGGCACCAAACGAGTGAGCGTGAAGACAAGAATCGTGACCCCGATGAAAGTCGGTAGGATCAACAAAAATCGTCTGACGAAATAGCTGGTCACAGCATTACCAACGTGACGCGCTCCATAGGCTCGAACTGCGGTCGCAGCCGTGAAGGAATGGTAATCGCCTTAGCCACTCAAAACCATGAGGCGAAGCGATTTGTAATGAGACGTACGGACTCGAAGCTATATAGACACGTAATAGATATGACCTGTTCAATCGTATTGAATCGGTTCAGGAATCGCGCCATCTCATTAAAGCATGGACCAGCAACACTTGATCGTAGCGCAGGATCTGTCGGATTGAACGTACCCGGATTCTGTTTTAGTGCGCTATCAGAAAACTAAGGGGCATTTCGACGTGTCGGTTTCCAGCAACTGGCGAGTGACATTTGGCACGCTGGTTTCGTTCTAGTAAGCGAAGCGCAGCCAGCGAGCGCCGACGCGGGCGAAGTAGATCCAAAACTTACCTAAACGAGTTGCAAGATACCAGTGCTCTCACAATTCAGACTGGGTGACGCGCTGTGAGACCAATTTGCTAAGGCTTCGAACTGTCCCGTCGAACTTCTAGATCCGGATATAGAAGTGTCGCAACTAACAGCGACGCCGGGGATGGGGTAGAAAGTTTGTCAACGCTCGTCACGACGACTCAACTACCACGTCGCGAGTTGTCTGATGTGGTGCTCTTAGGGAACTACGAAGGCTCAGTTTCTGCGCAGGACACTATACTCCCACCGTGACGTTTGTCGAGAAGATCTGTAAAGCGTTGGACGAAGCTGGGGTTCGATTCGCGCTTGTAGGCGGTTATGCGGTGGCTTTGCATGGCGCGCCACGCCGTACCATCGACGTCGACCTCGTAGTAAGTTGGACGCTGGAAGACCTTGTGAATGGTGTAAGCACACATCCGCAAAATGTCGGTTAACCGAACTTAGCTAGTTAGCTGAGAGTGCGTTCTTAGCGGCCAACGAGAGAGGTTTCCGTAAGTACGTAAGAAGCAGGAAGTAGCAAGACTTGCTCAGCCGAGTTGCGGTGTAGGTACCACTACAGCTAAATATGTCAAGGAGCACAAGAAACGCGCCCGAATCCGAAGATTCGGGCGCGAGCGAAGAAACAAGTTGGCTCTAGCCAAACATTGGCTTAACCACGTATTCGTACACGCCGATACCGGTACCTATCAGCGCAGCGACGAGAGTCACGGTAATTACGGCGATCTCGTACTTGCGTGAGCCCAGTCTATCGTGAATCGCCTCCAGTTTTGAGTTTACTCCTTCAAATTTCGAGTTTACTCCCTCAAATTTCGAGTTTACTCCCTCAAATTTCGAGTCAATTCCCTCAAATTTCGAGTCAATTCCCTCAAATTTCGAGTCAATTCCCTCAAACCGAGCATCGATTCTGTCAAACCGAGCATCGATTCTGTCAAAACGAACAAGTACCGGTGCAATAACACCTTCGAGTCGATCCTCAACGGTCTCATCAATCGCTATCGCCAATACTACAGCCTGTTTGTTTCCAAATCCGCTCCCTTCAAACTCAGCGAAACGGTCCGTCGCACCTCTAACAGTGGTCATGACGCACCTCGCAAGCTCGTTGTTCACGAATTCTATGTGCCAAAGGCACAGGGCGCAAAACCAATTTCTCGGCTGTGCGCGTCGCAAAATCCACGCGGTACGATCGCTCGTGCACACGCAGTATGTTCCGCTTCCACGGAACGTCGTATAACGTCAACATGACGTCTCTCCTCAGAGAAATGCTGAGGAGCAACCCCCAGGGGAAACTTTCCCCAGCGGGTTGTAATCGACTCGTCAAGAGCCGATGGTAGTAAAAAAGGCTCCACTCACATGAGTGGAGCCTAAGCTTCTGCCGCGACGGAAACGCTAGGCGTTCCCGCTTGCAGGCGGCAACAGGATCGTCAGAACCGGTTTCCCTTCGTCACCCAAATGCGCCACAATCTGTAACGTCACGCGGGATGCGTCCATCGATTCCCCATCTCTAGGGACTCGAGTGATCTCGAAGTTCATCCGATTTTCCTCGGGATCCGCCATGCGAATGGTGTAAGCACACACCCGCAAAATGTCGATCATCCGAATCTTTTCAGACTGGAAGACCTGCTTGGCGGAATCCTCATCACTCCATTTCACGCACTCGTTCCAGGCACAGCGCGTAAACGCGACGGGCCATTTGAAACCAGCGTCATGGGCAACATCAGAGACATCAAAAAGAAGCCCCGATGCCATTGCCCCGGCTCGTGAGCCGGAGTAACCGAAACCGTTCCCACCGTTGCTAGAAGCGTCGTCGAAGTGTCCCGACATAGCTCCCTCCAGATGGAAGTGAAGCCAGGAAGGGACTCCCTGTGGGAAGCGATCCTTCCCAGCAGGGGTAGTAAAAGTTCTGAAACTACAAGTGCAAATGCACAGGTTCAGAGTTAAGCGGCGACTTGACGTTCAGGCTGTATCACCTGACCATCAACGCGAGCCCAATCGACGCCAATCAAGCGCGTCCTAAGACTAACGCGAGTTTGACCTTCCTCGGACTCTTTCTTCGAGGTGTATGGAACACCTTCCAGATCGCTCAACCTAAAGCGAATCAGAACGTTGCGTCCTTGAGCGACATCGTCCGCCAAGATACGCACCCATTCGTGCGCTTGCGTACCCGACACTTTCGCATCGAAATACGTCTTCTTGACGTTGCCAGCCCGCCCGCGGAGTGCGGCGATTTTCACGGTGAGAAATGGCATCCCTTCTTCCATGGTCACTTCCGTGACACGGTTCAGGTAACCAACACCAGTCGTGAATAAATCGAAGTAACTCACTTGGCGAGTCTTCATCACACGTCCTCATGCAATGGTTGGTGGCGAGACAATCGAAACTGCATCGCCGTCGTGAAAGCGTTGCGAATAAATCCGCAAGCCGTTGAAGTAAGGTACACGCGTAGACTTAAAAAGTCCGCGCGCTGTATGCCGGTTTCAGTACCCGTTGGCATCTCTACCGCTAAATCCGTAGCGGCCACGATATGGGTTAAACCTTCGATCATTCGAACACCATGCTGTCGCTGGCGTTTTCATGGATCGCCGGGGGGATCTCTTGTGAAGCTGCGCCTCGGATTGGTGGCGCAAACGGTGCGCGTCGTTGCCCCGTCAGAATGTCCTCAGGCAACACGCCCATCAGCGCTTCAGCACGCTGAAATATTGGCTGCGCATTCGCCGCAGCATCGCGTGTGATACCTAGTCTGCGAAATCGCTGCGGCAGATTGAATACGGCGCGAATCCGACGAGCACAACCCCGAACGACATCCTGACACTGTGCGTCGTTGATCACGCCAATCCGTTTCGCCGTAAAGGCATGGCACGCGATCTCGTCGAATTGCCCTAACATCCTAGCCGCGCGATAGGCGTACGGCGTCGAAAACCGTAAAGCCATGCGGAACGGTTCTTTAACTTCCGCAGGGGCAATCTGAAGCGTCCGAGTGCTTCTCAGCTCTAAATTAAGGTGCTTCATTTCGTTGTCCATTCGTGCTTCAGCAGTCGACATCGCCTCGTGTATTTGAATGAGGAACCAGTCGGCGTACGGATCGCCTTCAGCGGCAGCTTGCCACACTAATCGCAACCGATCAGCAAATGCGAGCAAACCTGAGATAAGCGGTTTGTCCTTGACCATGCGACCACGTACGAGGAGCTGTGCGTGACGTGTTTGCAACACAAGGTGAAGTTGGCTGTGGAGCGTGCCGCTAAAGTTCGACTTGTTCGCCTCGCCATTTACTGCGCTGCGCTGAACTTGGTCCATGAAATGGTCCGAAATCTTTGAGACGTGAATTTGATGGCGATGCGCCGACGAATGTCGGCTAAAACGATTCGTGGTTCGTCGAAGTTCCAAGCAGGAACTCAACATGAAGATGGATCAGTGGGGATATGTGAGTAACTGATAACCTGGTTATCAGTCTGCGACCTGGATCGTCGTCTGTTGGAAAGATTCAAGTGTGCGGGTGATAACCCGGTTATCTGGATCGATCTATGCCGCGATCGCGACTCCGTTTATCCGGATTTACCGATGCACGATGGTGATAACCCGGTTATCAGCAGTTAATTCCGCGTCGTGATAACCTGGTTATCAGGAATCACGCTCGCGAGATATCTAACGCGATTCCTCACGGGTCCACTTCGACACTAAACTCCAGACGGCTCGGATCGAAACGCCAGTTGCCTCGTGCAGTGCCACGAAGTCGAAGCCGTTTAAATCGAACGTGCCACGCTCATCCACCATTCTGCGCCATGCGGCATATAGCTCGTCCTCAACTTTGCGTTCGGGGAGTTGCGGACGACCTTGACCTAGGTTTGAGGGCAAGTGGCGTCGCCGTGCCGCATACTCTCGCGTCGCCATGCCGAACAACTCATGCAGCATGTCGAACGGCGCATTCTTTTCAATGAGGCTAATTAACAGGTTTTCATTCTTTCGTTCGCGTTTCAGCAAATCGATCATCGGCCAGAACACCTGCCGGTTAAGTGAAATCGAGAGGCAGTGCGCTTTCATCGTTTCCACCCGTGACAGATCGAGCATGTGCAGCTCGCGGAGGGCTTCGACTTCCTTCTCGCCAAATTGCATGTGCTGCAATGAGCGCAGATCGCCTTCAGCAAGACATCGCATCGCGTACATCAACACGGCACTGACCAGATTACCTTCTTTGGTGTTCATCGTCTACGCCTTCCAAAGATTCAAGCCATGTTCGTCCGCGAGTTTGCGCATCCGCCGATACGCCCCAAGCAGATCGACGACGTGATTCCAATCCGAGTCGTCAAGCACATGAAGCAGTCGATCACCACAATCGAGCAAGTCGAATGCAGGAAGTGCGTGATACGCGTCGCTCGTACGACCGTTCGCGAGCGATTCAGCTAAGCGGGAGTCCGGTTTCAGAATCTGTTTCAACACCCGTTTGGACGCGCGTCCTTGGTCGCAACTAGTTGCAAGTAGCTTCCAGATGCCAAGTTGTGTTTTCGTGGCATTGCGCTTAGGCAGTTCGCACATACAGTACCCGAACCGAGCATCAATCGTCACATGAACACAGTCGTTCAGCTCAAACCGTTCTGTCAGAGCGACGCAGGCTTCTATCGCCGTCGAACGTACTTTCTGTAACTCGCGTTCGACGTTGAATGGTCGCTTCTCAGCGGGTTCGTCTAGCTTACGAGACTCGTCAGGAATAACCGGCACGTACTGATCTAATTCAATCGGATCGCCGGCGCGTTCCGCATCGAGCATGAAGAGCACGCCATTGATATCGAGCTCCGCCGCGACCGCGATTTCGTTCGCGACGTTCCTGGTAAGTTCATCGAGATCAAATGTTGCGCCATCGCAGTTCTTCACCAGCTCGCTGAAGAGCTCAGTAAATTCGCCTTCCTCTTCGGGGCAATGTCGATCCCAGATCTTGACGGCGCAGTGTTCCAACGCGCGTACGGCCGTGACCTGTCGCTTACCCATACCATGTTCCAGTGCGGTTGGTAAAAGCCCGTAAAGTCGATTCGCCGCGTAGTCCATAGCTGATATCACCGGTTGACTGACCACGTAACCGTGTTCGTTGAGTTGCCGCGCGAGTTCCCGCTGCGAGAGCGGGTCAGCATCGGGCGGTGTTGCCAACTTGGCAAATTCCATCACGCCTAATGCGCGTTCGATGAACATCAAGTTGCCTCGCATGTCGTTCTCACGCAGGTGGGCGACGAGAACATTGACTTCACTCGTCCACTGTTTGACGATGCAAGGAATCTTGGCAAACGTGTCATCGCCAGCTTCATGTAACGACTGTGCGATGTTTAGTCGCGTGTTACCACCAGCCTGGAGTGTGTAGTTTTTGGCGCCGGGTTTACGCGTAACCACGAGCGGCGACTCAATGCCGTTCTTCTCAAGTGAATTCTTGATCCGTTCGTATTCAGGATTCTGCGTGACTCTGGGATTGTTCGCATAACAAGCGATTTGGTCGACGGGTAATTCAGCGTATCGATTAATAGTTTTCGATGACGATGTAGGCATATATGCTCATGCTCCTTCGTTCGTGATCGAGGAATGTGTATAGTCGGTTATAACTGTTATTCCGTATAGTATAACAAAACTGTAACGATGCTCAGTTGATTTACCTTCGCGCACGCGATTTCGCCAACCCGAGTGTGACAATACGACCCATCGGATGGTAGTGCGGTCGCGCAACGTTCATGCATAATCGCGTCGCTTCACGTCGATTCGCGACCGATCGATCATCTTCGTGATGGTTAGACATCGACCGAAATAACACGATTTCAAGGAATAGTTATGCCCACCACCACTGTCAGCGACGGACCAGTTGCGATTACGGGCGCGGCTGGTTACATCGGCTCGCACACCGTTCACGCTTTCCTAGAACGTGGCTACACGGTGCGCGCCTGCGTCACCAATGCGAATGCGCCGGAAAAGGTGAACCACCTGAAGGCGATGATGGAGGAAGGTCTACCAGGCTCACTAGAAATCGTTGAAGGCAATATCCTGCAAGAAGGTAGCTATGACGCGCCATTCAGTGAATGTTCAGCCGTCTTGCATGTTGGTACGCCTATGCTCTACGGGGGCGAAAACACGCCCCGCGAAACCTACGACGGCATGGTGGACGGTATCTACAAAGTGCTCGGCTCCGCAACCAAGTCAGGTACAGTTAAACGATTCGTGTATACGAGTTCATTTGCCGCGATAGGCCACCCCTCGCCTTCAGGATATTTGTACACGGAGGACGACTGGGCAGACACTGGTCGAGAGCGCGACGCGAGTTGGACCGAAGACCGTATCGACAAGGATGGTGGTCTCGCTTACGCGTGGGCAAAGGTTGCGACAGAACGCATCGTTAACTCGTACACAGAAGAGCACGGCAACTTTGATGGCGTGTCTATCTGTCCCTGTGTGGTACTTGGTCCATTGCTTTCAACGGCGCACGAAGGTTTAGGATCATGGCAGTACGCACTCGCGCGCATGTTGGAAAGTAAGCCGTGTCCGCGCGGCTGGCAAGCACTTTGGAACGTTGTCGACGTGCGCGATGTCGGTGAAGCTCACGCACGAGTTTGCGAGAGTGAAAACGTCACGCCAAGCAGCCGTTACCAGCTGACGGCAACCGACGAGCGAGGTGAACTAAATGTAGATCAACTTCAAGAACACCTTCAAAACCTATTTCCAGATCTCACGGTCGGAGGTCGTCCTGAAGAAATGGCCGCTTTCCTTGAACGGCGCGGAAAAATTCATGATGGCCCACGAGCGCATTGCACGAAGGCAATCAACGACCTCGGACTAGAAACTCACTCGATCGAGGATACGCTAAAGACCACCGGCGAAACCATGATTTCACTTGGTCTCTGCAAGCCTGATTAGCGGTACCCAAGTCAGTGTAATCTTGTCCAATCTTGTGACGAGATCAGAAGATCATCCTCAACTTCAATTGACGATTCGAAGCAGGAGTCATTAGGATTTTCTTCTATTCGTACTCGACAATACGCATGAGACTGAATATAAAGAGTGAGGAGACCTGTCGTCTAGCTGCAGAACTCGCAGAGCTCACTGGCGAAACAAAGACCTTTGCAATTACGGTAGCGTTGCGGGAACGACTTGATCGAGAACGACGAGAGCACAACACGGACGTGAAACTCCATGAAATGCGGGTTATCGCCAAACGTTGCGCTGCTCTAGTAGGTCCCGGATCTTCGTCCCAAGAGCACGGGGACGAACTGTACGATGAACACGGCGTACCCCATTAATCAGCGATAGTTTTGCGCGACTTGAGATACTCTCTCCGGAAGTGGAATCCGCGCAATTCAAATCCCTGATCGGAGCTAGTGTTTGTCAAATGTCTCTAGCGAATGTTTGAGAAACTGCCTTCGTACTAAAGCGACGACTTCGGCCGGTCATTCCGTAAGACAGATGACACCCGAGACTCGAAGTCCGGTCTCCCGCTCTTCGCCAGAGAGAGTCACCATACCTAGTTCGCGAATTCACCCTCCCATAAACGCATAACAAAGTCGGCCTCGGAGAGCACTTCAATGTGATCATCTGTGACAAATGACGTGTCTTCAGAACAAACGAGGATTCTTCGCGATACCTCCGGGTGATCCTTCGCAAGTTCCCGCAAGCCTTTGAAGTGTCTCGTAGCGCTGCGTCGTGTCGCCTTTGCCTCAATCGCTACGCGCATGTCACCGATGATGAAATCAACTTCACTGCCTGAACTCAATCGCCAATATGCGATCGGCTCGCGAATCTTGGTGTATTCCATATATGTCTGTAACTCGTGGAATACCCAGCTCTCAAACGCATGCCCGAAACTAATCGATTCCCTCTCAAGTTCATTACGTCGAGCCAAAACGTTGACCACTCCCACATCCGAAAAGTAGAACTTTGGCATGTGCGTGACCCGGCGCTTCGGTCGACGTCGGAATGATGGCAGCCAATCGCCGTGCATGGCATCAACGAGAATCTCGTAGTAGTTCTTAACGGTTTGACTCGAGACACCACAGTCGGCTGCGACATTCTTAAAGTTGACTATTTCCGTGTCAGCGATCGCGGCAGACGATAAGAATTCAGCAAAAGCTGGCACATTTCTGAGCTCAGCTTCGTTGGCAACCTCCGTCGTCAAATAGTCATAGACGTACGCATCGAGATAGTCACGCCATCGCGTCGAGTCGTAGTTGCGTGGCACAAAACCTCTGTTCAACAGGCGCACCAAGTTGACTTCGCCTCGAAGTTCGTAAGCGGATAGACCATGTAGTCGATAACTCAATGCACGGCCGCCGAGTAAATTCACGCCGCCGCGTCTTAATCGACGCGCATTCGAACTACAGATTGCGAACGCAAGCCGCTCGTTTTCGATGAGCCAATGAACTTCATTGAGCAGCTCGGGTACGCGTTGAACTTCGTCTATGACCACACGACTTGGTCGAACCGTCAGATTAGCCTGTAATTCTTGACGTAATCGCTGAGGCTGACGACGGTACCGATCGAACTGCTCTCCCTGGAGCAAGTCGACAAACAGCGCATGCGGATACCTCTCCTTCAGAAGCGTAGTTTTTCCACTTTGACGCGCGCCCCACAAAAAGAAAGATGTCAAGCTATCAGTAGGCAATTCCAACTGACGACGATACATAACCTACAATATTTCCTGTAATATTCAATTAGTATTTGAATTTTACACGAAATATTCAAGTTCAAGCAAGCCTAATCCGTTCTATACTCTAGTTTTGACACGTCATAACTATTTGATCTGACAACGTAATTTGTGGTTTTACGATTCACGACGACGATGTCGTAGTCAGAGCTGCAGACTCGAAGGTCGTAAGTATTTAGGTAGATCCAAACGGCTGAGGATTCTCTACGAGACACTCATCGCACATCGAACGCAGTGAGACGAGCAAGTGCGGCCACTTTAACTCGCCATCGACCATTCGCGGAAATTCGACGATTAATCTCTCGAAAGATGCCCGGCGCTCGTCACGGTGATTCGACGTTCACCCGGTCTGCCCAGCACTGGTATCCGACACATGCATCCGCTATCGTCTCCAGATCGAAGCGACAGTACGTACGCTTTACTACGCCATATGCAAAAGGATGTTCAGTTGAACAGTTCTGATGTTCGTCAAAAGCAAATGTCTGCTGGTACCGCGTGATGACCTCATCGACAGTCGGTCGAACCGATTCCGGCACTTCCTTCATGTAACGATTGAACAATACTCGAAACTTCGGTTCACTGTCGCCGTATGCCGCGGACGCAAGCCACCCCAATGCGCGAAGATTGCTTTTCTTGACGTTTTCCGTACCGTTGAAGAGAATGTACGCGAGACGTGACTGGGAGTCTTTAAATCCCCTCTTCGCGAGTTCTAGTAGCAACGGGTAGGCATCATCGTAGTACCCATCAGCATAGAGTTCGTTCGCGTGTGAACGACTACCACGCATTTGCTTGATTTCGGCAACTGAAAACTCCGCTGGGTCTAGCGGAATGCGCTCAAACGAGTTACCAATCACCACCATCTCCTCCATGTAGAGTTCTTGTTCAGATGGTGTCGCCATGACGAAATCTAAATCGATATCCCCTTGAATAATCCTCGCGATCAGTCGTCGTTCGTGCGGCGTACGTCGTTTCATTAACTTCGACATGTGAAATAATGGCGCCACGTTTCCTATGGAAATCGGTCTGTCGTCTTTCTGTTTCGCGCGCTTTCGTTCGATTTTGCCGAGCACTTCTCGGTAGTTCACGATCGCACGGTGGTATCGTCTAACGACTCTCTCGTGCTCAAGAATTGCAGTGAGCGCTGCGATCTCTAATTCGGTTTGGTTTTGAATCGCGCGTTCGTCGTACGCCTGCCCACCCGTGCCTACGCCGAGAAAGAGCACACATAGCATTAAGCGGAAGATAGAAGCGTGTGAGTACGTTGACTTAGCGGAAAACGTCGTATTCCGGTCGAGGTAATTTGACATAACCAACGCCTAGACGATGAATTTCGAAATATACTACCTGAACAGTCAGAAGAAACCAAGCTTCATTCTCGGTCGCACTTCAGCTGCTTCGCGTTGAATTGACGAAATTCACGTGATATTGTGAGCAAGGCACGTGATATTTATTCGATAGTTTCTAGATAAAATAACTCAGTCGATTGGTTGGAAACTGGAAGACACCGATGCAATCTCGATTGTTTGTTATACCTGTGACACTGCTCATGCTGTCGCTGGCTGGCTGTTCTTTATCCGTAAACGACGCTCCGTATACATTTGCCGAGAAGCATCTATACGACGAAGGATATCTTGAAGATCCTCACGTGAAATGCGAGTTAGGTTACCAGAAGATCTACTACGTGATCAACAACAAATCCGAACTCGGCGGAAACAATGTTCTTGCCTTTACGAATTGTCTAACTGCGGAACACGTCGCAAAATTAAAGGTGTTGTCGACCGGGCCTCAAGAAAACTCGATTGAGTCACTCGCGACCAAATCCGATCCGAATAACGATCAAGTCCTCGAGATCATTGAGGCGTTTCGTACACCGCTTCCAGATTTGTCAGCGCGTTGAAACGACGTAGCTACGCCTATTAAATCCGTAGACTGATAGCACCGCCTATAGCTATTGCTGGTCCTTCGAATGCGGAGCTATGAAGTTCAGATTGCCTTCACTCAGGCAGTATCACCGTTGCACTTGCTGTATTTCGTCGCTAAACCGTTTATCGTTCATTAGCGACTGCTTATTCCGCGATCGACTGACATGAAGGACATGCGGCGGTTTCGTCAGCGAGTCGTTTTCCGGCAAGGGGCTCACCTCTTTAGCTTTCCCTCGCTCGATTGCGCTCGATATTCCCTTGAGGTTCTTACTTGCCTCAAGAGCCGTCGCATCACCACCAACTCAAGGCATCAAAGAGATAGAGATTAGCATTAGGGGTATCCTCGAGGCTAAGGGCACTCAGTGGTCCGAATCGAATAGAGTCTACCTGTCTATCCCACCTCATCAGTGCGCTCTGAGCAGTCTAGATCGATAGCCCTCAGTCTTCAAATCTACCGACTCAGTTAAGCCCCGTTGAGCATTGAGACAAATCCATAATGTGCTCTACGCTATCAGATAGTTCTCAAATTTCATCCGCATTCACGTTAACCGCATGAGCCCAGCACTTGCCACCACCAAGCCCGGCCTCACAAGCCTCTGCTATAGCTTCTAGCTTGAAACGGCAATAGGTTTTCTTGATACGACTACCATCTGTGTAGTTGTGATCGGTCGAGCAATTCTGGTACTCGTCGTGAGCAAATGAATTCTGGTAGCCCTCGACAACTGAATCCACCGTCTGTCGTACGACCTCTGGAACTTCAGCCATATAACGTTTAAACAGGACTCGAAACTGTGGTTCGGTATCCCCGTAAGCGGCGGCACCGAGCCAACCTAAAGCTCGGAGGTTACTTTTTTCAACGTTCTCAGTTCCATTGAAGAGGATATAGGCGAGTCGCGATTGCGAATCCTTAAACCCTCGTTTAGCCAGATCGAGCAGAAGTGGGTAGGCTTCATCATACTCACCATTCCGGTATAGTTCATTAGCGATTTCACGCTCTTTCCGCATCGTCTTGATATCAGCGACTGAGAACTCGCCAGGATCCATCGCCATGTGGTCGAAGATACTGCCAATCACAACCATCTCCTCCATGTATGGGTCGTCGTATTTGCGTTCGCTATGTTCTCCGCCGGAATCTATATAAGCATCCAAGTCAAGGGTGTGATGGGTAATCTTCCATAGGACATCGCGGTCGCTTGCTGGTAGTGACATGGAGAGATTTGACATGGCAAGTAGACGGCTCATGCCCCCGCCAGATACCTTATCTTCATCAACTCCGTTGGCTATTTTCGCCTCGACCCGTTCCCGATAAACTCGGTACCGTTCAATAGTTCGATGCATTCGTTTTGCCGCACGCTCACTACCCGAGAGAGTAGTGAGCGCACGGATTTCCAGCTCCTTTTCGCTTAGAACCGCACCGTCTGGAATTGCGTGAACTTGCACATGTAATAGCAGTCCCAAGCCTACTAAACTACCAGCTAGAATCAATCTAAACACAAGAAGCTTCCTTAAGTTACGTCCTTAAGATCATTACCGGTTACCGCCAACAATCTCATAGCCCCAGCCGAGCAACTTGCAATCAGCATTGCAGTACTCACAAATGTTCCGTCAAATTATTACCTGTTTAGATTGCTGGAAAAGCGGTACATCCTTGTTTCGATTTCGGGAGGGTCGTAATTCGGTGACCGACAATTCATCCACTCGGCAACGAACGGATGCGTTACGTTACACGCGATCATCGCCCTCGCCAATTCATACAAAGTTGCACCGCACAGATGCCGGAACAAGCGTATGTCGAGGCCGTCACACTGTTCAAAGACTTCGGCTAGGTAACTTTGCTGTAGATCGTTTAAGTCACCGCTTCGAATCGCATCTCTGATCTCTTCGGGTGACATTTGGAAGCTACTACCTGCCATACGAGGTCTAGTTAACCCACCGATGATGTCCGGATCGAAGTCAGTACGTTCGTGCGCCCTCGGGAAGTCAAAGTTCTCCAGCGGCAAGATCGGACGGCGACGTCGCCACTCGAATACCGAATCTGGTAGATTTAGTTCGTGCTTTGACATGTAATCACTTGATTATTGGATTGATTTTAGTAGGGACTCCACGACTTCGGAAATCAATTCCTAATCGTTTAATGACGCGAAATACCAACATATCGACGACTAAAAAAAAGACCTCACATATATTTGATGGAATTCCGTGACTACTCCCCGACCTAAAGGACGGGTCTTCTTGCTTCTCCGGCAGCAGCGGGCAGTGTGCCCGTCTTACGCATGCCTCCACAAGCAGAGACGGATAGCCCTTCCGCCTTTAATTGCAGGATGCCTTGCTGTTTGATGTTCAGCGTTGCGTTAATGTCCCGGTCATGCTCCGCGCCGCATGTCGAGCACGTCCATTGACGTGCTGACAGAGGCAGTCTCACCATTTTCGAGGCGCAGTGGCAACAGGTTTTGGTGGACGGATACCAGGGG
>LXNI01001436.1_pt1 | contig 20781 bp, 20 predicted proteins | sample 809091 | NCBI WGS metagenome assembly LXNI01 (sample SAMN04870527, study PRJNA318959) | sponge metagenome | biome: 01000161; feature: marine sponge reef; material: water | host: Sarcotragus foetidus | place: Greece: Milos, Mediterranean Sea | collected 2013-05-29 | depth 5-7 m | reverse complement strand
GTCATCACCACCTTGATTCGCTTTGCGCGCTGCTGCCCGAAGGCCTTGAGCATCGTCTTTTCTTCGTTAAATTGCTTTTGCAGCTTCTTGCTGGCAAAGTCGATATAAATCAATTTTTACTTACCTATCAGGTTAATACATTTTTGTCTATATATCCATTACTACTTTGCCAAATCTGGCGCCACTGCCGGCATGGTTGTCGTCAGCTGTGTTCTGGTGCCCCACGGCCTCACATTACTCCCTGCCCTACTCAGTTGACCCTGAATCTGATGGTAATCAGTTCTTCTTCGGTAACCTCTTGCCCGAGCCGTACCTCCACCTGATCCAGAATCCTGTCCTTCTGGATTTCGATTTCTTTAGCGGCAGCGTCGTAGGCGCGCCACGCCTCATCCCGTTTTTGTCGCAATGTTGCGTTTTACTCCGGCACTTTACTCCGACTTCACTAATCTCGTGTAAGCCAATAACTATAAATCTTTTCAGCCACTGGCCATCTTTCATTGGTGCGCTTAATTCGACGCGAAATTCTCTCAATACTACCCGCCGTGTATACTTCTACGTTATCGTGAAAATGTGGTTTAAATTACCTATCAACCACATACAGATCAATGTGAAGAGAAACGCAATGAAGAAGATACTAGCCATAACAGTCGCCTGCATGGCACCCATCCTGGTGACCGCACAGGAAGAACTTTTCATCCCGATCGATGAGCTTGGCACGGAAGAGGAACTGATTGAAAAACTCACCGAGCATTTCGGTGATGAAGAGGCGGGGATCCTCATCACGCCCGAAGTGGCCCGGATTATGGAAGCCAATGCGGCCGGCGACGAAGCCGCTCTGCGCGAGGTTTTGGCAGACATCGCCGGCACGGATAAGGTGATGCTGCCCGGTGATTCCTTGCCGCACGAAGGCGACTACATAGACATAGAGGTTGAGAGGTACTCCACTGACGAGGTTCTGGCCCGCATGCGACCCGAGCACGTCGCGGCTCTGGCCGATCACCGGCACCTGCTGGACGACGAGGGAAAGCTCTTACTCGCCATCGGCGACATGAGGGGTGTGGAACATGCCGCGGCCATGGAGTTCATCGCCAAGATGTACAAGCCTGAACCCATCGAGTCCATGATGTCGGACGAATACAGGGACTTCCTTCGGTTATCCGAGGAACGGGGATGGTACGACATACCCGGCCCAGCCATGGGATCGCACTTGCTGCGGGAAGTGGAAATGATGGATGCCGATGGGGAGGCGCAACTCAGTAGAACTTTTCTGGAGTTCGATGAGCACAACGCCGAGACCACCGCCGGCTACTCGTTCGTCTTTCCCGGCTACGAACGGATGGAGGTCCACCCGGACACGAATTTCGATGCCGTGCTGTACATCGAGAAGACCCAGGCTGACGGCATGCACGTGCACGATCCCAACCTGTTCATTGCGGGCCACGACGCCACTGTGTCAATCGGGAAGCACGACGATGGCGTGTGGGTGACGATAGTGAATGCTTTCGACGGCAGACATCTATACCGTGCGGTGCTCGAGAAGAAGCTGGAGGGCGCTGAGCGCGAGGAGTTCGTGCGCATGGCCACGGAGTTGATAGAGGCCGACTAGCCTGGAGAAATGGTTTCGGCCGAGTCCCTTAACTGTTGATTGTGACGGGTTTTCACTTAACGCCGCAGTATCCTGCAAACTTTATCAGCGAGAGCGTCTCGAGCGCCTATGCCGATACATTACGACACCGGCGATTTGTCTTGATCGACTCAACGTTAACAATCACCTTCGCAATGGCACCACACATATCTTGTTTTCACCTCTTGATTTTCTTTGCAAACTGGCAGCACTGACACCTCTTCCGCGCCATCATCTCGTTCGGCATCATGGCATATTCACACCAAACGCACGGATTAGAAAACGCATCGTTCCCACAAAGGGCAAGAAAACGAAAACAAGTAAAAAGAGCGATAAAGGTGAATACAAAGCAGAAACAGTAGCCAAAGTAGACGATGCATTAATTGCTCCTTTGAGTTGGGCACAATGGCTCATATAGAAGCGCAACAACCACCTTTCAATTCTGAGAAAACAGCCCTCAACACGTAATACAGGCTTTTGAGTAGCAGGCTCAACACCAAAGGTACCGGGGTCGGAGTAAAGTACCGGAGTAAAACGTCCCGCTCTTGTCGCAATGTTGCGTTTTACTCCGGCACTTTACTCCGACCCCACTTATCTCGGTCTCACCAGATGCAATAGTTCGCCTGCTGCGGCTGTACTCATCGAGTCAGGGTCGTTGAAAGCGAGTACCGCCAGCGCCGCGGTGGTCATAAGCTTTCCAGTCTCAGTCAGGGGTGGTTGTGACCCGCTCAGCAAACTCAATAATTCATCCATGCCCGGATTGTGGCCCGTTATCATGAGATTGCTGCAGTTCCGGCTGTATTCTTCAACCAGTTCCAGCAACACGCCAAGTGATGCGCCATAGATGGCATCTTCGTATACAATCTGCCCGACATCCAGTTTGTCTTTGACTGCTGCCAGAGTTTCACGGGTGCGCACAGCCGGGGAACACAGTATGATCTCCGGGACGATGCCGTTTTTTTTCATCCACTTTCCCACACGGGGAGCGTCCTTGCGGCCGCGAGCCGCAAGGGGGCGGTCAAAATCGTCCGGAACGCCGCTGTCCCAGTCGGACTTGGCATGCCGGAGAAGGATTAAACAGGCTTTGTTCGACATTTTATGAGAGCCTTCAGCGGGCCAAAAACTCGACCTGCCGCTGTCGCGGAGCTAAATGTTTTATAAGAGCGCAACCGGAATTTGATTGTACAACATGAGTTCTCCAATGAGTGAAACTTTTGCTGCGGTTGACCTCGGGTCCAACAGTTTTCACATGGTGGTTGCCAGACTTGAGGGCGGCCAGGTCCGCATTATCGACCGGCTCAAGGACATGGTGCGTATCGCATCGGGACTGGACGATACCAACAACCTGACCGATGAGGCGGTCGAGAGAGCCCTGGAATCCCTGCGGCAATTCGGGCAACGCATCAGGGAAATCCCGAGGACCAATGTGAAAGCGGTGGGTACCAATACCTTGCGCACGGCGCATAACGGCTATGATTTCATCCGGCGCGCCCGGGTGGCGCTGGGCCATAACATCCATATCATTTCCGGCCAGGAGGAAGCCCGGCTGGTATTTTTCGGAGTAGCCCACAGCGTCTATAACCACGACGACGCCAGCCTGGTGATCGATATCGGCGGTGGCAGCACCGAGCTCATCATCGGTAAAGGGTTTCAACCCACGGTAGCCGAAAGCCTGTATATGGGCTGTGTCAATGTCAGCCGACGCTTTTTCCCGGGCGGGAAGATCACCGGCCGGCGCATGCGGGACGCGGTTTTGTTTGCCCGCACGGAACTGGAAACCATCGAAGCCGGTTACCGGCGTATCGGCTGGGATACAGTCCTGGGTTCATCGGGGACGATCCGGGCAATCGCTGACGTTGCCGTGGCACAGGGCTGGAGCGATGGCGGCGTTACCCGGGACGCCGTTGACATCCTGCGCAAGCGGCTGATCGCCGTGGGTCATTATGACAGGCTGTACCTGGAAGGATTATCGGAGCGCCGCAAACCGGTCTTTGCCGGAAGTGTCGCCATCCTGAGCGCCATTATCGAGGCGCTCGAGCTGGAACATATACAGATATCCGACGGCGCCCTGCGGGAAGGGATCCTGTACGAACTGATCGGCAGGTACCGGAACCAGGATATACGCAAGACCACCGTTGCCAACATTGCGTCCCGTTACGGCGTTGACCTGGAACAGACCGATAAAGTGGCCAAAACCGCAGAAAACCTGTTTGACCAGGTACACAAACGCTGGCGCTTTGATGACACCGACCGGGATACCCTGCTGTGGTCGGCACAACTGCATGAAATAGGCCTGGCCATCGCCCACGCACAATACCACCGCCACGGCGCTTACCTGCTGTCCAATTCCGATATGCCGGGATTCTCGCGCCAGGAACAGCAGAACCTGTCCCTGCTGGTGCGCGCCCACAGACGAAAATTTCCCGTCCTGGAATTCGACCAGGCTGCCCTGGACAACCGGGTGAAAATTACCCGCCTTGCCATACTGCTCAGGTTGTCCTGCGTCATGAACCGGAGCCGGTCCTATAATGCACCGCCGAAGATCAAGGCAACCGCTGACAAAAACAGCCTGAAAATCAAATTTCCCCGGGACTGGCTGGACAACCATGCCCTGACCCGGACGGACCTGGATGCCGAGGCGGTGTACCTGGACGCAATTGAGTTTACGTTGAAGTTCGGTTGAGATCAGGGCCGAGATCAGCGGCTGTAATTTTCCAGCAGTTGCTGCTGGGTATTCCTGGGTTTCTGGCTGCCCGGGCGGATTTTTTTGTAGGTGCCGTCGCTTTGCAGGGTCCAGGCCTGGGAATTGTCGTTGAGATAGTTCAACAGGCCGTACTTGATGACCTGGTCCTTGGGCCGCTTCTCCTCGATGGGAAAACAGGCCTCCACGCGGTGATGCAGGTTGCGGGGCATCCAGTCGGCGGAGGAGCAAAGCACAAGTTCTTCTCCTCCGTTGAAAAAATAGAATACCCTGGTGTGTTCCAGGAAGCGGCCGACAATGGAACGCACATGGATGTTCTCCGACAGACCCTTGACCCCGGGACGCAGGCAGCAGATACCGCGTATGATCAGGTCTATGCGCACGCCTGCCATTGATGCTTTGTACAAGGCGCGGATTATTTCCGGGTCCACCAGGGCATTCATCTTGGCGATGATATGCGCTTTCTTGCCGCTACCGGCGTTGGCGGCCTCGTGTTTTATGTATGCCAGCAGGGATTTGTTGAGGGTAAAGGGTGACTGCAGCAGTTTCTTCAGTTTTGACGCCCGGCCCAGGCCGGTCAACTGCAGGAACAGCATGTTGACGTCTTCCGCCACAGCCTTGTCGCAGGTCAGCAACCCGTAATCGGTATACAGCCTGGCGGTGCGGGCATGGTAATTGCCCGTTCCCAGGTGGACATAACGGCGCAGGCTCCTGCCTTCCCGGCGCACTACCATCACCATTTTTGCATGGGTCTTGTAGCCGACGACGCCGTAGACAACGTGTGCGCCGGCTTCCTGCAGTTCGTTGGCAAGGTCGATATTGGCCTCTTCATCAAAGCGGGCGCGCAGTTCGATCACCACGGTCACTTCCTTGCCGGAACGGGCCGCATCCTTCAGTGCATCGACCAGTGCGGAGTCGTCCCCGGTGCGATACAGGGTCTGTTTGATCGACAGTACGTTCGGGTCGTTTGCCGCCTGGCGCACAAAGTCGATGACGGGGGCAAAGGACTGGAACGGGTGGTGTAACAGGATATCGCCGTTTTTCAGGGCGTCAAATATACTGCCACTCTTCTGTAACCGCCGCGGCAGGTCCGGGGTAAACCCGGCAAAGGTCAGTTCCGGCTTGTCCACCAGGTCGTAAATAGCCATCAGCCGGTTCAGGTTGACCGGCCCGTTTACCTTGTAGAGGTCATCTTCAACCAGTTCGAACTGGTGCAGCAGAAATGCGGTAATATCATCGGGACAATTATCCGCCACCTCCAGCCTGACCGCGTCATTGAACCTCCTCGACGGCAGTTCGCCTTCCAGCGCTATCAGGAGGTCGTCCACTTCTTCATCGTCCACGAACAGCTCGCTGTTCCTGGTCACCTTGAATTGGTAACAACCCGTTGCCCTCATGCCGGGAAACAGGGAATCCACATAGGTATGGATGATGGACGACAGCAATACGAAGTTCCATTTCCCCTTGCTGATGTCTTGCGGCAGGTGCACCACCCTGGGCAGTGACCGGGGCGCCTGGACGATGGACAGGCGGGTCTCCCGTCCGAATGCGTCCTTGCCGTCAAGCGTGACAATGAAATACAGGTTCTTGTTCAATACCCGGGGAAACGGGTGTGCTGGGTCCAGCCCGATGGGGCTGAGTACCGGCAGTACATTGGTATTGAAATAGCGCTTGACCCAGCGCGCTACCGCGGGTTTCCATTCGCTGCGCCGCAGCACGTGTATCTTCGCGCTTTCCAGTTTCGGCGTAATCGTGTCATTCAACACGGAATACTGGGTATCCACCAGTTCATGGGCAAGGGCGCCAATCTGTTTCAGGGTTTCCACCGGGCTGAGGTTATCGGGCCCGGTCTGAACGGAACCGTACTTCACCTGCTGCTTGACACCGGCAACGCGGATTTCAAAGTACTCATCCAGATTGGTGCTGGCAATGCAGAGGAACTTCAATCGTTCCAGCAACGGTATGGATTCATCTTCGGCCTGGGCAATTACGCGCCGGTTGAATTCCAGCAGGCTTAATTCGCGATTGATGTAAAATTCGGGGTTACTGAGATTTTGCGTATCCACACATGTTCCGGTTTGTTAAAGCTGGTGCCGGGCGCCACCCGCGCTAGTCATACCTCGGACGCGTATTGGCGACGTGTTGGCTCTGGGATGGAGTCCCCAAACTCTTTTGCCGTCTCTATCCAGAGCTCAATGGCACTATTGATGCTCGCAACTGCTGACTCGTAGCTACTACCATGAGCCACACAACCCGGAAGCTCAGGCACCTCTACGATGAAGGCGGAGTCATCGTTGCTCCAGTAGATGATGAGTTTGTATTTATGCATCGTCCATTTCTCCGAACTGATACTTTACTGGAACAGCTCGAATCTGTCGAACTTGATATGGCTTCGCATTGCTTCCATCCCGTTGGATGTTGATAAGTTCGTCAATTCCAGGTCGACGAAATATATGATGGCTACCTCGGATTCGCTCCACGAATCTATTAACAGCCGGAATGTCGAATGGTTGACATATGGTTGCGGTTGACCTATGGTTACAGAAAAACAGGAGACTGAAACGTGAGCGCAGTCACTATGATTCGGGAACTCGACCCGGAAGTAGCGGCCGAGCATGTATTCACGGCGCACAAGCACGAGGACGCGTGGCTTGACGCCTTTACCGAAAACCTGGATCGGCGGCGTGCGCGCGAAGGTTTCGCACGCACGCTCAAAGTCTGGAACATAAGCCAGACCGAGGCTGCTCGCGTCTTTGGCGTGAGCCGCCAGGCAGTCAGCAAGTGGCTGCGTCAAGGTATCCCCCCGGAACGGGCGACAGCGATTTCGGACCTGGCTGCTGCCACCGACCTGCTCGTACTGCATCTCAAACGCGACAGGATACCAGCGGTGGTGCGCAGGCCAATCCAGACCCTTGGTGGAGTTACTTTGATGGACTTGCTGGCGCAGGGCGATACCAGGACATTGCTGGAGACCTGCCGCGACATGTTCCGGTTCGAACGGGCACATGCCTGATGGCCGAACTGCTGCGGGAGATGCTTCCGGATGTCCATACCTGGTGGCGTATCGCTAATCCGGCATGGGCCAATCCACTTGATCCCCGCTTTGCCCAACAACAAGGCGGGCGTTGGAACCCACCGGGCAGCTTTCCTGCACTCTATCTTAACGAAGACATGGTGACGGCGCGCCTGAACCTCTTCGACTTCATCAGCAAATGGCCTTATGAACCGGAGGATCTTCGCGACAATACGGGACCGGCGCTGGTGGGATGTTCCTTGCCGCGCCGTCAAGTCGTATGTGATGCCTGTTCCTCAGCCGGCGTTCGCGCCGTTGGATTGCCGGATACCTATCCACTCGAAAGGGACGGCGCGCTGGTGCCGCACGCTCGTTGCCAATCCATCGGCGCGCAGGTTAAAGCAGCGCGCTTGCGCGGCGTTCGCTCCCGGTCGGCACGATCCCGCGACGGCATAGGCCGCGAACTGGCATGGTTTCCCGCCTCCGCTCGTAGCGTGGCCCGACGGGCACAGACTCTGGCGTTCACGACATGGTTCTGGGATTTGCATCGGTAAAGCAATGAAGGAATATCTATCCTGCCCTGGTCGGTAAACGCCTCCTTCCTCACCTGGAAAGTCTCACATGTTTTGGGGTCCACATGTTTTGGGGTCGGGATAAAGTGCCGGGGTAAAAGAGACCTCGCCTGGCAGTAAGCATCAAACGATTTGCTCCGGTACTGTTCTCCGGCAATTTACTCCGACCCCACTATCCTGGTGTCCAGAAATTCGGGTGAAAATCAGTCAATTCGATTGATGAGTTGAGCCGTAGGCTTCGAAATATTCACGTGACAGATTTTGTGCCATGGCAATCTGGTCGGATGTCATGCGCTTGGACAATTGTTTTATTACCTCTATTGCAGTCTCGTTAAACTCTCCAGAAACAGTGCTTAACCAAGCATAAGCCTCCACATCATCCTTGGGAATCTCTTTGCCCATGAAGTACATCATCCCGAGAGTGAACGGCGCATCAGCGTATCCTTGCTCAGCGGCCATGCGGTACCAGCGTACGGTCTCAGTGGTATCCTTTGGAACCCCTTTGCCATAGACGTACATGTAACCGAGGGCATAGTGCGCCTCAGTGTTTCCTTGCTCGGCCGCCATGCGATACCAGAGTACTGCCTCAGCAGCATCCTCTGGAACCCCTCTGCCATAGGCGTATATGTGACCGAGACCTAACTGCCCAAAGGCGTTTCCTTGCTCAGCAGACATGCGATACCAGCGTAACCCCTCAGCAGTATCCTCCGGAACCCCTTCCCCATAGGCGTATATGGTACCGAGACTGTACTGCGCATCAGCGTTTCCTTGTTCCGCGGCCATGCGATACCAGCGTGCAGCCTCAGCAGCATCCTTTGGTACCCCTTCGCCGTTGGCATACATGTATCCGAGAGCAAACTGCCCTGAGTCGTTTCCTCGCTCGGCGGCCATGTGGTACCAGCGTGCAGCCGCAACGGCATCATTCGGAACCCCTTCGCCGTAATAGTACATGGTACCAAGACCGTACTGCCCATAGGTGTTTCCTTGCTCGGCAGCCATGCGATACCAGCGTAACGCCTCAGCGGTATCCTCTGGAACCCCTTTCCCATGGGCGTACATGGTACCGAGACTGTACTGCGCATCAGCATTTCCTTGCTCGGCAGCCATGCGAAACCAGCGTGCAGCCTCAACGGCATCATTCGGAACCCCTTCGCCGTAATAGTACAAGGTACCGAGACTATACTGCGCATCAGCGTTCCCCTGTTCAGCGGCCAAGCGTTTCATGCTTATGGTATCAACGGCATCCTCTGGAACCACTTCGTCGTGGTGGGGCAAGAAACCAAAATTGAGTTGCACCCAAGTGTATCCTAGCTCGACAACCTTTTCTAAGGGTACCAGGCGATCGACGGCAAAAACCGCCAAGTATAAACACATCAAGAATAGCAACAGATATCTGAACATGGTTTGAACTATAGCATAGTCCACATTGGGCAATGCCGACCAGGTATTGGAAATTCGCGGGGAATTGTTTCGGAATGATAGCATCCTTGACGCCAAAACCGATGATACCTTTGCTCAACATCAGGTTCCGGGGTCGGAGTAATCTTTATACCCAGATCCCAATTGCTGCCATACTGGCCAGGCCAGCAAATATCAGCGCAAACTTGAATATGCGATCCGTATCTTGCGAAGGCATTGCCACGTCATCGTCCCCGAGTAACGAACTGCGCACGAAATGCGCAATGCGGTCATCAATCCTGGACATCTCAGCATTGATGATATCGAGGATGGCTATGTAAATGAAGGTCCCAGCGGCCAGCGCATTGAAACTCCCTTCGATCAACAATGCGGCCCGTCCTTCAAAAAAGCCGGAGGCAACTGTACCGAGTACGATCCCCAACGGCGTCATCAGGACAAAGATTGTCAGAATTGTCCATAAGCGTTTCCTGTCAGCACCTGAGGCATGAACGCTGACCATCAGGGCAAAGGCAGCCGATCCCTTGTGGAACAGGATGGCCAGCATGACCAGCAGGGAAGCGGCCACTTCAGCCTCAAGCCCAAGGGCGATGCCGGCTATCATGGAATGGATAGACAGTACAACAAGTAGAATTAAAGGGTAGACGGGCTGGCGAGTCTCCCCACCCTGCTCCAGATTTTGTGAACGGTTGGTTTCGAACAGGACACGGTCGATAAGCAGCAGTACAAGTACGCCGACTGCCGCCAACAATGGCGCAAGGGGGTAGTCAATTAACCCCTCAAGCGCTTCGCCGGCTTCGGGAAGCAAGTGCATGAACCCGGCGCCGAGAAAGATACCACCCGCCAGAGCATTACCCATTGACATAAAGCGGCGGCTTGTGTCGTGACGGGCTACCAGGAGCGGGATGATACCTCCGATGATACCCATAACGAGAATCGCCAAAGCGGCAACGACCTTGATGGCAAATAATGACGTGATCATAGTCAGTTCCTGTCCGTTATTTACTAACAGACTGATTTAAATTGAATAATAGACCTTTTGCAAGGTTCCGGGGTCGGGTCCCCGGGGTCGGAGTAAAGTGCCGGAGTAAAACGCAACATTGCGACAAAAGCGGGACGTTTTACTCCGGCACTTTACTCCGACCCCACTAATCGGCACTTTACTCCGACCCCATTAATCTTCAGAATATTCACAATTAATTTAAAGGCTTAATGACATATGAAGAGATTTGACGGTAAGACTGCGCTGGTAACCGGCGGCGGAAGCGGGATCGGATATTGTGTCAGTACCCGACTGGCGAGCGAAGGAGCCTATGTCATTATTGTTGACGTCGATGCGGTCGGAGCCAATTCCACTCTGGAAAAAATCATTTCAAACGGCGGTGACGGCGCCGTACTTGTGTGTGATATCAGCAACCGCTCACAAGTAACCCGGGTGACAAAAGATATTCCCGATGAGTGTGACATTGATATCCTGATTAACAACGCAGGCATTGCCCATGTAGGCAATATTGAAAATACGGCAGAAGCCGATTTTGATCGTATTTATAACGTCAATGTGAAAGGCATCTACAATGTTTTGTCAGTAATCATTCCCTTGATGAAACAGCGACGCAAAGGTGTGATCGTTAACATGGCGTCAGTCGCGTCATCGGTGGGTATCGCAGACCGGTTCGCTTATTCGATGAGCAAAGGCGCTGTAATGTCCATGACCTATTCTATCGCAAAAGACTATATTGACTATGGAATCAGATGTAATTGTGTCGCGCCCAGTCGTGTTCATACGCCATTCGTCGATAACTTTATTGCCAAAAATTACCCTGATAATGCTGAGGAAATGTTCGATAAACTATCTAAAAGCCAACCCATCGGTCGCATGGGTACCCCGGAAGAAATAGCGTCTGCTGTCGCCTACCTTTGCTCAGAAGAAGCGTCCTTTATAACAGGTACCAATTTTCCGGTTGATGGTGGCTTTATAACCTTAAACAGCTAGATATGAAGCCGCAATCAACAATCGAACCCGGTGCTGCCGGACCTTGAGCAACTTTCAGGATCTCAGTGCCAGGTTCCATCGCTTCGCCCGCGTCGAGGCGCCGGACCTCGCTTCGCCGATGTATGCAGAACTCGCTTACGGTGTATCGCTGGATGAAGAGCTGTTAGCGCTCGCGGCTCACAAGCAGAGAGGCCAGCCAGCGCCGAACATGCTGTTTGCCGCAGTGCAGTATCTGCTCCTGAATGGAGTCGAGCACTCGCTCGCATTGCATTACCCGGAAGTCTCTGGTGAGGAGCGACCGTTCGAACCGGCCTTCCCTGAGTTCCGTGCTTTCTGCCTGGAGCATCGGGAACAGATTGCACGGTTAATCGCCAACCGAAGCACCCAGACCCAGGTTGTACGGCGATGCACCTGTCTACTGCCTGTCTTCTCTCTTATCTACCGGGAATCCACGGCGCCTCTGGCCCTGATCGATATTGGCGCCAGCGGTGGTCTCAATCTCAACTTCGACCGCTATGCCTACATCTACAGGCGCGCCGGAAGTGAAGTAATACGCTGGGGCCAAAACCAGGCGTGTGTCACACTCGATGCCGAGCTTCGTGGTCCCGGAAATTTGCCCCTGTTGGAGGAGTCGATCCCCATCGCCAGCCGTGACGGGATCGATTTGAATCCGATTGACCTCTCAAACCCGGACCAGTTGCTCTGGCAGCGGGCCTTGATATGGCCAGAGCACAGGGAACGCCACAGGCAATTGATCGAGGCACGTGCTGAACTGGATGCAAGCCCTGTTCGACTTCTCCGCGGCGACGCAACAGAACTGCTCCCTGACCTGCTTAGAGAGATACCGGAAGACATAACTCCGGTTGTCTACTCCACAGTTGCCCTCTATCAGTTCCCTCGCGCCAGTCGTCGCTGTTTGTTGGAAGGGTTGGCTGCCTATAGCCGGGAACGCCCGGTCTGGCAGGTGGCTCTCGAGGGTGACCAGCCTCCAGGGATCACTCTCACCAGGTACCGGAATGGTTCGGGCAAGTCAGAACTTCTTGCCCGCGCTTCCCCCCATGGCTGGTGGATCGAGTGGCAAAAACAGTTGACAGCATAGTTCATTCGGCTAAGATGACCGCCCAGTGCGCGAATCCTTTGCGCCCAACAGGAGCAACGTCATCATGTGGACCATAGACCTATAACATTCGTTATAACCACGACGCCTTTGTGATGTCCCGGAGCGGCCACATCGGATTGCTTTGTCACAACTGAAACATCAATCCTCCCGGTAGATGTAATCATATGCCTGCTGTGCGCTGGACCATCTGTTTCCTGTCTGTGTAACTTCATGTTGGATTATCACCAGGCGTCTTTCTCACACTGTCAAGTTCGGTACAGGCTGGGTTATCGCCTCGTACCCCTAAAAGGAACGTAATGAAAGATAAAAAAAGTGACAGAAAACCGAGCAAAGTCAAAGAAATCTACGACAAGATGAAGGCAGAAAAGTTATTGTCTCAGGGCAAGACCGGGAAGGGTAAGAGATCCAAATCCGGCAACAGTCCCGGCAACAAGTATCGATCCAATCCGCGTGGCGCCGAGAAGCAGAATTGGCATCGATTAGGCAGCAAACGGCGTTGATGAAACAGGAGGCAGGAGATGATTGTTAATGACAGCTTCAGGAATACCCATACGCGACCTCCACGATACGGTCGCGGGGTCTTAATGACGAATGTCTCCAGATTTACAATCTTCATAAACCAATACTCAATTTCAGCAGTTAATTACTTCCTGTCAAGACATTGATTTTAAACTAACAATATGCGAATGTCGCAACTAAAACTCTCGGAAATCGACTTTCTGAACAGGAACTGATTAATGATTGATAATGTCAAGACCAGCGTCTGGTCGAACGAACAATTGTCATTGGGAGAGGGGCCTCTGACGCATCACTTGAGATCGAGTCTGATCTGGTGCGACATCAATAACAGCGCTATATATGAAAAGCACTTTTCTGCTGCTGAGGTGAGGAAATTTGATTTACCTGTGTTGCCTTCTGCAGCGGGTATCATTGATGAACGCAGCATACTTGTTGCAACTGATCTGGATTTCCGTGTACTTGACCTGGACAGTGGTGACACGGAGCCGGCCATTGATTTCCCGGAAGATTCGCTTATGCGTTCCAACGATGGCCGGGTACACCCGAGCGGTGCGTTCTGGATCGGCACGATGGCCAAGGATGGTAAAGGTCGTCCAGGTGCAATCTACCGGTTGTTTGAAGGTAAATTGACCAAAATGATCGACAATGTCGTCACCCCCAATTCCATTTGTTTTACAGCGGACGGCAGCTTTGCTTATTACACGGATTCGTCTTCCCGTACCATCTGGAAAATCGCTACGGATCCTGCAACCGGTGAGGTGGCAGATGATCGTACAATATTCGTGGAACTTGCCAATGATGTACCGGGAGTTCCTGATGGCTCCGTGGTCGATGGTGAGGGAAATCTGTGGAATGCCCGCTGGGGTGGGTCCGCTGTGGATGTCTACAATCCCCAGGGTCAGCGAATTCATTCGTATCCGGTACCGGTCAGACAGCCAACCTGTCCATCATTCATCGGTGACCTTCTGGATCAGATCGTAATTACATCTGCAACCGCAGGACTCACACCTGACACTGTTGGCGAGACCGACGGTACTGTCATCCAGATCCATGTGCCGGTAGTTGGCCGAAGCGAACCCCTGGTCAGGTGGCTCTGACCCCTTTTTGTCCATCAGGAAATTTGGCGAGTACGCATGGGGGAACTCCATTTAGAGCATATGCACTTACCTCATTATTTGCATGTTAAAATATGATCTTTCCAACCTTACAGGAATTCCATGGATACGACGCAATACAAACAGGATTTTGATCGTGATGGTTTTGTCATAATTCCGCAATTTCTCTCTGCCGATGAGTTGTCCGTACTCACCAAAGAGACCGAACAGGCATTAGAATCGATCAGATTAAAAATCAGAAATGTTTTGACACCCGACAAGAACGTCGGGAGCATCATTAAAAACATGAATAAATATAACCCATGGTTCTCTGAACAACTCACGAACGGCAAGCACGTACCCTTGATAAAAGCCTTGCTTGACGATGAACTCGACCCTGCCAACGCAGCATTCTTCGACCGGCCTCCAGGGGAATTGACGGGTGTTAATCCCCACTTTGATGCTATCGGTCATCGCAGCAAGGGAGCCACCATCTGGATCGCGTTGGATAAGGCTGACCAGGAAAATGGTTGCCTCTATTACGTCAAGGGAACCCACGAACAAGAACTGGAGAGTAAAATCGGACTGGATTTCACTCCCGAATCACCGGGCGCCACTCCAGTCATCGTCAATCCGGGTGATGCAGCGATTCACTCTGCCCTGTGTGTACACTGGTCATCTGCCAATCATTCCAGCCGTACACGCAGAGCAATTTCTTATTTTTACTGGGCAGCGTCATCAAAGACAAGGGTCAAGAAACCCAGGGCAAAGTTATAGCTGGAAATTGTAAGGAGATTTGTAATGAAAATAGGCGCCGTGCTACCCCACAACGAAATTGGAACGGATTCCGGAGCGCTGAAGGCTTATATCCAGGGCGTTGAATCGCTGGGCGCCGACCACCTGCTGGCCTACGATCATGTGTTGGGTGCAGACGCCAGGCGCCCCGGCGGGTTTAATGGACCTTATGATAAAGACATCCAGTTCCATGAACCCTTTACGACCTTTGCGTTCTTTGCCGGTTTGACAACCACACTCAGGTTCACGACAGCGGTACTGATTCTACCGCAACGGCAGACTGCACTCGTCGCCAAACAGGCCGCGCAACTGGCGATTTTATCCGATAACCGCTTCAGCATGGGTATTGGCACCGGTTGGAACCAGGTTGAATACGAAGCGCTGAATGAGGATTTTACGAATCGGGGAAAACGACAGGCAGAGCAGGTAAAACTCATGAGGCGCCTCTGGACCGAGGAAACACTGGACTACCAGGGCGATTTTCATCGAGTACCCAGAGCTGGCATCAACCCACGGCCTTCCCTTACTATCCCGATCCTGTTCGGTGGGACCGCACCGATCGTACTCAAACGCTGTGCCCGTCTTGGCGATGGCTGGGTACCGATTATGGGGCCGACTCCCACTGCCGCAAAGGCAATAGAAGTCATCAAAATTCACCGCCGGGAACTGGGTTTATCCTGGGAGGGATTCAGTATTCAGGCCCAGGCTCAGTATTCTGGAGGCAATCCTGATAGATGGACCGGACACGCCGATAAATGGAGAGTCCTCGGCGCAACGCATCTGGCGGTCGCTACACATAATGCCGGTAAAACTGATGTAGATGGTCATCTGCGTCGAATCGAAGAATACCTGTCAGCAGTGGACCAGTAAGTCCAATGGCGTGTCCAGAAATGCACGACTGAACATCAGGGTACTGCAGGTAAACAGAATTGATCAATAAAAATACAGGTCCAACACTGATGCCTTTCAGCAGGGCAATGAGTGATCAAGACAGAAAGTTGGTCAATGGATTGGGTAAACAGGTAACCCTGTGGTGTTTCGACTGCAACGCGGAGGCGATAGATAACGCGGATAAAATAGTAGTTGAAATGATGGATTTTGCAGAAAAAAATAATCTGACAGTGCGCGATAAATGTATATCGATTTATGAACCACAGGGCGTAACTGTAGCCCTGATCCTGGCAGAATCACACCTGATGGTAAATTCCTGGCCGGAAAAAGGGGTGCTGCAGATTGAACTGTTCGCCTGCACGGAGATCAACAGTGAAGAACTGGAAAGTATCGCGCGAAACAAATTTGGCGCCCAGCGGTTATATGCTTTTAATTATGAATAGGCGCTTTAATCCTGCCGGCTCTACGACGTATCCTGCCTCCTAGTCGACTTTAACCCTGGCGAAATTGGGTGGTCTTCTTTCAACAAATGAGGCAACACCTTCCTTGAAGTCATCCTCCGCGAGACTTTCATCCATCCATTGTTTGTCCTCGACCATTGATTCACCAAGATCGCTCATCAGATGTTTGTATACCTGTTTTTTCATCATCATGATAGAGATTGGGGCTGAAGTACCGGCGATCATTTTCAGGTATTCCTGTGCCTCCTGCACCGACTCACCGGGCTCGCACAGACGGTTGGCGTATCCCATATGATAGGCTTCCTCTCCTTCTACTCTCCGGGAACTCCAGAAGATATCCAGGGCGTTTGAGGGACCGACGATTCGCGGCAACATCCAACTGGTGCCATGCTCGGCAATGAGGCCACGTGGTGCAAACGATGATACGAATTTCGCATTCCGATCAACAAATCTCATATCGCAGAATGTAGCGTAGCTGAAACCCAATCCTGCACAGGCGCCATTGACAGCCGCAATGATCGGCTTGCGTAATCCAAGCAGGTAAAGTGGAGAAAACATATAATTTGGGTCTTTATCCGGGTTGCCGGGGTCTGCAGCGAGATGTTCATAGGTGTTGCCGAGCGTTTTTCCCGCTGCGCTCATGGCGCCAAGATCGTTCATATCCACACCGGAACAAAAGCCACGGCCAGCACCTGTTAACACAGTACCGATAATGTCCTCATTTCTTTCGGACGCATCAAGGGCGTGGCGGATTTCTGCCTGGAGCCGACTGGTCATGGCATTGAGCGTGTCGGGTCGGTTCATGGTAATGGTCGCGGCCGGGCCATCGACCTCATAAATGATTTGTTCGTAGGTGGTCACTGCAGTTGCTCCGTGTACTTTCAATAGATCGCCAAGAGTACCTGTGAGCTGATCAGTCTACAAGATGCAACTCAATTGAATTTGTCGAACAATCCCATTTTTACTGTATTCAAACTCAATCCGGGTACAATCGATAACAACTGAATTGTTGCGATTCGTCATGACCCATGCGCAGGTGTAACTCACGGGCAGGCAGATCCATGGCAATCGTGCAGAGTGTGCCGATCATCCGACCAGCAACTTTACAGTACTCCCTCAGTACTGGATATTCAGGATGAGCTTTTGCTGACAACAGCGACTGCAACGCAGACAGGTCGCGTTCCGGATGCTCAACGCACCAACGGCAACTGTCTGCATACCGCTGGCTTGTGCTGAGTGTCTCATCTTCCGGCGTCATCCCCAGGCTGTGATTCGTATGCAACAACGTGCCGTCTTCGGGTTCGAATTCCAGTCGCTCATCAGCCAGATATTCAATGGTAATGGCTTCGCCGCTATCGCTTCCGATCATGACATTGCCGGACCGTCCGGGTCCGGCATGGCGCGCCAGAGTGATCGCGCTGTTGAAATTACCCGCATCCAGTACCGCCCGTAACACGATGTGTATCGGCAGACCACGCTGCTCATGAGGTGACGACATGAAATTGAGGCATACGCCAACGCCGGCACTGCTGATTCCGATCTTTGCGAGCATACCAGGCTCAGTGATTGTCATCAGGCGATGGCCATCGGGGCGATGAATCTCCATCAGTACGAACAACGACTCCAGTTTTGAGTTCCAGTCCCAGTTCTGTCCGAGCAAGGCCGTTTGTGCGAAATATACGGCTGTACATTCATTGATTTCCGGGTACATGTCTGCCATGAGTTCGCTGCGTGCATTAAGGGCATGAATGATGTATTCGGGCTGTCCGGACCCACGCGCGATACCCGCTATTTCTTCGAGGTATGGCGTCGAACCAGGAGCATCAGCTATGGCCTGGCGATGCACCATCGCTCGTGCTGACAACGCATCGTCATCCAGTTTGAAGATATCACGATATATTTCTACACAGTCGGCAATGTCGGTACGCAGCGTTTCGCCATGAATTTCACCAATTGAAGACGGTGAACCCGATAAAACCAGGTGATGCATATTGATCCCCGATGGAACAGATTATCATCATGGTACAACGTACATTAACTTGCAATCTGAAGCCTTTTGCCCTGGTCCGGGTGCAACGTAAACACTCATCTCTGAAAGTTGTTCAATCACCAATTATGGTGAGATTACGCAGAGAGTAGTATGCTCTTATCTTTTGAAACCAAACAGAGGAACAGATGTACAACACCGTTAAACAGAAACTTGCGAACGGCGAACAAGTCATTGGCGGTTCGATCGAAACGCCGGACCCGGAGATCTACTGTGCAATGGCACGCGCCGGATTCGACTTCCTGTGGATCGAGATGCAGCACAGCCCACTGACCTTCCAGGAGGTTGCCCGTATGATATGGGCTGGCCGGGACCTGCCGGCCATACCCTTTATTCGCGTACCCGACGCCACCGAAGGCGACATTCAGAAGGCGACCGATGTCGGTGCTCTGGGCATTATCGTACCGATGGTGGTAGAACCAGAGAAGGTCGAGGCCGCAGTGCGGTTCGCCAAGTATCCACCGGACGGAGCGCGCAGCCTCGGTGGTGGACAATATGGAGATCTCTGGGGTAGTGACTACCGCAAGACAGCAAACGACAACATCATGGTCGTGGGAATGATCGAGTCACCGGCCGGTGTCGAGAACGCCGAGAAGATCGCTGCAGTTCCTGGAGTCGACGTCGTCTTTACCGCCGCAACCGATCTGTTCAGCTTCTCGGGTTTCCCCCAGGGCACACCGGAGTACGAAGCCATGGTTACAAGGATCCACAAAGCCACCCTGGGAGCAGGACGTAAACTTGGTGGCCCGGTTCAATGGCAGAATCGGGAAGGCTTCAGCTTCTTTCAAGCACCCCCGGCAACGGCACTCGTCGGACGAGGCGCCAAAGACCTGCTGAGCTCAACCGAGTCCGTCGCCCCCATTGAGGGTACGGAGCGCTGAGCAGTGTAAAACTGGCAGTTTCTAACTGGCTTCTTTCAGGACCCACTCATTTTCGCCATCACCCGCCACTGTGGCCCGGACCATAAAACGTTTCTGATCCTCCGGCCACAGATGTCCGCGGTGCAGCACACAACGGTTGTCCCAGATGCAGATATCACCGGACTGCCATTGATACTTCCAGGTACGTGGTGGCTGTGCACCTTCCCGGGTGAGTTTTTTCAGCAAGGCACGGCTCTCTTCCACATCTTCACCAACGATGTGACTGGCGTGCCGACCGACAAAGAGATTCCTCCGACCCGTCGCAGGATGTGTACGAATGACCGGATGAGTGACCGGTGGCAGTTTCTTCAGATCATTTTTCGAAAGGATTTCCAGGCCACCATGCCAGGAATGGCTGTAGACATAACTGTGCACTGCTTCCTTGTCCTCCAGAAAGGCTTTCATGTCATCTTCCAGCACATCGTATGCCGCCCGCATATCCGCCCATTCCGTCTCACCACCATCTTGCGGGACAACACGTGCCGCCAGCAGCGATGCTTTGGCGCCAACAGATTTATAGGAACTGTCCGTATGCCAAAAAGTATTACCGAGGTGGAATCGAACCTGCAGACTGGTGGGCTTAGCGATGTCACCACCGGCAGTAATGTTCGACATTCGCGCCAATACCGACGAGGGTGAGTGTTGCAGGCCCATCTCCAGGCGACCAAACTTTCTGGCAAATGCCAGGTGGTCATCGCTCGAAAGATGCTGCTCACGAAATACAAGGACACCGTATTCATGCCAGGCGGATTCGATCTCCTGAAAACCGGCATCCGATATTGTCGCCAGATTTACATCTTCAACAATAGCGCCCAATGTGGCATCCGCGGGCGTGATCTTCATCTGTCACCTCCTGAATATTGCAGGTGTCCCTCTACTTCCGAGGACTATCTTACCATGCCAGTGCATCTTTCAGGTTGTTTGACCGTTCGGGTCTAAAAGGGGTCAGGTCCCTTTTTCAGACTCCTGTTCAAGGACACTCAGCTTCCCATCCTCTCCCCCTTACCTCGATCCAGATCCTTTATCGGATACACACCTTCTCTTCTCTATGTCACGTTGGATTATCTGGCTACCTATAACAGACACACTATACATCCCTCTTGAGAGGGATTCGGTGAAGATAGGACGAAGTCAACAGGTGAACCGGTAGTGAAGATCGTACACAGGAGCCAAGGGATATTGGCAGGGGATGGCGAGCGAGCAGCAATGGCGGATCACACCGGGCAAGAGGTGTTACACCGGAATACGGTTTATGACATCAACAGCCTGGTTAGTGGTTAGAGACAAAGACGTCGTTAAGTGTTTCGGCGTCAAGTACTTTTTCAGCCCAGTTTTCCAGGTCTACCGACGAAGCCTCGCTTAGCTTCTCTGTAATCTCGGGCGATAAGGTGCCGAATCGACGTTGCAGTTGTCGTTCCAGGACTGTACGTTCGCCTTCCTGTCTACCTTCCTGTCTACCTTCCTGTCTGAGATATTCTGCGTATCCTGCCATGTTGGGTTTGTCCTCCAGATATTGCTGTCGCCATTGCTGTAACTCATTATCGGTAAGTCCCGCGTAAATGTCGATAAAGCTGAGATATTTGGCCTGCTTGACCCGATCCGGCTCCAGTGCCAG
>LXNI01001435.1_pt1 | contig 20785 bp, 23 predicted proteins | sample 809091 | NCBI WGS metagenome assembly LXNI01 (sample SAMN04870527, study PRJNA318959) | sponge metagenome | biome: 01000161; feature: marine sponge reef; material: water | host: Sarcotragus foetidus | place: Greece: Milos, Mediterranean Sea | collected 2013-05-29 | depth 5-7 m | reverse complement strand
CGTCGCCATGGTCGAGGGGTCGATCTGCGGCATCGGCGGCGGCATCGCCTTTCCCGGCGCTTACGGCTCCGTCGGCAACCTGCCGACGGAGGACATTGTGAGCTTCCTCGCCGCCATGGGCGTCGATTGCGGCGTGGCAGCCGGGGACGCGGTCCGCGCCGCCCGGGATATCGCCGACATGACCGCCATCCCGCTCGCCAGCCGCGCGGGCAACATGCCGGAGCTGGCGGGCTAGCCCGGGCGCTGCGCCGGCTGCGGCCCTCGACGGCGCACTGGCCGTCAGCCTGACAGGAAATACGGCCGAAGCCGGGCCCAATGCGCCCGATCGGATATGCTTGGGCTGCCGGCCAAATGACGGAGCAGCGTTATGCGCGATCATCTCGAAAGCCAAATCGGCGTCACCATAGCGGAGTCCCGGCCGCACTGGGCGCCGCGCGCGCGGCCTGCGGAGGATGCGCCCAATGTCGTGCTCATCATGCTGGACGATACCGGCTTCGCGCATTTCGGCTGCTACGGATCGTATATCGAGACGCCATCCATCGACGCGCTGGCCGGGAACGGACTCCGCTACACCAATTTCCACACGACGGCGCTTTGCTCGCCGTCCCGGGCCTGCCTGCTGTCGGGCCGGAACCACCACTCGGTGGGGATGCGGTTCCTGTCCAATGTCGATACCGGCTTCTCGAATTGCCGGGGCGTGATTTCGCCGCGGGCCGGCACGATCGCCGAAATTCTGCAATCGGCCGGCTATGCGACCTTCGCGTTGGGCAAGTGGCACCTCGCCAATATGGAGGACTGCGCGCCTGCCGGCCCGATGACTCACTGGCCGCTCGGGCGCGGCTTCGATCGGTATTACGGCTTCCTCGGCGGCGCAACCGACCAGTTCTCGCCGGAGCTGGTGATCGACAACCACCCTGTCGATCCGCCGAGTGACCCGGACTACCACCTGTCCGAAGCCATGGTGGACCAGGCCATGGCAATGATTGCGGCGCAGCGCACCACCTCAACGCGGCCGTTCTTCAGTTACATCGCCTTCGGCGCCACGCACAGCCCGCACCAGGCGCCGCGCGCCTATCTGGAAAAATATCGCGGCCGCTATGACGACGGCTGGGATGCGGCGCGGGCGCGTTGCTTCGAGCGCCAGCAAGCGCTCGGGATTGTGCCGGCGCATGCACGGCTCTCGCCGCGCAATCCGGGCATTCCGGCCTGGGCCGATCTGGATGCAGACCGCCAGCGGCTGTTCGCGCGCATGCAGGAGGTATTCGCCGGTTTTCTGGACCACACCGATGCCCAGATCGGGCGCCTGGTCCAATTCCTGCGACGCATCGGCGAGCTCGACAACACGCTGTTCATCGTGGTTTCGGACAATGGCGCCAGCCAGGAAGGTGGCAATGAGGGCGTCGTCAATGAGCTCGCCTTCTTCAACCGCGTGCGCCAGCGCGCGCCGGACATGTTGCGGCATATCGACGAGATCGGCGGGCCCAATCTCTACAACAATTACCCGAAGGGCTGGTCGCAGGTGGGCAATTGCCCGCTGCGCTTCTACAAGCAGAACACCTATGAGGGTGGCGTGCGCGACCCGCTCATCATCCACTGGCCGGCGCGGCTGCGCACCCCGGGCGCGCTGCGCGACCAGTACCACCATGTCATCGACATCATGCCGACCATGCTGGAATGCGTCGGCGTGGCCGCGCCGGCATCGCTGAACGGGGTGAGCCAGATGCCGATCGAAGGCGTCAGCATGGCTTACAGCTTCGATGACGGTGGAGCGCCGCCGCGGCGCAGGACGCAGTATTACGAGATGCTCGGCCACCGCGCCATCTACCATGACGGCTGGAAGGCGGTGACCATGCACAAGCCGGGGACGCCGTTCGAGGGTGATGTCTGGCATCTCTACCATGTGGACCGGGACTTCGCCGAGATCGAGGATCTGGCGGCGGCGGAGCCGGCCAGGCTGGCCGAGATGAAGGAGCGCTGGTGGCGCGAGGCCGGGCTCTACAATGTGCTGCCGCTGGACGACCGGATGCAGGAGCTCTTCGCGCTGCGGCGCCCGGATTCCGAACTCGATCGCAGCGAACTGCATTTCCTGCCGGGCACGCCGCATATCGAGCGCTTCGCCCAGCCCGACATCCGCAACCGCTCATGGCGCCTCAGCGCGACCGTGGACTGGCGCGACGGGGACGCCGGCGTGCTGATCGCTTGCGGCGCCCGGACCGGCGGCTACTGCCTGTTCGTGCAGGACGGCCGTCTGATGTTCGCTTACAACTATCTCGGCGAGGTGACGCATGTGCGCTCGACCGGACCGTTGTCGGAGGGCAACGGGATGGAGCTGACGGCGCGCTTCGACAAGAACGGGGAACATCGGGGCACGCTGACCCTCGAGGTTGACGGCCGGGACGCCGGCAGCCGGGCGCTCTCGACGCTGCCGTGGCGCACCACGCTTTACGGCATCGATATCGGTCGCGATCTGGGCTCCACGGTGTCGCCGGATTATCGGGGCCCCTTCCCGTTCACCGGCATCCTGCACGGTGTCATCTGTACGCTCGGCGACGACCGCGCCGACCGGCAGGCGCATGCCGCCATAGAGGCGGAGAACGCGCTGGCCGACCAGTAGCGGGCAACGCAGACGGGCCGCCCGCCGCGGCGGCGCGCTGCCGGCCGGTCAGGCGCCGATGGTTCCCGCCCGCGCGCCGGGTGTGACGCGGACTTGCTCGATATGGCCGGTGAAGCGGAACGCGCCATGCTCCTCATACAGGGTCCACAACACCGGGCCCCGCCTTACGATGCCGCTCTCGACATACATGACGACACCGCCGATCAGGTCGCCGACCGCCCATAACACGCCCTCGTCGCCGGCCGCATGGTCGAATCGCGTCTCGATGCGGTAACTGCGGTCGTCGATCATCGGGATGATGTCGTCGCGATGCGTCGTCTGCGCGCCCGGATAGAAGATGCGCGGCCTGTCGGCGCGCTCGCGGGCCGCCGGCGAGACATCGGCGAATTTCTGGAACCGGTCGCGATTGTCGAGCGGATAGACGAGATTGGTCCAGGCCGCTGCATCGAAGGCGTCCACCAGTTCGCGGAGCCTGTCCGGATGGCGTCGGCCGCGCCGATGAGCGATTGCAGAATCCGCGATGGGGACATGCGCGTGGCCGCGCGAAGCTGCGCCAGCAGCAGGATCGAGAGGACGGCGAAGAACGCCGCGTAGGTCACCGAGTAACCCGCCGCGATGCCATAGACCAGCACCACGATGGACAGCAGCAGGTGGCCGCCTTGCGCGAGCGCCTTGCCTGCGCTCGGCAGCTCGTCGGGATTAAGGCTCCGGATGCCCGTGCGCACGGCCTCGAAATGGACCGAGGCGAACACCGCGACATAGAACAGCACGGCGGTAATGGTTGCCGCGAGGACGATCTCGCTATAGGGCCGCAGGATCAGTTCCGCCATGATGAAGGCGGCCGCGCCCATGATCGGCGGCATGATCTGGCCGCCGGTGGAGGCGACCGCCTCGATGGCGGCCGCGACCTGCGGACGGTAGCCGGTGCGGCGCATCAGCGGGATGCTGACGGTCCCCGTGGTCAGCACATTGGCGACGGCGGTCCCCGATATGGTGCCCATGAGGCTGCTGCCAACGACGGCGGCTGTTGCCGGGCCGCCGCGGCTGCGCCCAGTCATCGCGGTCGCGATGTCTATCAACACGCGTCCTGCGCCGGAGCTCTCGAGCAGGGCGCCGAATGTGACGATGAGGGCGACATAGGTGGCGCTGACGCCCAGCGGAATGCCGAAGATGCCGTCGTCGCCCAGATACAGATGCTCGACGATGCGCTCGAGCGAGTAGCCGCGGTGGTCGAGCGGCTCCGGCAGATAGGGGCCCGCGAAGGCGTAGGCGATGGCGGCCAGCGCCAGGATGACCATGGGCCAGCCGATCACCCGCCGGGTCCCTTCGATAGCAAGAACCGTGGCGCCGATGCCGAGCCAGATCTCGAAATCGAGCGCCTCGCGCATGCGGTCCGTCAGGCCTTCATTATTGCCGGTGATGTAGCCGACGAGCACGAAGCCCGAAACGGCGAGGGCGACATCAATCAGCATCCGCCATTTCGAGGCGAACCAGCTCTCGGACTTGATGCCCAATGTGAAAGCGAGCACCAGCGCCAGCGCCAGATGGGTGCTGCGCTGGACCGGATCGACGAACTGTCCGACGGCGGCGGTGTAGAGGCTGAAGCCGACCAGCGCGAGGGCGATGCCTTGCCAGACCCGCAAGCCGAGCCTGCGCACCGCCCCCGGGCTCGCCGCGTCAGTCTCATGGCAAGCCCGGCCGCTTGAAGCCGGTCTTGCGGCGGCGGTTATCGAGAACGGCCCGTCTCCCGCGCAAAGCAAATTCTACTCTGCCGCGTCGGCTGTCCTGCGCCGACTGTCCTCGCCGGCGACGCGGACCGAAGCCTTTACTACCGGCACATCGGCTTCGGCGAGCGGCTGCATATATTGCTTGCGGGCGAGCGCGGCCTCGATGAAGGGCGCCAACTCGGCGGCCTTGGCGGCTTCGCGCGCCTCGACGTCACGGGCGAATTCCGGCATCACCGTGCGCGCGAACAGCTCCAGCGATTCGCAGATATTCGCGTGGCTGTTGCGGCCGGCCTGCTGGAGAAAGATCACCTGGTCCACGCCCGCCGCCTGCATGTCAGCCAGATGGCGCGCCATGTCGTCCGGCGTGCCTATGCCGGCGCCGTCATATTCCGCGCGCGCGAGCGCCGCCTGGATCAGGAGGTCAGTGGCCGCTCCGCGCTTGGCCGTGAACTCGCCCCAGATGTCCGAATAGCCGGGCGTGAAGTCCTCGGCGACCAGCTTCTGCTGCGCATAGCGGAAGAACTCGAAATGGTCCTGGCCGCGCCGGATCGCCTCCGCCCGGTCCTCATGCATGGAGAAGGCCGAGACCATGGCGAGATTGGCGTTGACCGACCAGCCGAGCGGCACGCAATCCTCGCTGCGGATCGTATCGTAATAGATGCTGGACCAGGTGCGCGCCTCTTCCGGGTCGAGGAAGGAGAAGGCGAGCGCGCCGATGCCGTTCTGCGCAGCGACGCGGATCGTGTCGCGGTTGGTGCACGCCATCCAGAGCGGCGGATGCGGCTCTTGCAGCGGCTTTGGCAGCACATTGCGGCAGGGCATGGAGAAGCCCTCGCCCTCGAAGCCGGGATAGGGCGTAAGCACCATCATGTTACAGATCTGCTCTGCCGCCTCCAGCGCGAGCGCGCGCTTGCGCCTGGCGGAAATGCCGAAGGCGCCGAGCTCCAGCCGCGTCGCGCCCTCGCCGATGCCGAACTCGACCCGCCCGTCCGAAATGAGGTCGAGCGTGGCAAGGCCCTCGGCCGTGCGCGCCGGATGGTTGTAGGCGGGAATGACCTGGCGGATGCCGTGGCCGAGCCGGATGCGCTTCGTGCGGGCCGCGGCAGCGGCGAGGAAGACTTCTGGCGCGGAGGCGTGGCTGTATTCGTCGAGGAAGTGATGCTCGACTTCCCACGCGTAATCGAAACCCAGCCGGTCGGCGAGCACGACCTGGTCGAGCGCCTCCTTCATCAGCCGGTGCTCGGCGCCCGCGGCCCAGGGCCGTGGCAATTGCAATTCGTAAAAGACTCCGAAGCGCATCGGCCGGCATGCCTCCTTGGGGGCCTCAACGGAACAGCAGGCGCGAGAGTCGCCCCATCGAACCCCCGCGCAAACCGTGCGATATTCGCGGGCGCAGGCCATGGACGCAAGAACGGGGGCGAAGCGGATGAAGATACGGGGTTTCGAAAACCTGCATGTGGACGCCGGCTGGCGGAATATCTCCTTCCTTAAGGTCGTAACCGACCAGGGGTTGGTCGGCTGGTCGGAATATAACGAGAGCTACGGGAGCCGCGGCCTGAGCGCCGTCATCGCCGCGCTCGGCGAGACGCTCGTCGGCGCCGACCCCCGCCCGGTGGAGCGGATAAGCGCCATGCTCTACGCCCAGACCCGTCAGGCGCCGGGCGGCATGAACGCGCAGGCCATAGCTGCGATCGAGAACGCGCTTCTCGACATCAAGGCCAAGGCGCTCGGCGTGCCCGTCTATGAGCTGTTCGGCGGGCCCGTGCGGGACCGGTTCCGGCTCTACTGGTCCCATTGCGGCACCTATCTGGTGAACCAGGATCATGCGGCGGTGATCGGCGAACGGCCGCTGCGCAGCCTGGACGATGTCGAGGCGCTCGGCGCACGGGTGCGCGAGCGCGGTTTCACGGCGCTCAAATGCAATATGTACCGCTTCGACGGTCCCGAGCCCTATGTCTATATGCCGGGCTTTGCGCGCGCGGCCGGCGACCGGCCGGAGCTCAACCTCACCTGCGAGACGGTGCGCGCGCTTCGCAACCAGATCTCGGCCTTCCAGGAGGGCGGTGAGGGCCAGGTCGATATCCTGGTGGACCTCAATTTCAACTTCCGCACTGACGGCTATATGGCGCTCGCCCGCGCGCTCGACGATCTCGGCCTCTACTGGATCGAGATCGACAATTACGACCCGGAGGGGCTCGCCATGATCCGCCGGTCCGTCGAAACGCCTATCGCATCCTGCGAGTCGCTCTATGGACGCCGCCAGTTCCGGCCCTTCCTGGAGCGATATGCGATGGACGCGGCGATTATCGATGTGCCCTGGAACGGCTTCCTCGAGAGCCTCAAGATCGCCGCTATGTGCGACGCCTGGGAGATCAATATCGCGCCGCATAATTTCTACGGCCATCTCTCGACGCTGATGAGCGCGCATCTCTGCGCGACGGTGCCGAACTTTCGCATCATGGAAATCGACATTGACGATGTGCCATGGAAGGACGAGCTGGTGACATGTCCGCCCCGGATCGAGAACGGCGAGCTCCTCCTGCCCACCGGTCCTGGCTGGGGGGCGGAGATCAATGAAGAGGTTGTCCGGGCCCACCCGCCGCAATAGCGCCGGCGCCGGCGCGGGAGGCCGCGCCGGGCGGTGCTATAGTCGCGCATTCCCTTCCCGGCGGAAGCCGGCGACCGCATGCGGAGACACGCCATGAACAAGATCGAGGGCCTGCACCACCTCGCCATCACCACAGCCGACATCAAGACCCAGATCGAGTTCTTCACCGACAAGCTCGGCATGGAGCTGGTCGCGCTCTACTGGATGCACGGCGTGGAGAACACCTTCCACGGCTTCCTGCGCCTCAATGACGAAAGCTCCATCGCCCTGGTGCAGAACGACGCCATCGAGGACATTCCGGCCGAAATCGGCCGCACGCATGCCGGCAATCCGGGCGCCAATTGCGCCGCCGGCGCCATGCAGCATGTCGCCTTTCGCGTCCAGGGCGACGAGGAGCTGATGGCGATGAAGGATCGCCTGCGCTCCAAGGGCGTGCCGGTCATCGGGCCGAGGGACCACGGCTTCTGCAAGTCGATCTATTTCGCCGGGCCCGAGAACCTGGCGCTGGAGCTGTCCTATTCGAACGAGCCGATAAACGCCGAGGCGTGGATCGACCCGGAAGTGGTAGCGCTCGCCGGCATCGGCAGCGAAGAGCTTCAGCGCTACAAGAAGTCCTCGGACTTCGAGGACAGCGGCGGCGCCGTGCCGCAGCCCGGCCTTGAAGCGCCTGGTCCGCACATGACTAATTATCCGCCCGGCCGCTATGAGCAGGTCCTGGCGATGACCGATGCGGAAATGCTAGCGACGAGCGAAACCAAGCCGCCGGTCGAGGTCTGAAAGACGCGGCTGCGGACGCCGATACATCCGGGGAGGCAGCAATGGTCGCGCCCAGCAAATTTGCCCATATCGTTTACAACACCCATCGCTATGAGGAGATGATTGACTGGTATGCCCGTGTCTTCGAGGCGCGCATCCAGCACCGCGACGAGCGGCTCGCATTTCTCACCTATGACGACGAGCACCACCGCTTCGCCTTCATCAATCTGGGACCGGCGGCGGAAGGCGCCGCGCCGCGGCAGTCGGGCGCAGCAGGCGTCAATCATGTCGCCTACACCTGGCGGGGCGTCGGCGAACTGATGGACACCTACAAGCGGTTGAAGGCGCTCGGCATCCGGCCTTACCGGCCCGTCCGGCACGGGCCGACGCTCTCCCTCTATTACCGCGACCCCGACGGCAACGGGCTGGAATTCCAGATCGACCTGATGGACATGGCCGAAGCGGGCGCGTTCATGCGCGGTGAGGTCTTCGCCGGCAATCCCATAGGCGAGCCCTTCGATCCGGACGAACTCGCCGCGCGCTACGACGCAGGCGAGCCGGTGGACGCGCTCATCTTCCGTTCCGACCAGCCCGAGGGCGCCGGCATCGCTTTCCGCAGCGCCCGCGCATAACGCCACCCGGTTTCGGCATCGGACGGGCATCTTTGTTATGCGGCAGCTGCATACAAATTTCTGACGGCGCCAATTACCTTCTTCCGCCAAGCTCATTAATGAACCCGGTTCCAGAGGGAACGGGCGGTATTCGTCATGTCGATATCCCGGCTTGGTGAACCGTCGTTCGCCTCGGTCAGGCAGTAATAACCGGGACGAAACACATGAAGAAATCAGATGTCGTTTGCAAGGTCGCCGACAGAACGGGCTTGAGCGAGGAGGTGGCGGAAAAAGCAGTCAGCACCATATTGTCGACCATCCAGGACGCGCTCTCTTCCGGTGAAACCGTGCTTATATCCGGCTTCGGCAGGTTCACCGTAAGGACTCGGCCGGCCCATATCGGGCGCAGTCCGGGCACGGGCGCGCGCACGCGGGTGGGTGTTTCGAGAACGCCGTTGTTCAAGGCCGGCAAGCGTCTCAAGGAGGTCGTGAACAAGGCCGGCCCGCCGGGCGGCCTTGACCGCCGGCTCGGGCGTGCTATCCAGCGGCGGCGATGAGCGGGCTTGGCGATTTTCTCCATATGGGCGGCTATGCGGCCTATGTCTGGCCGTCCTACGGGGCGACGGCGGCCGTGCTTGGCGGCCTGCTCGCCGGCAGCCTGTTGAGGCTGCGCCGCGCCGAACGGCGACTGGCGGCGCTGGAAGCCATGGGCAGCACGCCGGACGATGCGGCCTAAGCGGCGGCGCCTCCTGCTGCTGGCCTCGGCGCTGGCGCTTCTGGGCGGAGCAGCGGCGCTGGCGCTGACAGCACTTGACGACACCATGCGCTTCTTCCACTCGCCGAGCGAAGTCGCGGCCGGGGCCGTCTCGCCGGGACGGGAGTTTCGCCTCGGCGGGCTGGTGGAAGAGGGGTCGCTGACGCGGTCGGGCGCAACCGTCCGCTTCCGCATCGTGGATGGCGCGCATGGCGTCGTCGTCCGCTATAGGGGGCTGCTGCCGGACCTGTTCCGGGAGGGACAGGGCATCGTCGCGACCGGCGCGCTCGACGGCGGACAGACCTTCCGGGCGACGCAGATCCTCGCCAAGCATGACGAAAACTACATGCCACCGGAGGCCGCCGAGGCGCTCCGCCGCGCGCGCAAGGCGGACGGGTCGTGACGGCCGAGCTCGGCCATTTCGCGCTGTCGCTCGCGTTCGGCCTCGCGCTCCTGCAGGCGGTATTGCCGCTTTACGGCGCCTCCCGGGGCTGGACGGCCCTCATGGAGCTCGCCCGCCACACGGCGCTCGGGCAGTTCGTCCTCACCGCCATCGCCTTCGGCGCGCTCACCAGGGCCTATGTCGCCTCCGACTTCTCGGTCGCCGTGGTGGCCGACAACTCTCATTCGCTCAAGCCATTGCTCTACCGGCTGACCGGCGTGTGGGGAAACCACGAAGGGTCGCTGCTGCTCTGGATCCTGATCCTGACGCTGTTCGGCGCCCTGGTCGCCCTGTTCGGCGGCGGGCTGCGCGAGGCCTTCCGGGCCCGTGTGCTCGCCGTCCAGGCGATGATCGGTGCGGGCTTCCTCGCCTTCACGCTGCTCACCTCCAACCCGTTCGCGCGCGTCTGGCCGCCGCCGCTCGACGGCTCAGGCCTGAACCCGCTGCTGCAGGACCCCGGCCTCGCCTTCCATCCGCCGCTGCTCTATTTCGGCTATGTCGGCCTGTCGGTCGCCTTCTCCTTCGCCGTGGCGGCGCTGATGGAAGGCCGCGTGGACCGGGCCTGGGCGCGCTGGGTGCGGCCCTGGACGCTCGCCGCCTGGGCCGGCCTGACCGCCGGCATCGCGCTGGGGAGCTGGTGGGCCTATTACGAGCTCGGCTGGGGCGGCTTCTGGTTCTGGGATCCGGTGGAGAACGCCTCCTTCATGCCCTGGCTCGCGGCGACGGCGCTGCTGCATTCCGCCATCGCGGCCGAGCGGCGCGAGGCGCTCCGGGCCTGGACCGTGTTGCTCGCCATCATCGCCTTTTCGCTGAGCCTGCTCGGCGCTTTCCTGGTCCGCTCGGGCGTGCTGACCTCCGTGCATGCCTTCGCGACCGACCCCGAGCGTGGCGTTTTCATCCTGCTGCTGCTCGGCGTCGCCACAGGCGGCGCGCTCGCCCTCTACGCCTGGCGGGCGCCGGCGCTCGGCGCGGGCGTGCCCTTCCGCCCGGTCTCGCGCGAGGGTGCGCTGCTGCTGAACAATCTCGTGCTGGCCACGGCCTGCGCGACGGTGCTGCTCGGCACGCTTTACCCCCTGTTCCTGGATGCGCTCGACGCCGGCAAGGTCTCGGTCGGGCCGCCCTATTTCGCCGCCACTTTCGTGCCGCTGATCGCCCCGGCGCTGGTCGCTATGGCGATCGGGCCGATGCTCGCCTGGAAGCGCGGCGACCTTGCGGACGCGCTCGGGCGGCTGTGGCTGGCGGCGCTGGCGGCGGCGCTCGCCGCCGGCGTGGCCCTTGCCTATGGAGAAGTCCTGGCGGCGCTCGGGCTCGCCGCCGCCGCCTGGATCGGCATCGGCACGCTGGTCGAATGGGCGGAGCGTCTGCGTCTCGGCCGGGCGCCCGCGGTCGAGGTCTGGCGGCGCGCCCGCTCCCTGCCCCGCGCCGCCTGGGGCGCCGGTCTCGCTCATCTGGGCGTGGCTGTGGTCGTCGCCGGCATCACCGCTTCGCAATGCTTCCAGTCCGAGCTCATCCTGGCGATGAAACCGGGCGACAACGCCGAAATCGCCGGCTACGTGATCCGCTATGACGGCGCTTCCCTGGTCGAGGGGCCGAACTACCGTGCCGACCGCGCGACGCTCACAGTGCTGCGGAATGGCGAGCCGACGGCCGTGCTCGCGCCCGAGCGGCGCTTCTATCCCGTTGAACGCCAGCACACGACGGAAGCCGCGATCCGCACGACCGTTTTCGCCGATCTCTATGCCGTGATCGGCGAGGACGATCCGCAAGCGGGCCGCACGGTGCGGCTCTACCACAATCCGTTAGTGCCGTGGATCTGGATCGGCGCCATCGTCATGGCGCTCGGCGCGCTGGTTTCGCTCAGCGACCGCCGTCTGCGCCGCGCCGTGCCGGCCGGGCGGCGGCAGCCGGCAACGGCCTGATGCGCCGCCTGCTGTTTGTGGCGCCGCTGGCCGTCTTCGCCGCGCTTGCCGCCTGGCTCTATCTCGGCCTCGGCGGCGACCCGGCGCGCATTCCCTCGCCGCTGGTCGGGCGGCCTGCACCCGCTTTCGCCGTTGATGGCCTCGCCCGCTCCGACCTCGAAGGCCCGGCGCTGGTCAATATCTTCGCATCCTGGTGCGTGCCCTGCCGCGCGGAGCACCCCCTGCTCACCCATCTGGCGGATGACCAGGGCGTTGTCATCTACGGCATCGCCTACAAGGACAAGCCGGAAGCCGCCCGGGCCTTCCTCGCCGAACTCGGCAATCCCTACCGCAAGGTCGGGTTCGACGAGGATGGCCGCGCGGGCATCGAGTGGGGTGTGACCGGCGTGCCGGAAACCTTTGTGCTCGACGCGGGGGGCGTGGTGGCGTTCAAGCACACCGGCCCGCTGACGCCCGACGCCGTGCGCCGCGACCTCCTGCCGGCGCTCGGGCGATGAGGCGGCCGGCGGCAATTTTGGCGCTGCTGCTGGCGCTCCTGTCCGCCCCGGCCATGGCCGCGCTCGACGCCAGTGAGATGCTGGCGGACCCGGCGCTCGAGGCCCGCGCCCGCGCATTGGCGCGGGACCTGCGCTGCGTCGTCTGCCAGAACCAGTCCATCGACGATTCCGGCGCCGATCTTGCGCGGGACCTGCGCCGATCGCTCCGCGCCCGGCTGCTGGCCGGCGACAGCGACGAAGAGGCGCTCACCTATCTGACAGAGCGCTATGGTGACTATGTGCTGCTCGATCCGCCGCTCAAGCCGGTCACCTGGGTCCTGTGGTTCGCGCCGGCCGGGTTCGCCACCCTCGCCCTGGTTCTGGCCGTGCGATATTTCCGGCGGCGCGAGTGAGCGCAGATATCTGGCTCTGGCTTGCGGTCGGCGCGCTGGCGGCGGCGGCGGCCCTGCTGGTGATGCGGCCGCTGGCACGGGCCGGCATGCGCGCGCTGCCGGCGGCCGCGCTCGCGGCCCTGCCGGCCGCGCTCGCCTTCGCGCTCTATCTCGGGCTCGGCCAGCCGGACATGCCGGATATGCCTCTCGGCGAGCGCGGCGCAGAAGCCGCCCGCCATGCCGAAATCCTTCGCCTCGTCGCGCGCCTCGAAGCGCGCCTCGAAGCAGCGCCGGATGACGCCCAGGGTTGGCGGGTGCTCGCCGGAGCCTGGCGCGGCCTTGGGCGCAAGGAGGAAACCGCGCTCGCGCTCGCCCGCGCCGTGCAGGCGGAAGGCGGCCTCGACGCCGCTCCGGCCGGCCTGCTCGCGGACTATGGCGAAGCGCGTGCGGCGGCTGCGGTCGGCATGGTGACGCCGGAGGCGCTCGCCGCCTTCCGGGCCGCGCTCAAGCAGGAGCCCGGGCATCCCAAGGCCTGGCATTATCTGGCTATCGAACGCCTGCAAGCCGGCGACGAGAAGCGCGCGCTCGCCCTCTGGCGCGGGCTGGAGGCCGTCTCCGGGCCTGACGCGCCCTGGAACGGCGCCGTGCGCGACCGTATTGCGGGTCTCGTCCGGCGCCTGGGCCCCGCCGCCGCCGGGATTGCGCCCGCCCCGGCGCCATAGCATGGCGATTCCCCCCCGGCAATGTCTGCCGTGGAGATGGCGATTCGGCTCGTCCTATGAGACGCTAAGATGCAGGGAAGGCGCCCGACTATGCCGACTGAATGGCGGAGAGTCCGATGAAGCCCCTGCTCCTGTCGCTTGCCGTAATCGCCGCGCTGGCGGCGCATGCGGCCCAGGCCGGCCCCTTGGCGCCGGCGCCCCGCATCATCGCCAAATACGATCGCAATTTCATCGAGCGTTCGGGCTCGCAGACGCTTGAGGAGCTGCTGGACAGCGGCATCACTCGCTATTTCCTCACCGGCGGGCAGCCGCTGCTGGTGCTGGTCGATGGCCGGCCTTACGCCACCACGGCCAGCGATCTGGATACCCTGCCGCTCGCGGTGGTCGAGCGCATCGAGCTTCTGGACGGCGCCAGCCTGGGCACGCTCGGCGGCGGCGCCGTTCGCGGCGCGCTCAATATCGTGCTCCGGACCGGCCTGGACGGATTCGCGACGAAGACGCTGATGCGCGCGCCGACCCGCGCGGGCGGCGACGGCTGGCAGGGCAGCCCGCCTGGGGCGGCGCCATCGGCAAGGGGCGCATGACGCTCGTTGCGGACATCCTCGACCGGCAGGAAATTCCCGGCAAGCACCGCGAGCACAGCCGCGCCTCCTGGCCAGCCGGGCGGCACGTTCGACGGCACGCAGAATGTCAGCGTGGGCGGAAATACCGTCTGGTTCCGCGACTCAGACGGCGATGTCAGGTCGGCCGCGCTGGGGGCCTGCGATACGGCGAAGGGCTATACCGGCTTGCTCGGCAATCCGCCCGGCCCTCGCGTTCCCGAGGGCGACAAGGGCTGCGGTTTCGCTTATGGCGACGTCCGGTGGGATACCGGCAGCTATGAGCAGCAGAGCGCGATCCTGAATCTGGAGCATCCGCTCGGCGAAGACGCCGAGCTCCATCGGGACGCGAACATCGCCAGGAATGCGTCGGCCTTCCGCTACGCGCCTTCGGTCGGCACATTCATTCTTGGACTGGGCCCGGACAATAGCTTGCTGACTCAGATCGAAACGGCGACCGGCGCCAAACCATCGGGCCCGGGGGGCGGCGCGACGATTCTTGCGGCGCACCGGTTTCTCGGCCACGGCAACCGGGACTGGGTGTCGGAGGCCGACGAATACGATGCCGCCCTGAGCGTCGAAGGCCGGTTGACAGAAGGCCTCGGCTACGAGGCGCGTGTCGAGGCCTACCGGCTGGACGGCTTCTGGGCCGGCAGCACGTTCGTGCATGAAGGCAAGCGCGAGACTGTCGCGGCGTTCGCGGAGATGTCCCTGCCCGTGGCCGACAATCTGGACCTCAGGGCCGCAGGGCGCCGGGACGATCATGACGATGTGGGGCACGCGGACTCCTGGCGCCTCGCGGCGGAATACCGGCCGAGCGGCATCTTCACGCTGCGTAGCTCCTGGAGCGCCGGAGAGCGGACGCCCTCCATGAGGCATCTCCATAGCACAGCGGCGCAGGACGCCCCCTATATCCAGTGCGATCCGGGACCTGACGACGCCAACACAACGCTGCCCCGAACCTGCACGCCGAATCCCCTGCAGGTAACGCGAGAGATCACCGGCAATCCGGAACTCGATTTTTCGGGCGCCGAACGGCTCGCCATCGGCGCCGAGGCGCGGCAGGGGCCGTTCTTCCTCGGCCTGGAATGGTCCCGGCTCTTGCTCTCCGACCTAGCGGGGCTGAACGACGCCAATTGGGCTGTGCTGAACCTGCCGGAATGCGTCGGAGAGTCCCGCGAGAACTGCCTCGACCGTGACCAAGTCGGCGGGGTCACCATTCATGACAGCTATGCGAATGTTGTCGATACCGAGGTCCGGGGCGTCACGACCCGCTTCGGCGGCGGGTTCCGGACGTCCTGGGGGGTCGTCGGCATGCGCGGGGCTTGGCGGCGCGTCCTCGACACCAGCAGGACCATTGCGGGCGCGGATACCCCGCTTTTCCTCCCGAAGAACATGATCCGCGTCGGCGTCCTCGCGCGGCGCGGCGGGTTGAGCGCCATCTAGACCGCCAACTACCGCTCCGGCTTCAGCAATCAGGCGCGTACCGGAGAGTTCAAGTCCTGGACCGGCCACGACCTGGTGGTGGACTGGGCCGAACCGTTCGGGCTGAAAGGGGCGCGCATGGCGGCCGGCGTGTTCAACCTCACCGATGCCGGCCTTTCCGTGGACACCGCCAATCCCAACAACGCGGATGGCCCCACCGCGGCCGGCTGGGGCCGCACCGCCTTCCTCACCGTCAACATGCGGTTCTGAGGGGCGGAGCGCCCGTTACTTCCGGCCGCCGGCCAAGCGGGCGTCCAGCGCGCGCAGATAGCGCCGGTCCATGTCGGACAGTCCCTCGGCGGCCGCCTCCCGGCGGATCTCCTGAAGCTCCTCCTTCAGCGCGCGCGAGGCGCCCCGGCGCTCCAGCAGGCGCTGCAGGATCTGCATCTCGGCCGAACCGTCGCCCTCAAGCGGCGCCTCATCCTCCGCAGCGCCTTCGCCTGCGTCCTCATCGCCTTCGAGATCGTCATCGGCGGCGAAATCCAATTCCGGTGGGTCTTCCGGCGCGATCAGTTCGTCCCAGTCGAGGCCCGCCTCCGACATTCTGGCCGCGAGCTCCCGCGCCGCCTGCAGCGCCTCCACATCGTCCTCTGCGCCCAGGCGTTCCAGGCGCTCCAGCAGATATGTGCGTTCGGACTCGTTCATCACCGCTATCCGGTCAGTGTCGGTTAGGCGTCTTCAAAAAAGAACGGCGGTCGGCCGAGCGAACCGAGACATGCACAAGCTCCCCGTCGCGATAGACATCCAGCGGCACCTCCACCCCGGCCGGCCCGAGCGCCCAGACGGCGCGGTAGAAGTCCGACAGGCCGCCCACGGGCTCGCCGGCAACACCCAGCACCAGGTCGCCGACCTTGAGGCCGGCATCGTCGGCCGGTGCATCATCGGTCAGCCCCGCCACGACCACCCGATCTTCGACCTCGGCGCCGAACATGCCAAGCCAGGGACGCGGCGGGCGCGCGGCATGGCCCGCGGCCGACAGGTCCTCGAAGATCGGATGCAGCAGCTCCGCGGGCACGAACATATTGCCGGGCCGGGCCTGGTCTCCCGGCAGGCTGTCCTGCACATAGAGCGATCCGATCGCCACCAGCGCGCCCTGCCGCGAGATCAGCGCCGCGCCGCTCCAGCGGGGATGCGGCGGCGAGGTGAACACCGCCTCGTCCAGCAGATATTCCCAATAGCCGGCGAACTCCCGCTTCGATACCACGGAGACCACCATGGCGAAATCATGGCCGCCGCCGGCGGCGGCAATCGCCTCGGCGCCGACGCGCAATTCGCTGACGCTGCCGAATGTCATCGGCCGGCGGTCCAGCACCCGGTCGGCGCGCAACAGGCCGAGCCCCGTCACCTGGTCGTAGCCGACGACGCGCGCGGGGATTTGCGCGCCGTCCACATCGCTGAGCGTCACTTCATCGGCTTCAGTCGCCAGATAGCCGATGGTGAGCAAATGGCCCCTGTCATCGATCAGGACGGCATTGCCCTCGCGCTCCTGCCCGAGCGTCGAGGCCGTGAAGGCTTCTTCGGGAATATCGGCGTGATAGCCGAACACCGCTCCCAGCGCTTCCTCGAGATCGAAGGGCCAGGCGGCCGGGTCCGGCCGCAACTTCTCCGGCACGCCGCTTTCCGTGGTCTGCAGGCCCTTGAAGCGGTGGCCATTGGCCCGAGAGACACCCGCCATCATCATTCCCAATCGGATCGAAGCGGACAGGCTAGCCCGGATTTCACCCTGACGCCACGGCCCGCAACGCCGCGGGCGCTGCAGTCAACGCCTTGCCCTGGGCGGCCCGGCGGTTTCCGCGCGGAAGAGGGCGCGGCGCCAGCGGAACGCAATGAGCGCGGTGCCGGCAAGGCCCGCCAAGGCGTAGCCGACCACCGTCGCCCGGTAACCGACGGTCTCGATCAGCGCGCCGCCAAGCGGCAGGCCGATGGCCATGCCGTAAACCGCGAGCATGCGCACGCCCATCACCAGGCCCCGGAGCCGCGCATTGCTGCGGCGGAGCAGGAACACGGCGAGGCCGATCATCGCTCCGCCCTGGACGGTGCCCACCGCGACCAGCACCGCCATGCCGGCCCATTTCTCGGTCATCTGCGAGAAGACGAGCAGCAGCAGATACCAGAGCGCAACGCCTGCGAAGACGGCGCCGACCGGGGACCGGCGCGGACCGCCGCCCACCGCCATGGCGAAGGAGCCGATGAAGGCGCCGGCGGCGTAGCTCGCCAGCAGATGCGAGAGGCCGATGGCGTCGAGCCCGTAAACCTCGCGGGCGGCATAGGGCATGAGACCGCTGGAGATCGGGAAACCGGTAAGGTTGACCAGGAAGGCCAGCCACATGGCCGCCATCAGCGCCGGCGTGCGCCGGATATGGCGGAAGCCGGCGCGGAGCTCCGCCAGCATGGACAGGCCCCTGCCGCGCGGGCGCGCGCGCCGCCCGCCGACGCCGAAGCTGAGGCCGAAGGCCGCCAGGTAGAAGGCGCTGACGACCAGATAGGCGGGGCCGATGCCGAGCGACTGGAACAGCGTCGCCCCGATAAGCGCGCCAGCGATGCGCGCCAGGTCCTGCGTCGTGCGCGAGAAGCCCATGGCGTTCACGAGCAGGCGGTCGGCCATGGTGTCGCCGACCAGCGCGTTGCGCATCACAAGGTCGGACGGGCGCACCAACCCGGCGAGCGCGGCGATGGCGAACACGGCCGCCGGGTCCAGCCTGTCCGCAAGGCCGAGGCCGGCAAGGCAGGCCGCGAGCAGCAGGTAGAAGCCGCGCATGGTCGCGATCATGGCGCGCCGGCCGAGCCGGTCCGCCAGCGAGCCCAGCGCCGGGGCGAGCAGCGTGCCGAGGAACTGGAGCGCGGCGAAGGCGGTCTGGAGCATCACCGAACCGGTTGCGACCAGCACGAACCAGTTGAGGATCAGCGTCTCCATCTCGAAAGCGAGCGAGGTCACAAGATCGCCCGGCCACTGGAACCGGAAGCTGCGCACGGCGAAAGGCGCAAACACGCCGCGCAGCGAGGAGGAGCGCCTTTCCGTCATCAAGACAATAAAGCCGCCGATCGGACGTCAGGCGGTCGGTCGAGCTCCATCGGGTCGTGTCAAGGAACCAGTTTGAACGCCGCGAACAGCAATCCGGAGAATGCGCCCATCACGACCACCATCCGCCAGGTATGGCGAGACTCCAGCCTGGTTATCTCCGCTTTCAAGTCCGCTTTCGCCGCCAGGTCTTCGCGGTCGGCTGCGGCCGCTTCGCGAGCGATCTCCGCCACAGCCTCGGCATGCTGCCGATCCATGCCGGCGTTCTGCATGTGGCGGGTGGCGGCCAAAGTATCGAAGACGGCGGCCATCGGACCTCCGTTAGGACAGCCGGGACGTCGGGCTCCGGATCGCAGCGAGCATTGCAGCGGCGGTCTTCCACTGTCAACTCACGTCCGATCATGTGGCAGCATGCCGCCAATCGTCAGTGCCTCGCTGCTGCCGCTGCCCCGCGCCTTTCGCAGCATCATGCTACCTTGCGCGCCCATGACAGATGAGAACGACCGCCTTGTCGATGCGATAACCGGCATTTTGCCGCCGCTGCTGAATGCGCTGGACGGCCTCGAATTCGCCGCCCGCAACCTCCACCCGGAGGGGCTGGAGCGGCTGTGGTCGATTCTTTCGCCGCTCGACGAGGCGCTCCGCCGGGCGCGGCCAGCGCTGGACGAAACGCGCTGGCCTGAGCGGCTTGACGGTCCCAGGCAGGCGCTGGCCGGCAGCGCGGACACGGCGCTCGACGCGCTCGCCCGCCTCGGCGCGGCCGCGGATACGGGCGGCATGCAGGAGGCGCTCAGGGGCTCCCGCGCCCGCGCCCCGGCGCTGGAATACCTCTATCCGCTGGCGCCCCTGCTGCCGCCCGTCAACAGGTTCTTCCTGGAGCCCGCGGCGCGCGGCGACGAGGCGCGCCTCGAGCGGCTCGCCCGGCCCGAGCGGGCGGAGGCGGGCGTCACCCATTTCGGCAATGGCCGCGGCGCGCGCGGCGGCTGGTCGCTGTTCGTGCCGGAGGACCTGGACCCGACGAAGCCGGCGCCGCTTGTCATGGCGCTGCACGGCGGCGGCGGCCACGGACGGCTGTTCCTCTGGAGCTGGCTGCGGGCCGCGCGCACGGCGGGCGCGATCCTCGCCGCGCCGACTTCGACCGCGCGGACCTGGGCGCTGATGGGCGACGATCCCGACACGCCGCGCCTGCTGGAAATTCTGGCCGATATCCGCAAGCGCCACAATCTGGACCCGGCGCGGCTGCTGCTGACCGGCATGAGCGACGGCGCGACCTTCAGCTATGTCTCGGCCCTGCCGTCCGACGGCCCCTGGACGCATCTGGCGCCCTTCGCCGGCACGTTCCATCCCATGCTGCTTGAATTCGTCGGCGCCGAGCGGCTTCGCGGCCTGCCGATCTATCTGGCGCATGGGGCGCTCGACTGGATGTTCCCGGTCGGTATCGCCCGCGCCGCCCGGGATGCGTTCCAGGCCCGGGGCGCGGCCGTCACCTATCGCGAACTCCCCGACCTCGCCCATGCCTTTCCGACCGAGGAATGCGCCGCCGTGCTCGCCTGGCTGGAGGACATGCCGGCCGCCGGGAAGGGCGGGGGTCATGGAATGTCATGTTCTGTCATGATCCTCATGCGCAGGGAGTATATCCCATGGTATGTTCTGGCATTGACTCTTTCCGGTTCCCTTTCATCGGCCCCTGTTCCGGAGCGTATCATGTGCGCCTGCACGTTTGCCCATGCGTCTTTCCTGCGCTGCCGTCGTCTTTTCTCATCTGGTCGTGGATATCCCTGCTTCAAGCCCGAATGAGGAAAAAATTCTGCAGATTTCAACAACCCGATCCGTCCTCGGTCCAGACGGCGAGTTCATGGCCGTCGGGGTCTGTGAAATGGAAGCGCCGCCCGCCGGGGAAGCCGTAAGCCGGCTTCACGATTCTGCCGCCGGCCTCCTCGATGCGCCTCTGCGCGGCGTCCAGGTCACCGGCATGGAGCACGACCAGCGGGCCGCCCGGCTTCGGGCCGTCTTCCAGCGCATTGAAGCCGCCCTTCATCCGTCCGTCGGTGAACTCGGCATAGCCGGGGCCGAAGTCGATGAAATGCCAGCCAAAGGCCTGTCCGTAAAAGGCCTTCGAGCGGGCGGTGTCCGCGACCGCGAACTCGATATAGTCGATGCGCAGAGCGGCGACCGCCGCTGCCTCCTCACCCCCGGTCATGGTCACCCTCCGGACGCACACGGGTCATCAATATCAGGCCGATCGCGAGCAGCGCCAGAATGGGAACCACGCCCACCCGCTGGCTGCCGGAGAGGTCGGTCGCCAGTGCGACCAGGAAGGGCGCCAGGAAGGACGTCGCCTTGCCGGTCAGCGCATAGAGCCCGAACGCCTCCGCCATCCGCTCCCGGTCCGCCTGATGCACCAGCATGGTGCGGGACGACGCCTGCAGCGAGCCGGCGGTCGCGCCGATGACGGCGCCACAGACATAGAAGGCGGCCGCCGGCAGCGAGGACGGCGCCTCGGCCGTGCCCACAGCGAGGAACAGGACCTCATTGGGCGCAATGGTCATGATGGCGGCCGCGGCTGCGGTCAGCAGCACGATGCTGAACAGGATCACCGGCTTCGGCCCGCGCCGCCGGTCCTGCAGCCCGCCGACCCAGGATCCGACGGCGCCGGTAATC
>LXNI01001434.1_pt1 | contig 20792 bp, 13 predicted proteins | sample 809091 | NCBI WGS metagenome assembly LXNI01 (sample SAMN04870527, study PRJNA318959) | sponge metagenome | biome: 01000161; feature: marine sponge reef; material: water | host: Sarcotragus foetidus | place: Greece: Milos, Mediterranean Sea | collected 2013-05-29 | depth 5-7 m | reverse complement strand
GAAATCCTGCTGCGGTCACGGTGAACCGCAGGCTCGCATCGCTCGCGCAGATCACCCGAGCGCACCACAACGGCCATCAAACAATCCGAAAACCGCGCCATCGATCAGACTGCGCGCGCTCACAAGGCCACCACATGCCGCCCACGTCGGCGACGCCGCTGGCCGGCGATACCCTCGAGCGATTGCGCGCGGCGAGCGTCGCCACCGTCGCCATGCAGCTGCTCAAGCGCGGCCTGCGCCATACCTTCGTGCAGGGCCCCCGCCCCCTCAATCCGCAGCACGCGCGGTTCGCGGCGGAGGCCTACACGCTCCGCACCATCCCCATGCGCGAGGACCTCGGCGCGCTGGAGATTCTGGCCGATCCGGAATACCCGCAGCGCAAGGCCATCGAGGCCTGCCCGCCCGGCCACGTGCTGGTCTGCGACTGCCGGGGGGAGCAGGGCGCCGGCGCGCTCGGGGACATCCTGGTCACCCGGCTCAAGGTGCGCGGCGTCGCGGCGTTCGTCGCCGACGGCCCCATGCGCGATGCGACGGCGGTCGCCGCCATCGCGTTTCCGACCTTCTGCACCGGCAGCGCCGCGCCCGCCAGCCTGGCCGCCCACTACGCCGCGGCCGTGCAGGACCCGATCGCCTGCGGCGGAGTCGCGGTGTTCCCCGGCGACGTGCTGGTGGGCGATCCCGACGGCGTCTGCGTCATCCCGCGCGGCATCGCCGACGACGTGGCCCGCGCCGCCGGCGAGCAGGAGCTGATGGAGGAATTCATCCTCGAGCGGGTCCGGGGCGGCGCGCCGGTGCCCGGCACCTACCCGCCCAACGAAGCAACCCTTGCCGCATACGAGGCGTGGCGGCGCGAGCGCACGTGACGCCCGGCGGCGGCTGGCCGCTCCTGCCCCGCATTTCTAGAGCGTTTCCGTCTTACCCGGAAACGCTCTGACTCTTTATCGCTCACGGCAGCCGGCCGTCGTGCGATTCCGCGCGCCTATCGGCGCGACGCCCGGCGCCTGCGCGGGCGCGCCGCATTCGCGGCGGGCCGCGGTCGCGGCCTATCGCGCGTCCGTCAAGGTCGGACGCGCTCTAACCGCCCCCTGATCCGCGCGGCGTTCTGGCCGGCGCCGGACTGGTGTATCGTGCGGCCATGACTCTGAACACGCCGAGCCCCACCTTCCCCGCCATCGCGCTGCCGCAGTTCGAGAACGAGGCGCTGCCGCCGGTCATGCCGGTGGCGCTGCGCCATCCGGACGTGGCGGCGCTCCCCGATGTCGCCGCCGCCACCCGCGACGCCCTCGACGCCTCGCAGCGGCTCACCGCGCTCCCGCCGGGCGCCCGCGTCGCGATCACCTGCGGCAGCCGCGGCATCAGGAGCAAGCCGGACGTGGTCAAGGCGGCGGTCGCCTGGCTCAAGGAGCGCGGGCTCAGCCCCTACATCGTGCCGGCGATGGGCAGCCACGGCGGCGCCCTCGCCGAGGGTCAGGTGTCGCTGCTGGCCGAGCTCGGCTTCACCGAAGAAGCCATGGGCTGCCCCATCGAGGCCGGCATGGAGGTCGTGCGCCTGAGCGAGACCCGCGCCGGCATCCCGGTCCACTTCGACCGCCGCGCCTTCGCGGCCGACGCGGTCCTCGTGGTGGCCCGCGTCAAGTCCCACACCTCCTTCGACCGCGAGGTGGAGAGCGGGCTCACCAAGATGGTCGCCATCGGCCTCGGCAAGGCGGAGGGCGCGCGCTTCGTGCACCGCCTCGGCGTGCGCGGCTACATGGAGGTGCTGCCCGAGTGGGCGGCCATCGCCATCCGCGAGGCCCCGGTCGCCTACGGCCTCGCCATCGTCGAGAACGCCCGGCGCGAGGCGGCGGCGATCGAGGGCGCGGAGCCCGAGAACTTCTACGAGACCGACGCGCGCCTCTTGAAGACCGCCAAGGACTGCATCCCCCGGCTCCCGTTCGAGCAGATCGACGTGCTCGCGGTGGAGCGGCTCGGCAAGAACATCTCCGGCACCGGCATGGACCCGGCGGTCACGGCGCGCTTCGACATCCGCGGGCGGCCCAACCCGCCGGCGCCTCTGATCAGCAAGCTGGTGGTCCTCGGGCTCACGCCGGAGACGCATGGCAACGGCCTCGGCGTCGGCAACGCCGACTACACGACCAAGCAGGTCGCAGACAGCCTCGACCTCTACGCCATGTACATGAATGCGTGCACGGCGACGTTTACCGAGCGCGTGCGCATCCCCGCCGTGCTCGCCAGCGACAAGGCAGCGCTGCAAGCCGCCGTCGGCACCTCCTGGCGGCTCGACGGCGCGGACGCGCGGCTCTGCCTGATCCGCTCGACCCTGCACCTGGAGACCGTCCTGGTCTCGCCGCCGCTCGCCGCCGAGCTCAACGGCGCGGGCGAGGTCCTGGGCGCGGCCGAGCCGCTGCGATTCGACGACGACGGCCACCTCCTCACCCGCTGCCCCGTGTAGGCGTAGCGTCGCGGCATTCGGATTCGTAGCCACCGGGCCGCAGGCCCGGACGGCGCGACTGCGCGTCGCACGGTCACGTGCGCGGGCGCACGATGCGCGTAGCGCGTAGCCAAGCGAGCATCGCGCGGCCATACGCGCGCAGAATCAAGACGCGAGCGCCCGGCGCCTGAGGGACAATAAAGAACCACATCGCTATACTCGCAGCCGCGGCAATCAGGGGAGGACGTTGCGCGATGCGAGAGCGGGGCATCACGCTCGACGAGAGCATTCTCGAAGCGATCAGGGAGACGCGGCAGGGCCTCGGCCAGGCACGGCACCTGCCGGGCTTCCTCTACACGGCGCCCGAGATCTTCGAGTACGAGGTCGACGCCATCTTCATGAAGGAGTGGCTCTGCGTCGGCCGCGTCGAAGAGTTCGAGAACGAAGGCGACTACCGCGCCATGCGGATCGCGGGCGAGCCCCTGCTGATCTGCCGCGACGCGTCCGGCGCGCTCAACGCCTTCAACAACGTCTGCCAGCACCGGGGCGTCGAGGTGGCGAGCGGCGAAGGCAACCTCAAGAGCTTCCGCTGCCCCTATCACTCCTGGGTCTACGACCTGGAGGGCAAGCTGCTCGGCGCGCCGCACACGAAGGAGGTCGAAGGCTTCGACTTCGCCGCTTGCGCGCTGCCGCGCGTCAATCTCGACACCTGGGGCGGCTACATCTTCGTCAACTTCGACCCCGGCTGCCCGAGCCTCGCCGACTACCTGGACGAGGACGGGATCAGGCAGTTCGCGGCCTTCCTGCAGCCGGAGAACACGCGGACCTCGGACATCTACGAACTCGAGGTGCCCTGCAACTGGAAGTTCATCCCCGAGAACCTGATGGACATGTACCACGTGGGCGTGATCCACAAGGAATCCTTCGGCGGGCATTTTCCGGTCAACGACTTCCGCTTCAACCTCAAGCCGAACGGCTACAACGCCGCCTACGAGAGCTTCACCATGGCGCCGAAGGGGGTCACGCTGTTCGACACCATGCCCTGGCTCAGGGGCAAGGTGACGGACAGGTTCGCGTGCACCACCTGGGTCCGGCCCACCATGAACATCTTTGGCCGGCACGACCTCATCCAGCCCTGGGTGGCGCTCCCCATCGACCACGCGACGACCCGGATCGTCATCTACACCCAGCTTCCCAACGCCTACTTCGACGAGCCCGGCTTCGAGGAGAAGAACCGGATCTATGCCGACTTCATCCGGCTGGTGGCGAACGAGGACCGGGCGATGCTGGAATCGCTGCAGAACGGGGTCGGCTCGCGCGCCTTCCGGCCGGGGCCGACGGTGAAGCTGGAGCGCGCCATCCACCACCTTCTCAACTATTATCTCGACAGGCTGTTGAGCGATGACGACGAGGCCCGCGCCAGGCGCCGCCAGGACGGCGAGAACGCGCTGCGCGAGAGCGCCTCGCGCAACGGGGAGCCGCGCGACGGCGGCTACTCGGCGCTGGTGAGCGCCGCCGAATAGGAGCCGGAATCATGGGCACACGGCAGGATCAGGCACGGCTGACGGAGCTGTTCAGGCGCAACCTGGAGCTCTGCGAGGTGGGGCCGGGGGAGACGGTCGCCGTCCTCTCGGAAGGCGATCAGCTCGACCACTACCGCCAGGCCTCGCTCGCGGCCGCGCGCGACCTCGGCGCCGACGTGGCCGACGTGCACCTCGCCGCCGACGGCGCGGAGGACCCGGCGGTGCGGATCGCCAACATTGGGCAGAACGCGCTCAGCAAGCACCCGGAGGCGATGCAGACCTGCCTCGACGCCGACATGGTCGTCGACCACATGCTCCTCCTCTTCTCGCACGAGCAGATCGCGATGCAGGAGGCGGGCAGCCGCATCCTGCTCGTCGTCGAGCCGGTGGAAATCCTCGAGCGCCTGTTCCCCACCGCCGAGATGCGCGCCCGCGTCGAAGCCGGCGAGAAGCGGCTCGAGGCGGCGGAGCAGCTCCGCTTCACCAACGACGCCGGCACCGACGTCACGTACACCCTCGGCGACAAGTGCATCCTGACGGAGTACGGCTTCACCACGCAGCCCGGGCGCTGGGACCACTGGCCGGGCGGCTTCCTCGCGACGCTGGCGGCCGAGCGCGGCGTGAATGGCCGCGTGGTGATGGAGGCCGACGACATCGTCTTCCCGCTCCGCGAGTTCACCGGCGAGCGCATCGCCTTCGACATCAGCGACGGCATGGTCACGGCGATCTCGGGCGGCGACCGCGCCCGGCACCTGCAAGGCTTCATCGAGGGCTACGACGACCCCCGCGCCTACGCGGTCTCTCACATCGGCTGGGGCCTCAATCACCATTGCATCTGGCGGCCCGACCTGCCGGGCATCGGCATGGACGGCCGCGCGCACTACGGCAACGTGCTGTTCTCCCTCGGCCCCGACACCGAGTTCGGCGGCGCGAACGACACCCCCTGCCACCTCGACCTGCCGATGCAGGGCTGCTCGCTCTGGCTCGACGACGAGCTGATCGTGGAGAACGGCGCCCTCGTGCCGGAGGACATGCGCGCACCCGCCCACTAACCCTCCGAGCCGCTGCCCCGATCACCGCTGACGGGGCGGGTTGCGGAGGCGCGGATGGGCATTTGCGGTGCAACGGGTCGAACCGTATGATGCCGACCGCACGGAAACGTTGTGGCATGGGCGCCGGCGATATTCACCGGCGCCCTTTCCGATACGGATTCATGACCAAGGGAGAGATGACTATGTGGAAACTGACTCTGGGCGCCGCCGTCGCGGCGGGCATGGCCCTTTCCGGCTTTGCCGCCTCAGACGTGCAGGCCGAGGACGACGGCGTCTGGTGGCCGGCAAAGGTCGAGATTTACAATCCGTCCTGCACCGACGGCGACCCCGCGTGCTGGACCGACCCCGCCAACCAGAACCTCGAGGTCGTCGACTACGTGCCGCTGATGCCGGATGAGGTGGACGCGAAGCACCACATCTGCGTGTCCTTCCCCCACCTCGTGGACTCCTACTGGGTCGGCGCGGCCTACGGGATCATCGAGGAAGGCAAGCGCCTCGGCCAGAAGATCTCCCTGATCGAGGCCGGCGGCTACGACAAGCTGGAGAAGCAGCTCTCGCAGGTCGAGGACTGCATCGCCAACGGCGCGGAGATTCTCGTGCTTTCGGCGATCTCGGCCGAGGGCAACATCAAGCAGGTCAACGAGCTGCGCTCCAGGGGCATCAAGGTCGTTGACCTGATCAACGGGATCAACACCGAGGTCGATGCCAAGTCGCTCGAGAGCTACTACAGCATGGGCCGGATCGCCTGTAAGTGGGTCGCCGACCAGCACCCCGCAGGCAGCGGCAACGTCAAGATCGCCTGGTTCCCGGGCCCGCCCGGAGCCAGCTGGTCGGTCGCCGGCAATCAGGGCTGCCACGACGCGGTCGTTGGCTCCGATGCCGAGATCATCTCGACCAAGTGGGCCCAGACCAGCAAGGAGGCCCAGCTCAGCCTCGTCGAGAACGTGATCCAGGCGCAGACCTCGGGCAGCGATGTCGATCTCGACTACATCGTCGGCGTGGCGCCGGCGATCGAAGGCGGCATGGCCGCGCTTCGTGACCTGGGCCTGCAGGACGAGGTCAAGCTCGTCTCCTACTACTACACGCCGGGCATGCATCAGTTCGTCGGCCGCGGCAGCGTCGCCATGGCGCCGACCGATCAGATGATCATCCAGGCGCGGATCTCCATCGACCAGGCCGTCCGCCTGCTCGAGGGCAAGCCCTTCGCGACCGGCGGCCGGGCCGAGTTCAACGACACCGGCCGGACGATCGAGCATGTGCAGCCGGTGGCGATGCAGGTCACGCCGGAGAACCACGCTGACTTCGACACGACCACCACGCTGGCCCCCAAGGGCTGGACGCCGGTGTTCAGCACCGACTAGGCGTGCGTTCGTTCCGACAAGTGCGTGGCTGATGGAGGCCCGTAGCAGTGGCAGAGCCATCGGCCGCAATCGTTGAAGAGTCCCCGGGGCCTCAGAGCTCCGGGGACGTTCTTCTCAGGTTAGAGAATCTCTCTAAGCAATTTCCGGGCACGCTCGCGCTCGACCGCGTCAATTTCGACGTGCGCGCAGGCGAAGTGCACGTGCTGTTCGGCGAGAACGGCGCGGGCAAGTCGACGCTGATCCAGGTCGTGGCCGGCGTCCACAGGCCCTCCGGCGGCACGATTCATCTCCACGGCAAGCCGATCGTCATCCACTCGGTGCACCATGCGCGCCAGCTCGGCGTGAGCGCCGTGTTTCAGGAGTTCTCGCTGGTGCCGCAGCTCACCGTCGAGGAGAACCTGTTCCTCGGCGACGAGCTGACGCGGGGGCCGATCCTCAACAAGCGGGCGCTCGCCCGCCAGGCGCGCGAGACGCTGGACCGCCTCGGCTTCCCGCTCAGGCGCCGGGACGAGGTGATGTACCTCTCCCGCGCCGAGCAGCAGATGGTGGAGATCGCCAAGGCCTTCCGCACCCGGCCCTCGATCATGATCTTCGACGAGCCGACCGCCTCGCTCACGGAGCGCGAGACCGACCGGCTGTTCGAGCTGATCGAGCAGATCAGGGCCGAGGGCATCGGCATCATCTACATCACGCACCGGATGAACGAGATCAAGCGGATCGGCAACCGCATCACCGTGCTGCGGGACGGCGTGCACATCGACACGATCCCCGTCGAGGAAGCATCCGACCAGAAGCTCGTCGAGCTGATGACCGGCCGCGTCATCGACCAGATCTTCCCGCATATCGAGCGCAACCCGTCCGAGATCATGCTGGAGGTCGAGAACCTCGTCACCGCCAAGCACTTCGTGAACGACGTCTCGATCAACGTGCGCCGCGGCGAGGTGGTGGGCCTCGCTGGGCTCGTGGGCTCGGGCAAGTCCGACGTCGGCCGCGCCTGCTTCGGGCTCGAGCGCATGAGGGGCGGCAAGATCACCTTCGACGGCAATGTCGTCTACGACCGGGCCGGCCACGTGAACAAGCTGGGCCCCCGGCGCATGCTCGACCGCGGCCTCTACTACCTGCCCTCGGACCGCCGGCAAGAGGGCCTGGTGATGATGCAGAACGTGCGGGAGAACGTGTCGCTTCCCTCGCTCGGGCTCGACAAGTTCTCGAACTACCTCTTCCTGCGCCGCAACAACGAGCGCAGGGTCGTGCGCGACATCGCGCAGAAGCTCGACCTGATGCCGCTGAATATCGAGCGCGACCTCGAGCACTTCTCGGGCGGCAACCAGCAGAAGGTGCTGGTGGGCAAGTCGCTGGTGCGCGACGTCAAGCTCTTCGTCTTCGACGAGCCGACGGTGGGCGTCGACGTGGGCGCGCGCGTGGCGATCTACGAGTTCATTCGCGATCTGTGCGAGGCCGGCGCCGGCGTGCTCCTGATTTCCTCGGACCTGCCGGAGATCCTGCACCTCGTGCACCGCACATACGTGATGTACCGCGGCGAACTGCGCGCCGAACTGGACCAATCCGAGATCTCGGAGGAAGCGGTGCTGCACCACTTCTTCGAGAAGGAGGACGAGGCGTGATCCGGAGGGAGAGTTAATGGCCGATACCGCCCAGCAGCGCCCGACGCCGTTGGAGAGGGCGGAGTACTTCGCGACGCTCATCTTCGTTCGCGCGGGCGTACTTCCCTGGTTCCTCCTCATCGCGATCATCGTCTTCGCGCTGACCACGGACAACTTCTTCAGCGGCCGCAACCTCATGCAGGTCGCGCGCCAGGCGACCTATCTGACCATGGTCGCGATGGGCCAGATGGTCGTGCTGCTGACCGCGGGCCTCGACCTCTCGGTCGGCGTCATGTTCGCGCTGGTCTCGGTCATCACGGCGATGACCATGGTGGGCGTGTGGGACGGCGGCGAGGCCACCACGGGCGCGATCCTGATCGGCTGCCTCGCGGGCTTCGGCGCCGGCACCGGCATCGGCGTGGTCAACGGCATCGGCGTCGCGGTCTTCCGCGTGCCCCCCTTCATGATGACGTTGGCGATGTCGTCGATCGTCTTCGGTATCGCGCTCATGATCACCGGCGGCACGCCGATCTACGGCATGCCGGACAACTTCGCGAATGTCCTGGGCTACGGCCGGGGGCTCGGCGTCCCCGTCCCGATCTGGATCACCATCGGGTTCATCATCCTGATGTACGTGTTCCTCAACTGGACCCGGATGGGGCGCTATCTCTACGCGCTCGGCGGCAATCTCAAGGCCTCGCAGCTCTCCGGCATCAGCACGCGCTTCTACCTCTTCATGGCCTATGTCGTGACCGCGGGCATCACGACCATCGGCGCCATCATGCTGACCGCGCGGCTGGAAAGCGGCGAGGGCAACATCGGCAAGGAGTACCCGCTGCTCTCCATCGCCGCCTGCGTGATCGGCGGCGTCAGCCTCTTCGGCGGCACCGGGCGGCTGCCGAACGTGGTGCTCGGCGCCATCTTCATCATCCTCGTGCAGAACGGCATGAACCTGCTGCGCATCAGCTCCTACATGCAGCTGGTGGTGATCGGCATCCTGCTCATCCTCGCCGTGATCGCCGATAACTACAGGCAGAAGCTGCTGCTCATGCTGAGGGACTAGCGATGGCGGCGAACGGCCAGCCCCTCGTCATCTCGGGCGATTCCCACGTCATCGAGCCGGCGGACCTCTGGTCGAAGCCGCTCGGCGCGCGCTACGGCGACGCCGTGCCGCACATGGTCTCCGCGCACGCGGGCGTGCGGGGCGACCACTTCTTCACCGGCTTCGAGTACGTCCGCGTGGACGAGATCGTCGAGGGCGACGAGGAGCTGCAGCGCAAGCTCGTGGGCTCCGGCACCGACCCCGCCATCCGACTGGAGTGCATGGACGAGGACGGCGTCGTCGGCGAGATCGTCAACTCCACCTGGATGCTCTACGCGATGCGCGCGGAGGACGACCGGCTGGTGGAAGACCTCTGCCGGGTGTTCAACGACTGGCTCGCGGAATACTGCAGCCACGCACCGAAGCGCCTCTACGGCACCTCGATGATCCACCTCGCGGACATCGACTGGGCCTGCAAGGAGCTGGAGCGCACCGCCAAGCGGGGCTTGAAGAGCGTCATCATCAACTGCGACGCGCGGCCCGAGTGGCCGCCGTTCCAGGACACGCACTACGACCCCTTCTGGGCGCTCGCGCAGGAGCTGGACCAGCCGGTAACGCTCCACATCATCACCGGCAACGAGATCGACCCCTTCGTCCTGCACGGCGCGGAGCGCATCAACGTGGCGCGCAGCACCATGGGCGTGCTGGCGGAGGCCGGGCCCGTGCTGGCCAACGAGTTCATCTTCGGCGGCGTGCTCGACCGCTTCGAGAAGCTCAAGCTCGTGCTGTCCGAGTACGAGGTCTGCTGGCTGCCCTACTGGCTCTTCCGCGCCAAGCAGATCCAGGACGATTTCGGCCCGGCGCTGGACATCCCCAGGATCAAGCGGCCCATCGAAGAGTACATGAGCCAGATCCATCACGGGATGATCGACGATCCCTACATCGACAAGGTGCTGGACGTGGTCGACCCCAAGACCATCATGTGGGGCTCGGACTTCCCGCACGCGCGCTGCACCTACCCCAACACGATGCAGGTGATCGAGCGCGTCTTCGGCCACCTCGACGAGGAGACGCGGCGCGACCTCACCTTCAACAACTGCGCCCGCTTCTACAACTTCGACCTGCCGGCGGCCTGAACGTCCCCCTCCTCTCCCCGGCCCTCTCCTCCCCCGAGGGGAGGAGAGGGAGAAAAAAGGCCGGTGCGGCCAGCGTCCCCCCTCCACCCTACCGGGCCATAGGCCCGGACGGCGCGACCGCGCCGCGCGCCTAAGGCGCGTAGACTTACGAGTGTATGTATCGTTAAGTGTATGTGAGGAGACATAGAAGGACATTATACGAATAGTTGCAATGGTTTGCTGGAGTATTGTGAAGCACTCTCCCTTCGTGAGGCGACATGAAATGACTTTCAGTCCCTTTCACGTGTTGGGCAGTGTGTTGACAGTTCGATAGCCCCATGATCCAATGCCCCCATGAACACCAAGCCCGGAAAACGCGTCGCCAAGACCAAGATTACCATCAACAAGCGTGCCGTCGATGCCCTCAAGCCCGGCGACAGGCCCTGGATCGCGTGGGATGACAGGCTCACAGGCTTCGGCGTCAGGGTGCACCCCACCGGCGCCAAGTCCTTCATCGTCAACTACCGTGCGGGTGACGGCGGCAGGAAGGCACCGAACAAGCAGGTCGTGCTCGGTCGATATGGCAAGATCGCGCCCGGTCAGGCCAGGCGCCTGGCCCAGACCACCCTCGGCAAGGTAGCCAGCGGCGAGGACCCGGCTGAGGAACGTGCGCAGGCGCGAGGGATGCCGACCCTTGCGGATGCGCTCAAGGACTACCTGGGTGCCAATCCCAACCGCTCCGAGAACACCAACAAGCTCTACCGTTACGAGGCCGAGCGCTATCTCGGTGACTGGCTCAGCCGCCCACTCGATTCCATCACGCGGCGCGAGGTAGAGGCGCGCTTCAACCGTATTACCGTGGACCACGGCTGGTCACCGGCCAACCACGCGATGTCTCTGCTGCGTTCCGTCTACCGCCGTCCCTGCGTCGATCTCGAAGGTCTGCGCAACCCTGTCGACCTCTGGCTTGGCGCAGGCGGGAAGTTCCATCGCAAGACGCGACGCAAGATCTCCACGCCCGCCGAGGTGCTGCCCTGTTGGCGAACCGGCATCGAGGCCGAGGTCAAGATGCCGGCCATGAGTGACGCGCTGTGGTTCGGGCTTTACACCGGCATGCGGCTGAGAGAAGTCCTGACACTGCGCTGGGAGCGGGTGGACATGGCGTCGCTCACCTTCCGCGTCGAGCAGACCAAGACCGGCGTCCCTCTTGAGCTTCCGATCACCCGGCAACTGGAACTCATCCTCGAAAGGCGCCGGGCGGCGAGGGCGGCGATACCGGTCACCCTGCGGGACTGGGTGTTTCCTTCTCCGGCCAGCAAGTCCGGGCATGTCGAGGACCCGCACTATCTTTACCCGCGCATCACGAAGACGGGCGGCGCGAAGTTCTGGTTCCATGCGTTCCGCAACTGCTTCATCACGGTGGCCGAACGGGACTTGATGCTTCCCTCGCCGTTGACCAAGCGCCTTGTGAACCACGCCAGACCCAACGACGTGACGGAGGGTTACGCTGCGGACTGGACGATCGCCCAGCTGCGCGAGCCGGCTCAGAGGGTTGCCGATCGGATAGAGGCACTGATGAGCCATACGCCGGAGGGCACCGCCGAACAGGATGGGATTTTAGTCGACGCCGGGGCTGGCTGAGACGCGGCCGGCAGGGAACGCATTCTCGATCGTCGCTCCATCGCGGCTCAATCCTGGGTCGTCGTAGTCCGGGCCTGCTGGCGCCGCCGACCAACACGCGACCGCGGTCTCCAACAAGGCGCTGTGTCGCCGTCGAGCGCACGTGAGCACACCAAGCCTCGCGCATACGACCCTTTGAAGAGAAGTGGCGGTGATCCGTCCCACGCGCCGAGCAGCTCCCGGGATGAAGGCCAATGCATCGGCAGTAAGGATTGCGGCTGGCATCGGGACGACTATAGCGCGACGATCTGGATGATAGCCGCGCGCAGCCACTCCGACGGCGCGATCGCCTCCGGGCAGTCCACAACTCCAGCCGGCCAGCCTGCCCGAGAAACCAGCTATGCACTAACATTCCAACTGGACCAGTCGACGGGGGAAGGTCAGGGGACCAATCCGCAATGCCTACCGAACCGGACATCCAGTCTCTCGATCAGGACTAAACAGTCGCTCTCATGGAGCCGGGGGTCGCGGGCGAAGGCTCGCCGCGTCGCACTGGCCTGACGGACCTCGCTTAGAGTTCACCGGCAAGACGGCAGGAGTCCGCCGCATTCGCGCGGACTGCCTTGCTGGCGTCGGACAGTCGAGGTTCTCCTAAAACTCAGCGTTAACTATGGACAGTACGGAGCGAGCTCGGCTCATAGCAACGTATTGCATCGCCGAATTCCCGCCCTGGTCTGTGGAAGAGGGAAGATCGACTACAATGATTGCCTCGTTTTCCAGACCCTTGAATTCGTCGATTCGTGCGAATCCGACTGCGCATCCTGGAGTTATCCTCATGGAATACTCGTCCAGGCGTCGAATCCGGTTCGCTATATCTCTCCGTACCAACGCTACCGAAGACTCCGCGTAGTCGAACGGTGAGAGGATTGTGACCGAACCGGGTGCAAGCCCTCCAACGTCGATGAGTTCTACGATTTCCCGCGAAAGCTGTTCCGCTGACTCGTGCGGATTGACAGCGGTATACTGGCGTATGTCAGGGCCTTCCCCGGCCCCGCGGACACCAACGTCAGCCCCGAGCGTGCCCTGAATCCACTCAAGGATGATCCTGGTGTTCCGGCAGTTAACGCGCAGCGGGATTCTTGTGGGATCGCTCGACTCCAGGAAATGCTTCGCGTTCTCGTCGAGACGCTTGGTCAGAGCTTGATTGTTGAGATCATGAAACCAGCACCAGCGTCCCGTCGTCAATCCGCCATCCAAGATTTCGTCCAGCGCCTCCATGCAGCCCATCTCGAACAAGTCTTGCCCTTCGTCGACGATTAAAGCATCGAAGCGATCTAGCCCGGCTCTACGGCAATCGAGACCCACGCTGTCAATCAGCGACACGCTCAGACGAGGTATTGAGAGCCGTGACGCGAGGTGATGCCGCAGCCAGGGAGACCGGCATACCAGGGCAACTTGCATGCCGGATTCGGCCCAGCGCCGAGCAAGCCTTTCGGCTAGGAACGTCTTCCCAGTTCCGGCACCTCCCGCACAAATTACACGCGGATTCGCCTCGGCCACGTCTGCCATACGCATCTGGTCTTCGGTCAGCTGCTCGATTCGGCGCTCCGCATCCGCCACCTGGTCCAGGAGGGAGAGGTCATTGTCGCTCGCTCCGTCGGTGGCATGCACGTCAGGGCGGAGAAATTCGTGAACGATGCTCAGCGTTTCGTCTCCGACTACCTCCGAATTCTTGCAGCGGTGTTGCCAGTATTCGAACAGCCTGCGCAACCAGTCTTCCAGACTACGGCTGCGCCGCCTGTCGGCGAGCATCTCGGAGTCCCATTCGGCACTGTAGGTGAGCCAGTCGCAGTCGGGGAACACGACTCCGTAGCCAAGGCCGAGGCGCTCGTGGACACCGGCGGGAAGATTGGCACGTAAGGTCTCCACCACCCCGTGCAACGCCGCCTCCGCCTGACGGAAAGGACCTTCCCGAGACGGAGTCACGCGGCCGAAGCGGTCCTGGTATCGCCAGACGCCGTCCAGACAGGAAACCCTTCCGCCCTTGACCTCAAGCACGTACAACCCTTCAGGACCACAGATGACAAAGTCGATTTCCGGAAACCGCTTCTTGGGATGTCTGGTGGACTTCAGTGAATGATACGCGGCGTAGCGTTCGTCAAATGCGTGTCTAAGTCGCTCGAAGACGCGCTTTTCCGCCTGACTGCCCGTACGGAAGGGAGCACTCGGGATCATGCGCATGCTACGACGCTCAGCCCGGTAGCAATTTGCGAACTTTGGCCTCACTAACGTGGTCGAGGCGGGTGCCCCCCAGCAAGTCGAAGAACCGGCCGGTGTCTATTTCGGGCGATATTCGGGGTTCTCCGGGCAGCTCGATGAGGGTCGAGCCGCCTCTGACGGTTAGCTTGTATTCTCCCGGGCCGAGATTGATTCGGGTATGGACGCAGTTCCATTTCTGCGACCGTGCCAGCGCCAGAGCTGCAGATTTCTCTGCGTGCCTCCATGCCGAGACGTCGCCGAACGCCTCGCGTAGCGGCTGGACCCTGGGCGGGGCGTCCCCCAATAGCAGTCCCGTGCCGGCAATCCGATGCGAGAGGCGTGCCATGCGGTGTGAGACCGCATCCGAGAGTTTGCGGCCCGTGCGGAACCGAAGGGGGAGGCTCATCCATCCGTCGCGAACTCCGAACAGGATGGCGGCAGCAAGCCAGTCCTGCTCAGCGAGCAGGTCACTTTCGTAATCGAAGAGATCGGCGCAGTCGCGCCGCAGAAAGAACAGCGTCAAAGCGTGCGCCAGGAATGTATCATGGCGCTCAAACAGTTCGCTGGCGGTCGCATCGCCAAGTCCGGTCAACGACACCAGCGTATCGCGAAGCTCACTCGCGCCCGCCTTTAGTTGCGGGTCCAGGTCTGGGATCGCTTGGGAAAGAAACTCGATTATCAAGTCTTCGGTGCTGCCGGACTTGCCTGCGTTACGCCAATTCACCAGCCGTTCGACCGCCTGCCACAGGAGCGTCGCCTGAGACCTGTTCTGGAGGTCCTTTCGATCCGCCTCCAACCCGGTGAATGGCAGCGCCGATCCTTCTCGGATCCATGCATTGAGGCCTGCAAGGATTGGATGGTCACCTACTGAGGCGCCCTCGTTGGGATCGAACGCAACCCGGCATGCGTGAACCGCACGTTCGCTGAGGTTCGCGAAGAGCAGCAGCATGGCCATTGCGCCTCCCGCCGCAAGGCATTCCTGTAGGGGTGCGGGGCGTTCCTCGGGCCCGTCTTGGGGCGGCCAGCGGATATCGGAAGACTTGGCGAATAGTGGCTTACTGTTTCTGCGCTTGAAGTCCCCGATCGGAACGTTTCCGTAGTCCCTGGCATCCGCTTCGCATGCACGTCGCTCGCCCGCAGACTCAAATACAATGGACACAATTCGGGACACGGGTAACGGTGCTGGGACGAGGAGCACGCGGTCGGATTCGTCGAGCTGTTCCGGGAATCTCAGTTCTCTCGGTCCCGAGTTCCCAAGCCCCACTACTTGCCCCTTCAGCCCCCTCAGGCCGATTTCAACGATGCATGGTTTGAGGTGCCCGGCCTCCTTCACGGAATGTTCGATCGCCCCTCTGGACACCTTGTCGATAAAAATTGGAATCCAGCCGGGGAAGCGCTCAAGGGTGTCGCTGTAGTATTTTTCTCCGAAGCCGGAAGGCGGCATGACCAATCCGGCCGACAGCATGTACATCATGTTCAGATGATTGGTGACCAGGAATCCAACGGCGGGCGCGTTCGCGCGGCCAGGGACGTTGTTCGAATCAAACATGTCGGTAGTGGTCATTTCATCAGCTCTCGTCGCAAGAGGTCGGGATCCTTCGGTAGAATGTGCTGAATATCGTTGCGTCCATTGCGCTTCACGAACATGAACACCCTCTCCCTGGCTCTGGCGACCATGACATAGAAGAGGCGCTTTGCACCGTCTGGATCGGCGCGCTGGACGTAATGTTCGTCAATGTCTGCCAGCACCACCGTGTCGAACTCGAGCCCTTTGCATGCCTGTGCATTGATGACAAGGATTCCACCCTCGTCGAATGCTACCTCGGCACGGTGCTGTCTGTGGTATGTCTCAATGGGAGGTGGCGTGTTGTCGAGCTGCGCGTCTGCGGAACGGAGCGCTTTCAGATAGCGTTCCCTGACTTGATTGTTGGGCGCAATTATGCCGATGAACTGCCTCGGGTCCCGGTCAGCCAAACGCAGGATGGCTCGTGCGACAGCATGTAGCTTGTCGCCATCATAAGTATAGAGGATCGGTACCGGGCCAGGCGCCATGGCAGGGAGTTCGGGAGGCGGGCTCGCCGGATCACCCGTGTAGAAAGCATTCGCCAATCGCGCCACTCGATAACCGTTGCGATAGTTGTGTCGGAGCTCAATCACATCGTCGGCTTCAAGGGCAAGGCAATCCTGAATGTCCTTGCGGCTGCTGTTGGCCTCAGTGATTTGCTGATTCTGGTCAGCGACGACGAAGAAGCGTTCGAAGCCGAGTTCCACCAGCGTACTGTAGAACTCTCGCGGCATGTCCTGGCCCTCGTCGATTACGAGGAAGGTCGATGGCTGATAACCCTTGTCCTCGGGCGAAGCATGCACGATTTCTGTGACACTGGGCCAGTCGATCTCCCTGAAGCCATTCTCGTTCGACTCCTTACGCGGAACGGATCGGCCGGTGGTCGTCCGAAATGTCTCCAAAAACCAGCCGATCCAGGTCTTGCCCATGAGATCGTCGCCAAACAGCTGCCCGCTCGCGCGACTGAGAAGATGATTGAAGACCAGGAACAGGTAGTTGTCGCGATCCCGGTGGTGGCGGCGAGCGCGAATCAACGCAAGCACGGATTTTCCCGTTCCCGGTCCTCCGACGATGAGATGCTGGCCTTCCTTGGGGAGGACGCGCGCGGCTTCCTGTTCCTTGCTGAGATCCTGAATGCCCGGTAGCTCGAACTTACGCTTGGGCATCACGCGAGCGGCTCTGCAAAATCGAGAAACGCGAGAAAGTCGTGCGCTGCCCCTTTGACGAATGTCCGATCGAGAAGGACGTTTCCGTACGCACAACTCGTCTCGGGGACCAGAGCGCAGGCGTGGCAGGCGGCGCGGTTCAGTAGATCGGGCCCGTGTCCTTCCTGCTCCGAGCAAACGGGATCAAGAGAGCACCATGCCGCGGATTCGAATGCTCTGGTCAACAGACGCAGGAATTGATGCGGCTTGCCAAGCTCCATCAGACCGCCGAGGGAGCCTTCTTCGTCCGGCACCGCTACATAGATCAGAATTCCCGCCATGGAGCCCTCTCCGGCAGCAGAGAAAATTCGTTCCTTGAGTGAAGCCGCGGGGTATCCGGCGCCGGCATCGAGTTCGCGGATCAGGAGATGCGAAAGAGTGTGACAAAGCAGGAAGCGCGGGGAGACGTCGACGTGGGACTCAGACAGGATTGACCCGGCACGCCTCGAATGCCGCTTGGCAAACGCTTCCGCTCGATCGCGCACCGCCTCACCGTCCTCCCAACGCCGCAGCATGGCTTCGTCGAGCGTGAAGAAGATACCCTCTCCATAGAGTTCGAGGGCGGGGAGCCAAGCGCTCTCCCCCGTGATGTCCGGCGGTGTGAGTTGCTCACCACCGGCGCGGCGGAACCCGTCGAATGCCATCACTTCCTTGAGTCGGTTGACAGCGATGAGACTGGAGACGGCATTTACTACTTGGCGCGCGACACCGGCTTCCAGATTGGTTCCGAGCGCCTTCCATTCGCGCGTATGGTGTTCGGTAACGAAATCCTCGTCCTCCCTGAGATTGGGAATCTCTTCGGTCAGCGCCCGGTACTCGTCAGCAAGGAGGTCGGTATCCGTGAACTCCCGGTCTAGACGGGGATAGCCGGCGTCGATTTCGGCGATGGCTTCGTCGATCTTATCCGGAGTGCAGCGAAACTCGTTGGCTAGACGCTTGACGGCGGCCTTCCGCGCCAATGGGTTTTTCGCTTTCCGGACCGTCTGGAGGCTTCTAGTGCTCCCAAAGAGGCGATCCGTGACCGTTCCTCTGCGAATTCGAGACTCCGGCGGAATGACCAGCGCGGTGCGGGTCGAAGGGGAGTGCACCCGCACGTCATTGATCTCTACCAGCAAGGCCGGGGAGTCCGGGGGAGGCGGTTGAAGCGGCGGCTCGCGGACCCAGGGTTGTTGCCATGTGGGGGGCGGAAACGGTGTCCGCGATGGCATGGCGGATGACGAATTGCATCGAGTACAGCGGATTTGACGGCCGGCAGCGGTCTCTTGCAATCTGAGATAGGGGCTCGACCAGTCACGAGCGCATTGGCGTTGTTCCGGACTGCGGCCGTCTGCGTGAGCCACGTCGTGCCAGGGCACGTCAGCTAGATAGCCGTCCTCATGTACAAGGACCCAAGGCGTTTGCTCCAGCGAGCCGCCGCAGGTGCAGACTCTGGCACTCTCGACGCTCGCTTTGTCTGGGGTCGAAACGCTGCCTTCTTTCCTCCGTGATTTTCGCCAGGGAGCTGAGTGCAACAGGTCGCATCTGATGCAGCGCATCCAGGTTGGGAACCTCAACGCCGGAATCCATCCGATCTCGGTTCCATCCCGCTCTGCCGAGCGTGGCGGCGCGCAGAGTGCGCGATCGATCCCTAGCGCGGACTTGACCCGCTCAACATACCGGATCTCGCGGTCCAGAGGATCGCTGTCCGCCCGGTCCCAAGTGCGGATGTCCTGTACCACCACCAGACTGTGAGGACCGCGCACGATCGCTCCCACCGAGCAGTCGCGAAGTAGGTGAGAAAGCCGAACAGGAAGGTCTTCTTCAGTCATGTCACATCGGCGCTGTCGAACTCGCGTTGGACGCTTAGCACTCTCTGAACAGTTACCCCGGTGGCCAGTCGCGGACCCGCAGGGCTCCAATACCCTCTACGTTGCGCATTGAGTGCAAGGTTGGCCACAGGCCGGCGCGCGCCTCTCCGTGGGTGTAGAGAAGTCGGTCGGAATTCAATACCTTGCCGGGTGTCCGGTAGCTGAGTTGCTTTTTGTCGTGCTCGCAGCGGCGCGCCTCGTCATGCCACTGACCGACGAGGCGATCAAGATGCGATGCGGTGTCGCGGGCCTGCTCGCTCTCCGCTGCCGCACGTTCGCAACGGCGCTTCAATTCGGCTATCACCGCCTTGACTTGGGGCGACTCCCTGTTGAAGTCCCCCGCCGACTTGTTGCGTTGCAGAGCTTCGCAAGTATGCCGAATCGCGATTACCAGGGCGGCGTGGAGCGCACGGGATCGTACCTGGAAGGTATACGGGGTGACGCTGCTCGGCTCAACGAATCGATAGAAGGAATCGTGGTAGGGACGGAAGCTCTCGTAATGTGACAGGCTGCGGGCTTGGTTCCGATAGTAGTTGATCAAGACCAAACCGGGTACGTCGGCTCGGCCGACGCGACTGGTGGCCTGAATGTACTCTGCGGTGGTGAGCGGCTGGCCGTTGACGATCATGACCGCGAGGCGCGCCACGTCCAGGCCGACGGACACCATGTTGGTCGCCAGCACCGCGTCGATACACGCCTCTTCTCCTTGACAATTCGTCAACCGCTCGAAGGTTCGAGCATTTTCTTCGGCAGTACCGCGGCTGGTCAGCTGGGCGATCCGGGTATTCCGAAACCGTTCGAGGAGGTTCCTTGAACCGTCGGACACGGCGTCGAATTCCTCAACGGGCTCGCGCTCGCGCGTATGATGAAGTTCGTGCACAAGCGTACGGCCGCGGTCGCGGATGTCAGTGGCGAACGCATTGTGGCTGTTTCCGACGCTCTTGAGGCTTCCGTGGTAGACGACTTGTGTCCACCACGCATCGAGGAGGGCGTCGCGATCGGTGTCTTCGTCGAACAGCGCATGCGGCCCGGCCAATAGCGCGGCGGCGAGGGGCGCCAGGCAATGCTGCTGATCGAGCATGGGAGTCAAGAATCCGAGATAGAGCCGGCCCGGTCGTTCCTGGTCGGTACGGGCGAAGAACGTATCGTCGTAAGACAGGCCTGGCGGAGGAAACACGGCGAGGTCGCGGCCATACAGCCGTCGCACCTGCTCGCTCGCCATGCGAATGGTTGCGGTGGACGCGACATACTTTGGACGCGCGCCGCGCTGGACCAGGAGAGTCTCGAGACCAGCCTCGTACAATCCGGCAACCGAACCCAAGGGCCCCGTGATGAGATGCAGCTCGTCCTGAATGATCAGTTCCGGCGGGCGCGACCGGGTGCCAACACCGAAGAAGGCACCTGTGCGCTCTTCCCAAGCGAGTCGGGCGAACTTGTCGATTGTGCCGATCAGCAGCGATGGTGGCCGGTCGTAGAGCGCATCGTCCACGACATTGCATGGCAATGGGAGGGCGTCCGCTCCATACGCGCACTCTCGAAGGGTGCAGTGAAAATGGAATTCGTCGTCGGTGGCACGGTAGCCGTTCGTGGAGTCAAATGATGTTCCGCACCATGGGCAGCGTTCCAGGAGCAATTGGTACCGTGCTCCGGGTCTCCCTTGCTTGATCTGGTCGACGATTTCCTTGGCCTGGTCGTATCGGTTGGGGCTGATCTCCCCGCCAACCCAGATACCAATATCGATCGGCGCCGCTCCCAGTAAATCCGGATCCCGCCGCCGGAACAGCTCCAATGCGAACACCATTCGCGCGGCGCGCTCGAACTGCTGCCGAGTCAGCAGGCGCAGCGTGTATCGCATAAATGTCGTGGTTCCACCGCCGGTATCGGGGAATTTCCGGCGACGCCAGATAATCAGGAACGCGATCAGCCCCAGATAGGCTTCCGTCTTGCCACCGCCGGTAGGAAACCAAATCAGATCGAGTACATCACGGTAATCGTCGGTGTCCCGAATCGTCGACACCATCACTGTCAGCAGGAAGGCCAACTGAAACAGGGCGAATTTATTGTCCGCCCGTCGAGCAGGTTGAGCTGAAGTCAGGGCTGGCCATTCCGTTCTCGATGTGGCAGTGTGCCGGTCATGGCGACGCTGCCGGCTCTGGATTCGTTCGTTGA
>LXNI01001433.1_pt1 | contig 20794 bp, 14 predicted proteins | sample 809091 | NCBI WGS metagenome assembly LXNI01 (sample SAMN04870527, study PRJNA318959) | sponge metagenome | biome: 01000161; feature: marine sponge reef; material: water | host: Sarcotragus foetidus | place: Greece: Milos, Mediterranean Sea | collected 2013-05-29 | depth 5-7 m | reverse complement strand
CTCGAACGCGTACGCGCCCATGTTGTCGGTCATGTCGTCAAGGCTTTCGCCCTGGCCGGTGATCGTGACCGTCACGTTCGCGATGGGACCGACGCCCTCGACCATCACCGTACCCTCGATGCCGGCGGTGCGAAGCAGAACGCCCTCGAAGGGGACATTCGCCGTCTCGCCGTATGCCACCGTCACGGACCGCGAGGTCTCGTCGAAGCTCACCTCGTCGGTGTCGTAGCCCGAGATGACGACCGAGTAGTCGCCGCGCCGCAGCTGCTCGAAGGAGAACTGTCCGCTGGCGTTGGTCGTCACGGTCCGGCTCTCGCCCCGGCCCTGCAGGCTCACCGTGATGTCCTTCTGCGGCTGTTCGTCGGCCGTGACCTGGCCCACGATGCCGGAGGTGCGCAGATACGTTCCCTCGAAGGAAACGACTTTCGATTCACCCACCGCCACCGCGGCGGACGACGAGGTGGAGCCGAAGGCCACGTCCTCGTCGTCGAATCCGGTGATCTCGATGGTGTAATTGCCCGCGCGCAGGCCCGTAAAGGCGTACTGCCCGCTGGCGTCCGTCAGCGTCTCGGAGTTGCTGACGCCCGAGAGCTTGACGGTGATTCCGGGGAGACCCTCGTTCTCTACCGTTACCGTCCCCGTAACGGAACATTGAACGCTTGGAAAGCGCGCGGGCGGGGCCGCGGGCGTTTGTGGGAGGATGTGGAATGAACGGGAAGAAATCACCTCTGGCAACAGCGGCCGACCTGGCCGACCACCATATCGCGGCGATCGCGGATGTTTTGGAGCACAGCCGCAGACCAGCAACCCGGCGCGCCTACGCGTCGGTGTGGAAGCAGTTCAGGGCCTGGGCAGCCGACGAGGAGCTGGAGTCGCTCCCCGCGGACCCGCTCACCGTGGCCGCCTATCTGGTCCACCGGGCCGCGGCGGGGCTGTCCATGTCGTCGCTCGCCATGGACCGCAAGGCGATCAGCTACTACCACCGGACGGCGGGATTTCCCACTCCGACGGCCGCGGAAGGGGTTCGACAGACGCTGGCGGGGCTGAAAAACCGGGCTGCGGACGAGGGACGCCACGAATCGCGCCAGGCGCGGGGACTGACGGCGGAGGCGCTGGAGGCTATCAGCCGGACGGCCCACAGGGCGCGCACGGGACCCTCCGGGCGCACCGAATCCGAAGAGGCGGCGCGCCGCCGGGGCGACATGGACATCGCCATCGCCTCGGTCATGCGCGACGGGCTGCTGAGGCGCTCCGAGGCGGCCGACCTGCGCTGGCGCGACGTGACCCTGGTGGAAGACGGCACGGCGCGGATCAGGGTACGGCGCTCGAAGACGGCCTCGTCGTCCGCGGTCCTGTATGTAGGCCCGGCGGCAACCGCCGCGCTCCGCACGATCATGCCCGAAAATGTCGTACGACAAAATCGCGTATTCAATCTCCGCAGCGGGCGCGCCGTCTCCAACCGCGTGGCCGCCATGGCACGCGCCGCCGGGCTGGGAGAAGGGTTCAGCGGGCACTCGCCGCGCGTCGGGATGGCCCAGGATCTGACTGCCGCCGGGGTGGGCCTTACGGCGATCATGGTGGCCGGGCGCTGGAAGTCGGAACGCATGCCGGCGCACTACAGCCGGGCCCAGAAGGCGGGAAGGGGCGCGGTGGCGCGGTTCTACGATGGCGACGGCTAGATTACCCCATGATCTCCGTCACCGGCCTGGCCAAGTCGTTCGGCGAACGCACCCTCTTCGCGGGCGCGTCCTTCCGCCTCAACCCCGGCGAGCGCTACGGTCTGGTCGGGGCCAACGGTTCGGGCAAGACCACGCTGCTGAACATCGTCGCGGGCGACATGCACGCCAGCGAGGGTTCGGTGTCGATTCCGCGGCGGACCCGGCTGGGTGTCCTGCGCCAGGACCGCTTCCTGTACGAGGACGAGGAGATCCTGCAGGTCGCGCTGATGGGCAACGAAGAGCTGTGGGATGCAATGGCCGAACGGGACGCGCTCCTGGCCCGTGCCGACGAGCACTTCGACGCCGACCGCTTCTCCGAACTGGAAGAAGTCGTCGAGCGCCTTGACGGCTACACCGCCGAGTCCCGCGCGGCCGCCATCCTGGAGGGTCTCGGCCTCCCCGACAAGGTCCACCGCCAGCCCCTCTCCACGCTGTCGGGCGGATTCCGCCTGCGCGTGCTCCTGGCACAGGTCCTGGCCAGCACCCCCGACGCGCTGCTCCTCGACGAGCCCACCAACCACCTCGACATCCTCTCGATCCGCTGGCTGGAGAAGTTCCTGCGCGGCTTCCGCGGACCCGTCGTCGTGATCAGCCACGATCACCGCTTTCTCGACAACGTGGCCACGCACATCGTGGACATCGACTACGAGACCGTGATCGGCTACCCGGGCGACTACACCGGCTTCCTGGCGGCCAAGGCGGCCGAGCGCGAACGCCGCGAGAAGGAGATCGCGCTGCGCGAACGCGAGATCGTCCACCACCAGAAGTTCGTCGACCGCTTCCGCGCCAAGGCGTCGAAGGCGCGCCAGGCCCAGAGCCGCGTGCGCATGATCGAGAAGAAGGCCGAGGAGCTGGTCGAGCTGCCGAAGAGCTCGCGCCGGTATCCGAAGTTCCGGTTCGAGCAGCGGCGGCCGAGCGGGAAGCGCGTGGTCAAAGTGGCGGGGCTGACGAAGTCGTTCGGCGAGAACCGGGTGCTGGACGGGGTCGATTTGGAGGTGGCCCGGGGCGACCGGCTGGCGATCGTGGGGCCGAACGGGATCGGGAAGTCGACGTTGCTGAAGGTGATGACGGGGCGGCTGGAGGCGGACGCGGGGGCGGTGGAATGGGGATATGAGACGTATCCGGGGTTCTTTGCGCAGGATCCGAGGGACCATCTGGGGGTGGGGGCTGGGGGCGTGGGAGGTGCGGGGGCGGGGGGTGCCGGGGCCGGCCGGCAGACTGCCGCGGAGTGGATCGGCGGGTTTTGCGAAGGGAAGGGGATGGGGTTTGCGCGGGGGCAGCTGGGGATGGTGTTGCTGGGCGGCGAGGACGCGGACAAGCGGCTCGGGGCGCTGTCGGGTGGCGAGACGGCGCGGCTCGTGCTCTGCAGCCTGATGATCCGGTTGCCGAACGTGCTGGTCCTGGACGAGCCGACGAATCACCTGGACCTGGAGTCGATCGAGGCGCTGGTGAAGGGGCTGAAGGGGTTCGCGGGGACGCTGGTCTTCGTGTCGCACGACCGGTGGTTCGTGGAGCGGCTGGCGAACCGGATCGTGGAGATTACGGAGGAGGGGGTGCGGGATTATCGGGGGACGTACGAGGAGTATGTGAGGTATTGTGGGGACGATCACCTGGATGTTGAGAGGGTGGTGGGGGGTGGGGGTGGGGGTCGGGGTCGGGGCGGGGATGGTGGGGGTGGGCGTGGCGATGAGGGTGGTGAGCGTGGGGAGAGGCGGCGGCGGGGGGAGAATCGGTGGCAGCGGCGGCAGCGGGAGGAGCGCGCGGACGAGGTGGCCGGGCGGATCGAGGCGGCGGAGGGGCGGGTGGGGGAGATCGACGCGGTGTTCGCGAGGGCCGCGTTTTATGAGGAGGCCGGCCGGGACGAGGTGGCGGCGCTGCAGGGCGAACGGCGTGAGTTGGTGGCGGAGATCGAGCGGCTGATGGGGGTTTGGGAGGGGTTGGAGGAGGAGAACCTATTGGTTGATCGGGGGTATGAGTGACCCGGGAGGCCGCGGGTCCCGTCGTTGGGAGAAGGATCATGAATTCGATCGCGAGACGGCTATCACGCTGTTGGCTGGCCCTGCTCATCGCCGGCTGTGCCGACGACCTGGCCCTGGAGAGCGACCGGGTGCCGACCGCGTTGGAGATCGTTCCCGATGGCGGCCTGCTCGCGAAGGAGGAGACGCTGCAGCTCGAGGTCGTGGCGCTGGACCAGCACGGCGAGCAGATGAAGGTGCCTTCCTGGGCTCCTCCGGTGTGGGAGGGCTCGGACGCATCGATCGCGGAGGTCAGCGGGGACGGGCTGGTGAGTGCCCTGCGCGGCGGGGAGGTGATGGTCCGGGTGGGGTTGGGAGACCTGGAGGCCGCTGCGCGTGTCCGCGTCAATCCGAGCCGGGTGGTTCTGAGCGCGCCCGCAATCTATCTGACCCAGGCGGCGCAGAACACGCCCGGCCTGGTTCATCTCATCGCGGGCCGGCCGGCGCTGATCCGGGTCTTCATGACCGGCGACGAGACCAGCTTCTACGGACCCGCGGCGCGCGTCACCCTTTTCCAGGGAGAGACGGAAATCTTCAACCAGGTGTTCACCGCGACGGCCGACCATACGCCCAGCCAGGTGGTGGAGGGTGAGCTGGACGCATCGGTCAACGGGCTGATCCCGGGAGCGGTGATCCAGCCTGGGGTCACCATGGTGGTCGAGCTCGATCCGGAGGAGCGCGTTCCGCTGGCCCCGGGCAGTCGGACGCGGTATCCGGCGGAGGGCGCCCAACCGCTGAGGGTCGTGGACCCGCAGCTGTTTCGTCAGATCATCGTTCCGACCATTTCGACGCAGTCGCCCGACGAATCGGTCTACGAATGGACGGACGACCTGACCCCCGAAAGCCCCCAGGTGCGCCTGGCCCGAACGCTCATGCCGGTGAGCCGCATGGAGCTGGAGGTCTACGAGACCTATTTCACCTCGGCCCGTCTGCGCACCACGGAAGGATGGAACGACTGGATCGGGGAGATCCGAGTCCTCTACGAGCAGGACGGCCGGCGCGGATACTACTACGGCGTGGTCACGGTGTCGGCGCCCCGCTACGGTGGTCTGGGCTACATCGGCTATCCGGTGAGCGTCGGACTGGCCGAGGACCGCATCCATGCACACGAACTGGGGCACAACATGAATCTGCAGCACGCCCCGTGCGGCGGCGCCCTCGGTGCGGACATCGACTATCCGTACGGGAACGGAGGAATCGGAATCTGGGGATATGACATCCACAAGGATGGACTTCTGGATCCCGCGGACTACCGCGATGTCATGGGCTACTGCAGCCTGAACTGGATCAGCGACTACCACTTCAGCCGGGCGACTGCGCACCGCCTCGACGGAGATGGCGGGGTCCAGCTCGAAGGGACCGTTCCGGCCCCGCGCGCCGGGGACAGAGGCGAGATGCTCGTGGTATGGGGCTCGGTCGCGGGCGGACGGGTGCAACTGGACCCGGCGTTCGTGCTCGACGGACCGCCGGTGCTTCCCGAAACGGACGGCCCCTACCGGGTCGATGGGCTGGGCGCGGGGGGCCAGACCGAGTTTTCGCTCTCGTTCACCCCGACTCCGCTGGAATTCGGGGGAGGCGGCTTTGTCTTTTTCGTTCGCTGGGAGGACGATTGGGCCGGCTCGCTGGACCGGATCGTGCTGTCGGGACCGGAGGGAGAGGACATTCTGACACGCTCCGGCGCGTCGGCGATGGCGGTGGTGACGCATCCGTCCACGGGGAGGATTCAAGCCATCGTCCGGGACTGGGAGGGGGATTCGCTGCCCGGTGAGGGAACGGCGAACGTGACGATCACGCGGGGGATTCCGGGGGGGGGCGGTAGCTTGGGGGACGAGATGTGAACTACGATTTACACAATGTCATGTTTAGTTGACATTGCGGCGATACGGGCTTGTGAAATGACACCGAAGAGCGCGATCGGGTCCGCCCTCAGTCGATCTACATCCGCGCCAGGCTGGTCGAGGAGCGGCTGCGGAGCGGCGTGTCATGGTGGCCGCTCGCTAGGGACTTCATCGCCGACCCGTATCCGGTCTACCGCCGGCTTCGCGAAATCGACCCGGTTCACTCGAGCATCCTGACCCGGATGATCGTGGTGTCCCGCTTTGCGGACGTGGACCGGATTCTCAGGGATCACCGGAACTTCTCGAACAACCTGAAGCGCGCGCGTCACTCGCGCGGCATCGTGGCAACGCGCAGGAAACTCAAGCCGAGCATGCTCGCGCTGGATCCGCCGGACCACACGCGTCTGCGCCGGCTCGTCAACCGGGCGTTCACGCCCAGTTCGGTCGCGGAGCTGGAGGATTTCATCCGAGCCACCGCACACGGCCTTGTCGACAAGTTGGACGGGGCCGTCGAGTTCGACCTGATGAAAGCCTACGCGGCGCCGCTTCCCACGATCGTGATCGCGCGAATGATCGGCATCCCCGAGAGGGACCTCGGCCGCTTCAATATGTGGTCGAGCCGCCTGGCGCGGGCGCTGGAACCCATTCTCCCACCGGACGAACAGGAACTCGTCTACCGGAGCGAACGGCAACTCGCCGAGTACTTCACGGCGATCATCGAGCAGCGTCGCCGCGAGCGCCGCGACGATCTCATTTCACGGCTCGTGGAAGTCGAGGAACAGGGCGACAAGCTCACACGCGACGAGACGATCGTGATGCTTCGCCTGCTCCTGATAGCCGGCAACGAGGCGACCAGGAACCTGATCGGAAACGGGGTCCGGGCACTCTTGCAACACCCCGACCAGCTGGCGTTGCTGCGCGAGCAGCCGGAGCTGATTCCTTCGGCCGTGGAGGAACTGTTGCGCTACGATTCGCCGGCACAACTCGACATGCGCATTGCCAGCCGCGATCTGGACATCGGGGACTCGGCCGTGTCGTCGGGCACGATGATCGGCCTGCTCATCGGGTCCGCCAATCACGACCCGGAGCGCTTCCGACGACCCGACGAACTCGACATCACCCGGTCCGACTCGGGGAACATCTCCTTCGGACGCGGCATACATCACTGCCTGGGCGCCCCCCTTGCCCGCCTGGAGGGGAGAATCGCGCTGGAGGTATTGCTGGAGCGATTCGACCGGATCGGGTTTGGAACGCGACCGCCGACCTACCGGCGGAGCATCGTTATGCGGGGGCCGGAACACCTCGAGGTCCGGGTGCGTCGGCGCGGCGGCGGCTAGCCTGCATCCCCCCTCACCAAATTGGGATGGCAATCCGAAAACCGATCTCGAGCCGCTGGCGCGCGAACGCCTGGACAGGCTGGACCGGCGGGATCCGCAGCGCTGGGAAAAGCTGAGATTCAGGGACCGTCACCTGCTCCCAAACGTCGGTGTGATTGAAGGCGCCGATGATTGCTCCGATGGGTCCGGTGATCAGAACGCCGGCAGCCACCAGCACAACCCCGGGTGCGAACAGGAAGATCAGGCAGAAGGTTGTGAGAAAAGCGTTTTCGCCCATCGTCGGATCTTCCATGCATGTCCTGATCAGCTGGATTCCCGGGTACACGAGAATCGCCGCGCCGATAACATAGCCCTCAATCCACGCACGTTTCTGGCCCACACTCCGCTCCAGTCTCACCAGATCGCCGAACAGGATCGAGTCCACGCCATCCTCATGGCCAAGCTGGAAACCATGCTCGCTCACCGCGGTCACCTCTCCGACCATCGTCTGGTCGGCCAGGGAGGCGCGAACCCGCTCGCCAACCGCCTGAGCCTCCAGACCGCAGTCCCACAGCGCGAGTGCTGCAAGAGGGGCAAAGATGGTCATTCTCGTCTGAATCTTCGTCATGGTGTGGCCCTCCGGTCTCAGGGCATCGAATCAATGCGCCAGTCCGACGTGTCCCTCAACCGCCCGAAATGACAACTCCGGCCTGCAGGGTAACAACCCGGCTCTTGACCGTTCCGCTGGCGTCGCTGTCATCCATGTTCATGAGCCCAAGGTTGTACAGCGCACCCAGGGAAACGCCCATCTTCCCGGACAGCCCGATGTCGAGCCGGGCCCCGCCGGCCAGGCCCAGATCCATGGATTTCGGGCCATTGTCGCCACAGTCTTCGCTCGAACTCTCGCCCATGAACGAAGCAGACACCGAGCACGACAGCTTGAAAGCCAGAGCAGGGCCCACCAACAGGTGTACGGAAGACCGCTCACCGAGCGGCAACGGCAACCCCGCCAGCGCGGTGAGCTCGAGGTAGTCGATTTCTGTGGTAACATCCGCGCCGAAGGCACTGACTGAGAAGCCCCTCTGGGAGTAGCCGGCACCCAGGTGAAACCCCAGTCCCTCCGACATCGGGATGCCGGCGCTGACCCCGATCCCCAGCCGCGTGACCGACTCCGGGCTCAGGCCTTCGTCTTCGGACACGGCGACCGACGCCATGTTCAGGCCGCCGGCCACGGTGAAGGTGGTCTGCGCCAATGCGGTTCCGGGCCACGATGGAGCGAGGGTGAGCGTGGCCAGAGCAAGGATGACCGTTCCGAAATGATTCCTGTTCATGCGTTCCTCCATATGGGTGGATGTTGCAGTCGTTCGCGAAAAGATGAGTCGCGCACGCGTTGCTCCCAGGGTACCCAAGCAAAATGGCGGGAGGCATGGACGAACCGCGTCCCCTCATTTGGGGACCCCGGGGCTCGTCTACCCCGAAGCGGGCGTTGCTGGCCCCAGGCTGCTTACAAATCTGGTGGAGATGTCAACTCCACTTTACATTATGACAAGCGCGGTTGCCATATGGCCGCCCCCTTGGGCGCCCTCAGCGCGGAATCCCCGGCTGAACATGACCTCCCAACCCGGTTCGCCCGCCGCGGCCATCGCCTGCTCCGCCGAACGGCGCAGGATCGAGGACGGAGCGACTACCTGGGTCGCGGCAGGCTCCGATGTACGGCCACGTCACCACGGGACCCCAGCACGCGTGGAAGCGTACCGTCGGGGTTGAGCACGCCGTCCCAGTCCCGCGCGATGCTGACGATGCGTCCGGTCGCGGAGTCGGCGATGATCGCGCCCCGGCTCGATCCGTCCACCACGAACGAGCCTTCCGGACCGGTCAGCGTCACCGTGGCCAGAGTCGTTGCCCAGTCATCCTCGGCTTCCAGCGCAAAGAGGAATCCCATGTCTCCGTCGCCCGTTTCATCCGGGCTGAAGCTCAGCCGGAAGAGACTTCGGCCTGCCGCATCCGCCCCCTCCAGGCGATAGGGACCCGGCGATTCGGGGAGCTTGACCGGAGCGGTCCATTCGAAGACGGGGTCCAGCCGGAGTTCGCCGTCCCGGATGGATCCCCACAACAGCAGGGTCTTCCGGGCCGCCGCGGGACGGCGGGCCATGGCCGCGGACCCGATCGCGTCCCGGTAGTCCAACGCCATCGTGAAGTGGAAGTCGCTGACGCCCGCCGGCCCGCAATAGGACATCAGGTCGTAGTGCCCTTCCGGATTCAGCAGACGTCCGGCATCACCGTCGGCGCGGCCGAATGCGTAACCCCAGACCCCGATGTTCCCGTCGGAATAGGGATACCGCGGGTCGACACCCTCGGGATACCCGCACGGCGCATGCCGGAGTCCCAGGTTGTGGCCCAGTTCATGGGCGAGGGTAACGGGGAACCCCGAAGAGTATTGGCCGCTCGCATCATGCGAGAGCGAAAGGCCGCTCCAGCCCCCGATGTATGCCACGCCCAGGATGCCGTTCCAGTATTCGGGATAGCGTGTCGCGGGCGAGGCGAATATGCCGTGATAGTAGGTGTCCGTATCTCCGGCCTCGGCGTGCCTGAGCACCTGGAGCTCGTTCACCAGGGCGAGGATGCCGTCCTGCAGCGTGTCGGCCCACGTCACGTAGCGCTCCCGGAGGGTGACGCTCATCTCCGAGACGGGAAGCAGCGTTCGGGTCGGCCGCAGCGCGTTCCGGGAGTCGTCTCCGGCCAGGTCCGCGGCGAGCGTCGCAACCTGGTCGTTCCGGCCGCTCGCGTCGGATCCGAAGGCGATCGGCACGATCTTGAGGTCCAGGGTATCGAGTTCGACGACCTCGAGGGCCATCCGTCCCGAGGCCGGTATGCGCAACTGGCTTCCGTCCGCTTCCGGAATCACGTCGGTGGGGTCCAGCTCGACCACCATCTCGACGCCGGGCTGCATGGCCGTGGCCGGCACGACCCCGGTGAACGACCCATCGAGTCGGCTCTCGTCCACGGCGCGCGGTATCGGCGTGGGCGGCGCAAGATCGACCTGCACGGAATCGTCGTCGAAGTAGAAGGTGGCCCGGGCACTCGGCTCGAAGTCGCTGTCCACGTCGGCGGTCGCGAAGACGCGAAGCAGGGCCTTGCGCCCGGCCACCAGAGGCACGCCTCCGTCCAGGGATTGCGCTCCCTGGGTGAGGTACACGGCCGGGACCTCCACCGTCACCTCGTCCGGGTTGGCCAGGACCAGCGGAGCCCCGACGACGAACTCGAAGCCCTGGTAAAAGTAGTCGTCGAACCTTGAGCGGTCGTCCCAGATCGAATCGATGGCCAGGGAATGTGCGGCCGACGCCTCGGCGCTCGCGGTTACGTCCCCGCTCGCGGTGTCGCCCACCGAGATCGTGACCTCGGAGTCATCGAGCGTGCCTCCCCGGGACGAAAGGGCGATCGACACCTCGAAGGGCGCTCCCTCCGCGACGCGCACCTCGACCGTTGCGGGAGGTGCGGCCAACTGATTCGTGTTGTCGGTGCGCGTCAGTTCCAGGAGGAAGGGAAACGGAGCCCCGGGGTTTTCGTGCAGCCACAGCGTCTCCAGGTCGTCGAGGCCCGCGAAGAGACCTGTCGGCAACTCGAGAAGCTGGTTGCCACGCAACCTGACTGTCTCCAGATCGTCCAGATCGCCGAGCACCCCCTCGGGGAGTGAACCCAGCCGGTTGTAGGACAGGTCGAGGATGATCAGATCGTCGAGCCCCTGGAAGATGTCCGCGGGGAGTTCGGCCAGCTGGTTTTCGTCCAGGTACAGTAGCCGGAGATTGTCGAGGCCATCGAAGACACCTGCCGGGAGTGTGTCGAGCCGGTTGTAGGACAGGTCGAGGAACAACAGATCGTCGAGCCCGTCAAAGACGCCCTCGGGCAGAGAAGTAAGCTGATTGTCGTACAGACGCAGGAACCGGAGATCGTCGAGGCCATCGAAGACACCTGCCGGGAGTGTGTCGAGCTTGTTGTCGGACAGGGTAAGCCTCGTGAGCTGGCCAAGGTCCCCGAAAACACCCGCGGGGAGTTCGGTGAGCCGGTTCGAGGCGAGCAACAGCGAGTCCAGAGATTCGAGTCCCTTGAATGCGTCCTCGGGGATTTGGGTGAGACTATTCCCGGCCAGCGTAAGCTCCTCCAGCTCGCCGAGATCCTCGAAAACGTTCTCGGGGAGTTCGGTGAATCCATTGCGGTCGATCCACAGCGAGATCAGAGATTCGAGTCCCTTGAACGCCTGGTCGGGGATTTCCGTGAGATCATTCCCGTCCAGGGTAAGCTGCAGCAGGTCGCCCAGGCCCTCGAACACGCCCTCCGGGAGTTCGGCGAGTCCATTGTAGTCGATCCACAGCACGAGGAGGTTTTCGAGTCCGCTGAAGACTCCCTCCGTGAGTCTCGTGATTCGATTGAAGTCGAGCAGCAGCCCCGAGAGATCGTCGAGTCCCTCGAATACGTTCTCGGGGAGTTCGGTGAGCCAGTTGGCTCGCAGATCCAGCAGGTCCAGCTTCTCCAGGCCGTCGAAGACGCCGTCGGGGAGCGTGTGAAGATTGTTCAGCAACAGGTGAAGGTCCTCCAGAGCGTCCAGACCGTCGAAGATTCCCTCGGGGAGCCTGACGAGCAGATTGCCGGAGAGGTCGAGTTCCTCGAGGCTCTCAAGGCTTTCGAACACATCCTCGTCCAGTGTTCGGAAGAGATTCAGGGAGAGCGAGAGATCGGTGAGGTTTCCGAGGTCGGCGAAGATACCCTCGGGAAGCGTCCTGAGGCCCTGTCTTTCAAGGGTGAGGTACCAGAGACCGGTAAGCCCGTCGAGGTCGCCTTCCTTGAGCGCGGTGATCCTCGTCGTATCGCTGCCGGCCGCAGCACTCAAGCGAGAGAAGGGCAATGAACGGCACGCGGTCTTGCCGGGACCGAATCCCGATCGTTTCCGGACACCGTCGGATCCAGGGTCAGGCTCCCGCGAGTCTTCGTCCTCGCATTCTTCCGATGACTCGCCGTCGGTGTCGAACCCGTACCAGGCAAGGTTGAGGTACCCAATACCCGCGAGATCTTCGTCGGTGACCTCGGCACAGTCGTCCTTCCGCACCCTGTCCATGATCTCCTCGCGTACCTGCCAGGTGCGGTCGCAGACTCCGGTCTGACCGTCAAAGGCGGTGGCGGACTGTTGCGAGTCGGACGGGGAAGCCGCCTCGGGGGGAGTCGTGAGGGGCTCGTCACAGGCAGCAAGTCAGGTTGCGGTCAAGAGTGCAAGTGAGCAGGCACTGAACAGCGAAGGGCGGGGATGGGGCGGTGTCCTCATGGGTCTTCTCTCCTGGAAGCGGTGCAAGGCGCGATCACCCAGGCGTGCAAAACCGATTCGCCGTGGGTTTTTGGCGCACCCACCGATACTTGGGAGAGGCGATACGTCAACCGCATCCCCTCTTTTGGGGACCCCTGAGATCCCGTTTGCCGAAGCAAGCACGGCTGCGCGGACGGATCGCCCCGCGGAATTCGCGCTACCGGAAGCGCTTGCGCAGGCCCTCCAGCGACAGAACCCTCCGCACGAGCTCGGTCTGTTTGCGAATTCCCTGCTTGCGGTAGACCCGCTTCAGGTGCGTACGGACGGTGCTCTCCGCGCAGTCCTGCGCGTCCGCTATGCCGGCTATCGTCTGGCCGGTCGCCAGCTCCACCGCCACGCGGCTTTCGGCGGGCGTCAAGCCCAGGACCGCAGCCGCCAGGTCCGGATCCACCCTCGGTCGGGCTGCCGGGTCGATGACCAGCACCAGTGCGCCCAACCGCAAAGCACCACGATCCGCCCCCGTTCCCCGCACGGGATGGATTTCGAGAACCAGCGGCATTGGAGCCTTCCCGCGCGTAATCTTCATCGACCCTCCGGTGCCCTGAACGCCGTTGGGAGGCAGCGCCCGGGCCAGCAAGCGCTGCAGCTCCGCGTTCTCCCCACGGTGCCCGGCGGCCAGCAGGCCTCCCTGGTTGCAAAGCCCGTCGAGTCTCAGCAGGATGCCCCGAGCCCGATCGTTCGCCTCCAGGATCCGCCCGCGCCGGTCCAGCTGGATGATCCCCAACCGCCGGGTCTCGAGCAGTTCGGCCAGCGATGCGCCCAACGCCTTGGCATCGGCCATCGCACGCCGGACGCGCGCGAACTGGCGCAGGTGAGGCGCGAGACGCTTGATGGTCCGAATCTGGTCGTGCCCCCAGCCTCCGCGTTCAGTGGAGTTGCCGAACGACAGTACGATGGCATTCCCATCCAGCCCGTCGAGCCCCATGAAGAGGCCGTTCTGCGTCTTGTTGACGCACCGAAATTCATTGTAGGCGGCCGATGTCTTCTTCTCCCGGTCGGTGTAGAGATCCGACTTGAAGACCATTTCGCCGTCGCGAAGTCCGTGGAGTCGCGGAATCGCCTCATCGTGCGGAAAGTACTCGCGAAAATACGTTTGCTCGTAATCCTGACGACGTTGCGGACCCACAAAAAATCGTGCCAAGTGGATCATGGGCTCCCCCTCCGGGCCCACGCCCGCGTACGTCAAGCTATGGCCGTTCGTCCGGATCATGTTGTTGATCAAGGCAGCAGCCGACACCCACTCGGCATCCGCCAGGGCCGCCTTGTACAAGTGCTCCAGGACGCGGTCGAACCTCTCCTGCCCAGGCATCGTCTCCACTCCGTTAAGGCCGTTATCGATAAGATTGGGACTGGCCATTTGCACCGCTTGGTCTGACACAATAGACCCAGATGTAGTCAGGCACAATGGATGATTTGGGGAATCTGCGTGGGATCCGAGTCGAGCGGGGTGGGAAGAGGATGTCCGACAGCCACGGCTCGGACGCAGGTCTTCGGTCCTGGCGGCCGCAGCGGCGACTTGCCCACGGGGCCACTCCGGTGCAGAATGAAGGGTGATGCGGGCACGGGGAAGCCGAGCAGCTCTTGAGTCCGGGAGGAACACCATGACGCCGAGTACGATTCGCCTGTCACCCTGTCTGTTTGCCCTGCTCCTCGCCGGCTGTGCCGACCTGGCCCTGGAACACGACCGGATCCCGACCGAGATCGAAATCCTGCCCCGCGGCGGCCTCATCGCGGAGGACGAGCAGATGCAGCTCGAAGTCGTCGTCCTCGACCAGAACGGCGAAGAGATGCCGCTCCCGTCCTGGGCACCCGTGGAGTGGGGAGTTTCGGACGAGTCCGTCGTGGCAGTCGACCCCAACGGCTTGTTGAATCCCCTTCAGGGTGGGGAAACGGCCGTCCACGTGTCGCTGTCCGAGTTGGTGGACGTGGTGCGATTTCGCATCAACCCGAGCCAGGTGGTCCTGTCCGCGCCGGTGATCTACCTGAACCAGGCCGCGCAGAACCTGGACGGCTCGGTGGCGCTCCTGCCGGGGCGCCCGGCGCTGCTGCGGGTTTTCATGATCGGCGACCAGACGAGCTACTACGGACCCGGCGCCCGCGTCACCCTTTTCGAGGATGACACCGAGGTCTTCAACCAGCTGATGGCCCCGGCCGGCGAACGGACTCCCAACGAAGTGATCGAGTCCGAAATGGGCGGATCGCTCAACGCCATCATTCCCGGTGCTCTCATCCGGCACGGGGTGAGCATGGTAGTGGAACTCGATCCGGAAGGAGTGGTTCCCCTGGCCCCGGGCAGTCAACTGCGGTACCCGGCCGAGGGCTCCACGGGGCTGAACCTGGTGGAGCCGCCACTCCTCCGGCAGATCATCGTTCCCACCATTTCGGAGCTGTCTCCGAACGAGTCGGTCTACAACTGGACCGACGGCCTGACCCCCGAGAGCCCCCAGGTGTACCGGGCCCGAACCCTCATGTCGATCGCATCCATGGAACTCGAGGTTCGCGAGACGTATCACACCGGGGCGAATCTGAGTACGCAGGGGGGATGGAACCAGTGGATCAACGAGACTCGTGCCATGTACCAGCAGGAGGGCAGGCGAGGCTACTACTACGGCGTGGTCGCAGTGTCGTCACCGGCCTACGGGGGCCTGGGCTTCATCGCTCTTCCGGTGAGCGTCGGGCTGGCCTACGACGACATCTACGCGCATGAGCTGGGCCACAACATGAACCTCCTTCACGCCCCCTGCGGGACGAGTGGGGACGGGAACTATCCCTACCCGGGCGGCAACATCGGCATCTGGGGCTACGATGTCCGGCAGGAGGTGCTGAAGGATCGCAATGCCCTGAAGGACATCATGTCGTACTGTGATCCCGCCTGGATCAGCGACTACCATTTCACCAAGGCGACCAACCACCGTCTTGCCGGAGACGGCGGCGTCCAGCTCGATGGGGGCAGTGCGGCCTCGGGCGTCCAGGCCCGTGGTGAGATGCTGGTCGTATGGGGCTCGGTGCGGGATGGAGAGGTGAAGCTGGATCCGGCGTTCGTGCTGGACGGACCGCCGGCGCTTCCCGAGACGGACGGCCCCTACCGCGTCGAGGGGCTGGGCACGGACGGCCAGCGCGAATTCTCGCTCTCGTTCACGCCCACGCCGCTGGAATACGGCGGCGGCGGCTTCGTCTTCTTTGTGCCCTGGGAGGCGGATTGGGCCGATTCGCTGGACCGGATGGTGCTGAGCGGACCGGAGGGGGAGGACACACTGACACGCTCCGGGGCGCCGGCGATGGCGGTGGTGACGGATCCGTCCACGGGAAGGATTCAGGCCATTATCCGGGACTGGGAGGGAGGACCGCTGCCGGGTGAGGGGACGGCGGATGTGACGGTCACGCGGGGGATTCCGGGCGTAAGGTAGAGCCGCCGCTCAACCTGTTGTGGAGGGTTCATGAGGACGAACGCGATTGGATGGTCACCCTGCTGGTTGGCCCTGGCGCTGACCGGCTGCGACTACCTGGGGCTCGGGGACGACAGCGGCCAGGTGCTGCTGTCCGCCCCGGTGATCTATCTGAACCAGGCCGCCCAGAACCAGGACGGCTCCGTGGCACTCATCGCGGGCCGCCCCGCGCTCATCCGGGTTTTCATGGTCGGAGATGAGACTGGCGACTACAGACCTGCTGCCCGCGTCACTCTCTTTCAGGGAGAGACGGAGGTATTCGGCAAGGTACTGGCCGCAGCGGCGGATCGGATTCCCGACGAGGTGATCGAAGCCGATCTGGATGGATCGGTCAACGGAATCATCCCCGGTTCCGTCATTCAGCCCGGGGTGACCATGGTGGTCCAGCTCGATCCCGAGGGACTCGTTCCGCTGGCTCCGGGAAGTCAAACGCGGTACCCCGCCACGGGGTCCACGAGGCTGAACGTGGTGGAACCGCCGCACCTCCGGCAGGTCATCGTCCCGACCCTCACGGTGCTGTCCCCGAACGAATCGGTCTACGACTGGACCGACGATCTGAACGCGCAAAGCGCCCAGGTGCTCCTGGCCAGAACGCTCATGCCGGTAGGGTCCATGGAATTGGAGGTCCACGATACCTATCGCACCGGAGCCAATCTGGGTACCGAGGATGGATGGTTTGCGTGGCTCGCCGAAATCCGGGTGCTGTTCACGCAGGAAGGCCGGCGTGGCTACTACTACGGCGTCGCGGCGGTTTCGAATCCGGCGTTCGCCGGCATGGGTTTCGTCGGATCGCCCGTGAGTGTGGGTCTGCCCCACGAGGTCGTCTACGCGCACGAGCTGGGACACAACATGAACCTGAAACACGCTCCGTGCGAAAGCGGGGGTCGTCTGGACCCGGGGTATCCTTACGAAGGCGGGGAAATCGGAATCTGGGGATACGATCTGAACCTCGATCAACTCCTGGATCCGGGGCGGTACAAGGACGTGATGGGCCACTGCCCCCCCTTCTGGATCAGCGATTACAACTTCAGCCGGGCAACCCGGCACCGGCTTGACGGAGACGGCGGGGTCGTTGTTGAGGGGAGCAGTGCGGCTGCGGGCGGCCAGGCGCGTGGTGAGATGCTGGTGGTATGGGGCTCGGTCCGCGATGGAGAGGTGAAGCTGGATCCGGCGTTCGTGCTGGACGGACCGCCGGCGCTTCCCGAGGCGGGGGGGCCCTACCGGGTCGATGGGCTGGGCGCGGACGGCCGGCGCGAGTTCTCGCTCTCGTTCACCCCGACTCCGCTGGAATACGGCGGTGGCGGCTTCGTCTTCTTCGTTCCCTGGGAGGCGGATTGGGCCGACTCGCTGGACCGGATGGTGCTGAGCGGGCCGGAGGGAGAGGACACGCTGACACGCTCCGGGGCACCGGCGATGGCGGTGGTCACGGATCCGTCCACGGGAAGGATTCAGGCCATTATTCGCGACTGGGACGGAGGACCGCTGCCGGGTGAGGGGACGGCGAGTGTGACGATCGCGTGGGGGATTCCGACGGGGTGAATGTAAACTCTACTTTACATTATGTGATGTCCAGTTGACATCAGAAGCGGATCCGTCCCCCCACCAGCAAGCTCGTTCTACCCCGTGGTCCCGATTGCAGATCGAGCAGCAACCCGGGCGCGGCGCCGGCCCTGCCCCAACTTGGCACGGCCTCCCATCGTTCGCGCTCGATCCTGCTGCCGATGAGTGCGCCGAGCAGTCCGCATGGAATTCCGAACCCGAAGGCCGCGGCCGCGAAATATCCGACATGGTCGGAGAACGTCGTCAAGCGCGACTCGAGTGCCTCCGCGAGCATTGAAAGGTACGTACCTCCGAGCACCCATCCCGTAGCCCCGCCGATCACGAAGCCACGCTTCCCCTGAGTCTTCCGCACAAGTCGTTCGACCTGCGTGATCCCGTCCGGCGTGAATACACGCGCCCCGCCGCCCGCCATACCCAACTCGAGTTCGCCCGGGGACATGCGCATGACCTCGCCCACAACCCAGTTGGCACCGAAAGTCACGCGCAGCCGGTCGCCCACCTCCTGTCCCGACATCGAACACGGGATCAGCATGCCACATGCGACCGCGGCGATCACGGCGCTTCCCTTGATCATTCCCCCTCCCTTTCCCACCAGTCCTGCAACACCTCCGCCAGTTCCTTCGTGTCCCTGCTGCGGAAGAAGTAGCTGCGCCCCCTGTGCGGCCTGACGTAGATGCCGAGGCGCACCAGGCCGAAGGCGAGCGGCGGGCCCCGCAGGATTTCCCGGCTCAGCCACACCTCGCGGAATCGCCGCACCGAGATACCGGCGATGTCGTCCGGCTTCAGAATGCGTGACCGCCAAAGCCGTGACTTGATGCGCAGGTGATCCGGGAAGAGGAGGATCCGGCGCGGCGAGGAAGCCACGATCAGGCTGGACGCAACCAGTAGCAGGACCACCATCACGGCACCGCCCGCAGCCTGGAGGGTGTAGTGGTCGATGCTCTCCATCCAACCGCTCACCAGGCGGTCGTACCCCGCGCCCGCCAGACGGGCCAGCACCACCACGGCAGCGGCGATCCCGAGAGTGTAGGTTGCCCGCAGCACGACCGGCATGCGGAAGCGCGCGATGTAGAGGATTTCACGCATCTGAATGGGTTTCGTGAGGGTTCGCGCCAGCAGTCGCAGGGTGATCCACACGAGCAATACGAAGACCGCCGCCAAAAGTTCCTGCCGAACCGGCTGGGGCCTCGTCACCTCCAGTACGCGCCGCGAGGGGTCGAAGAGGCGCTCGGCGAAGGAGGCGATCGTACTCTGGCTCACCCCTTCGTAGAACGAGAGCAGGTCCGGAAAGTCGGTGAAGACCTCGGGGTCGTGGAAGAAACTCGCGGTCCAGACGTTGAGCGAAAGGGCCGTCTGGTTCGACGCGCGCAGCCGCTCCACCAGCGCCGCGCGGTCGGTCTCGAACCGGGCCGGATCGAGTGATCCGCTGCGCAGGGACCCGATCTCCTCGTCGATGATCCCCGTCGCGAAGTCGTAGTCGTCCCTGTCGATGCCGCTGCTGAGTTCCAGGTACGCCCTCGCGCCGCGCATCGTGAGGATCGCGCTGACCGAGTAGGCTGCCTTGCGTTCGCCGAAGCGGAGCCGCTCGTTGAGGCGGCGGCTCAGGAGGTCGCGAATGAAGAGCGCGGCCAGCACTTCGTCGTCGGCCGGGTCGAAGAGCTTGTGGCGGGACCGGTACTCGACGGCCGACTGGAACCTCCAACCGTAGCGCGCCGAACCGCGCCCCGGATCGATTACGGCCATCTCCCGGCGCTGAACCGGGCGGGCCGGGATCTTCCCGAAGGTGTGCGCGGCAACGGCGAGCGCCTGGTCGCGGTCCAGGTCGCCCACGATGGTGACGGTCATCGCACCGGGGGCGTAGTAGCGGTCGTAGAAGTCGCGCAGGTCCTCGGGGGTGATGCGTTCCAGGCTCTCCCATTCGTCCGGGAAGGGATCGCGCAGCCGCGGCATGCCGAATTCGCGCTGCCAGAAGCCGGGGCGCATCATCCAGGCCGGGTTGAGCGCGGCGCGCAGGTGGTCGAAGAGTTCGCGGGGCCGGGCGTCGATCTCGTTCTGCACCGGCTCCCGTCCCCGCGCCACCACCTCGGGTTCCATGGCGTGCGGGGACAGGATCCCGGCGAGCCACTCGATGGCGAAGAGGCCGTGCTCCCGCGCGATCGTCACGTAATACCAGGTATGGTCGCGGTAGGTGATGCCATTGCGGCGCCCGCCCAGCCCCTCCACCGCATCCTTGATCTCCTGCTCGGTCCGTCCGGCGTGGTCCGAGAAGAGCATGTGCTCGGTGAAGTGCGCCAGCTGTTCCCTGCCGGGCGGGTCCGCGTCAGAACCGACCGGCACGCCGGCGCTGACCGCGACGTTGGGGGCCCCGGCCAGGCGCTTGAACCAGACCTTGACGCCGTTGGCCAGGTAGTGGGTCTCGAAGCCGGCGAAGGGGTTGAAACCGTCGTCCCCCGCCGTTTCCCCACCATCCGCGGCATCCGTTTCCTGGGCGGAGAGGGGCGACATGACCAGTGTCGCGGCCAGCAACACTGTGACGGGGGCGGCGGTGATCATCAGAAGGGCACCCCAATGGCCCCGCACAGCCACCGCTGGAAGGGCGCCGCATCGCTGCAGAGCGCGGCGAAGCGAGTCAGGAAGTCATCCGCCAATACCGTGGACTCGCTCAGGTGCGCTACACCGATGAAGTCCTTTCGCCGCAGGTCCTCGATCAGCGGATGATCCACGCTGAACCCCCTCGGCGCGCGGATCAGCGAGTCCCCGGAGAGTTCGAACGACGCGCGGAATCGCTTGTCCCCCGAAGCCCGCCGCCACGCGTCGGGGTCCTCGTCGATCGCCTCGCGGATACTGCGGAGTGCGGGACCGCTCGGCCGCCAGATGCCCACGCCCGCGAAGACGCCGCCGGGCTGCAGGTGAAGGTAGAACCCGGGCGCGTGCGCGTCCTTGGCGGCCTCGTGGCGGAAGTGGAGGCCGGTGTGCGTCTTGTACGGCCGCTTGTCCTTCGAGAAGCGGGTGTCGCGGTAGATGCGGAAGAGGGATCCGCCATTGGCGCGCGGGTCGGCGCGAAAACGTGTGCTGATCCGCGCCAGTTGGGGCGCGAAATCGGAGATGAACCCGAGCGCCGGTTCCTTGACCTCGCCGTCGTAGCGCGACTTGTTGGCCTGGAACCACTCGCGGTTGTTGTTTGCGGCCAGTTCCGTGAGGAAGGCGAAGGCGGCGGTGGTGAAGTGGGCGGGCATCCCCTACCTCCTGAATCTCACCCACTTGGTTATCCGCCGCTGGGACACCTCGGCGCCGTACACGTTCCCGTCGCGGTCCACCGCCACCCCTTCGGGTCCGCTGAACCCCATGACATTGGCACGGTCGTCCGGCAGGAAGTGGTGCACCCACCCCATCTCCGCGTCGCCGATCCTGATTCCTTTTTCCCATCCTGCATTGCGCTGTCCGGTAAACTCGTTCGGCGCCGGGCTCGATTCGGAATCGGCCACGTATATGTTGTCGTCGGCGTCGATGTAGATGCCGCTCGGCCGGCCGAACTGCGTCCAGATCGC
>LXNI01001432.1_pt1 | contig 20800 bp, 17 predicted proteins | sample 809091 | NCBI WGS metagenome assembly LXNI01 (sample SAMN04870527, study PRJNA318959) | sponge metagenome | biome: 01000161; feature: marine sponge reef; material: water | host: Sarcotragus foetidus | place: Greece: Milos, Mediterranean Sea | collected 2013-05-29 | depth 5-7 m | reverse complement strand
CCGACTCGGTGAAAGGCGCCAGGCGCGTACGGAAGGTCTCGTCATTGACGAGCAAGATGTCTTCAAAGACATTGGGGCGGTAGAACCAGTATTCCGATTCTTCGTCGCGGGGGCGCCAGACGCCGGCGATGCGAATGGTCGTGATCTGCATCGGGTCGCTCGCGTCCAGCCGCCAATTGTAACCGGAGTAGAACTCACCCGCCTGGATGCCGTATTCGGAAGCGAAATCTTCGTGAATCATCACGTCGATGACGCTGTCGGCCACCGGCTCGGCTGGCGCAGGCAGGCTGCCTTCGACCACCTCAACTTGCGCTTCAATGTTTTCCGTAGTGCCAAAGCTCACGTAGTCTATGGAGCGGCTTTCATCGCGATAATTGGTCTCGCCGGATGGATACAGGCGCAGATTCTGCGTCTCCAAATGGCGCACAATCAGCGTGCGCTCCAGGCCGAGTTCGTCGCCGCCTTTTTTCCGTAGATACTTGTCAAGCTCTTCGGTGGCTTCCAAATTCACCGGCTCGTTCCAGGAGCCGATGTAGCTGAAAAGGAACGAGAAGGGCGGGCGGTTGATGCGGTCGGGACCTTCAGTCAGCCGCTCGGTCAGCACGCGAAAGGCGACCGACTCCGAATAGATGGGGATGGTGAGCACGAGGGCGACGGCGACGGTCAGGCCAACGAGGGTGGCCAGGGAAAGCAGCGGCTGCGCCAGCAGTCTTTTGACCGCGACGGCGAAGATGGCGCGGGTTCGCAGGGCGCTCCGTTTCATGGACCGATGACCGTTTGATTCTCTTCGGCGCCTTCAAGGATTTCGACGCGCCCGTCGCCTTCTAGGCCGAGGCGCACATCCACGCGCTGCTGCAGGCCTTCGTTCTGCACGACGATGAAGTTGCGCCCGCTGAACTGGCGGATGGCCGACGAAGGCAGCCACAAAACGTCATCGCGCTCTTCGATCAGCACGGTGAAATTCATGCGATCGCCGACTTTGAATTCGTCGGCCGGCGGCTGCTCGGCAAAAGCCACATGCACGTAGCCGTCCGTGGCCAAACCATAAGGCGCCGGCAAACTGGCGATGGCGCCGCTGTAAACATTGCCCGGCAGGCTGGCGCGCTTGATCGACAGCGGCATGCCTTCCGCTAGCTCGGTCAAGTCCTCGGCGTTCATTTCGTCGGTGATTTCCAAGACGCTCAAATCGGCCACGACGGCAATGGGCTCAAAGGCGATCACCGGATCGCCGGGATCAGGCGTGAAATAGATCAGGCGGCCGGTCATCGGCGACACCAGCGATGCGTTGGCGATGGTGGCCTTGATTTCGTCGACGCGTTTCTGCGCCCGCGTCACGTCGAAGCGTAACTGCGGGTCGACGCCGTCCGACAGCTCGTCGATAGCCACTTGCACCAAATCGCGCTGAATCGTGAGCAGGCTGATGTGCAGTTCATCATCGCCGGTCGGCGGGTCAGCGGCGTTGGCAATGGCGTGGTCCAGTTGCAGTTGCGCCATCTGCAAGTTGAGCGCGGCGCGCCGACTGTCGAAGCGCACCTGATTGTCGGCGCTCTCGAAGATCGACGTGGCGATGGCCAGCTCCTCTTCCGCCGCCAGCAGTTGATGCTCCAGGGCAGCGGTATTGAGTTGCGCCAGGACTTCGCCCTCGACGACATCGACGCCGGCCTCAACAAAGGTCTCCAGCACACGCCCATCAATAGCAAAGCCGAACTCTTCGGTGACGACCGGCGCGATCCGCCCGAAGAAACGGCGCTCATAGACGATCTTGCCGCGCTCCACCTGGTAGACGGGCTTGGTGGGCACGACAGGCGTTGGAATGGCAGTTGGCTCGCCCTGGGTAATGGCATCGCCAAAGGTCGCCTGTGAGGCGCAGCTTGTCAGCAAGAGCGCTGCAAACAGCATTAGAAATAGTAGACGCACGATGAACCTTTCTCGAACTGCAAGTGGCGGCCGCGGAGGTCGGTCAATCTCACATTAGCGTTGCGCGACAGCCATGCTTTGGCAACCGCATTAGTATACACAATTCTCTGACAGACTCCAGCCGCGAAAGGGCATGAATGCATCACAATCGCATCAATTAGTTTTCTTTGGACTCTAATCGGTAGGGGCGATTGACGGTAAGTGGCTACGCGAGTTTGTATATTGCCCAAACCATATAGGTGAAATTCATGGGCGACACACCGTGTCGCCCCTACGTGTTGCTAATTTTGAGCGGGGACTTGGCATATTGAATACACGCGACAGTGCTACACCGCCGAGCGACTGACTCAACTTGCGCCTTTCAGCTGGCGACGGGCGCCGCGTCTAGTTCTTGCAGCGTCTCTTCGTTCGCTTCCAACCACTGGATGGCCGCCATGGCCGCCGACGTGCCTTGGCCAACGGAGGTGGCGACCTGACGCCAAATCTCGTCCTGGATCTCGCCGGCCGCGAAAACGCCCTCGACATTGGTGCGATAGCGCTGGTCGGTGATGATGTAGCCATTCTCGTTCAGGGCGATCTGGTCGCCAAAGACGGCGTTGTTGGGATCGTGACCGATGAAGATGAAGACGCCTTCGGTTGGCTCGACAGTCTCTTCGCCCGTGACGCGGTTCTTCAAGCGCACGGCGCTGACGCCCCCGCCATCGCCCCCGATGATCTCTTCCACCATCGAATTCCAGGTGAAGCTGATTTTCTCGTTATTGAAGGCGCGCTGCTGCAATTGCACGCCGGCGCGCAATTCGTCGCGCCGATGGATGATGTTGACGCTGGTGGCGAAGCGCGTCAGGAAGATGCCTTCCTCCAGCGCTGAGTCTCCGCCGCCGACTACCACGATATCCTTGCCGCGGAAGAAGAAGCCGTCGCAAGTTCCGCAGTAGCTGACGCCTGCGCCGATATACTCCTCTTCGCCGGGCACACCCAGCTTGCGCGGATCAGCGCCGATGGTGACGATTACCGAATCGGCCAGGTATTCTTCGCCCATGGTCTTTACGTGGAAGGGCGAGCCCCCGCTGAAGTCGACGCTCTCCACCAGGTCGAATTCCACCTTGGCGCCGAAGTTCTCGGCATGTTCCTTCATGCGCTCGACTAATTCGGGACCGCTCAAGCCGTCGGGAAAGCCGGGATAATTCTCGATTTCGTGGGTGATGGCCACCTGGCCGCCCAGCTGAGCCCCGGCGATGACAACCGGCGCCAGCTGCGCGCGGGCAGTATAGAGGGCGGCGGTCAAGCCTGCCGGTCCCGATCCAATAATGACTACACGTTCCTTCTTCATCTGTTGCCTCGTCCTGTATTGTCGCTAATTGGCGCCACTGTAAAGCTAGGAAAGAGAGGAATTTTCCAAATCGGCAAAGTCGAAATTTTCATGCGCGCGCTCTTGCTGAATGACCGCCACCAGCGCTTCAAATTCTTCGCGGCAGTCGTCCCAGTAATTCATGAACTTCTGCATCTCGGGCCAGATCTCGTTCAGGTCCGCGCCGTTGGCCACTTGCTCCGCCAACTGCGTGATTTTTTCGCAGCAGTCGTTGCAGTCCATCTTGATCAGCGCTTCATCGGCGGGCGCGTTTTCGATGAAATCGAAGAGTCTCCCCAGTTGGTCGCCATCGTGTGGGTTGGACATGGCGGGTCCTCCTGCTGCTTGTCTTACAGCTAATGGACGAGCGGCTGGCTGGGAATCTTACACTGGTTCGTGCTCGCCTAGAATTTCATCACGTACATAAAGCTGCAAGCCGGCCAGCGAAGTGAAGCACTTGAAGTCATGATCTTCTGCAATGTTACGTGTTTCCTCGCTCTCGTTGATGAGTAGCGCCGCTTGGCGTGTCATGCCCTCTTGGATGCCGCGGGGCCAAGCCAGGTCGAGCGTCGTCAACAGTTCGCCGTCGGCGGCAACCAGCTCAAAACCATATTCTCCGCGTGGAAGGCTATTGCTCTCCATCCAGTCCATCGCTGCTTGCAGCGCTGCTTCTTCTTCGTCACTGGCAACGCTGACTGGGCGGGGGCGGGCTGTCTGGTCGCGGGTAAATATAGGCGCATCAGCAGCGGGCAAGGTGCCACGGTAGAGCTGGTCAAGGAATTCGTTGGCAGCTTCTGCCAGCAGTTCACGCCGCGCAGCTAGGAAATCACGGTAGTTGTCGATCTTCCAGAGATTTTCGTCCGTCGGAATCCAATGAGACTTGAGGACACCGGAAAAAGTGCCTTCGCAAGCCGGAAAATACCTTTCCGGCAAACTGTCCGATAACTTGTAATTCGTTTTCCTGAACAGGATAGTGAAGTTAGCTAAGGCATTTACCTCCTTACGGGCATACCCTAACTTATACAGCTGCGCTTTGGGAAAGATGTGATGCAGCTGAAGCTGGTAATCTTCACCCTTCATTCCATCTTTCAAACCGATGCCTTCGCCCAGGTCACGTGTACCGGATACTCGTGAAAGCATGTAGAGCAAGGGATAGAATCGGCTGCCTCGCGACCAGTCCGCAAAGTTTTGCGGAGTTACATCTAGATTTCCTCGATCTTGCCTTAGACGTTTGATAAGGGCAGCAACTGCGTCAGTGTTTTGGTCTATTGTCTGCAGGTCTTGACGGATCACCGTCTCCACCGGTCCAGAATAGCGGCCCCAGAGCATGGCTTGCACATACCAGTATAAGAACCTGTCTCGCTCTTTTTCATCTAACGTTGAGTTAGGTTTGTCAAACAGCCGAATCACTGCAGGCAGGGCATTTGGACTGCCCAAAACTTCCCGATGGTCCAAACCGAGACGCCAATCAAAGAGATTTAGCGCGCTGTTGATGTGCTTAATCGCCCGCTTCAATCCGTCCTGTATATCGCTGGCAGTGAATTCTTTTCTATTAAGTTCGGCGAAATCGGAGTGACCGGTCAAGATAGCGTTTACGCAACGCAACAACCAGTCAGACTTGAACTGATAGTTGTTTATGCTGTAGCCCTCACGTTGCCAGTTGTCAAAATGCTCCTGCATACATTCCCGAGCTTCGGGCCAATAGGAGGAGATCTTCGCCAATGCCAAATCGCCCTTAGAAAGTTTTCTGCCTCCACTGTTGACTTCGTTGAATATGTCAACAACGACGTCAATCACTTTTTCGCTATCAGAAGCAATATTGTCTCTTACAGTTTCAACGTGGAAGTCTCTCTCAGTAATGCCTTTTATTGCGAGAAGGCGATTGATATATTCTGTTTGATTGGGATCTTCCGAAAAGCGGGGAAAAAACGGACCAATGCCCTTTCGCATTAAATCCGTAACTGGTATCCAGTGAGGCCTATCCTTCATCTTTGAAGCTCTATAAAACTCGAATTCTTGCTCGATAACGTCAAAGTATAGGTTTAGGAACGATCGTTCATCTGCGTCGGAAAACTTTGGCTTCATACCTCGAATTATGCCGTAGAGAGACGTAATTCGTTGCTGACCGTCCAAAAGCAGATTGTGCGCAGGTCCGTTTAGGCTTGTTGCGCCTCTTGCGACTGCTGTTTCGGATTTCGTTTCCCATACCAAAAAATTGCCCACGGGATAGTTTCTATAAAGGGAACGCATTAGGGAGCGAACCTGTTCTCGATTCCACACATAACTTCGCTGGAAAGTTGGCAAAACCAGATTTCCTTGATCAATTTGATACAGAATAGCATTAAGCTTCATCACATCCCCTCCGGCAATAACAGCGGCAATTCTATCACAAGGCCCCAGCTCTTTCTCTGTGCTCTCTGAGTCTCTGTAGTGAATTCCTAAATCCCCTTCACTCGCCGCGCCGCCGCCAGAATCTCCCGCGCGGACTGCATGCCGGCCGCGCCAGCCGCGCCCAGCATCGCCGCCAGCTCGGCCACGCGCTCGCCCTCATCGACCAGCGAGCGGATTCGTGTCGCCGCCCGCTCGTCGTCCAGGGCCTTCTGCACCTGAAAATGCACATCGGCGAAGCTGGCCAGCTGCGGCAGGTGAGTGACGCAGAGCACTTGATGCTCGCCCGTAAGCGACCAGAGTTTCTCGCCGACTACCGCGCCGATGCGCCCGCCGATGCCTTGATCGACCTCGTCGAATATCAGGATGGGCGTCTGATCGGCCGCCGTCAGCACGCGCTTGAGGGCTAGCATGATTCGCGCCGCCTCGCCGCCGGAGGCCACCTTGGCCAAGGGGCGCAGCGGCTGGCCCGGATTGGCGCTCAGCATGAACTCGACATCGTCCATGCCTTTGGCGTCGAACTTGTAGCGCCGCTCGCCGACGATGCAGCCGGCCGGATGCTCCGCTTGCTGCAGCGAGACTTCAAAGCGCGTACGCTCCATGCGCAGATCGCCCAACTCGCGCACCACCTGCTGGCTGAGCGCCGCGCCCGCCTCCGCCCGCGCCCGGCTCAAGCGCGCGCTGATATCGCCGATCTGGCGCAAGAGCTCGTCCGCGCGGCGGCTGAGCTCGGCCAGCCGTTCATCGCTGTCGTCGATGCCGGCTAATTCCGCCGTCGCGCGATCCGCGTAAGTCAGCAATCCAGCTATGCTATCGGCGCGAAAGCGGCGCTTCAGCGACGTGATCAGCTCCAGGCGCTCTTCCAGTTCATCCAGGCGATAGGGGTCGAATTCGACATCGCTGGCGTAACGGCTCAGCGTCAATGCCAGTTCTTGCGCTTGCTGCGCCATACTTTCGGCGAGGGCATAGTCGTCGGCCATTGCCGGGTCGATCTGCGCCAATTTCGCCAGCGCGGCCGCCACGCTCATCAGGCCATCGACGGCCGGGGCGGACTGAGCGCCCTCGTCGCCGTTGAGCAAACGCGCCGCTTCGGACGCCAGGGTCGCCAGTTGCTCGCTGTTGGCCAGACGATTGCGCTCGGCCGACAGCTTGTCTTCTTCGGCCGGGTCCAGTTCTGCGGCGCGGATCTCCTCCAACTCATGCCGCAGCAGGTCGGCGCGGCGGCGCAGCGCTTCGTCGTCATCGCGCAGTCGGCGCATTTCCGCGTGTACGACCGTCAGCTCGCCCACCATTTGCGCAAGTCCAGCGCGCACATCAAGCAGATCGGCGAAGCGGTCCAGCAAGTCGATGTGATGGCGCGGTCGAAAAAGCGACAGGTGCTGGCTTTGGCCGTGGATGTCAAAAAGCTCGCGACCCACTTCGCTGAGGATTTCGCTGCGCACCGCGATGCCGTTGATGCGCGCTGAGGAGCGTCCGCGCAGCCGGACTTCGCGCATGAGCGTGAGGTAATCGGGGTCGTCGGCGTCGAGCAGGTCTTCGCGCTCCAGCACCGCCATCACGCCCAGCCGAGCGCGCGCGTCCAGCTTGATGACGCCTTCGACGCGGCTGCGGTCGCTGCCGGCCCGCACGACGGCCGTGTCGGCGCGCCCGCCCAGCAGCAATTCCACCGCGTCAATCAGGATCGATTTGCCCGCGCCCGTTTCGCCGGTGATGACGTTGAAGCCGGGACCGAATTGCAGCTCGAGCCGGTCGATCACCGCGAAATTCTGGATGCGAAGTTCTTCGAGCATAATCGGAATGAAGCGTCTAGACGGTCATCTTGAAACGCGCAAAGGAGGCGGAAGCCGCCAGCGCCAGATATATCAGCATGAAAAGACCCACCGTGCCGGTCAGGAAAATCGCGGCGGCGATGCCCCCCAAGAGCAAGGCGCCGGCGCTGACGAATCCGCTCTGACGGCCGCGGCGACGTCCAGTGATTTGCAGGGCGATTTGCGCCGTGCTGCCGCCGATTGCCGGCGCAATTATGAATCCGATCAGCAGGAAGCCGCCAGCCAGCGATGTGACAAAGACGGTGAGCGCGCCGCCAATAGCGGAGACGGCAGCGACCAGGACGTAGTCGATCAGAGTGCCTTGGTAGAACTTGTTTTCGTGGCCGCGCACGCATTCGCGACAGGTATAACCGACGGGCGTCCGTTTGGCGCAGTCGACGCACATATAGCGCTCACAGCGGTTGCAGCGCAACTCGGTATCGCGCTCGGGGTGGACGGCGCAGTAATGCACATCGCCCTCGAGCGCCGCATTGCCGATATTGTCTTCCATGCTGGCCTCCATAAGTCTACCCCACCCCTGGCCCCTCTCGCCATCTCTATGGCGAGCATCCGAATCATCAGGGAGGGGTGACAGCGCAACCGCAGTTGCGGCTCATTCTTCAAAGGTCATCCGGCGCGGACCGTGGCGGTTGATGCGCGGCTCCATGCGATCCAGCAGCGAGCGGTAGAAATAGTTGCGTTCCCGCAGGCGGATGAAACGGCTTACCGGCTCGGCCGAGGTGACGCAGATATGCTGATTCTCCTCTAATTCGGCCTCCACTTTGCCGTCGACAGTCAGAACCACCGGGTGTCGGTTCTCTTGCGTCGGCTCGATATCGACGACTGCCCCGCGCGAAAGCACAATCGGGCGGTCCATGCTCAGGTGGGGCGCCATCGGCGCCAGCAGAATATTGCGCAATTCAGGTGGAAGAATCGGCCCGCCGGTCGATAGCGCGTAAGCCGTCGAACCGGTTGGCGTCGACAGAATCAGCGCGTCGGCGTTGTAGGTGGTCGCCCAATGCTTGTCGATGTAGGCGGCGATCTGCACCATGCGCCCGAATACGTTGCCGCTGATGAGAACATCGTTGAGCGCGCGGAAAGCGCCGACTACGCGCTGCTTGTCTTCCAGCACGGTGGCTTGCAGCATCATGCGCTGCTCGATCCAGTAATCGCCGGCCAGCAGCTTGTCCAGCCCGGCCACACAATCTTCCGGCCTCTCGATCTCGGTGAGGAAGCCCAGCCAGCCCATGTTGACGCCTAGCACCGGCACCTCATGCTCGGCGCAAACGCGAGCAGCCCGCAGCATGGCGCCATCGCCGCCGATCGCCATCACGACATCGGAGCAGGCGACATCGCGCGCCACGCTGTCCTCGTCCCAAACGGCCTGGACCCAGTTATCGATGCCGCGCTGACAGAGCGTCGCCGCGATCTCGCGCGCCACCGGATGCGTATCCGGGCGCGATGGATGCGCCAGTACGCCAATCCGCTTGATATCGGCCAATCCGCCCTCTTTCTGCTTGCCGGATTCGGTAACATTATGACGCAGATTATTTGGCAATCCTATAGATAACCTGCTGACAGTCCCATGCGCCTGCCTGCGGCAGTTTGGTCTGTCGGCCTAATTTACAGGCGGGAGCGACATCGGTATATATATAGAGGTAATCATTCTTGGCGGGTTCCAATTGGAAGGTGTTGCGATGAACAGAATTCTGCCTGCATTCTTGCTGCTGTTTCTGCTGGCCGCGCCGGGTTTTGCGCAAGACGAAGAAGCGCCTACCGTGGCCATTCTGCGTTTTGGCAGCTTGGCATCGCGGGACATTTCGGAAGGCGGCGTCCTGGATATTCTCGAGTCCTACGGTTATCTCAGCGAAGAAGAAAACCGCGTCCTGGAAGAACGAGTTGATTATGCGGCGGATAAGGTCAACATCGTCTGGGGCGACGCCAGTTTCGAATTCAGCAATATTGGCGCGATGATCGAGCGGGCGCCGATGTCCTGATCACTTTCGGCACGCCTGTCACTTTGAGCGCGGTAAACCTCACGCTCGACATGGAAGAGCCGCCGGCGGTCCTCTTTTCCGGCGTTCAATATCCCTACGAAGCGGGCATCGCGTCCAGCGCCTGCATCAAGCCGGCTCATGTTACGGGTACGGAGATCTTAACATCTTACGAATTCGTATTTGAAGCGCTGCTGGAACAAGACCCGGACTTGGGACGCATTGGCATCATCCACAGCACGACGGAAGCCAGCGGGACGCAGGGCGCTGCCGAGATCGCCGCCATCGCCGCCGCGCAAGAAATTGTGGCGGATACGGTCGGCGTGGTCAGCGTTTCTGATTTGCGGGCGGCCGCCAACGCGCTGGTCAACGATGGAGCGCAGGCCATCCTGTTGCCGGTGGATAGCATTACCACCCAAGGGTTGCCCATCGTCGTCACCGTAGCGAACGAGAACGGCATACCCGTCTTCTTCCCGAGCTTGGGCACTGTTTATTATGGCGCCACCATCGGCGCTGGCTATTCCCGCTATTACGAAACCGGCTTGAGCGTCGGCATCTTGCTCGCCAACTACCTCAATGGCGAGTTGGATATCGCGAGGACGGCCATAAACATCGCCACTGGGGGGGGGCTTGGCATCAATATGGATTCGGCCGACGCCCAGGATGTGGAAATCGCCCAATCCCTGATGCAGCGGGCTGACGCGGTTTATCGGTCTGGGCGCACCGTCAGCGCTTCAGCAGCCCTCCACCAGGGCATAGCGCGTCGCGGCGTCGTCATTCCGCTGGAAGCGCGCCTCGAAGACGATATGGCGCTGCTCGCCTCGCTCCAGTGCACGGACGAGATGATCGCCGAGCAGCAGGCTGCGCTGGACGCCGCGAGCGGATAGCCAGCAATCAGCGCAATTCCCCAACAAAATCAGGAAAACGTAGGGGCGACTCTGTGAGTCGCCCGTTTTTTGTCAGGTGAAAGTTAACCAAAACGCCCGGCGATGTAATCCGCTGTTTCCTGCTGGGCGGGGTTCCCGAAAACTTTATTGGTATCGTCATATTCGACCAGTTCGCCCCAGCGGATTTCGTAACCATCGTCCATAGTCTTGCGGATGTTGAAAAAGGCGGTCGAGTCCGAGACGCGCTGCGCTTGTTGCATATTGTGTGTGACGATGACGATGGTGTAGTCCTTGCGCAAGTCCCGCATCAAGTCTTCAATGCGCTGCGTCGCGATCGGGTCGAGCGCGGAACAGGGCTCATCCATCAAGATTACATCGGGCTCCACAGCGATGGCGCGCGCGATGCAGAGCCGCTGCTGCTGCCCGCCTGATAGCGCCAGACCGGACTTGTTCAAGTCGCCGCTGACCTCATCCCAGAGCGAGGCGCCGCGCAAACTGTTCTCGACGATTTTGTCCAGGATGGCTTTCTTTTTAAGGCCAAGCAGGCGCGGGCCGTAAGCGACGTTGTCGTAAATGCTCTTGGGAAAGGGATTCGGCTTCTGGAAGACCATGCCGATGCGCCGGCGCACCTCGACCGGGTCAACGCAGGCATCATGCAGATTCTGGTCGCGATAGACGATTTCGCCCTCGACGCGCGCGCCCGGCGTCAGGTCGAGCATGCGGTTTATGCCGCGAAGCACGGTGCTCTTGCCGCAGCCGGAGGGACCGATAAAGGCGGTGATTCTATTCTGATGTATCGGCAGGGAGACATTCGCCACCGCGCGGAAGCTGCCGTAGTAGAAGCTGCAGTCTCGCAGCTCGATCACCAGCCTGGTATCCGTATGCTCTTTCATTTGTACTGCCATAGCTAGAACCTTATTGAGTAGCGATTACGCAGGACGATAGCGGCGGCGTTCAGCGTCAGCATCAGGGCCAGCAGCACGATGATAGCGGCCGCGGCAATATCAGCGAATTGGCCCTGAGGGCGCGCCGTCCACTGGTAAATCTGGATGGGCAGGGCGGTGAATTGTGAGAAGGGACTCTTTGGGTCGGTCACCAGGAAGGTCGCCGCGCCCACGACAATCAGCGGCGCCGTCTCCCCGACAGCGCGCGAGACGGACAAGATCGTGCCGGTCATGATGCCGGGCAGAGCAGCGGGCAGCACTTGCTTCCAGATGGTCTGCCAGCGCGTTGCGCCCAGGCCAAATGACGCCTCGCGAATGGCGAAGGGCACTGCGCGGATGGCTTCCTGCGCGTTGATTATGATGATGGGCAAGATCAGGAGAACTAGCGTCAGCCCTGCACTGATCAGCGTACGACCGTTGGGCGAGAAACTGTTGGCTCTCACCAGGCTAGCCATCAGCTGGGTGTATGTTTCGCTGCTGATTGGCGCCGCTGCCGGCAGATCGAAACGGTAGTATTTGCCGCGTCGTTCGATGGCGTGATCGTCGTCGTCGCGCGCTTCAACCGTATCGACAGCGATATCCAGTGCGGCTGCCAATGAATTCGACATGTCGTGAACGCTGGAATTGCCGTGCATGGTCAGGCTCGGCGTGCCAAAGTGCAGGAAGATATTGACGATCCGCTCTATGGTTGGCGCATCGACGCTTTCGGACTGGCTGCTGATGACGCCGTCGTCGACGCCAACGGCGCCGTCAAATATTGGCGCGATCCGCTCAATCGCGGTTTCCACGGTCGGCGCGTCAAAGTTGGCCTGGAAGATCAAGCCGCTGGTGAAGGGCGCCAGCGCGCGCACAAATATCGCCAGGCCCAGCATGCCGTAAATGATCGAAGGCACGCCAGCCAGGTTGCGCACGTTGGTTTCGATCAGGCGGTTGACGACGCCGTGCTGCGCGTACTCCTCCAGATAGATGGCCGCGCCCACGCCGATCGGCAACGCAGCCAGGACAACTACAGCCATCAGACCCAGCGAACCGACCAGCGCTGTGCGCACACCGGCCAGGGCCGGGGTGCTGGACATGGGCGTCGTCAGAAAGTCGCTATCCAGCCAGCTGTGGAAGCGAATGATCTCGACCTGGGCATCGTCGTGGCCTGCCCGCTTTTTGTAGGCATCGAGGATGGGGCCTTCGATATCCGCGCTAACTGAATCGAAGCTGAAAATTGCCTCGGCAAGCGGGAAGCTGGCGATCACTTGCTGCTCGATTACTTCTTCAAGCACCAGATTTCGCAGCGTACTGTGGTCGGCATAATCCGCCAGCAGCGCCGCCTGTTGCTCCGGGCTGATATTCTTCAATAGTTCGCCGGCAATCGCGGGGTCAACTTGCGGATCCGCAACGATCTCGGCCACGCTGACCTTGGTGAACTGCGTAGCGTCGACCTGGCTGATCGTATCGCGGATTAGCACACGCAGCTTTCCACCGACATTTTCAGCCAGGATAAGCGCCAGCTCGTCATTGCTCAGCTCGTCCAGCGAGCGACCGCCGGTTAAGGTCTCCGGGTCGATGGTATTAACCACGCCGATCGTGCCGAATGCCTGATTGGCGACGTTGAAGAATAGCGCCACCAAGGCCAAACCGGCGACGCCAATGGACAAGTAGTTGAATAGCCGGCCGATTCGTCCGCGCCGATGCCGGGTTTCCAGACGCCGGAAGAATTCCTTCTCCCCGGGCATATAATGTTTGTTGCTGCCGGAATCCATTAGTAGGCCTCCCGGAAGCGTGTGATAATGACACGGCTGAGCGCGTTGAGAACGAAGGTCATCACGAATAGTGTTAAGCCAATGGCGAAGATACTGTTATAGTCGATGGAATCGTAGCTGAGATCGCCGCCGCTGATGCGGGCGATATGACCCGTCATGGTCTCGGCGGAGTCGAAGGGGCTGAAGCTCAGATTAGGCCCGGCGCCGGCCGCGATGGCTACGATCATGGTCTCGCCGATGGCGCGCGAAGCCGCAACGATAAATGCCGCCAAGATGCCCGAGAGCGCTGCCGGTATCACGACCTTGATTACCGTTTCCAGCTTGGTCGCCCCCAGTCCGTACGAGGCTTCGCGCAGCGCGTTGGGCACGGCGTACAAGGCGTCTTCGCTCATCGAGCTGACGAGCGGGATGATCAGGATGCCGACCACGATGCCCGCCGAGCCGGTGTTGTAGATATTGACCACATCAACGCCGAAGACGGCGCGCAGCAGCGGCGTCATGAATGTCAGCGCGAAGTAGCCGTAAACGACAGTCGGGATGCCGGCCAGGATTTCCAATATCGGTTTCAGCGTCTTGCGCACACGATCGGAGGCGTATTCGCTGAGGTAGATGGCGGCGGCGATACCCAGGGGCAACGCCACCAGCATAGCGATCGCGCTGGTCATCAAGGTGGCGTTGATGAGCGGCAGGACGCCAAACTCGCCGATGGCCGGAATCCAGTTGGTGTTGCTGAAGAATTCGATGACGGTGGGCCGGTCATTGTATTCCAGCGCCAGGCCGGCGCTATGCGGCGCGATTGTATTCTCTCCGCGGATGCCGCGCTTGACCGCGAGGCGGGGCAAGTAGCCGTCCTCGACGAAGGCGCCAGCGATGCGTTGCGTCAGGGGCGAGACCGTTGAGCTGCCCGCCGTGACGATTTCGCCGGACAGTTCGGCCGGATTGAGTTCAGTTTCGCCCGTGGCGCGCATCCAGGTGTTGCGCGCCTCCGCCAAGGTTTCGGCTGAAGCCGGATAGTAGCCGACATCGGTGATGATGTCGTTCACATGCTGCAGATAATAGCTGATGAATTGCGCCGCCTGTGGATGGTCGCGCATGATGCCGGCATCGCTGTAGATAAATAGCGGGCGAGAAAGCGCGTAAGCGGCCTGGCGCGCTGATTCAGTAGCGGGGGCCACGCCGTCCAGCGCCAGCAGTTGGAGGTCGTCACGGTTGTCCAGATAGTAGGCGAATCCGAAAAAGCCGATGCTATAGGGATTACGCGTAATGGCGCCGACCAGCTGATTGTCGTTCTCCGACATAATCGGGTCCCGGGCCAGCACAGCGGACGGGTCGCCGGCGAATACTTTATCCACGAAGAAATCGAAGGTGCCGCTGTCTTGGCCGGGAATGACGAGGTCGATGGGCTCGTCCGGCCACTCGGCCCGCACATCCTTCCAGGTTTCCGCCGCGCCAAAAACTTGCCGCAGTTCTGAGGCGGATAGCTCACGGACAAAGTCATTGTCGCTGCTGACGACTATCGCCAGAGCATCCGTCCCGACGCGAAACGCCATTGGCTCAATGCCTACCGAGGCGCAAAGATCAATTTCAGACTGCTTGATCGGGCGGCTCGCGTTGACAATTTGCGGGCGCTCTTTGCCGGTTTCCGCCAGTTGCGACTCGGCCGCGCAAAAGCGCTTGAATCCACCGCCCGTGCCGAGCACGTCGATATTAATGCGATTGTGTCGAAAATCGACGACCTCCATCACCTCTTGTCCGATGCGGATGGCGCTGCCCGGCTGCAGCGCCTCTAACGCCTGGCCCGACTCTACTGTGATGACCGAGTCGTCTTCGCCGATATCGGCCAATATGGCGCGATTGGAATTGACCCACTGATCGCGGGTGAAGAACGATATCGATTCGTTGCCCAATACGAGGATGATGCCAATCGTTACGAAGATAGAAAGCAGGCCGCAAGCGAGGAGACTCGCCTCGATGGCCATTTCCTGGGGCTTGGCGCGACGCTTCAAGCCGAGCGAATGCGACTTTCTCGGTAGAAGTTGGCGCGTGGAAGCCATTTCGGGGTTCTGCGTCATATGTTCTTTGTCGTAATCGGATGACTGAAGCTTGTAGCGCGCAATATCAGAAAGGCCGTCGGCTGCCGAGCCGACGACCCTTCCTGTTGCTGTTGTTATACTCCGCTATTCCGACGACTCTTCTTCCGCGTCTTCCTCGACGTCTGCCATTGGCTCAAGACCGTTGGCAATCCGCCAGGCATCAAGCGCTTCGGCCAAGGCGTCTTCCGAAGCCGGGAAATAGCCGACATCAATCACTTCTTCGTTGACCTGCGTCAAGTAGAAGTTAATGAAGGCGTTCACCTGCGGCTTCTCCATCATAATGCTGGCGTCGCTGTAGATATACAGCGGCCGCGACAAAGGATAGCTGCCGTCGTCAGTGCTCTCGGCGTTGGCTTCAATACCTTCGATATTGAGAATGTTGAGCACATCTTCGTTCTCAATATAGTAGGCATAGCCGAAGAAGCCGACGGCGTAGGGGCTGCCGGCAATGCCTTGTACCAGCACATTGTCATCTTCCGAGAGCTGTGGGTTGGCGCTGAGGATCGGCTCTTCATCCTCATCGAATACCGCTTCCACGAAGTAGTCGAAGGTGCCGCTGTCAGTGCCGGGTATGAAGCGTTGGATCGCTTCCTCGGGCCATTCCGCGCGGACATCGGACCAGGTATCAGCCGTACTGAAAATCAGCGCCAGTTCCTCCAAGGTGATTTCGCTGACGAAATCGTTCTCAGCTGAAACGGTCACCGCCAGAGCGTCCGTGCCGACGCGGAATTCGATGGGTTCGCGGCCGATTTCGGCGCAGGATTCGCGCTCGCTGTCTTTGATAGCCCGGGAGGCGTTGCTGATGTCGGTTTCGCCTTCGACGCAGAAGCGCTCGAAACCAGCGCCCGACCCGATGGAGGCGATCGACGGCGCGACGCCGCCCAGATCCGTCCAAAGCTCGGCCATGCGTTCGCTCAACGGGAAGACCGTGGAACTGCCCGCGGTAATGATCTCGCCATCGGAATAATCCAGCGGATCTACCTCAGGCAGCCCGCCTTCGTCAGCCCAGGCGCTAGCGAGGACGAAAACGAATACCAGCAGAATTGATGCAAAGCGTAACTTATGCATGTGAACCATACTCTCCTAGTGACTTACACGACTGCTTACAATGGTGGGCGCGCACACATCTGGAAGTCTAGTGGAGCTCTGTTAACCGAGGTCTCCCGCAGATTAATGAATCGCTATATCTTCATTAAAGATCTTCTGAGCTTCATTAAGCCGCTTGACGCTAATTGTGTCAGTCGCTCGATCCGCCGGTCGTTGACTCATCATTTTGGTGATTTACCCGTGAGACGTTAGAATCTAAGCTCGTACTGGAATTGCAGGCCTGCCGAATATGATCAGGTATTTTCAGCGCCGTTTGTTACAAGCGATCCCGACCTTCTTTGGCGTGACGATCTTGTCATTCCTGATCATTCTGTCCGCGCCGGGCGATCCGGTGGCGATGATCACCTGGGGGCCCGACCTCAATTCGGAAGCGAACGACGCCATGCGCCGCCAACTGGGTCTGGATCAGCCGCCGTTGGTGCAATACGTCTACTGGTTGATCGGCAATGATTGGGCGCTAATTGATTATGATGGCGACGGCGTCGGCGAAACGCCGGGCGACCGCTATGGGTTGCTGCGCGGCGACCTGGGCAAATCGATCAAGAATAAACGACCGGTGATGCAGCAGATCGCCCGGCGCGTGCCGGCCACCTTAAGACTCGGTGTGGCTGCCCTGGCCATTGGATTTATGTCGGGCGTCGTCTTGGGGGTGTTGGCGGCTGTTTTCCACCGCACCTGGATCGATCAGGTCATCAGGATTATCTCCGTAGTGGGCAATGCTGTGCCGCAGTTTTGGCTGGGACTTCTTCTTATTATTGTGTTTGGCGTGCAACTGGATCTACTGCCAATCAGCGGCATGCAGAATATAACCCGCCGCGGCGGCTTCGACCTGGCCGACGCGCTGCGCCACATGATTCTGCCCGTCTTCGTGCTATCGCTGAATTGGATCGCCTTCCTCTCGCGCTTTACGCGCACGCAAATCCTGGAGGTCATGCAGCAAGATTATGTCCGCACGGCCTATGCCAAGGGCCTGAACGACAAGGTAATATGGGTGCGTCACGCCTTGCGCAATGGCTTGCTGCCGGTGGCGACCTTTCTGGGCCCTGCCATCGGCACGGTCTTGGCCGGCGCCGTCATCATCGAGCAGGTTTTCGCCTGGCCCGGCATGGGCAAGCTCATCATCGACGCCGTATTCGCCCGCGATTATCCGGTGGTGATGGGCTCGGTGGTAATGGCATCTCTGATGTACATCGTCGGGGTGCTGCTCTCGGATATCATGTACGTCATCCTGGACCCGCGCATTAGACTGGAGTAAGCGAATAAGCATGGCGCAAGAATCGGGAATCGCCCGCCTGGAACCATTTGAAGCGCAGCGTCAATCGCGCTCGTTCTGGCGTGATGCCGCGGCCTTCATCGTGCGCGATCGATTGACCATGTCCGCCGTCGCCGTGCTCGTTGTTTTCACCTTGATTGCCGTCATCATGCCCATCGTTTTCGAACGAGTCTTTGACCTGGATGTCAACAATACCAGCATTCCCAACCGCTTCAAGCAGCCCGGCGAAAGCGGCTATCCGCTGGGTACGGACCAGCTTGGCCGGGATCAGTTTCTGCGCCTGATCTACGGCGGCCGCGTGTCGCTGACCATTGCCTATCTCGCCAGCGTCATGACCGTATTCATAGGCATATCGCTGGGTCTGCTGGCCGGCTACTACGGTCGGCAGGTGGACGATTTGATTTCCTGGGCCATCAACACGCTCAGCGCGATACCGCCCTTATTCTTGCTGTTGATCGCCTCGGCTGTCTGGGAGCCCTCGACCGAAGTGCTGGTGGTAGTGCTGGCGGCGCTAGGCTGGGTGGGGACGAGCCGGCTGGTGCGCGGCGAGGTGCTGTCGCTGAAGGAGCGCGATTATGTGCTGGCGGCGCGGGCGCTAGGCGCTTCCGACTTTCGCATCCTCATCTTGCACATCCTGCCCAACGTCTTTTCCATAGTCATGGTGACCATGACCATCATCGCCGGCAACTTGATCCTGATCGAATCCGGACTGAGCTACCTGGGCGTGGGCATCCAGCCGCCGACGCCAACCTGGGGCAATATGCTGACCGACTCGCGCAGCTACTTCGTAAGCGGCGTGCATCTGGTCTTCACGCCGGGCATCTTGATTATGATCACTGTGCTCTGCTTCTACCTGGTCGGCGATGGCCTGCGCGACGCGCTGGACCCGAGAAGGTATCAGCAGTAGTTCTATCTGCCGCAAGTCTTTGTCTTATGCTAATCTCATTGCAGTTGCTGGCAGGTATCCAGCTGGAGGCCACGATGCTTGAACCCGTCTCATTGCGCATAAAGCGGTTTAGGTTGCTGCGACAATTCAAGTGCTTTAATGTTAAGCATGAGGCTGAATATCTGGGTCGGCGGATGGCGAGCGCGGAAAGCGACGAGGAGTGCGCGCCTTATCGTCAGCGGTTGCAGGAAGCGATCCAGGAAGTTTGCGCCAAAAAGAATATTGGGCACGTGGAGATGAATCTGATAGAAGACGATTTGAATGATTATGTCAATGTCTTGGTGCGCGAGGCGTTCAAAGCGGAAAGCAAGAAACTGCAGAAGCGCGAGCTTGTCGATGGGCGCATCAAAATCAAGCGGTTAGACGAGCGCGGGCCCGGTGACGCTGTGCCGGCTAGCGAACCATAATCCCGGTCCTAACTGCGATTTAGATCCATATATGCGAAAAACAGAGGGCGACCCAATGGGCCGCCCCTACAAATTCTAGCCGTGTGAGACTGAGCGGTTATCCCTCAATCGTCCACTTGTGGATGTCCGCCGTGTAGCCGTAGAAGACCCAGAATGGCGCCGGCTCGAAGCTACCCACGCGGGCATTAGCCGTCTGCCAGATATTGGGCACGAAGGACCAGTCGTAAGCCAGGTCATCGTGCGCAATCCGCTGAATCTCGCGGTAGATTTCGCCACGGGCTGCCGTATCGCAACCCGGGACCGTACGCGCCGCGTCAATTAGCGCGTCGACTTCCGGATTGACGTAGGACGCCAGGTTGTTGCCGCTGCCGGGCACGTCCTGTCGGCTGTCTATCAGCGTCATGAAATCGTTGGCGTCGGGCGCGCCGCCGGTGCCGCCGCTATTGCTCATGGAGGTGGCGTCGTACATCTGGCCCAGGTAGATGTCGCTGATGTAATTGGCCCATTCGACCTTTTCCAGGGTAACGTCAAAGCCGATGTCCTTCAACTGATCCTGCGCGACCAGAACGTGCGTCTCGAACATGAGCAGGATATCGCTGTAGGAGATGGTGAATTCCAGGCGTTGGCCGTCTTTTTCGCGAATGCCGTCGCCATCGGAATCGACCCAGCCGGCATCTTCCAGCAACTGCATGGCGGCGTCGGGATCGTAGGGATAGGGCTCGAGGTCATGGTTGTAAGCCCAGCCGATGGCCGGATTGACGGCGCCGATCAGCCGAGTGCCGCCGTCATCGCCACCCATGGTGGCCAGGACATCACTCTTGTTGTAGCCCATCGCCACCGCTTTACGCACAGCGGGATCGCTGAAAATCGGATGCGGGACCTGCTCCACCGGATTGTCGTCTTCATCGTAGGCCGGGGAGGGATGTTCTGGGTCGACCCAATTCAGCGCGAAGAACTTGACCGACATCTGCGGGAAGATCTCCCACTGTAGGTTGCTGGTATCGGCTATCTGCGTGAATAGATCGCCGTGCAGGTAGGTATAGTCGACTTCCGCCGCCTGGATCGACTGCAGCGCCACCGCCTGCTCCTTGATGTTGCGGTTGATCAGGTAGGGAATGCCGACATCGCCGCCCCACCAATCCGGATTGGCGTGATAGCTCTGGTAGGCATCGGGCGCCCATTCGTCGAGGATGTAGGGCCCGCCGCTGATGCCAACCGGCTCTGTCGAGACCATATTCGTCTCGAAGTCGCTGAAATCTTCTGCGAACAAATGCGAGGGCATAAAGCGCACGCCGCCCAATTGACTGAAGGCGGCGCAGTCCAAGCCGGTCAAGACGACTTCGTAGGTCTTGTCGTCCACGATCCGGACCTCATCGACCGCCTGTACCTCAGTCTCCTGTATCGATGCGACGACATCGGACTTGATGGCATCAATGACGAACTTGATATCATGCGATGTGATCGGCATGCCGTCCGACCAATTGGCGTCCTCCTGGATGTGGAAGGTGTAGACCAAGCCGTCATCGGAAATCTCCCAATTGGTCAAGCCGGGAATCGGCGCAGAAGTCGCGGGGTCTATTTCGTAGGGCTTGGGCCAGAGCACGCTAAAGGCCTGGAATGAAGCGCCATCGCTGCTCATCGCCGGGTTGAAGGTGCTGATATTGCCGAAGCCGCGAATGACAATCGTCTCCGCGTCTTGCGCGATGGCTAACGCGACCGTCAGCAAAAGCAGCAAAATGAGCAAAACTTTGAAGTATCGCATGGGATTCTCCTTGTACTTATCGAGCGACTTGTTCGGAACTCGTTCAACCTGGGACTATAACACTTTCAGCGGGTGATTACGAAAATTGCCACTTGCGCGTTTAGAACAAAAGTGCTAGGCTCGTCCCAATAGCGGAATCAGGACAGAAACACTACACTTAGACAACCCTTAG
>LXNI01001431.1_pt1 | contig 20810 bp, 23 predicted proteins | sample 809091 | NCBI WGS metagenome assembly LXNI01 (sample SAMN04870527, study PRJNA318959) | sponge metagenome | biome: 01000161; feature: marine sponge reef; material: water | host: Sarcotragus foetidus | place: Greece: Milos, Mediterranean Sea | collected 2013-05-29 | depth 5-7 m | reverse complement strand
GCGGGCGAAGGTGGAGCATCCGTTCCTGTACGTGAAGCGGCACTTCGGCTACGCCAAGGTGCGCTACCGGGGCGTGGCGAAGAACAGGCAGCGCATCGCGTTGTTGCTGGGGTTCTCGAACCTTCTGATCGCCGGCCGCCAGGCGACGGGATGAGAGCGGAGCAGTCTGCCCGGCGCTGGCGGGACGGCGGGGAAGGAGGCGGATTGACGCGGATATCGCCCGTTCGCTCCTTGATCCCGTGACAAGAGCAACCCCCGGCCTGTCGGGAATATCGTCGAGCCTCAAATCCAAGCCGCCCCTCCCCCTCGAAGCCGCAAAGATGGGGTTGCTCAGACTTTCCCTAACGCGGTGCCGCACTGCTGCGCCCCACATAGTCGTGTGGCCGTTGACACTGAGTAGGATGGGAGTCCACGGTGCACTTTGGCTCCCGGATGGTCGGCCGCTACAGCCCTGACGGTTCATGCCGCGATCATGTCAGCCCGCATCCAACTGAACGATCTCTCCGTCGTCCTCGGGACCGGCAACCGCTCCGTCGAGGCGTTGCGGGACATCAACCTGACGGTGGAGGAGAACGAATTCCTTTGCGTCATGGGGCCGTCCGGCTGCGGCAAGACGACCCTCTTGAACGTGATTGCGGGCTTCGTTCCAGCGACCACTGGCAGCGCGATGATGAACAACTCCCACATCGTCGGGCCGGGCAAGGACCGTGCCGTCGTCTTTCAGTCGGATGCCGTGTTCCCCTGGATGACGGTCGAGCAGAACATCGCCTACAGCGGACGCTTCTCCAAGGCTTCGCGGTCGGAGAGAAAGCAGGCCGTGGAGACCTACCTGGATCTCGTCGGGCTGCGGGAGTTCCGCAAGGCGTGGCCGAAGGAACTCTCCGGCGGCATGCGGAAACGGGTGGATGTGGCGCGCGCCTATTGCAGCGAACCCGAGGTGCTGCTGATGGACGAGCCGTTCGGCGAACTCGACATCATGACCAAAGAGCGCATGCAGATGGAGTTTCTGGCGATTTGGGAACGCCGACCGAAGACCGTCATCTTCATCACCCACGACCTGGAGGAAGGGCTGTTCCTCGGCGATCGGCTGGTCATGATGGCGCCGCGCCCCGGCAGAATCATCAAGACATTTCAGGTTCCGTTTGGCAGACCACGAAACATGAGTCTCAAGACTGAAGAGGAATTTGTGCAAACGCGCAAGAACGTAAGAGATTTTTTCGGCGATATATTCGAGTAGTTTCGGGAATACTATCTGTCATGCGCTCAATTAGCAGAACCAAGACATCCAAACGGTGGGTGTTTATCCTGATTAGCGTTGCATCCGTTCTCAGTTTCTATGTCCTCTGGTACCTGATGACGGACGACGGCCTTGGCCTCGTTCGCCCCCTGATGTTTCCGTCACCCAGCATGGTGGTGGAGTCGCTCCTGACTCTCTCTCCCGAGACCGTCTTCCGCCACGTGTACATGACCACATACCGCATGCTCTTGGGCTGGTCGCTCGGCGTTGTCTTGGGAATTTGTGTCGGCCTCGCGATGTCCTACAGCCCCGTGCTGCGCAGCATTCTGGATCCGCTGATCGAGAGCTTCCGCCCGGTTCCGGTGATCGCGCTGTTGCCCTTCTTCATCCTCTGGTTCGGCATCGACGAGATCGGCAAGATCGTGATGATCCTGCTGGGTACCTTCATGATCATGGTGGTCAACACGTACGAAGCTGTCATCAACGTCAATCCGATCTACATCCGGGCTGCCGAGTCCCTGGGCGCAGACAAGTTCTCAATCTACCGAACAGTCATGGTGCCGGCCATCCTGCCCTCTCTCGCCGCCGGCCTTCGAATTTCTTCGGCCCTGTCTTTCACCTTGGTCGTGGCGTCCGAGTTCATGGGCGCGCAGTCCGGCCTCGGATACATGATCATGAGCGCGCGCCGGACACTCACGACGGAGACGATCTTCCTCGGCTGTCTGATCTTCGGGATCGTCTCGACGATCATCGACTTCGCCATCCGCAAGGCGATCAACTACCTCACCCGCTGGAGCGAGCGGGCGCCCTGACGATCGCCCGTCCGGAGGCCCGCTGGAACTATGCGGGCGGCGCGGGCTCGTGGGTCTGAGCGTTGGGCCGCGCGATGACTTCACTGAGCTGAACTTGCGGGCTCGTGTTCGTGAAGTTGACGATGTCGCCCATGACCCGGTGCTGCTGCTGGCGCCATCGGTGGTAGAACGCCGTGATGCTGTCGAAGTCGACGAGCAGAACGGCCTGGTACGCAGCGCTCTCCCCCGGCGCGGCACCCGAGAGCCCGAGGGCCACCTCGATCCTGCCTGTGTCCTCGATCTCCAGCGCCGTCTCGATCAGTGGAATGTGGTGGTTCAGGAAGTAGTTCCAATCGAAGCTGGAGCCGGGATCGGCGGGATACTGCATAGCCAGGGTGACGGCCATTCAGGGCGCTCCGCTGCGCGTGGTTCCCGGCACCGGCGCGTGGTCGTGCCCGATACCGGCGCCGATGGCCCCTCTCATCACGGGAATATCCCCCACGCGGGAGACCGACCGATCCGGCACATCCTTCCGCGCGTCGCTCGGTCGCGCCGCTGCCACCCGGTTGAACGTGTCAGCCGATCCGCCGGTTGGGGAACAGATCGACAAAGTGGTAGTCGTGCTGGGGGACCACGATGTCGCCTTCCATCTTCAGTCGCTGGTAGCCCGCCATGAGCTCATCCAGCCGATAGAAGGGGCCCTGTGGCCAATCGAACTCCAGGTTCCGGTAATTGTACATGCAGTCACCCGCCAACGCGACGCGCCCCTCCTTCGTATCCACCAGCGTTGCGGCGCTGCCCGGCGAATGCCCGCCGATGCGCAGCATTTGAATGCCAGGGGCGACCTGATAGTCGCCGTCGATCGCGACCGTCCGGTCGAGGACGTCCCGCACGTAGTGCGAGAACTCCCTGTAGAAATATGCCCCGTAAGGCGGCGGACTCAGCGCCCACGGCAACTCAGCCCGCTGGACGATGAATTTCGCGTTCCTGAACAGATGGTTATTGGCGATGTGATCGAAATGACAGTGGGAGATAACGATGATGTCGATATCGTCGGGGGTCAGCCCGAATTCCTTGAGGCCGAGCTCAAGTTCCCATTCGGGCTTCTTGTTGGCGGCCAGGCTTATGCCATAATTGGCTTGGCAATTGATGACCTCTTCGGCGCTCCCCATGCCCGTGTCGACGAGGATCTTCTTGTCGCCCCCCTCCAGGTACCAGACCCAGCATGGCACCATGCTGCCTTCGCCGATCGTCCCGTCGGGCCGCACGATATCAGTGCGGTAGTAGTAGGGCTTTATCTCCTCCCAGGGGATGTCCGGATGGCGGCCGCCGCCCATGAGGCTGACTTCGGGCATGCTTTCCAGCTCGCCCGTCTGGATCGCGTGAACCGTGTACTTCATGCAGCGGCCTCCCCGACCTGCAATGCGTAAGCCGACCAGCGGCTAGTAGTCGAGCCCGTACACCTTCTTGAATTCGTCCGGCCGGCCCTGGAATCGCCGCTTGGCGATGCCGAAGGTCCAGTCATAGGTGCCCGGCTCGTGCTGCTTCATGTATTCCGCCAGTATCTCCGGCACGTGATAGACGCTTGCCAGATCGACGGCATTCTTGAGCGTCCCGTCGGCAAGATAGGTGTTCATGCGGAACTCCAGGCCCGCGCGCCAATACTGAGCGCCTTCCGGGCTCACCGCGGTGGTGAATGCCCAGCGCGCGTTCGACGGGAAGAATTCCATCTCGTTCCACGCGGCGTGCAACTCCTCGTAAGTCATGTTCGCGGCGGTGCGCTTGTTGACCTCGTCCACGATATAGGTCAGCGCCTCGCGCGGATTCCGCTCGACGTACTGAAGGATGCGGAACATGATCTTCTGGATCTTGATCGGCACCTCGGGATTGGCCTCGATATAGCCGAGCCGTGTCGCCAGTCCGCAGTGCAACACTGATTCCGCGTAGATCGATTCGTCGAAGAGGATCTTCGCGCCCTCTTTACCGGCCCGCAGACGCTGGGGGATTCCGCCGATATAGCCATCGCCGGAGCCGCCGAGGAACGCGGCGAGTCCTTCGAAGTGGCTCATGTCGATGAGCTCGAAGTCGTCTGGATAGGTGAGACCGGCCTCTTCTGCCGCCTTCTTCAGCGCGGCATCCATACCCAGCCCCTTGGTCAGAATTATGGTGGAGCCTTTGAGTTGAGCCATCGTCGCGGTAATGGCGTCATTCTTGCTCAGGCCCTCGCCCCGGAATTCCCAGTAGGTCTTCATGCCCGAGTCACCGCGAACGGCGACACCGTGGGCGGCAAACAGATAGAGAAGGTTGCTCAGCGCGATGTCCGGAATCTTTTCGGCGCGACTCACCTCATCGCCATCGCAGGAGCTGGTGAAGTCGACGGCGCCCGATGCCAGGAACTCGTGACCCTCGCGCCACTCGGTCTCGATGAAGACGAAATCCAGGCCTTCCTCGAGGTCCCAACCCTTTTCCTTGGCGATGGTGAGAGACAGGAGATCCTGATAGGCGGCGAGCCCGATCTTGACTTCCTTGTTCTCGGCAAACGCCGTCTGCGTTGCGCCAACGAGTCCAACGATGCCGGCTGCGACTGCAAGTGCACGCAGCGCCGATCCCACCTTCTTCTCGATTCTGTATGAGGTGAACTTCATGATCCTTACCTCCCTGCCGGGGTTTTCAGCACCCCGTGATCTTGTCCACCACGCGGCCCGTTGAGCGGAAACCGTGTTGGTCGCTCTCGAACCTGAGCAGCATTTTGGTCATTCTGGCGGTGCCGTTCCCGCCATGTCAACCGTGCCTCCTGACCCAAGACATATGAGATGGCGCGGGTTCGTGGGCGGTCGCTTGCGCGAGGGAGTGGACAGGCCGTCGGTCACTCAAGGCCCGCCGGATTCGGCCGGCTCTTGTGCGTCGGCAAAGTGGGTGCCGGTTCTTCCAAAACGAGCGACGGCGCTCTACCATGCGGCATTATTCATGCGGCGCGATGCGCTAAACGATGAGGGAGGCAACCATGATCAAACGGTGGAAGAAGGGCTTGGTGTCAACGCTGGCGCTGGCTCTGGGCGGAGTGCTACTCCATGCGCTGTTGGCCGGTGGTGCGGTCGCTCAGGACAAGGTCCGCGTGGGCATGAGCGCGTTCCAGGACGTCAATTCGCTTTATGTCGGCATCGAGCAGGGCTTCTTTCCCGGCATCGAGTTCGACATCCAGCGGTCGAGTTGGCAAGGCGCCAATGAGCTTCTCGTGGCCAATCAGGTGGACATCGCCACATCGTCCGACTCCGACGTCACGATTCACAACGCGAGCGGTGTCGAAACGACGCTCGCGTTCCCGCTCTATTACTTTGCCGGCGGCGGGCTGATGTACGACACGGAAAAGCACGACTGGAAGTCGTTCGATCACTTCATGGAGGAGACCGGCGGCGACATCGAGGGTTCAATCACGAATGCCCTTCAGCAGACGGTCGGCGCCACCGTCGGCGTTTCGGCGGCCGCGGCCGAGTTCTCGGCCTTCGTCGAGATGCTCAACATCGCCGGCCTGACGACGGAGAGCTACAACATCGTCGAGCTGGTGCAGGAAGACCTGCCACCGGCCCTCTTCTCCGGTTCGATCGACATCATGATCGCCGGCATCCCGCAACGCCTCGCCGCGTTGGGTCAGGGCTACGGCACGCTGATGGACCAGACGGTCGTGCCGAGCACGGTCGCGCAGGCGGGCTTTGCCGCTCACCGCTCGTGGGTGGAGGAGAACTTCGAGCTCGCAACGCGAATTCAGCAGGGCATCTTCATGACGCTCCAGTTCATCGAGGACAATCCCGAGGAGGGGTTCTCCACGATCTCGGAGAAGCTGCTGGAGGCCGGCACCGAGGTGTCCACCGAGGCCCTCATGGGCGTCTGGAACACGATGGAGTTCTTCCCGCGTGACAAGGCGACGTTCGAGGCCTGGGTCGTTGCGGAGGACGGCCGGTTCTACTGGCACGACCGCTTCCAGACGGTGCGCGACAACTTCATCCAGGAAGGCAGGATCGATTCCCTGGATACGCCGCTCGAAGATCTGCACTGGGGTCTTCGCGTGGTCGACGCGCTATAGGCAAGATCCGGTTCGTTGCCGGGGCCGTATCGTCGGCCCCGGCAGCCGGCCGGGCGGTGTTCTCGCAAAGCTGCGGGCGTGAGTACGCACCATGCCGGGTGCCAATTGCTGCAACGGCAAGCGGGGCATCCTCGCGAGACCGGATCCAGCCCTCACGCCGCCGGTGAATGCCTGCCTCGATCGTTCGACCCCAGATGCCTGAAATGTTGGCGCGTTGATCGTCGACGTGGCAACGACTTGGACGACTCTCGCAGCGAGGTAGCGACTTGACAGCAGCCGAGACCGAATCAGGCAGTGGAGATCTGGCACTGATCGACGGCCTTGCCGCGATACTCCACCAATTCACTGTTCGCGATCTCTCCCACGTGTTGCGCGAAGGGATACCGTTCTTCCCCACCCACACGCGCTTCTATCACCTCGACGCGAACAAGAGCGATGACCCGGCCGTCATGTTTCAGATCCTGATGCATGAGCATAACGGCACGCATGTGGACGCTCCCGCCCACTACATCCGGGAAGGACCGGATCCGAGCCGCCACTTCATGCACAGCGTGGCGCCGACCGCCTTGATGGGCCCCGCCTGCGTGCTGGATCTCTCGGACAACCCGGAAACGCTCATTGCCGTCGATCGCGTCCAGGCCTGGGAAGAGCGCTATGGGCCCATACGCAAAGGGGACATCGTCATTTTCAACTTCGGCTGGCATCGCAAATGGGGGCTGCACGAGGCCGGCACGGCCTATGTCGAAGACTGGCCCGGGCTGCACCGCACGTCCGCGCAGTATCTTCTGGACCGCCGGATCAAGGCCGTCGGCACCGATTGCCTCAGTATCGACTGCTGCGGCAGCACCGAGATTCCGGCGCATGATCGCTTCCTGCGCAACGACATCCTCATCATGGAAAATCTCGCCAACCTGGACGATCTGCCGCAGCGATTCTTCTTCCTGGCCGCACCGCTGAAAATCCACGAAGGGTCCGGATCGCCGATCCGCGCGGTTGCCCTGCTGCCGCGCGAAGACGCATAGCGGAACGCTGCATGTCCGACCGTCCTCGCATACCCGACGAGGAATTTGCGCTGCGGCAGGCCCGCCTGCGTGAGGAGCTGGCAGCCGCCAGCTTGGATGCGGTGATCGCCTATGCCGACCAGCACGCAACGTTCGGGCAGCAGAATGCGCGGTATCTGTTCGACTATCAGCCGCACTTCGAAGCCTGCCTCGTCGTCGTCCCGCGGGAGGGCGACGCCTTCATAGCGACGGGACCGGAATCGGACGCGTTCGTGCAGACAAGCTCTCGCTGCGAGTCCGTGCGCATCATCAATGCCTTCTGCCATCCCGACGAGGAATACCCGCACTCGACGGTCGAGCAGCTCGGCGACGTCATGCGGAATCTCGTGGGCGGCGGCGGGACCGTCGGAATCGCAGGCAGCGAGTTTCTGCCGCACAAGGTATGGGAATCGCTGCGTGCCTCCACGGACGCGGCATTCGTCGAAGCCGATGCCATCTTCACGAAGTTGAGGGCGGTGAAGAGCGCGGCGGAAATTGCCGTAATCCGTCACGCCTACCAGATCGCGCAAACCGGCATGGAGGCGGCGCTCGACGCGATTGCGCCGGGCGTGACCGAGCGCGATGTCGCCGCTGAAGCCGAGTACGCCATGCGCCGGATGGGGAGCGAAGGCATGGGCATCGACACGATCGTCGGCGCCGGCAGGGAGCATACCCACGCAATCCTCACCCGCACGACCACGAGGCCGATCGGGGCAGGCGACCACGTGCTTCTGACTTTGGCTCCCCGCTACGAAGGCTACCACGGGGCGATCGCCCGGGTGGCCGCCGTCGGCGCCATCGATCCCGAGATCGAGCGTGCGATGACGGTCGCCATCGCGGCGCAGGAGCGCACGAGCGCGGCTCTCAGGCCTGGCGCCACGGGAGCCGAGATCGACGGCGTGGCGCGAGATGCATGCCGCGAGGCCGACCTGGAGCAGCATTTCGCCTATTCCGGCGTTCACAGCGTCGGCGTCGCGGAGTTCGAGCCACCCATACTCACGTCATGGTCTCGGCTGACGGTGCGCCCGGGCATGGTCTTCTCGATCGACATCCCGATATTCTTCGCGAGCTGGGGCGGGCTGCGTGTGGAAGACGGTTTCCTGGTGACGGAGAGTGGCGCGGAACCCTTGCAGAGCTGCCCCAAGCCCATCCGCTACGTCGCCGCCTGACGGAGGGGTGACGTTGCCGCCGCAAAAGGAATGCGCTGTGATACGGAGCGATGCGCGTGCCGTCTTCCTGAAGGTCAGACCCGTGCCCGAGGGAGAGACGGCCGTTGGTACGGTTCCGTGCTCCGAGAGTTGGAGAGGTTGATCCGTGGCAGATACGATCGGACCGTCTGGCGTGGCCGAGGCCGAAACGGCCTCGCGCGAGCCGGGTACCGAGATCGAGATTCAGGAACTCTCCGTGCGGTACGACGAGGGGGACCAGACGGTCCTGGCGCTCGATCGGATAAACCTGACCGTGCGCCGCAACGAGTTCGTCTGCGTGATGGGTCCGTCCGGCTGCGGCAAGACCACACTGCTCTACGTCATCGCTGGCATCGTCCGGCCGAGCGCGGGAACCGTTCTCGTGGAAGGGGATCCTGTGGACCGGCCGGGCCCCGACCGCGCCGTGGTGTTTCAGGAGGATGCAGTCTTCCCATGGATGACGGTCGAGCAGAACATCGGCTACAGCCTGCGCATGCGCGGCCGACCCAAGGAGGAGATCAGGGCCGTCGTGGACCGGCACGTCGAGCTTGTGGGCCTGCAGGAGTTTCGCCGCGCCTGGCCGCGGCAACTCTCGGGCGGCATGAAGAAGCGGGTCGACCTCGCGCGCGGTTACGCGGCAAATCCCAAGGTCCTACTGATGGACGAGCCGTTCGGGGCTCTGGACATCGAGACCAAGGAGCGTCTGCAGGAGGAGCTCCACAACCTCTGGCTCGTCGCGCCGCGAACGATCGTGTTCATCACCCATGACCTGGAGGAGGCGCTCTTCCTCGGCGACAGGGTCGTCCTGCTGTCGCCCCGCCCCGGGCGGATTGCGGCAACCTATGTTCCTGACCTGGACCAGCAGAGAGACATGTCGATCAAGAGCAGTGCGCGGTTCGTCTCGCTCAGTACGGAGCTCCGGGGGAAGCTGAAGTCGTTCAATGTCGACGTGGACGCTGCAGCGTCGTGAGCGAGGTTGAAAAAAGGGCTCGGCGGGCCGACCGGGAAGAGATCGCGGGCGGTGTAGAGAGCACCGTCTCGTCCCGCTCGAAACGCGCCGGCTTCTGGCGTACCGGCGGCTATCTCAGCCTGGTTGCGATCGCGCTCTGGTTCGGCATCTGGTTCGCCATCACCGAGGACGGCTTCGCCCTCATGCGGCCGATCATGTTCCCCTCACCGGCCAAGGTGATAGAGGCGGTCGGACGCATCAGCCATCTTCTGGCCGAAGACGTGGCGATGACGATGATGCGCGTCCTGGTGGGCTTCACGCTCGGAACGCTTCTCGGCATCGGGCTGGGCCTCCAGATGGCCTACAACCGAAAGGTGTTCCACTTCTTCAACCCGTTGGTCGAGAGCATCCGCCCGGTACCGGTCATCGCCATGATCCCGTTCTTCCTCATGTGGTTCGGCATCAACGAGCCCGGCAAGCTGATCCTGATCACGCTGGGCGTATTCGCCATCGTGGTGGTGAGCACGCTCGAGGCCGTGCGCAACGTGCCGCCCATTTTCATGCGTGCCGGAGAAACGCTTGGCGCTTCCAAGTACCAGCTCTTCCGCACGATCATCATCCCGGCCGTGATCCCCGAACTGATCGGGCCTTTGCGCGTGGCGGCTGCGTTGTCCTACACGCTCGTCGTCGCGGGCGAGTTCATGGGTGCGCAATCCGGCCTCGGGTTCCGCATCATGGAGGCGCGGCGTCTCTTCAACCCCGATGTCATCCTCGTGGGCGTGGTCGTGATCACCGGGCTGTCGGCCATCACGGACACGCTCATCCGCAAGCTCACGGGTTACATCACGCGGTGGTCGGAGCGCTCCGCGTCGTCTTGACCGTGGTCTCGGCTGAGAGCCGGTCGCCTGCGAGCTATGCGGCTCGCCGGGCGCTAGTCGTAGTACTCGGGCGCCAACCGGTATGTTTTCCAGTGCTCGGCGTCGTGGTGGAACATCACCATCCCGTCCTCCAGCTCCGCGATGCGCATGAGCCGGCGCATCGACGCCTCGCACAAGGCGGGATCGACGCAGGGCGTGCCCGTGGTCACGCCATGATCCCAGTTGGCCTTCTGCGGTATGACGCCGGCCGGCATGATGACCGTTCCCGTGTTCGGCAGGCGTACGACCAGCGCCTGCTCGCCCCGGCTGTGGGCGGGCGAGAACAGGACCTCCACTGAGCCATCGCCGAAGAGATCGTAGTCCTCGTCGTAGAGCCGCCGGAAATTGTAGTCGCGGATCTCGGACAGCTCGTTCTGGTCGTAGTGGTAGGGCATGAAGGTCGGCGGATTCCAGGCGTCCTGCAGCTCGCGGTACTGGACGATGACGGTCGACTTGGGGAAGGCGCGCACGCCGCCGGCGTGATCCGGAATCAGCACCGACTGGACCACGTAGCGAATGTCGTCGGTCTCAATTCCGAGCGCGGCGAGCTGATTCTCGACCAGGTTGTCGGCCGTAAGCTGTGGCGCCCAGTCGTGGCCGCGCACGTAATTGTTGCCGTGCAACACGTGCTCGCCCCAGTGGCCGACCGGATCGGTGACGACATCCCTGTGGACCCCGGTCTCGAACACGACCTTTCCCTCGGGATGGTCGATCAGGAAGATCGGCGTCGGCACGGCGATGGTATTGCCCATACCCAGCATGTGGGTGAAGACGCTCTGGTCGAAGTGGAGCATCGCGCCCAGCATGTAGTAGAGGCGCATGCCTTCCGGCCCGGTGGTGCGATCTCGTCTCGTCATGACATAGCTCCCTCAAGCGTGCGAGACGCGCTCGCCCGCGCCAGACTCAACCTCGCGGGCCGGCGCGCCCCGTGGGACACGCCGGCCGCGATTGCCGCCAAGTGTGCTACTTCAACGGTGCGTTGATCCACGCGACGAGTTCTTCGTTCGCGCGCAATGCGTCGTAGTACTTGCTGTGGACTTCATAGTCTTCGACGTTGAAGTCGCTGGGGACGTTCTCCACGTTCGGCAGATAGTGATCGACGGAGTTGCGCCAGCTTAGGTCCGAGTCCCTGTTGAAGACGCCTTCCGCGGCCTCTTCCATCGTGGGGAAGAACTCGAACTGTTCGATGGCGATCCTGGTCTGCTCGACCGAGAAGGTGTCGGAGCCCATGCGCTCGTTCAAAGACGCCGTCCAGATCGGCAGCGCGTAGTCGAAGCGCTCCTCCACGTAGCGCATCGTGCGATACCAGATCGCGAGCAACTTCAGCGTCCTCTCCTCATTTTCCTCGAGCCAAGTCTGGTCCGACAACATGGTGGAATACCAGAGCCCTGCCGGGCCGAGAATCTCGTGCCCGCCGACGTTGACGTACTCGTCGCTCACGGTGAGCAGCCTGATCTGCTGCGGCAGCGCACCCGTGTAGAAGTCGCCCTCGCCGCTCTCGAAGGCGAAGCCGGCCGAAGGATGGTCCGGGAAGTTGAGCACTTCCACGTCGTCGAGCGATAGCCCGACCTGCTGAAGCGCCGAATCCACCATGGGTCCATGATTGACCTTGACGATGGCGAAGGTCTTGCCCTTCATGGAGAGCAAGACTTCTTCCTTCGCCTTGTCGTGGCCGAGGTCCGGTGCGAGTTCGGCGTATGTCGGGGTTTGCCCCCTGCGGCCGATGATGGCGAAGCCCTTGAACTGGTTGGTCACCATCCAGTTCCGCAGGGTGGGAACGTTCTCGTAGAAGGGGATCGTGCAGGTCTGGCACGACATTGTGAGGTGGTACTGGTCGCCTTGCAGGCCCGCAACCGCGTGCGCGACCTTGTTCACGGTCTGGAGCACGAAGTCGAAACCCATCTCCTTGTCGAGGCCGAGATCCTTGGAGATGGCCCACGGTTGATACTCGAAGTACGGACCCAGCCCGAAGCGGATCTCCTCCAGTTCCTGGGCGTCGGCATCCGTTGACGCAGTCATCGGAAGCACACTCCCGGCAAGCGCCAGGAAACCGATCGAGGCGCCGACAAGGAGCCCTCGTCTCGTTGCTCTAAACATGACAGTTCCTCCCTTTGGATAGGTTATTGGATCAACTCATGTTGCGCCGACCACCGCGGCCACAATGCCGCGGCGGGTGCTGCGCTCGGTCCACTTGGTAATCGGGCGCTCGACTGCGCGAATGATGAGGTCGAGCCCCATCGCCAGGATGCTGAAGATAATGACGATCAGCATGATGCCCGGGGTATCGAGATACTGCTGGCGGATAATGATGAGATAGCCGAGCCCGGTCTGCGCGCCGATGAACTCGGCGGCGACGTCCAGCCCCCAGGACGCCACGCCCGCGACGCGCACCGCGCCCAGGATGTGCGGCGTGATCGAGGGCAGGATCACGGTCCGGTAGACGTGCCATCGGCTGGCGCCCATGGTGAGCGCCGCGCGGATATAGACGGGCGGCACGTTTCGGATCGCTTCGATCGTCGTCAGGCCCAGGATCACCGAGGTGCCGAACACGATCAGTGCAATCTGGGGGCCCTTGCCGATGCCGAACCAGAGGATGAACAGCGGGATCAGCGCGAGCGCTGGCACCGGGCGAAGGAAGTCCAGGATGCCGCCGAAGAGCTCGCGCGTGTTCTTGCTGTAGGCCATCGAGACGCCGATGGCGATGCCGAGGGCGGTGCCGAGCGCGAAGCCCAGCAGCGTCATCATCACGCTGGAGAGGATCGACTCCGGCAGATAGGGGCCCATCTGCAGCAGCGCCTTCACCAGGTCGTGCGGTCCTGGCAGAAAGATCGGGCGAATGAGCCGCTCACCGTAAGCGAGCGGCCAGATGTAGGTGATGATCGTCCACGTGCCGAGGATCAGGAGCGGTACGACGGTCTTCTTGCCGGAGAGCAGGATCCATCCGAGCCAAGTCCTACCCCGCAGAAGTTCGGCGTCCGCATCGGGGCCGTTGAGTGCTCCCGTGCCGGCCGCCTCGTCGCCCTGCGGCGCCGCCGCAGCCTTCGCGCTCACTGTTGGCTTTCCCGTGCTCATTTGTGGGGCAAGTCTTCTCCTGCCATGTACCTGATGGTCACTCGATGCGGCTGGCCAGCTCCCCGCGCAGTTCCTGGAAGTCCGCCGCGCGCTTCAGCGAAATATTGCGCGGATGGCTGAATGGCACCTCGTAGGTCGCGACGATGTGGGCGGGCCGGCGCCCGAGCAGGATGACCCGGTGGCCCACGAACAATGCTTCCTCGAGATCGTGCGTGACGAAGATGCAGGTCATGTTCGTTTCTTCGCAAATACGCACGAATTCGATCTGCAGGCGTTCCTTGGTCATCACGTCGAGGGCCGCGTAGGGCTCGTCCATCAGCAGGACCTCGGGCTCGACCGCAAGTGCGCGGGCAAGGTCCACCCGCTTGCGCATGCCGCCCGAGAGCTCCTTGGGGAACATGCGCTCGTTACCGCTCAACCCCACGAGATCGATGACCTCGGCGGCGCGCCGGGTGCGTGCTTCCTTGTCCATGCGTTTCACGCGCAAGCCGTATTCGACGTTCTCGTGCACTCGCATCCAGGGGAATACCGCGTCGTCCTGAAACACCATGACGCGGTCCGGGCCCGGATGATCCACTGGACGCGAATCCATGGTCACGATCCCCTGCTGGTAGGGGACCAGGCCCGCCACGATGTTGAGAAGCGTCGTCTTGCCGCAGCCGCTGGCGCCGATCAGGCATACGATCTCGCCCTGCGAGACGTTGAAGGAAATCCCTTCCAGGACGAACCCGCTGCCGTAGCCGGCAGCGAGATTCTCAACCACGATTTTGGGCGTCATGTCGCGCCGGAACCGTGCTCAGCCTCGGCTTGGCTGGCGTCAGCCCGAGGCCGCCCCGGCGGCGGTCTTGTCGATGATGACGTCGCCACCGAACATGACGAAATTCACGCGCTGCAGGGCCGTGATGTCGCGCTCCGGGTCGGTGGGGACGCCGATGATGTCCGCGAGGCGCCCCTTCTCTAGCGAGCCGATCTCGTGCTGCATGCTCAGCGCCTCGGCGCTGATGTGCGTGCCGGCCACGAGGGCCTGGCGCGTGTCCATGCCCCATTCGACCGCAAGCTCGAACTCCTTGGCGCCTGCGTTTTGCGGATGCGTCGGGAAGCCGATGAGGTCGGTCCCAAGCGCATAGCGCACGCCTGCCCGCAGGCTCAGCTCGAAGTCGCGGCGCATCCGGTCGATATGGGTCTGGAAGACATCTTGCAGCCAGCCGGGATAGTGGAAGGGCTCGGCGGCTTGCTCGTGGAAATAGAGCTGAGCGATGGTGCTCACCACCAGAGCGTTCTCGTCGACGAGGCGCTTGCGCGTGTCCTCCTCGATTCCGTAACCGTGCTCGATGATGTCGATGCCCCCGTCGAGCGCCAAGCGCACCGCCTCGTCGCCAATGCAATGCGCGCTCACCTTGAGCTTGTTGCGGTGCGCCTCGTCGACGAGCGCCTTGACCTCCTCGATGCTGTAGGAGGCGACCTGCTTCATGGGGTCGTCGCCCCAGGGGTGATACTGGTCGTCCACGCCTCCCTTGGAGAGGCCGACCTTGATCCAGTTGGCGCCCTTCCGCACACGGCGGCGGACGATCTCCCGCACGGCCTCGATGCCGTCGGCAAGCATGTCCAGGGACTTCGCCCAGTCGAGGGGGATGTTGAGATGGTCCCAGGTCCCGTCGCTGGAGCATATGAACTCGCCGGCTGCCACCAGCCGCGGGCCGGGCACGTGACCCTCGTTGATCGCGCGCCGCAGATCCGGCCCGACGGAGGAACCGAGGCACTTGGCGGCCGTGATGCCGGCTTCGAGCATCTTCCTCGCTTCGCCGGCAGCGCGCAGCGCCCGGTAGGCCTCGCGCTCCGTCGGCAGGGTGCCGATGTTGTCCGACGCCACGCCGAAGAAATGCATGTGGGCATCGACCATCCCCGGCATGATCGTCTCGTCGCCGCGGTCGATCACCACGGCATCGGCAGGCGCCTCGAGCGCGTCGCGATGCGCGATCTCGGAAATTCGGCCGTCCAGAATCAGAAGCGCCACGTCCTCTCGCGGCGGCACGCCGGTTCCATCCAGCATGCGTCCTGCGCGCAGGACGGTCGCTTGTTCATGATCCGCCATTGTCTCGCCCTTCGTGTAGCCCGCACAGAGTTGGGCCCGCGCGCTGCTAGGCAACCTCCGGTTTGCGGGCACGGTTCGCCACAGCTTTCCGAGCCCGAGACTCGTCGACCGTTGGCCTGTTTCTCGATGTCAGCTGGGGCACCAGGCTAGAGGGCAGAAACGCGGTTCCGGCGGCGTGCGCCGGACGAAGTGGTGAGCGTCCTGTCGGAAACACCGGCACCGATGTCATCCCGAGCCTGCCTGCCTCCCTGTGCGCTGGGGTTTCGATCTTGCGCCGTACCCAGCGGATTATTTTTTGGCAGCCCAAGCGAGCCTATCGTATCGGCCGCGGTTTCGTCCATCGGCAATATCAGCGTTTGCTGGAGCCGTGTATGTCGACCATCAATTGCCATCGATGTTTCGCGCCGAAGAATTGGCCGAAGCCTCTTGGCGTGCGAGAGTCCGTGCCTCGACACGCGATCCTTCCATCTGCAACGAAGGAGCAGGACTGATGGCAGCACCGGAACTACAGACTCGCTCCGACATTCTTTGGTCGGGGGAGAACCCGATCATCCTCCTGAAGCCCTCTGCCGACGCGCAGGAAACGACGGCGGTGGGCTTCTTTCGCGTCGACTGCTCGCCCGCCGGCAGCGGCCACGCCGCGTTCGTGATCAGTGATCTCGGCGGCCAGGGCGCCGCGGCGGATCGCGTGTTCGCCTGCTACACGGACAACGAAGCGGTCGCCGCCTGGATTCGCGGCAACTCGATCGGCCAGTTGCCGGAGTTTCAGAACCACGATCTCTCGGGGATTCCCATCAAGGCCGGCCGCTTCGCCAGCATGGGCGACACGCGGCGAAGCTGGACCGAGATCGTCTCGACGGAAGACGGCGAGCTCCGCCTGACCTGGTCCAAGCTGCAGCCGCCGTTCAGCCTGGTCCTGCCCGTTGGCGTGGTGGATACGATCAAGCACGAAATCCACACGATCCTGTACTCGGCGCAAGAAGCCGAGGTCGTCATGGGCGGCCGAAGCGCGGCAGGGCAGGCGCAGCCGGATCAGCTCGGGGACCAGCCTCACAGCACCGCTTTCCTGGCGCTGAGCGAGACCTGGTACACGTAGATGTACCGCTATCAGAATTGAAAGGAGCACGATCCTGGGATCGCCCTTCGCACAGAATTCCACGAGGTGGTCGGTCTTGGCTTTCCGCTACGGCTCCTGGGATGCGATGACGGTATCGCCGTCAGCCGGAAGGTCGGCAACCACCACCGGGTTGAGATGCTCATAGCGGCCAGCGCAATTGAGAGGCGTTGACGTGAAGCGTGCTCCCAAGGCGCCGCCACCCTTGGCTGCCCGTCATCAGAATGAATGGGACGGCGGGGGCAGTTTTCTAAAGGATGCTCCGGCTCATCCGGGTTGATGTTATGCCGCTTGTTGTCGATGGGCCAAGCGGCGTTTGCGGATGGTCAGTTCCTTGGTCTTTCTCCTTCTCTCGATGATGGCGTGATGACGCCCGAAGTAGACATCGGCGGGGGTGAGGTTACCAAGGCTCTCGTGGTAGCGCCGGTGGTTGTACTGATCGACGAAGGCGCCGATCTGCGTCTCCAGATCGACCGGCAGGCAGTAGTTCTCCGGCAAGATGCGGTTCTTCAGGGTCTGGTGCCAGCGCTCGATCTTGCCCTGTGTCTGGGTATGGTTCGGTGCGCCGCGCACGTGATCGATACCCCGGTCCTCGAGCCAGGCAGCAAGATCGCCGGCGATGTAGGACGAGCCGTTGTCGCTGAGCAGTCGCGGTTTGTGAACGACCCTGGCCTCGTCACAGCCTGAGGCCTGCAGGACCAGCGTCAGCGTGTCGGTGACATCGCTGGCTTTCATCGTCGTGCACAGCTTCCAGGCGATGACGTAGCGGGAGAAGTCGTCCAGGATCGTCGACAGATAGAATCAGCCCCAGCCGATCACCTTGAGACAGGTGAAGTCGGTCTGCCACAGCTGGTTGGGTGTGGTGGTCTTGTCCCGGAACTCGTCAGCCGCCTTGATGACGACGAAGGCCGGGCTGGTGATCAAGTCATGAGCCTTCAGCAGGCGATAGACGCTGGCTTCCGAGATGGAGTAGCCCCTGGTGTCGGTGAACGTCGCCGCCAGTTGCCGGGGCGACAGGTCCGGTTCATCCAGGGCAAGCTCGACGATCTGACGGCGGATCTCGTCCGGGATCCGGTTCCACACCCGGCCCGGGCCGCTGCAGCGATCTTCAAGGCCGTCCATGCCGAAGCTCCGATACCGGTCACACCAGCTAATGGGATGGCGATTATATACTTGACGCCACAAACGGGATGCCTTATATCTTCTCATACAAGGAGAGATCAATGTGCATCCTGAGCGACCCGATCTTCCACGATGAGAAAGCAGCCTACCGCTACGTCGAAAGTATCCTGTGGCCGCAGGGTCCGGTTTGCCCCAAGTGCGGTGCGGTCGATAGCGCCTATGAGTTGAAGGGCAAGCGAGCGCGTCCCGGCCTGCGGCGTTGCAAGGCGTGCAAGAAGGATTTCACCGTGAAGGTCGGCACCGTCTTTGAGGCAAGCCACGTCTCTATGTGCCATTGGCTCCAAGCCACTTATCTGATTTGCGCGAGCAAGAAGGGCTTCAGCGCCCACCAGCTACACCGTGTCCTTGGCGTTACCTATAAGACGGCGTGGTTCATGCATCACCGCATCCGTGAGGCGATGCGTTCGGGCGATCTGGCGCCCTTTGGTGCCAATGGTGGTGCGGTGGAAGTGGACGAGACATTTATCGGCCACGACCGCACCATCAAGCCCAAGTACTCCAAGAAGGGACGCGGCTACGCCCACAAGCACAAGGTGCTGGCGCTGGTGGATCGCGAGACGGGCCGCGCCAAGTCAATGGTGGTGGACGATCTCAAGGCCAAGACGTTGGTCCCGATCCTGAAAGAGAACATCGCCCAGGAAGTCACGATCTACACCGATGAGGCTGGCCAGTATCGCTATCTGGACCACGACTTTGCCGACCATGCCTTCGTCCGTCACGGTCTGGGCGAATGGGGGCGTGGCCCGATCCACACCAACACCATCGAAGGTTATTTCTCGATCTTCAAGCGGGGCATGAAGGGCGTCTACCAGCACTGTGCCAAGAAGCATCTGCATCGGTACGCGGCGGAGTTCGAGTTCCGCTACAACAACCGTGTTGCTAACGGCGTAGACGATGGTCGCCGATTCGCCAATGCGCTAGATGGCGCAAGTGGGAAGCGGCTGAAGTACGCTGAGCCTGTCTCTTAACCCATTGCGGCCGCGGCAAGAAATCGCGGTGCCGAAAACAAGTTGCACCCCGGTTCAATGCGACATAAAATTTTGGTGCCCGCGACGGGACTCGAACCCGCAACCCGGTGTTTGGCCTAGGAACCTCGGCCGGGTCATCCGCTTCCAAGGCGGTGGCGTGTACCAGTTTCGCTACGCGGGCCCGGAGACTCGCTCCCCATCCCGCACTCCACGGAGTGGGGAACGAGCCAACGTCCCTCCGCCATCAGGCGGTCGGGTCATTCAGCTAAGGCGGTTCCATGTGGGCCTCCTAGGTTTGAGTTCGAAGCGGAGGGCGGGTGCTTCTGGGCATTGCCCTCCGTTTCATCTTTGCTGGTATCAATCAAGTACCAGCGACCGTCATCACTACGGCGGTACCAGCCTTTGTCCCGTCCCCGCCGCAATTGGTTCCTTAGGGACGGCCCACCGACCATTTTCTCGTACTCGGTTTCCGCATGCGTCAACATTTCCGAGGGCGTAAGCCCCGGGTGTGACGCAAGGACACGGTTGATCAGCGCCGATGTGATGCCCTTCGGAGTCCGCTTCCTGTCCGATGCTGGCCGCTCAGCACGCCTTTGGCTGCGACGGCTCGGCCGTGTCATGTCGCGTCCCTCGGGGGCTGACTCCAAAGTCGCGTTGGTGGTAAGATATGTCATGATTTCGCGCTTGGCGTCCGTCTTGCCGCGTTCATACGCATCCGCCTCCATGCTGCGGATAAGGGCAACCAGCTCGTCTACACGCGTGTTGTTCATGGTGCGCCTCCCCGAATCGGTCGAGTCGGTGACACCTTACCACAGAACGCATCTATCGCGCACCAAGATGTGATAGGTGCGGCGTAATTACGGAGGCTGGCATGAGTGGGGACAACGAGCAGGTGAAGCGCTTCAAAGAAGCTGCCCAAGAGGCGGACGCCCCTATGACCAAGGAAGAGTTCGCCCGCGTGATCGGAGGGCTGGCGAAGCCGCAGGCACCGACCAAGGAAGCCGACGAGGATCAAGCGGCGGACGAGTGACCGCGCCGCCTAGTGGTGCGAACTATATAATCGCCAATGGGATGGACGGCCCTCCCTCCACCGCTTCAGCCTGTGAAGGCCTGAACGAATCGACGAGGGACAGACCATGACCATCGAGACGCTCGGTATCGATATCGCCAAGACCGTCTTCCAGCTCCACGGGCTCAATCGCAACGGCCGCCTGGTGCTGAAGCGCCGCGTGATGCGCGACCAGTTGCTCCACGCCATCGCCCAGATTGAGCCCTGCACCATCGCTATCGAGGCCTGCACCGGCGCCTTCTACTGGCAACGGAAGTTCGAGGAGCTCGGCCACCGGGTAAAGATCGTCAACCCGCGCTTCGTGAAGCCCTTCGTGCGCCGCCAGAAGACCGACGGCAACGACGCCGAGGCCATCTGCACCGCCGCCCGGCAACCCCACATGCGCTTCGTGCCGACGAAGACGATCGAGCAGCAGGACATCCAGGCCCTGCACCGGGCCAGGCAGCGCATGGTCAACCACCGCACCGCCGTGATCAGCCAGATCCGGGGGCTCCTGCTCGACCGCGGGATCGCCTTCCCCAAGAGCGTCATTCGGGCGCGCCGCATGATCCCGGAGATCCTCGCCGATGAGGAGAACGAGCTGACCGCCCTGGCCCGCGAGGCGAGCGGCGAACTCCACGACCTGTTCAGGGACCTCGATCGCAGGATCGCCAGCTTCGACAAGAAGATCGACCGCGTCTTCTGTGCATCCTAGGACTGCCAGCGGATCGCCCGCATCAAGGGAGTGGGGCCGAAGACCGCCACCGCCGTCATCGCCGCCATCGGTGATGGCACCGAGTTCAAGAACGGACGTCACCTTGCCGCATGGGTCGGGCTCGTGCCGCGCCAGCACTCGAGTGGCCAGCGCACCGTCCTCCTCGGCATCTCGAAGCGCGGCAGCCAGCACCTGAGAAGTCTGCTCGTCCATGGCGCCCGATCCGTTGTCCGCACAGCGGCAGGGAAGACGAACCCCTTCAACACATGGGTCAACCAGCTTCACCAGCGGCGTGGCTTCAACCGGGCCGTCGTTGCGCTCGCCAACAAGACGGCGCGGATCGCCTGGGCCCTGCTTGCACGGAACGAGGAGTACGTGGCGGCCTGATCGGCGCGGCAGCGTTGCATCGGGACGGCC
>LXNI01001430.1_pt1 | contig 20818 bp, 18 predicted proteins | sample 809091 | NCBI WGS metagenome assembly LXNI01 (sample SAMN04870527, study PRJNA318959) | sponge metagenome | biome: 01000161; feature: marine sponge reef; material: water | host: Sarcotragus foetidus | place: Greece: Milos, Mediterranean Sea | collected 2013-05-29 | depth 5-7 m | reverse complement strand
GTTTACGGGATTCTGCGGCTCGATTCCCTCCGAATGACTCCCTCCGAATGGGATCTCAGGTGCGATCCCTCGGGCGGCTTTCCAACGCCGTCCGCAGCTGTCCAGCGTCGGCCTGTTGATAGCGCAAGCCGAAGGTGAAGCGAATCACGGCAGGGAATCGTATAAGTCTAACTGGGGCTGCACGATCTGCGTTTCTTGTCGCTGGGCCGTGTTCACTCTCACCGTGCTGAAATAGCAAGGAAGTCGCGCCAAACTGCGGGAATCGCGTCCGTTGTCGGTGGCGGGTGAAAGAGTGACAGGTATGGCGGCCGACAATGTGACACATCGGTCGTTCCCGTAAGCCGGGCGGAGCAGCCGCTCCGTCCAGGAATGCAGCACTTGGCGTCTTCCACTTCGAGATGGGAGGCGCCGGTGATCGGATGGGAGCGACGCGTGGTTCTTGCGATACTGCCTTGGACGAAGGATTGACGGTGACGGAGCTCTCCCGCGAGTTGAGGATCAGTTGTCAGACGGCATGAAAGAGCCGTGTCCTCCACCGGCAAAAGGATGTGCAGTACGAGACGGTCTTCCGCGTTGGCTGCCGCGATCGGCGAACCACCCGGAGGTTGGCAGCGCCTCGGTCAAGGCCCCGGTGACCGCGGCGTGCTGGTCGATCAGGCGGCACCTTCCCAACTTGAACAGGACGGGCTTCCGGTTTACCGGGACCGAAAGCAGCAATCTGCGAGCAGGAGGTTCCGATGCCCTTGCTTGCACTGCAATCACGCGGTAGCTTCTTCGCACGTTCTGCACCACGAGGAGGCACGGTCAATGGCCAGTATCACGATCCGTAATCTCGACGCCGACGTGAAGACGCGCCTTCGCGTACGCGCCGCCGAGCATCACCGTTCGATGGAGGAAGAAGCGCGAATCATCTTGCGTGAAGCCGTAACTGACCGTCGCGCCGGTCCGCGGAATCTCGCGACGTTCACCCGCCAGTGCTTCGCATCACTTGGCGGCGTTGACCTCGAACTGCCCCCGCGCGGCCCGATGCGCGGGCCTCCGGACTTCTCCTGAGCTTCCATGTTCGTCATAGATACGAATGTCGCGTCCGAACTCATGCGCCCCGAACCGACGGCCGCGGTGGCAGCATGGATCGGTCAGCGCGATGCGCAGGACATGTACCTGACGGCCGTGAGCGAGGCTGAGCTCCTCTACGGCATCGCGATAATGCCGACCGGCAAGCGGCGGAACGCGTTGGAGGCTGCCATGACAAGCTGGCTGGATCTCGGCTTTCGAGAACGGATCCTGCCGTTCGACAGCGCTGCGGCCAGAGCCTACGCGGAGATCGCTTCCGAGCGCCGACACGTGGGCCGGCCAATCGGCGAGGCCGACTGCCAGATCGCCGCGATATCCCGCTCACGCGGAGCCACTCTGGTCACGCGCAACGTGCGAGATTTCGAGGATACGGGACTCATTGTGATCGATCCTTGGTCGGAGGTCGGCCAATGATAGGACTTCGACCGCCTGACCGTGACGCTCGAATCCCTTGGCGCAGCAACGAGCCCGACCCGTAGAACCGCAGCATGCGGGCCGACGGGCTTGGACCGCGCCTTGCGAAATACCTCATCAACAAGAGGCAGTCCATGGTCACAGGCCGCTGGACTAGCGGTTGCACCGGGAGGTGGCCTTGAGCGCCCAGGATAGACGGTTGGATATTCGAGAACGCCAGAACCGTGCGGAGTCACTGGATAGGCTGACCGCTCAGCGTTGGCTCTATGGCCAAGCCAAGAAGGTGGAAAACTGGCGATTGGTTTCCGCAGTCGCCGTTGCGGGCCTGCTTTTCTCAGGGCTGGCAATCGAAGCGGCACTGTACAGTCACCTGGCTACGATTAGTATAGTCGTCCTGTGGTTCTTCGATCAGGTGGTCCTCGTTCGGTTCGGCGACGGGAAGAAGCAAGAGGCGGCGGCAATCCGCGAGGACTTCGACTGCTTCGTCCTCGATCTGCCGTGGCCGAAGCACAGCGGCGTAGAGCGTCCAACGGACGACAGGGTTAGAGAGCTCGTGAGAATGGCGAACGAGCCAGAGGCCCGGGAAGATCTGATGAACTGGTATGGTAGTGACGACCTTCCCGTGGAAGCGACAGATGCACGGCTGCACTGCCAGAGAGCCAACTGCCGGTGGGACGGACGATTGCGCAGGGAGTGGATCTATTTCGTTAGATTCGTCGTAGGCGGGTCGGCGGTGGTGGCACTCATCGTGGCGACGCTGGCTGGAATGTCGCTACTCAAGTTGGTCCTTGTGACTGCGGCGGGACTTAGGCTCGCTGCGTGGCTGCTGACGGAGCAAAGGGCTCAATCGACCGCCAGGAGCCGCATGGAGAAGCTACACGGCTTCCTGTCCCGGGCGGACGGGCCGGCTGGCAGATTGACCTTCTGCGACATCCGGCTGGTGCAGGCGAGCATCTTCGAGCATCGGCGCCTTGGCCCGATGGTACCCGACTGGTTCTATCGGCTTAGGCGGGCGGCGCACGAAGCACTGGAAAGGAGTTGAACAAGCGGTATGAGGACGAGGCCAGGGCAAAGGAAGGGCACGGCGCAGGTGGGTTGTCCCCGTGCCGTCGAGAGCGACGGGGAGGTTATGTTCGTCGCTCGCGGAGGATGGAGTCGACGACGCGGAGGACCGTGGTTCGTTCATCAGCGGTAAGTTGCAATACCTGCCGAACGAGAACGACGGTTGAGGTGTGCCGGGGCGCGTCCGAAGCGCTCGGGTCGGTGGGTACCCAATCCGCCCATGCCGCAAGAGTCTCGAAATTCAGCCCATAGAGTTCAGCCAGTTGCAAGAGAACGATCGGGTCGGGCTGCTTGATCAGACCTCGTTCAACCTGGGACAGGTACGCGTTGGATCTGCCGATTCGTCGCTCCACATCGCGGAGGGAGAGGCGGCGGTGCAGACGGGCGCGCCGCAGGACACCACCCACCTGCGGAGATGCTTCCCGGCGGGCCGAATCAGGCTTGGCCCGGCGGCCGGCTGGTGGTTGATCTGCGGGAGAAGTCATCGATCAAGGCCTCGGTGTCCGCCATCGCCCGAGGAGTCGCGCGCCGCGGCGTGGATGTCGGGAGATCCGGTTGTCCTCGGGGCGATCCCTACTAGCCGCGACACGAACTAGTGTGACCTCGCAGACGGTTCCCGCGCAAGCGGTGCGTTCGGGCGGTCGTGAATCGGGAGACCGGCTGGCGGTGTGGAGGTCATCGCCTCCACGGGTTGCGGCGAGCCGATTTGCGAAGTACCTTTGCAGTCATGCAAACCAACTACGCAACTGACCAGATGGCGGAGACGGTGCGCGCCGTTCGCGTGATGCCCGATCCTGCATACGCGGGCCTGTGGGACTCGATTGTAGTGGACGCCTCAATTAAGGACCGGCTGCTTCGAGCTACAGCGTTGAATCTCCGACTTCGCGCTCAGTTGCCGTTCGAGACGACGGCCCTCCACGGGCTCATCCTGCTGCACGGCCCGCCCGGAACAGGCAAGACCACACTGGGACGCGGTCTGGCCCACGAGTTGGCCAAGATCACAGTTGGCCGTGAGGCTCGACTGGTCGAGGTCAACCCGCATGGCCTCATGAGCGCCGAACATGGGGAGAGCCAAAGGGCAGTCACGCAGCTGCTCACCGAGGATGTGCCCAGCCTCGGCGACGACGGGATGGCCACGGTGGCCCTGCTCGACGAGGTCGAGTCGATGGCCGTTGCCAGAAGTGAGGCGTCGTTGGCAGCGAATCCTGCGGACGTGCATCGAGCGACGGATGCGGTGCTGGCTGCTCTTGATGCGAATACGGCGGAGTTTCCCAATCTGGTCTTCGTGGCGACGAGCAACTTCGTCGGCGCTCTGGACGAGGCATTCCTGTCGCGAGTGGACGTGCACATCCATGTGCCGGTGCCGGATTTGCCGGGGATCGTGGAGATCCTGAAACACGCACTTCGGTCGATGGCACCGACCTTTGCATGCCTCGCCGAGCTGGCCTGCGACCCTCGACTCGAAGAAGTCGCGAGACGCTTGGCCGGCGCGGACGGCCGACGGGTCCGTAAGACGATCATGGAGGCGATGCTCGGGCGGCACGAGACCGTCTTGGATCCGGGCGGTACAACGATCGATGATCTGCTCGCGGCGGCGGTGCGGGTGATGGAGGACGGCGGCATCGGGCAGGGACACTCGGAGGGCCTGAAATGAAGCGACAGAGGACATTCGCCGGGTCACCGGTTCGGAGTGCCGCCGAGGCCTGGGACGTTGTATCGGCGGCAATCACGGAAACGCTCGAGCGCAGCCCGGAGGTGCCGAACGGGAGTGTAGCTGGTGAACTGGCAGCGCTGGACGGTTTGGGCCCGGCCCTCATCGCGGGCGGGCACCTGGAATCGGACGGCTTGGTGCTTTGTGACGTCGGTCTGCATGTGACCATTCGGGTTGTGACCGCAGACGCGGCGCTCGCAGTCAGGGAGAATCACAACCCTGTCCCGGGCGGCGCGAGCGCTACGGAGACCTGGATGCTCTATCTCCCTTCTCCCGGAGCGCTCGATGCGAGCGTCGCTCGTGCGGCGAAGCGGTCTTCGCATCTATCCGTCGATGCGCCGCCGAAGTCGGCTCCGCCGGCCAAGTCAAGCAGGAGGGAGGTGGGCTCGGCCATTGATCTGGAGGCACTCCGCAGGGAGGTATCGGGATGGTGACGCGGTCCAGAACCTCGGTCGCGACCTACACGCGCACGCACACGGCTACGCATCTAGCGGACGTTATTCTGGGCTCGATCGCCGACATCCTGGGGACGTTGGAGATCGACCCCACGCGGTTGTTTGCGGATTGGCCCACCGATCAGACAGCTATTTCGAACTGGATCGAGGAAGGCTCGCTCAAGTGTGTCGCGCTCGAATGCCACCGCCCGGACGGGACGGTGAACCCAGTGTTCGAGTTTCCGGTGTCGTACGCCGCCACCGGGCTGGGGAATCGGAAATTCACGGCAGATCGGGCCGCGCTGGCAAAATACCTAGCGAAGTTGCAGCAGGTACCCCCCGGAACCGCCTATCGTCTCTTCTGCAGCTTCAACGGATCGCACTCGGAGCAGGCGGGATGGTCCCCAGGAGCGAGAGCATCCGTCGCGGGCATGCGCATGGCGAGCTTCGGTACGCTGGCTGCCGCACCTCACGCAAGCGCAGCAATGCGCTACTACCGATAGGTGAAGGGGATGAGCTACGTCGACGACGCGTTCAAGAATCTGAAATCGAATCTCGAGATCACGCCGACCGAGAGCCAACTCGCGCAAACCCGCCACCGGTTGGTACGGAAACACATTGAGGCTTCGTGGGAACTCGTGGAGAATTTCTTGACCGGCAGCTACAAACGGGACACCAAGACGAAGAAGCTCAAGGACGTGGACATATTCGTGGTCGTCGATCCGAAGGGGTCTCAGGGTGGACTAGCCGACGGGACGGGAACGGCCGCTGTGCTGGCGCTGCGCGACCTGCTGGCGGAACGCTGGAATGATCTGGACGCCGACGACAACGTAGTGACCGTCAACTACAGCGGCGAAGACGTCGCGTCGTACGAGGTCGCGCCCGTATTCCCGCGAAGCGGGGGCGGGTACTCGATGCCGAACGGCGCGGCGTGGATGGACACTGATCCGAAGGAGCAAGCCGCACTTGTGACGGCAAAGAACAAGGCATGCGATGCCAAGTTCGTGCCCTTCGTGAAGATGGTCAAAGGAGTGAACCGCGAGGCGGGCGATCCAATCGAGCCCGCGTTTCTGCTCGAAGTGATGGCTTTGGACCTTGTGATCGAGCCGTTTGGCCGGTACCGGGACGAGATCAGGTTCTACCTAGCTTCAGTCGCCGATCGCATAGTCGACGACTGGCCGGATCCGGTCGGGCTCGGTCCCGATGTCAACGCTGGGGTGGGGATCGGACGCCGGCGGGAACTCTCTGAGATCGTGCGCGGATGGTTGGCCGTGGCCGAGGAGGCCCTGCGGCTCGAGTATGACGGCAAGGAACGAGCGGCGGTCGAGGCGTGGCGCGAGCTGTTCGGGTGGCGGATGCCGAGACCATGATCTGGACATCGACCGTCGAGACACTGCTCGGGCTATTGGTCAACGCGAAGGGGGCATTTGTCAAACCCTCTGGGGTCCAAGGAACAGGAGGCACTGGATGTCTCGGAGTGCGAAAGAGCAGGACTCGGCGAAGGGCCGCCGGAGGCCGGGTGTCAGGTGATTGCCGTACTCGAACAGGCAAGATGACGAATTGGGGACCGCAATAGTGATACTCGAATACCTTACGGTTCTGCTTTCGGCCCCGCCTTTGTTAACGTTTGTAATCCTCATCGGTATATACAGGTTCTCGGACGACATAAAGGACCTTCTATCCCGCGTAGCGAGAATTCGGCTTCCCGGGGGTGCGGAGGTTGCTACACAACAGAGCACCCGAATTATCGATGAGAAACCTACGGCGCCACCCAATACGGAGGATATTCCGGTTCAAGGCATTCCTCCCGACCTAACACCAGCTCATAAGCAGGAGATTGCTAGCCTGGTCAGGTCTCACATCGCTACTGCATACCTGTGGGAGTATCGATACCTCAACTATTTCTTGGCACGTACAACACAGTTTGCTCTAGACTGGCTGGTGGGGTTAGCAGAGCCAACAACTTATAGCCACTACGATTCATCATTCTTGCTGATGGTATCTTCGGCGCGTGAACGGCAGGCTATGATCGGCGCGCTAGAAACACATCATCTGATAAAGTTCGATGCTAGGACACAGACTATTTCCGTGACACCAAAGGGTCGGGAGTATCACGAGTGGCGGGGAACACTCCCTCGCGTACGGAATACGTCAACGGGACCGACATAACGCACCTCTAAGCAGCCATCGTCCTGGCTCGTAGTCCAAGTCCTAACCCTGGACGGCTGGGGAGGTATGCTTCTCGCGGACCCGTCGGAAAATCGCGCGCGCCAGATGCCCGTGCGCGGCTGAACGAAACTCGGTGTCCGTCATCACCCTAGAGAAGATGTCTTCGTTGCCGTCCATTCGCGCGATGAACAGCTCGTCGAGCATGCGGTCCAGATATGCGGAAAAATTGGCGAAGCTATTGGCGCGAGCGGCCTCCGCGATGTTCTCGTCGTCTTCAGCCGAGGCCCGTATCTGATCGAAGAACAGCTCATCCGCCTCGGTGAAGTCGGTGCCGAAACGCTCGTTCAGGCGGTCGATCAAGCTCGACAGGGATACGTCCTTGTCCTTGGCGCGAGCCGTGCCGACATCGGTCGGACCCTTCAGGGGATCGGCATCGCCCTGCGAGAGACCGATGGAGCCATTCTTCACTTGCTGAAGCCGGAAGAACCGCAACGCCACTTCATCGTCCAGTACGAACGCTTGGCCGTCACCTGGGGGCGGGAGCTTCGCAAGTAGGTTCCTCACGAACGCGTAGAGCCGCTCAAGATCGTTGTCCTGATAGGGAATGATCTGTGACAGGAATGCGTAGAGGTTCCTATAGGCGTTCAACTGGCTACGGAACTGCTCGCGATCTTTTTCCTCGCGATCCTGAAAACGCTGAACGACGGCATCCAGAAGGGCGTTCATCACGCGATGGTCAGCTACCGAGTGGTTGCGCTTGCCGCGATACCAGACCTCGGCGAAGGCGGTGACATCGGCAGGCGTAAAGATCGCCCGCTCAAGGAGGACGTGTTGCAGTTGCGACAGGTGATGCGGATCGGCCTTCTCGCCAACAGGCGTCGTCTCATAGTACGGCTTGAACGCATTGTAGATCTCACGTTCCTCATTCGCGAAATCGAGGACGAAGACGCGGGACTTGCCCGGCGCGATGCGGTTGAGCCTGGAGAGGGTCTGAACCGCCTGAGCTCCAGCCAGGCGCTTCACCACGTACATGGTCTGCAACAAGGGCTGATCGAAGCCTGTCTGGTACTTCTCCGCTACCAGAAGAACCCGGTAGTCGTCCCGCCGAAAAGCTTCCGGGAGCTCGCGTTCGGCAAGACCGTCGTTCATCGCGACTTCGGTGTAGGACGATCCGGGATCGTCGGGATCTTCGACGGTGCCCGAAAAGGCGACCAACGATCGGATGCCGACATAGCCCTGATCCGCAACGTAGCGGTCGAAGGCGAGTTTGTATCTTACAGCGGCAAGGCGGGAGCCGGTGACAACCATCGCCTTGGCGTGGCCTCCGAGCTCGTACATCACATGGAGACGGAAGTGCTCGACGATGACAGCAACGACCTGCTCGATGTTGACGGGATGAAGCTCCAGATAGCGTGTGAGGGCCGTCGCGGCCCTTCTGCGCGGCACGTCGGGATCATCCTCGACCTGCTTTATCAAGCGGAAGAAGCGCTTGTAGGTGGTATAGTTCTGGAGCACGTCCATGACGAAGCCCTCCTCGATGGCTTGCCGCATGGAGTACTCGTGGAAAGGTGACGCGCCGGATGGGCCAGGTTCGTCGAACAAGGCCGTCGTCTTGAACTTCGGGGTGGCCGTGAAGGCAAAGAAGCTGAGGTTCGGCTGGCGGGCTCGTCGTAGCGCGTCGCGCAGCACGGCCGCCTTCGCGTCGTCGGAAAGATCGTCGTCCTCTTCGTCGGATAGCTGGGCGGCGATGGCCGCTTCGATCCCCGCCTTGTTCAGCATGCCCCTGAGGGCGGTCGCGGTCTCCCCACTCTGGGACGAATGCGCCTCGTCGACGATGACGGCAAAGCGCTTCCCAGCCGTGTCGATCTCCACTCCCGCGCCCTTCTTCTCCAGGGTTGAGAGCGCCTGCGAGATGAAGGGGAACTTCTGGATCGTGGTGATGACAATTGGAGTGCCGTCGGACAAAGCTCGGGTAAGCTGCCGGGTGTCTTCGTCGATCTTCTCGACTACGCCGGCCTTGTGTTCGAACTGGTAGATGGTCTCCTGCAACTGCTGATCGAGCACGCGCCGGTCGGTTACGACGACGACGGAGTGAAACACCTTCTCGTCGTGCTTGTCATGCAGGCTGGCCAACCGGTGCGAAAGCCAAGCTATCGAGTTCGACTTCCCGGAACCCGCCGAATGCTGGATGAGGTAGTTGCGGCCAGCACCTTTGGCCTTGGTGTGCGCGACCAGCTTCCGAACGGCATCAAGCTGGTGGTACCGGGGAAAGATCATCTTCTCCTTCCGCTCGGTGCGTACACGCCCGTCGATCTTGACCTGCCTCTCCTTCACTTCCAGGTGCATGAACCGTTGTAGGATTTCCAAGAGGCTGTCGGCTTGGAGTACCTCGTCCCACAGGTAGTGGCTCTTCCAGTTGCCCTCGACCGGCGGATTGCCCGCCCCGTGGTCGTTGCCCCGGTTGAAGGGCAGGAACTGGGTCTCCTTGCCCCTGAGGCGGGTCGTCATCCATACCTTGTCGGGGTCCACGGCAAAGTGGACCAGGGCGCGTCTCTTGAACGCGAAGAGAAGGTCTCGTCCGTCCCGATCGTCCTTGTACTGGGCCACGGCGTGGGCCGCACGTTGGCCCGTCAGCGGGTTCTTGAGTTCGGCGGTGACGACGGGAATGCCGTTGACGGCAAGCGTCACGTCGATGACGCAGCGCCGGTTCTTGCCGTTCGCCTTTTTCATGACCGAGATGAAGGAGATTTGGCGCGTGATCGTCAGCCGGTTCTTGGCGTAGTTCGCGGCCGCCTCGGGGTTCATGGTTGTGTTCGGACGGAAATAGGCCATGCGCAGGGTCTTGCCGTAGCACTTGAACCCGTGGCGCAGGACGTGGAGTGTACCCTTGAAGTCAAGCTCCTTCGACAGGGCGTCGAGCACGGTCGCGGCGGTCTTGGGCCCGAGAAGCGTCCATAGCGATTCCCACTTTGCCGGTTGGCTGGACTTCAGGAAGGCGGTAATGTCGTCGGGAAAGAGGGCACGCGCTTCGTCAAAGGCGCTGGGAGACCGCTTCTCGTACCCGCCAGAGCCAGTCAGCCCGGCTTCGATCGCCTTCTCGAAATCGCGTTCAGTGTGGCCGGGCATGGGTCACATCTCTCCTGCAAAACTGCTGTGGTACGTGTTGGAAGACCCGAGAAACGTCGGCACAGGGAAGCTCATCGCAGGTCTGCTAGCTGACCTGTAACGGCCATTGTGATGAGCGCGCGCCGGTACTCCGAGAGATGATCCAATGAGCGAAGAACCTGATTTACAATTACGTCGATCTGCGCCGCTTTCTCATCCAAGAAACGCGCGATCCGCCGTTGCGTAGCCAAGGGAGGGCAAAGGGCCAGTTCCTCGCGCAAATCCTGTTGACTAAGGTTGGGTTGCGCACCGCCAAATGACAGAGCAATCAGATCATCTCGGCGATGCCAGAGCCAGTAGAAGAGGAACCGATTATCGAAGCGTTCGGATCTCTCAAAAACGCAGCAAGCTTGGTTGCACGTTGCCGGCGCTCTAGTCATGCCCAAACGTCCAATTGTCGCGCCGTACATAGCCATCATCACAGAGTCCGGACCGTACAGCCGCAAGGATGGGAAGTCTTCTAGCGCCTCTTGGGTTACTTGCTTTTTGGTATCGGAGATGTAGTTCTCTCTCAGCTCTGCCGTCGTCACCCAGGGAGTTCCGCCTGAACTGGTGTAGAAACGAGTATCGCCAGAGGTGGGCGTGGTACCGCTACCGATGCGATATGCGTGAGATAGCTTCCAAGTTTCCCACCCATGGGGTGTCATGCCACCAGCGTCGGGGTTGAGACCCTTGGTGACAGCCCGCGTGATGATAGCCTGGCGCTTCTCGGCCAGTCGATCCAAGAGCTCGCGCTTCTTTTCGGTCAGCCCATCGATCCGCGCCGTCTTCTCATCCAGGAACCGGGCGATCCGCCGCTGTGTGTCGAGGGGCGGCAGGGCGATGAAGGCATTCTTCATCGGGTATTGGCCGACCCCATACCGAGTCACGCCATTCGCAGCGAGCTTGAATTGGTCGTTGAGTGGTTCCGACCGGCAGAGCCATGCGAGAAAACCTCCGTCCAACTCAGGGCCGGGCTCGAACACGGAGAGGTGGTAGCCGCACAATACGTTCGGCATGTCCTCTGTGACGAACGCCGGGATGCCGATATCATCCCACGCTTCGCTGTCCTTCGTAACGATTACTTGGCCTTGCTTAAGCCGGAAGCGCTCGATTTCCGCTTCTGTTGCCGACCCCTCCATGAAGTCCAGGTCCGCCGTAATGCGGTCGTGGTAATAGACGTCGGTGTAGTTGCACAGCCTAACCGGTTCCTCGTCCCGAGAGATAGTCTTATCGACATTGCTGTTTCGAATACTCGCGAAGAACTTCAGCTTCTCCAGCTTCCAGCCCCGTGGCAGCTCTCGATAGGCTTCGCGAACGTTATCTGGTACTTCGATCATGCCACCAACCCCTTCAGCAACTCGGCGATCTCCCCTTCGAGCTTGGTGATGTCGGCCTCAATTCGACCGAGCGGGCGGGGTGGCTTGTAGACGTAGAAATGCCGGTTGATCGGGATGTCGTAGCCGACCTTGGTCTTGCCGTAGTCCACCCAAGCATCGGGCACATGCGGAAGCACCTCACGGGCAATGTAGGCGTGGATCTCGTCCCGGAAGGCACCCACGAGTCGGTCGTTGGGCTTGTTCGGCCCGAAATCCATGGGCAGAGGGAGTACCGTTCCGTGCGGCAATGGAACGTTCTCGGTGTCCCGAAGCGCGCTATCGGCTTCGGGCCGACCCTTGCTGTCCCAGCAAATCTCGGCATCCGGATCGCGCTCCCCGAGGGCCGCGAAGATCGCCTTCTTGATCGGCGCAAGGATTCTGAGGCTGATCCCCTTGGCAGCGCTCAGCATGTCAGCCTCGAACACCGCGCGGTCCATGTAGCGCCCGTTGGCTTCAAGCGTCGCGAGTACCGTATGGATCGCGTGCTGTTTCTTCCGTCCCTCCTCGATCTCACGCGCGGCCGCCGCTGCGTCCCTGCGCTTTCTCGATTTCGCCAAATTGGCGAACGCCGTCTGGTCGGCGAGCTTCGCGACGCGCTCGCGAGTTGCCTCAAAGTTCATTCGCAACGGGCGTTCGACCGTCACCTTGAGAAAGCCGAACTCCCGGTTTTCGAAGACACGGGAGATCACGCGGGTCTCGGTGTCGCCGTTGATCGACGCAGCTGCCGTCTCGCCGTCCCGGCAGTTGCCATAGACTCGGGTCAGGTGGCGGATCTGTTCTTCGGTGATCTCGTTGCGCTTGTTGTTGAGACTCTTCTTCATCTTCACGAAGAGGCGGGTGCCGTCGATGAGCTGTACCTTGCCGCGCCTCTCCGGCGGTTTTCGGTTCGCCACGAGCCAGACATATGTGAAGATGCCCGTGTTGTAGAAGAGCTGATCCGGCAGGGCCACGATGGCGTCGAGCCAGTCGTTCTCAATGATCCAGCGGCGAATGTTGGACGGCCCCGATCCGGCGTCGCCTGAGAAGAGGGGCGAGCCGTTGAACACGATGGCGATCTTCGACCCGGTTCGATCCTCGTCGCCCTCCTTGTAGGGATGCATCTTGGAGATCATGTGCTGGAGGAAGAGGAGCGAGCCATCGTTGATGGCGGGAAGCCCCGCTCCGAACCGGCCCGAAAGGCCGAGGGTCTGATGCTCCCGCACAACGACTTGCTTCTGATCCTTCCATTCGACGCCAAAGGGCGGGTTCGCCATCAGGTAGTGGAACCGTTGGCCCTCGAAGCCGTCCCCGGTCTTGCCATCGCCGAGGGTGTCGCCGAGAAAGATGTTGTCCGTGTCCTCGTCCTTGATGAGCATGTCCGAGCAGCAGATCGCCCAGGACTCGTCGTTGTATTCCTGGCCAAACAGCGCAAGCTCCGCCCGTTCGTTCTGCGAGAGGATGAGCTTCTCGGATTCGGAAAGCATGCCACCCGTTCCGCACGCAGGATCGTAGATGGTACGGTAGATGCCGGGCTTGTAGACATCGTGTTCGCCGGTGTAGATGAGGTTCGCCATGAGGCGAATGACCTCGCGCGGCGTGAAGTGATCCCCGGCCTCTTCGTTGGCCTGCTCGTTGAAGCGCATCACCAGGTGCTCGAACAGGTAGCCCATCTGGAGGTTGTCGATCCTGTCGGGATGAAGATCGACATCGGCCATCGCCTTGACGACGGTGAAGAGGCGGTTGCTTGCGTCGAGCTTCTCGATCTGATCGGCGAACTTGAAACGCTCGAAGATGTGCCTTGCCGTCGGGGAAAAGCCGTTGATGTACGATACGAGGTTCGGCGCGATGTTCTCGGCATCCCCGAGCAACCGGGCAAAGGTGTAAGGACTCGTATTGTAGAGTGGGTGTTTCCGCGTCGGGTCGGCCGCCTTGCCGAGGAGGCGATCAATGGCTGCTTCGGGGGTTTTCTGCGCGTCAAGCTCGTCACGCCTCTTGAGAACGGCATCCTTCGTTGGCTCCAGGACGCAGTCGAGCCGACGCAAGACGACCATGGGGAGCATCACCAGACGATACTGGGGAGGCCGGTACGGCCCCCGCAGTCGGTTCGCGATCTCCCAGATCTTGGCTTTCAGCGCTTCGTGGGTACGGGTGTTCAACGGAGAGGTTTTTCCCTTCCTACGCGCGAAGAGGGGCGGCGGCGTGATTGCCCGGAGTGCTTCGGAAGCGTACCCCAACGATCCGGGGGCGTTGATCTCCCAGCCTACACACTAGCGTTGGCCCTCGCCTCGATCACGGCGCACCGCTCCATGACCGTGGCGAACGGTTCGTCCACGTCCAGCAACATCCCCGTGGAGAGCATGCTGGCGTAGTCGGCGGCAAGCGCCTCTTGGGCGGCTCCAGAGGGAACGAGCCTGAGGCTTCCCGACACCGCGGCGTGGTAGTCGATGCGCTGGCGGTTGGAATCGTTTTCGCGGAAGAAAATCGCCTTGTGGCGCGCCACCGACAGCGCAAGTTCGCGATCCGCCAAAGCCCGTGCCGCGATTCCGGCGTCGTCAAGCCGGACGAGATCGTGCCAGTGCCTCGACCATCGCTCGCCCCGGACGCGCCCCTGGAGACAGTAGACGTGCATCGAGGTCGCCTTCTCCCAGAACGTGCGCTCGGCCAGCATGACGGCTGGCCGAGCTTCTGGAAACGTGAGGCCGGGGAGATGCGGCGCGGCGTCGCACACAACTGTACGGATTTCATGAGGCTCACCGGTGGAACGGGCTCCAAAATCGACCTGTACCTCCGGCTTCATGGGTCCGAGCGGGACGAACAGCGGTTCGTAGGCGACGTAGAGCCGCTCGGCCTCCGCACGGACTCGCGCCGGGAATCCGCTTCCTTCAAGCTCTTCCTCCACGAGGGGGCGTGCCATCTCTCGAACCCATTCGGCAAGGCGGGGGCGGATCGCTCGCGTCCAGCGCCTCTCCTGGCTGCGTGTCGGTGGCAACGCCTCCTCGTCGCCGCCCGCGACCAGATCGGGGGCGAATCCTCGAATGTCGTAGGTGATGTCGATGTCCTCAGAGAACCGACGGATCGCCTTCCACACTTTGGATAGCGACGTGCCTCCCTTGAACACCAGGTGTCGTCCGAAGGGCGCCTCGAAGAGGACTCGGAGGGTGGCTACAACCCAAGTGTCTTTCTCCAAGAGGTAGGTCTGCTGCCCGCATTGCCGCTCCGCCACCTCCATTGCGTCGCGTCTCTCGACCGGAGATAGGTGCCCGTATCCGACTTCAGCCATGGGCCAGACGCCTGCCGAGCGGCTCAGCCATCCAGGGCGGCATAACCGTACGTGCAGCGAGAAGTTCGCTCAGGTCTTCCGCCGAGAGCCTGGGAAGCACGTCATCGAGGCCCTTCTCAACCTCCCGCGGACCAAGCCAGGCCAGCGCACGGATCACCGTGCCGGCGTTTCGGTTCGGCGCCGCCAGTTGCCAGCTCGGGGTGTGCAGCAGCTCGACTCGGAGAGCCCCAAAGTGCAGAATGCGATTGGGTCCAGAGGTAAGATATACCGATCTCACCGTGTTCTGCGTCGTGAGCCCGAGCCAGTTCGCGGCGTCACCCCCGTTCGGAACGATGGTCTCGCCCCAAAGGCTGGACAGAGCCGCGAGTGCCAGTTCGCGACGCGGGGCCCTGAGACCGAAACGGGTTTCGATCGGGCGCATGTAGACGCCGCGACAGATCCGCATGAGTCGCTCGGAACGCACGAGGCGGCAAAGCGTCCGACCCACTGCGACTCGCTCGCCGAGGTGCAGGAGGTCGTCCGCCTGTATCGGCGTGGCCTCCGGCTTGGCCTCTGCGTACTCCATGATTCTCTCGGACAGACTGTTCATCGCGTCGCTGTGCTCCATCGCAAGTCGGTCGATCCAACCAATATAAGGTGAGGTCGCGGAGGGGCGACTCCGACCGTCCCCCAGAAACGCCCTCGGGTGCCGTGTCCTGCCCCGCAACTGGCGTTGACGAGGCACGGAGGGCATGCGTGCCGGTTCTCCGTCTCCCACAATACCCAAGTGACCGGCCCGCTTCACCGGGCCGAAGACCTGGCCGCTTCGCAGAGGGAACAGGGCCACCGATCCCAGCGTCGCTCACAGCCTCCTGGCGACCCAGACCGCCCTTCCGACGACGCGGACCTCCTCGGCGGGCCGCTCGTGGCTGTCGTATTCGGGGTTGAGGGACTTGAGCACCACGCGCGGCGGCTCGGAGTGCGCCACATGCTCGATCCGCTTGTCGACGAGCGCGATACCGTCCCAGATCACGAAGATCCCCGGCGGCGCGGGCACCGTCCGGCTGACGTCGATCATGATGTGGTCACCGCTTGCGAGCAGCGGTTCCATCGAGTCCCCGTCCACCTCGACCATCCACAGGTCGCCGGGATCGGCCCGGAGCCGATGGCGGATGAACGCATCGGCGAACATCCACGCGTCTCCGGTCACCCGCAGCTCGCCGTTCCAGGTTTCCTCCGCGTCCGGCTCCTCTCTGAGATCCGCCTCCGGCACGGCGCTGTAGCCAATCGGCGCAGCGTAGGCGTCGTCGGGCGGCGAAGGCCGCGTGGCGTTCGTCGAGAGCCGGAAACTACGGCCGTGCTTGAGTAGCTCTGGCCGGCAGCCCAAGTGCTCCGCGAGGATCTCGCGGTCGTCCTCGGCGAGAACCTTCGGCGTGCCCCGGTAGATGAACTGTTGCAGGTAGGCGTCGTTTCGGCCCATGGCGACCGAGGCGGTGCGCAGGTTCGAGCCCTTCGCCGTCAGCAGCCGGAGGAGCCGCTTGCGCACCGGATCCAGCGGTATGGATTCCCTCTTCCTTCTTCGTCCCATGGGGCTGAAATAACCCCGCTTCCGGCCGCGTCCGCAAGTCGCACGAACACCGATGGAGCCGGCTACGCTGGGTAAGGCGGTGGCACGCGTCCATCGCGCACCGTCTTCGCTTGACCGGTCCCTCAGGACAGGTCCGCGCCACGCCAACCGGATGATCGAACCCGGCCTCTGGGCTTGGTCCCCGCCTACGCCGCCGAGACCTCCCGCGAGCACCCAACGGGGGTGTCTTCCACCCCACTGGCGCCGCGATCCACCGGGCTTATCCCCTAACGAGACGTCCATAGACGTTACGAGACATTAGGGATTTCCCTACGGATTGTGTTCCCGGAGAACAATTCTTCACCGTTCTGGCCATGAAGACGCGGGAGCAGTTCGGCCATGGAGACTCTGGAGCAGCAGTTCAACTCCCGGGTGAGCGGATTCCTAGAGGAAACCGGCATGGGAGCGACGACCCTCGGCTTGAAGGCGGTGGGCGACCCGAACCTGATGCGCGAGATCGCGGAGGGGCGCTCGCCGTCGCTCAGAATCGCGGACGAGGTGCTGACGTTCATCAACCGTCACGAAAGGGGTTCGGGCGGTGCCCGGGCTCCGCCCCGCCGCCGCAGGCGCCGAGCGCCTTCGTCGCGGGCGAGGAGAACGAAGCGGAGCAGAGTGAAGAGCGAGCAGCCGATGGAACAGGGAACGAACGCGCCGATCCGCTTCCTGCGGCTTCCGGAGGTGGAAGTCCGGACGGGTCTGGCGCGGGCGACGATCTACGCCCGAATGGCCGCGGGGACCTTCCCGCAACCGGTATCGCTGGGTGGACGCGCGGTGGGCTGGATCGAGGCCGAGGTCGAGGAGTGGATGCGCGAGCGAATCGCGAACACACGGGGCGGCGCGCGAGGCGGTGCCCGACCGAACCCCAACAGGGAGAGAACGGAATGAAGAATCTGTCGAGAACGAAGCTGGCGGCCGCGTGGACCGCGCTGCTCATGCTGGCGCCCGGCGCGCTCCACGCGCAGGGCACGAGCCCGTGGGTGGATGCGGTGACCGAGCTTCAGACGCAGTTCACCGGGCCGATCGCACGCGGGCTGTCGCTGATCGCGATCGTGGTGGGCGGGCTGATGTTCGCGTTCGGCGAGGGCGGCAGCAAGCGCACGCTGGCCGGGATCATCTTCGGGATCGGGATGGCGGTGGGCGCGGTGAACTTCCTGGCCTGGCTGTTCTGATGCGGGGCCTCAGGCGCTGGCCGGGCTACTCGGCGCTCAACCGTCCGCTGACGGTGCTGGGCGTCGAGCGGCGGCTGTTCCTGTTGGGTGCGACGCTCGCGGTCGCGGTCTGGAACGCGACGGCTTCGCTCGTGGCGGGCGGTCTGGTGTTCGTCGTCTGCTACGGCGCGGGCTGGCTGGCGGGTCGCAGGGACCCGGCGATGCTGGCGGTGCTCCGGGCCGCGACGCGTTACCCGGCCCGGTACGATCCGGGCAAGTGGGCGGACGAGCCGTGGCACGTCTTAGTCCGCGGGGGTTCCCGGTGAGGGTCGCCGACGAACTCCGGGCCTACGAAGCGGCGGGTTCGCTGGCCGAGGAGCTGCCCTACTGGGGTTGGCTCGAAGACGGTCGCACCTGCCTGACCCGTTTGGGCGAGCTGATCGCGGCGGGCCGGATCCGGCCCGCCGTGGTGGACGGTCGCACGCCCGAACAGATCGACCGCGTGCTGGGACTCTGGCAGAGGTTGCTCTCGGGCCTCGGTCCCGGCACGCGGCTTCAATTCCACATGCTTCGGCGTCCCACCCGCGCGGAGAGTCCGCAGGACAACGGCTCGGACATCGCGTCCTTGTCGGGGCGCAGGCGAAGCGCGTTCCTCGCCGGGCGCGTCCAGCGGCTCGACGCCTTTGTGGTATGGTCGCACAACCCGGGTCTTCGCCAGGTCGGCGGGAGTTCCGGGCCGGGACCGCTATCCCGGCTCACCGGGTGGAGGAAGCGCCGGAGGAAGGGCGCGCCGACCTACCTCGCTTCGGAGATCGAGTCGGCCGCGGACCGGTTCCGGGCGATGATCGACGCGGGCCGCTCGCTCGTGGCCGAACACACGCCCATCGAGATGCTCGGTACGCAGGACGGATCGGTGCTCCTCTCCGAGTTGACCAACAAGCCCGGCACGTTCTGGGACGGTGCGACGGGGAGCGGCATGAACTGGCGGCTCGCGCTGTCGGAGCTTGAGGCCGAGCGCTCGCACCTGAAGCTCGACGGCGAGCCGGTGATCCTCTACTCGCTGCTGTCACCACCGGGGCAGGCGCACGCGAACCTGCTCAAAGACCTCTACTGCCTCGATGCGGTGACAACGGTTTCGCTCGAATGGCGACCGTGGACGGTGGAAGCGGCGCGGAGGCGGATCCGGAGCGCGCAGCGCCACTACTTCTCGCGCCGCTACTCGATGATGGCGCACGCGCAGGACGCGCAAGGCACGGCCGCAGCGATGGTCGATTCGGCGGCAGCCGCCGAGTCGGACCGGCTTGGGAGCGCGCTGGTCGAACTCGAAGCCGACGGGGTGGCCTACGGAGAAGCGTCGCTCACCGTGGCGATTCATGGCGAGCTCGAAGAGACCGAGCGGCTGGACGGCGACGTTCGCCGACTGTTCGCCGCGCACGACGCGAAGGTCATTCGCGAAGGCTATGGCCAGCTTCCCGCGTGGTTTGCCCGGCTCCCGGCCCAGCCGCGCAAGCGGCAGGTGCGGAAGGTGTTCGTCTCGGCCGGGGTCGCGGCGTGCCTCGCGCCCGTGTTCGGGCCGCCGAGGGGGAACAGGAAGAGTCGGCACCTGGGCCGTGAGCCGTTGGCGGTGTTCGAGACGCCGTGGCGCACCGCGTACCGCTACGACCTGTTCGCGGGCGACGTGGGCCACACGCTGATCCTGGGCGCGACGGGTTCGGGCAAGAGTTTCGCGCTGAACTTCCTGCTGGTCGAGGCGCTCAAGTACGATCCCCGCATCCTGATCCTGGACCTGGGCGGCTCCTACCGCTGGCTGACCCGGTTCCTCGGGGGGCGGTATCTGGAGCTCGCGCCCGGCGAGACGGAACCGACGCTTCGGCTCCAGCCCTTCGCGCTGCCCGCCACCACGCGCACGTTCCAGTTCCTGACCGGCTGGGTGCTCCGGCTGCTGAAGCTCGGAGGGTACGAGGCCGACGGGTCGGACACGAGCGAGATCCGCGCGCGCATCGAGGACCTCTACGCGCTGGGGCCTGAGCGCCGGACGCTGAGCGTGCTGGCCGGTTCGCTCCCTGTTGCAATGTGGCCCGCGCTGAGCCGCTGGACGGAGGGCGGGGCGTGGGGCGCGTTCTTCGATAACGCGCCGTCGGCCACGGTGGACATCGATTTCCGGGACTGGCAGGTCATCGACCTGGCGGGCGCGGCTGAACACGCGGACCTGTGCGAGGCGGCGCTCGCCTACCTGCTGGAGCGCATGCGCCTCGAGATTGAGGATCCGGCCGAGACGGCCCGGCTCAAGCTGATGGTCGTGGACGAGGCGTGGCGGTACATGCAGGACCCCGCCGTGCTGAACTACCTGGCCGAGGCGGCCAAGACGTGGCGCAAGAAGAACGCCGCGCTCGTGCTCGCCACGCAGTCCGCCGTGGACGTGACCGGGACGCCGGGCGCTTCGGCGCTCCTCGAATCGATCCCCACGAAGCTCTTCCTCGCCAACCCCGAGTTGCCGAACGAAGCCGGAGCATTGTTCCGGCTGAACGAGTCGGAAGTGGCCCAAGTCCGGGAACTCACGCCGAAGCGCGAGCTCTATCTCCGCCGCCCCGACGAGGCGGCGGTGCTCCGGCTCGAAGTCGATCCGGAGAGCTACTGGCTCTACACCTCCTCGCCCCTGGACGCCGAGAGACGAGCCGAAGCCGTGGCGAGGCACGGACTGGTCCGGGCGCTCGAAGCGCTCGCCCGGTCGGATCCATCCCAATCCACCCCCAAAACGAAAGGGACGTGACACCATGAAGACACCAACCGCAGCGATCCTGCTTGGGATCGTCGTTGTCCTGCTCACGCTGCTTCTGCTGGCGCTGCCCGGCGACGCCTGCGCGCAGCAAGCGAGTGCCGATGCAGCCTATCTGCAGGTGCCGGTGCCCGAGGAGGGCGATGAGCGGATCCCCCGGCTCCGCGCGCGCGTGCGCCACACGACCGTAATCGTGCTCCCGGCCAGCGAGCGGATCCTCGACTTCGTGGCCGGCGACTCCGAGTACTGGCACCTGACCGGCGCGGCCAACGTCGCATACCTCAAACCGCTGGCCGAGGACGCGGCCACCAATGTCGCGCTCGTCTGCGAGTCGGGACGCATCTACTCGTTTCTGGTCTCCGAAAGTGGCGAGAAGCCGCCGCACCTCGTCGTCCGCGTCGACGCGGGCGCGGAAGCGGCTGAGATGGCCGGCAGCGCGGGCGGACCCGCGTTCGTGGCCCGGAGCGAGGTTGCGGCCTACCGGCGGATGGCGGCCCAGGCCGTCGAGTCCGCGGGCCTGGCGCGCGAGGAGGCCGAGGCCGGGATCGCCGAGGCGCGGGAGCGGGCGGCCGCGGAGATCGAAGCGTTCCGCGCCTCCTACCCCGAGCGGCTGCGGTTCGAGTACCGGTTGGACCGGAGGGC
>LXNI01001429.1_pt1 | contig 20831 bp, 18 predicted proteins | sample 809091 | NCBI WGS metagenome assembly LXNI01 (sample SAMN04870527, study PRJNA318959) | sponge metagenome | biome: 01000161; feature: marine sponge reef; material: water | host: Sarcotragus foetidus | place: Greece: Milos, Mediterranean Sea | collected 2013-05-29 | depth 5-7 m | reverse complement strand
ACACGCTGCTGGAGCCGCACGGCTGGAATGAGCACACAAGGTCGGTGAGCGATGGTTTTGTAGGGGGGCGTTGCGGGGGCGCAGCCCCTGCACAAGGGAGGGCCGAAGGCCCGACCGCCCAAATGCAGTGGTTAGTGATCAGTGATCAGTGGCTCGAGACTGCGAATGGGGGGCAGACACTGTTGGCTAGACACTTTGCTGGGGATAGTTGTCGGGGACGGTTTGGGTTCTATGGTGCGGCTGATCTGGATGGTCGCGAGTTGACTTTGGCTGGGTAGATACAAGAGAGGAAAGATTGTGATACATGAATCCGTCTATGAATTGCGTCAGGATCTGAAAGGCGCGGCGGGCGTTGACGAGAACGGGCGCGTCGAGTTGCTGGACGCGGAGAAGCTACGCAGCGATGTGATTGATACTCTGGTGCGGGATGCCGTTTTCGGCACTCTGCCCGTGAAGACGTTCAGCCGCTGGCTAATCTGGGAACTGGGCCAGTTGATGGGCGCGTGCCCGGCGAGCATTCACGAGTTTTATATTGCCAGGGCGACGAATGTTTGGTCGAACCGCACGGTACCGGCGATGAATATGCGGTTTTCGACGTACGAGGCGGGGCGAGCGGCCTACCGTGCGGCGCAGCGGACGCAGACCGGCGCGTTTGTTTTTGAGATCGCGCGCAGCGAGATGGGTTACACGTTCCAGGAGCCGGCCGAATTTTCGGCTGTGCTTATCGCCGGGGCCATTAAAGAGGGGTACCGGGGGCCGATCTTCATTCAGGGCGACCATTTTCAGGTGGACGGCAAGAAGTATAAGAATGACCCGGAAGGCGCGGTGAACGAGGTGAAAGCGCTGGCGAAGAAGGCGGTGGCAGCCGGCTACTGGAACATCGATATCGATACGAGCACGTTGGTGACGCTGGAGCCGCCATCGTTGGACGAGCAGCAGCGGGAGAACTACCTGCGCTCGGCGATGCTGACCAAGTTCATTCGCGACCTGGAGCCGGAGGGCGTCACCATCAGTCTGGGCGGCGAGATTGGCGAAGTCGGCGAAAAGAACTCGACGGTACCGGAGTTGGACGCTTATGTTCACGGCTACAAGGATGCGCTGGGCGAGCTGGGCGATTACGCCGGGTTGAGCAAGATCAGTGTGGCCACGGGCACGGCACACGGCGGCATTTTGCTGCCGGACGGCAGCCAGGCCGATGTGGCGGTGGATTTCGATACACTCGAAGATTTGGGCGAGCGCGCTCGCTTTCATGGTAGCGGCGGCGCGGTCCAGCATGGGGCCAGCACGCTGCCGGATGAGATGTTCGGCAAGTTTCCCGAGACGCAGACGATTGAGATCCATCTGGCGACCGGGTTCACGAATACATTCCTGGATCATCCCAGTCTGCCGGAATCGTTGCGCAAGGAGATGTATGCGCATCTGGACGCGCACCACGCGGACGAGCGCGGCGCCAACGATTCCGATTTCGTCTTTCATCTGAAGACGCGCAAGAAGGCGCTGGGGCCGTTCAAACCGGAGCTGTGGGGGCTGCCGCGCGAGCGGACGGAGGCGATATTCGCGGGTGTCGAAGATCACTATGCCTACTTCTACGCAAAACTGAATGTGGCGGGCACGCGTACACTGGTCGATCAGGTCGTTACGCCTGTTGCTCATCATAAGCCGATGCCGGTTCTGGGTCGGGGCGCAGGGGACGATGAAGGACTGGCCGACTGAGGAACTGCAGTGGTCAGTGGTCGGTGGTCAGTGGTCAGAAAACCCCGCCGGCCAGCGGCGGCGAACCACTGCTGGTACCGGCCACGAGCCACTGGCATATGCTGCTTGCTCTTGATGTTGCTTCCTCGACCTGTACAGTTGCGCTGTTTGATCCGGCGAGCGATACGATGCTGGCGGAGCGGGTGTGGGTGTCGCGGCGCCGTCAGACGGAGGAGACGCTGCCGGCGGCGGCGGATGTGCTGGCGCAGGCCGGCGTCGAGGTGGACAACATCCGTTTTCTGGCGGTGACGACTGGTCCAGGCAGTTTTACGGGTGTGCGTATCGGCATCAGTGTTGTCAAGGGGATTGCGCTGGGACTGCCGCAGCCACCCCAGCTTGTCGGGCTGCCGGTGTTGAGCGTGACCGCGGCGCGGTTTGTGCCGCTTGCGGCCGCGGGCGCGGTCGTGTGGCCGCTGCTGCAGGCAGGGCGGGGCCGTTTCAACTGGGCCGCGGCGCCGGCGGATGATCCGCTGTGGCTGCCTTCGGTGACGGAACACTGCGCGGGGCAGGTTGAGGCGCTGGTTGCGGCGCTGCAGGCAGAGAAGTGTCCGGTGTGGCTGGTGGGCGAGTTGAACGATGCTCTGCGGCAGGCTGTACAGGGGCTGTCCCATGTGCGCTGCATCGATCCGGCCGCCGATTTTGAGCTGGCGGGGCAGGGCAAGGGTGCGGATGACGCTGTGCGCAGCCGCGAGCCGGCCGGCATGACCCTGGCGAGGGGAGAAGTGCTGGCCCGCCTGGCGCTGCGCCACCTGCGCGCCGGTTCTCCGGCACTGACCGCGCCGTTGCAGCCACTCTATTTGCGTCCACCGCAGTAGACAGCGACCAATAAACAGCGACCCAATGGTCAATTACAGATTCCCATGAGTGCAGGGGGGCCGATGGTGTATGCTTGGATACGATGGCTAACTCTTTGAATCGTCAGCAGAGGCAGCCCAATCCGCGCGATGGGGTTGGGCCGCAGACATGCCCGCTGGCGATTGGACCCCTGACGCTGGCCGACCTGAAAGATGTGATGGAGCTGGAGTCGGTCAGCTTCCCCAGCCCGTGGACGCTCGCCACCTACCACAGTGAATTGACCCGCAACAGCCGTAGCCGCTATCTGAAGGTTTGGCCGGTGGCGGCGGCAGGTACTACGCGGGCTGCGGCCGGGCTGGTCGCGCAGGGGGGATTCATGCTTTTCGGCGCTGAGATGCACATTGTCACGCTTGCTGTGCTGCCGGCGTGGCGCGGCCGTTCGATCGGCGAGTGGCTGCTGCTGGCGTTGCTGGCGCTGGGGCGGAAGGAGGGCACGCATACGGCCACGCTGGAGGTGCGCGCCAGCAACGAGATTGCCCAGCGTCTTTACGGCAGGGCCGGGTTTGCGTCGGTAGGCTATCGGCGGCGCTACTATCCGGACAAGGAAGACGCCCGCATTCTGGCACTGGAGGATTTACACAAGAGCCGCGTGTGGCAGCCGCTGCAGGAACGGTTTGCATTGCTTTCGGTGATGATGGAGCAGGGGGTGGAGGCGCCGGGGTAGGGGTTTGTGCGTATGCGCTGGGGATTCGGGGTAGGCGCTGACAGAACAGAATCAAATTGTCTACACTGATTCTCTGAAACTGATTCAGAGAGGAAACTGTTGAAAACAGTCAGAAATATCGTTTTGGTCCTGGCGCTCATACTGATCGGTGTGATGATTGGCTTTGCGATGGGCGGGCAGGGGGAGCGCGGCGGGGATGGATTGACGTCTGCGCCCGCGGCCACGGCCGCGGCGGGGCCGACGAGCACACGCGCGGCTGCGCCTACGCCGACGGAGAGACCTGAGTCGGAAGAGACTGGTTCGCGTGCGGCTTCAGCTACGCCGGCGGAGGTTACGGACTCGGAGAGCGCGCCGGCCGAGGGCGCATTGGGCGTGGTGGTGCGGGTGGCGGACGGCGATACGCTGACCGTTGAGTTCGACAACGGGGAGGAGGAGACGATCCGGCTGCTGGACGTGGATACGCCGGAGACGGTACATCCGAGCCGGCCGGAGGAGTGTTTCGGCGCGCAGGCATCCGATTTCACGAAGACGTTGATGGGGCAGCGCGTGCGGATCGAGGAGAAGGGGCGGGACAGGTACGGGCGCCTGCTGGCCTATGTGTGGACCAGCGCTGACGAGGGTGAACGGTTGTGGAATGTCCGCCTGCTGGAAGAGGGGCTGGCCGTCTACAACGATTATGGCAATCCGGGGAAGTACGCGGATATTTCGCGGGCGGCGGCCGAGCAGGCCTTGCTGGCCGGGGTGGGACTGTGGTCTGCGTGTGAAATCGAGGCGAGGCCCACGGTCGTTCCCACGCAGATGGTTGGGGCCGGTTGCCCGCAAGGTTGCGTCAGCCAGCCCGAGCCGTCATGCAGCATCAAGGGCAACGTGAATGCGAGAAGCAGTACGAAGATCTATCATGTGGAGGGGGAGTCGTCCTCGTACGGGCGGGTGAATATGAGGGCGGGAGAGGGCGACCTCTGGTTCTGCACTACGGATGAGGCGGAGGCGAATGGTTTTCGTGCGCCGAGGGGGTAGGGGGCGGTGTAATTTCGCTCGATAGGGAAAACCTGGTCGACCACACTTGGTCTATACGGTTGTCTGGTTGACATGAATGTCAACCAGACTTGGTAACCAGTGATGGCTCCTGCTTGCTACAGTTTTCCCTAGCTAGTTTGCGAGAATCGCATTCGATTTGGAGTCCGTGCCAGAATTCATCCGACTGACCGAAGAAGGCGGCAAAACGAATCGACATGGCAGGAGTAATTGAACGCTTGCCTTGAATGATTTCGTCAATCACGTTCGGCGAGACATCGATATCGTTAGCCATGGCCTTCTGCGTAATCCCCATTGGTATGAGGTATTCCTCCAAAAGGATTTCACCGGGTGTTATGGGTGGATTCATATGATTTTCGCCTGGATGTCAATTGCGCTTCCAATTTTCAGTTAACTACCGCGTATTTATGCAGATACCGAGCGGAATGGCCCAATTGCAGGGGACGCGGGCCTGGTTCATTTGTATCAGTTTTCTCAGCGCAACGCGCGAAATAGCGTTAGAACGACGGTTCCTTTCCAAATTGAACAGTTCTTCAATGTCTTTGTCGGCAAAGGACTGGACGACATAGAGTTTGCTTCCTGTTTCTTCTGAATGCGAGGAGATAGTCTCTTGATATTGCATCATACATCCTGAAAAGATGGACTCCCATGCGCACGTGGGGACAGATCTACATTAGACCAATCGCGCAAAGTTGCTTCAGTGGACAGTAGATCGCAACGGCGCGGTTCACTATCCACTGAAGCTACGGCATTCGTCAGAGGAAATTGGCAGAATTTCGCTGTACCATCCCTTGCACGGAGCCGCCGGCTTCCTCAATGGCCTCCATTACAATCTGATAGATTTCGTCCACGAACTTGTCCGCTGGCCTGTCCATCACGGACTTAACAGTAGGCGCCGCTGCCTCATAAATGCTTTCCATCCGGTCTGCTCTGTCGTAACTCGACCCCACGCCACTGAACTCATAAGCATCTACCCAGTCGCCAGAAGAGTCAACAATCAGACGCCGGTTCGCGAGACTATGAATACGCTCGTAAACCTGTTGCCGTATATTAGCGATGGCAACCTGCTTCTCGTTCTCATCTGCCGGTTGTCTGGTCCAGCCGTCAGGATTGTCCAGCCATAGGGAAATACTGGACTGCAATTCGCGGACCAGGTCAGCGACCGGTCGCAGTCCGCTGTACTCACAATTGTCCCACCGGTGGGCGATACGTCGGCACAACGCCTTGATTCGCCCCCAATGCTCCTTGGCAATTCCATCGTAATTTCTGAGACCCAGTCGGCCCCACCACGGATTCTTGAAGCCGTCGGTTGCGTCACGCAGAGGGAGGGCCAGCTTGGCAACATTGTAGAGCGGTGCGGCTTTCGGAGGTTCGGGAAGTTGGGCCGACTGCTGCATCAGCGTCATCAGCTTCTTCATATCCTTGATAAATCCACGCGGGACTTGCCGCGTTGGTCTATCCAATCCACCCAGGTAAAAGTCTTCCTTTCCCAGTTGGTGTGCCAGAATTTCTGATACCGGGGCCCCCAGCGATTCACGCAGGTTGCCAATGGCGTTGCCTATCGAGGCGCGAACGTGGGCTCGCTTCTGTTGATAGCTCCCGAGGTTGTCCCCCTTCACTTGATCAAAATGGGTGAAGGCGACAGCAAGTTTGTGCCCGTGGCCGCTGCTGCCAACCGACCTCAGAAGCTCTATTGGGGCGGCCTGCATCGGGGATTGCGCTGTGTCCACCAGCAGAATCATTTCCACATCTGAAAATTTTTCCGTTACCTTGGTGGATACGCTGGTGGCTTCCTTTGCGGAATGCCCTAGTCCCTCGCCGTCCAGCAGAACCAGATGTTGGTCATCGTCCCGCAGTTCAGTAGTGGTGGGATGGAAGGCGCCGCACACGCGAATGCCGTTAACCAGGGGTGTCAGCAGCCGCCCGAACTGCCGGTCGTGATTGCTGCTGAACCAACGCACCTGCTTCAAAAACATATCCCGGTCCTTTTCCTCATAACGCCACAGAGTAGGCCAGTCCGCGACGCGTTCAAAGTCACCCACCTTTACCGAATCGAATCGCTCCGCGATGGCCTCCAAAATGTCAAGGGAGATTTGGCCGAAGTCCTCAATCTTATATAAGAAGTCCGCAAATTCGTCCAGCCAATCCTGTCGCTGGCTGGCGCTGTCCATATCCTGGTAGTCGCCACGCTCAGTCTTCATTTTGTTGCGGCCTACTGCAGCTATTTCTCTTATCCGGGTGACATATTCGTGCAAGATTTCATTGTTGTCGGCTTGTTCGGCGTCGGAGACAACTTCGTCGTCCTCTAAAGAACCTGTGTCAGACGCTTCGAAATCCACTTCGAATTGATAGTCCGACTCGTTCTGATCGTCTACTTCGGGATCCGGCTGTTTCTGTGACCAGGTGCCCAGGATGTAGGAGAGTCGGAAACGCTGTTCCCGGTGCTCCAGTAACGTTTCGGCAATTTTTGAATCATCGTTCTGAGGATCCCGAATTACAGTAGCGCACGCCTCTTCCAGACACTCGTCAACCGCGCAGCGTGTCTCGTGTTCGGTCATAAAGGTAATCGCCGCCTTGAAAGGGCTGTCTGCCGTAACTATCTCTATGTCAGCCGTCGTTGTCTTGGCCGTCGATGTAGAAGGGAATCGGTCCCACCCGTGGTCGGAACCGATAAGGTGACGAAGCAGTGTGGTCTTGCCCGCTCCCGTTACGCCGACCAGCATTACTCGCGCGTACCCTTCTTCCGGAGTGGGGAGAGGTATAATCTCGTCCCGCAGATCTTTTGAATTAATCACTCCTACCTCAATGCCATCGAAGAAAGCCGAAACGACTGGTCTAGCAAACTGTCGCTCGGCTTCCGCTCGCCTGTCGAGACTCCACCAAGTCTGATCGCTCAGCAGTTCATTTAGTTGCGCAACCATACGGTCGGCTTCGGCATCATCCTTAGTGTTGAGGCCCCGCCTTACTTTCAGCCCATATTTACCGCGGGCGTCGCTGCGGCGAGGATGTCTGAAAGTTACACTCCAGCCCGGCCGGTTCGAGCGCGTCTTAGTCGCCTTATAGACCTGATCTGCCATTCTACCCTCCTGTTTGTTGTTCCTTGTTGTACCAAAGAGTCATTGTAAACGACCTCTGTTGGGCCTGTCAAATTCACTGCCACCACAGAACACAGCGAAACTGCCCGGTAATGCTGGCCATAAGGCAGGGAGAGAGTGCGTGGGCCTTGTCCCTGATTGGCCCCCCGTACACCACCAAAAACGCGACTTTCGCCGATTTGCCGCGCCTGATATGATAGATAGATAGTGCCAAACCTGTCCGCTATTCTCGTGAGATGGCGGAGCGTTCGTTATGTAAGGAGAGTTTTGTGCCGATGCGTAAGAAATCAACATTTACGCGATCTGTTCGCCATACCAGCGTGAAGAGATCGATCTTTCGTGCGCTGGCGCTGTGTGCCGGCGCGCTGTTTCTGGCCGGCTGCGGTCTGTTGTCCGGGCCGGACGTAACGCCGACGCCGACGCGCCCGATGGCGGCGGTAGTCCCCACGTTTACGTCGACGCCGGTGGGCGCCGCGGCCGCGCAGGAGTCTGGCGGCGGCACTGCTCAGCAGGTCGCGCCGGCGGCTACACAGCCACCGGCTCCGCAGGCTACCGATCCGCCTGCGCCCACCGATACGCCCGTGCCAACGGTGGCCCGCTTTACGGTCAAGCCGGACCTGACCGCGGCTAACGTCAACGTGCGCACGGGACCGAGCACTGCGTTCGGCATCATTGGCACCGTCGCCAGGGGCGCGCAGTTCGATATCAGCGGCAGAAATGTGGAGAACACGTGGTATCAGTTCTGCTGCGTTGGCGGCCAGACGGGTTGGATTTTCTCTTCTCTGGTAAATGTGGAGAACGCGAATCTGATCACGCTGGCTGCGAACATCCCGGCCACGCCGGTTCCGCCAACTGCTACGCCGGTGCCCACACAGGCGCCTACGCCAGTGCCCGCTCCTGTCAATGTAGACCACTGCGCCGGCATTGGCGGCGATGGCTGCAAGTTCTGGCTGCGGGATACTGATCCTGCAGACAATGGCGGAGGGGAATTGAAGCTTCTCATCGGCTTTGTACATGGGTGGCGCAACGATGAGGTCCAGGTGCACGGCGGTTACTTTGTTGAAGTGCAGAAGGACGGGGTCCAGGTACATGGGTTTGATCACAACACGCGCGGCGGGACGAATATCATAGAGGGGCCCAAAGGCCGAGTATACAATTACGACAAGGGTGTTTCTGCCAGCCAGTTGCCGGGTGGAAACGTTGCTGGGTCGTACACCATCTGGGTCAAAGACGGCAACGGTGAGCGAGACAGCCAGAACTATAGCTTCACTTTGCATGGAAACCAGGGTTTAGTTTGGCTGGTATTTGATCAGAGACCGAGATAGGGAGGCGGGGCGATTACGACAGGCGTTGCACGGCAGCGGCTGCCCACGCTGACCAAGGCAATTTATGGGCTGGGTGATTGGGGCGCGGCGTCGGCTTCGACGGCGCGTACCCTGTTCTGGCTCTACTTCACGGTCAGCGTCGTGGGGGTGGACGTGGGCCTGGCCGGTGTTGCCTTCATCATCGGCCGCTTCTGGGACGGTGTCAACGACCCGCTGATCGGCATCCTCAGCGACCGCTTTCGCAGCCGTTGGGGGCGGCGGCGGCCGTTCATGCTGCTGGGCGCGCTGCCCTTCGGCGTGGGCTTTTTCCTCATGTTCAGCCCGCCCCCATTCGAGGGGAATGTGGCTGCCGCCCTCTATTACGCGGTCGTCTTCATCCTCTATGACACGGCGTTTACGATCGTCAATGCGCCCTACGCAGCCCTGACCGCGGAACTGACCGAAGACTATGACGAACGGGCCAGCCTGGCCGGTTGGCGCATGGGTAACTCGATCTTTGTTGCCCTGCTGACGGCCGGGCTGTTCAAGTTGCTGGCGGAGGGACTCTTCGCGGGCTGGTTCGATGGACCGGATGCGCTGCGCAACGGCTACGCGGTGGCGGGCGCGCTGTGGGGGCTGATCATCGCGGGGTCGCCTCTGCTGGTGGTGGCCTTCATACGCGAGCCGGAGCGGGAACTGCCGAAGGAGGAGGGCAGGCTTAACTTCATTCAGATCACCAAAGAGGTGTTCGCCAACCGGCCGTTCCGCATCGGGGCCGCGATTTACGTGCTGGCGTTCAGCGCGGTCGACATCATCACCTCCGTGTTCGTGTGGTTCCTCATCTACTACATGCAGCTGAAGCCGCCGTTTGACAGCCTGGTGCTGGCGGCTGTGCTGGGCGTCGCGTTCCTTTCGATGCCGTTGACGGTGCGGCTGATGCAGCGGTACGGCAAGAGCCGCACGTATATACGCATGATGGTCTTCTGGGCGGCGGTGATGGCGATTATCAGCCTGCTGCCGCCGGGGAATGCGCCGCTGGTGCTGATTGCGGCGGCTGTTGCCGGAATCGGGTATGGCGCGGCCAACGCCACCCCCTGGGCGATCGTGGCGGACATCATCGAAGAGGACGAATGGCACAGCGGTCAACGCCGCGAGGGCGTTTACTCGGCTTATCTGGTCACGTTCCGCAAAATCGCTACTGCGTTCGCGGTCGGGTTCGTCGTGCCGCAGGTTCTGAGGGCTACCGGCTTCATTGAAGGCGCGGCGGCAACGCAGCCGGAGGCGGCTGTGCTGGCATTGCGTATCTTCATGGGCGCGGTGCCGGCCGTTTTGCTGGTCCTGTCGATGTTCGCGGCGGCGCGCTATCCTCTGGACCGGGCGGCGCATGATGAATTGCGGCGCAAGCTGGCCCTGCGGCGGGCGGAGGAAGGAACTGCGGGGGCCGGTGGTTAGTGGTTAGTGGGCCCTTAGGCCTTCCCCTATGCGGGGGGCTTCCCCGGCAACGCCTCCCAGCAGTTACTCCCCGCGCCGAGTGTAGGGTCGATACAGCCATGATTTCCCGCGGCCCATCGCGCTGCCCCCAAATCAGCGGCCGCCACGGTAGGGGCAGGCCTTGTGCCTGCCCACGTACCCCCGCGCGCGCCGACTTCACCGTCACCCCAAACGCCGCGGTAGGTGCCTGCCTTGTGCCTCTCCCAAAGCAGGTAAACTATTTCAGCCACCGCTGGCATGAATTTCCCGCCCGATTATCCCCACCCAAAATGTGGACTGCATCCCTCCGCCCTGGCAGTCAGGGCAATCGCATCTAAACTCGGATGCCCAAATAGGCCACGAAGGGCACCCACAAGGGGTGCCCCTACCAATTGTCTTCATTTTTCGGCCAAGAAACCGGCCTCCAGTCGCCAAAGACCTTTAGAATTTGCGACTGCGCACTATGATTTGCACAGTTCCCGGCGTTGTGCCTTGAGAAGGGCGCACACAAGGGGCGCCCCTACCTGATTCAGGCAGGCTCACGAGGTTTTGTCCCAATTGGGTGCAATTGCCCTGGTCCTGGCAGTATTGATGCATTGATGAAGAAATGTTATGCTAATGCATCATGAGAACCACTATCTCCCTTGACGACCAGCTTGCAAAGCAGGTGCGTCGCGCAGCCGAAGCCCGCGGCATCAGCGTCAGTGCCTTTATCGCCAAAACGTTGAATGACGCTCTGACGCGTCGCGAACCGGCGGAGTCGCCTCCCTTCCGGCTGGTGACCGTGCGGGGCGCACACCCCCGCCCGGGAATCGATCTCGACCGACCGAGGGCGCTCGACGCACAGGATGACGAAGCCCGGTTCGGGCAAGGGAGTCGGTGACTCGGGATGCTGCTTCCCGACGTAAATGTTCTGATATATGCCCACATTGAGGACTCCGTTCCCGAACACCCCGAGTATGCAACGTGGGTCACTCGTCTGGCGACAGGACCGGAACCCTTCGCCCTCTCCGTCCTCGTTCTGGCCGGCTTCGTCCGCATCGTAACTAATCCGCGAGTCTTCGACCCCCCATCCACTCTCGACCAGTCCTTCGCATTCATCTCCTCGCTCGTGGAACGCCCGACCGCGCGCATCGTCGGTCCAGGCCCCGATCACCTAGACATATTCGAACGGTTGTGCCGTGAGTCCGGAGCTACCGGGAAGCTGGTCGCTGACGCCCAGCACGCGGCGATTGCAGTCGAAAACGGCTGCACCATGGTTTCGACCGACTCCGATTTCGGCCGATTCCCAGGACTGCGATGGCAGCATCCACTGCGTCCAGACGGGCTGTAGTGTCGCTCCATCTCAACATTTTTTTCGTCCTCCTTGCAGGAACAACCCCTCGATACAGTCAGATTCAGACCGGACGCGCCTCAATTTGAGTTTTGGTCAGCATGGACAGCCACGGTCTTGTCCTGGACTAAGCTTGTCCCTATGAAGACTGGGTCGCGAGGTCAGGTTTCTGATGGAGTGAATCGCCCAGCCCGTGGCGGAGCAGCTACGGATCAGATGTCTTTGTGCGCCCGTTTGGCGCCATTTGTCGCTTGGTAGAGTGCAACCCCGCATGCAGAAGCCAAAATCGGACAAGCAGATCGCGCCCATCGAGCATGACAGGACCTGCGAACATGCTATAGCTGGGTTGCCGACAGACTACATCGGGCTGTTCAAGCAGTTAAGCAACAGACCGGCGCTGGCCCCGGTCGACTCACATGTTTTTCTACTTCCTTGAACACGTCATCAACGACTATATATACCCATAGACAACTGCACATACCTTCTGCATTTACATCAACCGCCTGTTGGGCGAATATGACTACCTTCAAATCAGAAAACTGGCCTTTCCCAACTAGCATAAGGCCCTAGTGGTCAGTGGTTAGCTGGCCGCTGTAACTTGGCAGCAGAGTTTACGCTTCCAGGCGTTCTATGTGGGCGCCGACGGCGCGTAGCTTTTGATCCACACTCTGGTATCCCCGATCGATCTGTTCGATATTGCCTATGATTGTGCGTCCATCGGCGCTGAGCGCGGCGAGGACGAGCGCCATGCCGGCGCGGATGTCGGGGCTGCTGACCTGCTGGCCGACGAGCCGGGAGGGGCCGACGACGACAACGCGGTGGGGGTCGCAGACGATGATCTGCGCGCCCATGGAGACCAGTTTGTCGACGAAGTAGAGACGGCTTTCGAACATTTTCTCGTGGATGAGGACGGTGCCCTGGGCCTGGCTGGCGACGACAACGGCCATGCTCATCACGTCCGGGGGGAAGGCGGGCCAGGGCGCGTCGTCGATTTTGGGGATGGCGCCGCCGAAGTCGGGCTGAACGCGTAAGGCCTGTTCGTCGGGGAGGACGAGCGTGTAGCCGGTGCGCGCGGCCTGGGGGTCCTCCTGCAGGTGCATGCGCACGCCAAGCCGCTGGCAGAAGACCATTTCCAGCATACGCAGATGATCGGGGTCCACGTTGGCAATCCGCAACTGCCCGCGGGTGATGGCGCCCAGACCGATGAAGCTGCCGACCTCCATGTAGTCCGGCCCGACGGTGGCGCTGGCGCCGTTGAGCCGCTCCTGGCCGTGGACGTGCAGCGTGTTGCTGCCGATTCCTTCGATGGGGCAGCCCATGGCGACCAGCAGGCGGCACAGTTCCTGGACGTGCGGTTCGCTGGCGGTGTTGCGCAGGATGGTCGTGCCCTGGGCCAGGGAGGCGGCCATGACCGCGTTCTGGGTGGCGGTCACGGATGCCTCGTCGAGCAGGATATCGGCGGCTTGGAGTCTGCCGGGCGCTTTGAGCTCGAAGCGGCCGCTGTTGGGGTGGACGACGGCGGCGCCCAGCTGGTCGAAGACTAAGAGGTGGGTGTCGATACGGCGACGGCCGATATCATCGCCGCCGGCTGCGCCTCCGACCTGGAATGCGCCGCGCCGGGCGAGAAGCGGCCCCATCAGGTTCAGCCCGCCGCGGATGCGGCTGAACAGACGGGCGTCAGGCGCGTGGCTGTGCAGCTTGTCGGCGCGCAGCGTCAGCTGGCTGCCCTCTTTGCGCACGTATACGCCCAGCCCCTCCAGAATTGCCAGTATGGCGTCAACGTCGTCGATTTGCGGGACATTCTCCAGGGTAACTGTCTCGTCGGTGAGCAGGGATGCGGCGATGAGGGGAAAGGCGGCGTTCTTGTTGCCGCTGACGCTGACGGTCCCCTCGATTGGGTGGCCGCCCTCGATGGAAAATGAGGCCATGCTTACTCCTTGGGTCTTGAACAGTTCGAACTGTGATTCAGCTGATCCACGCGGGAGAGGGGGCAAACCCACGATTACGGTTCGCGAACACGAGGAAAAACCAAGCGTGTTCGCGGCCATTGGCAGGGTCCATACCCCAGTCAAGCGGATCGCCAGTTAATCCATTGTAGACCGGTCTACCATTCCCGTCTAATCCGTTTACGGGGCGGTTTGGGGTGTGAAGTGGTGCGGTCAGTGGGCCGCTGTCGTTCGTGGATTGCCGGCATATGTGGTAAAATAAGTAAGGTAGATTCTGCCGCAAAAGCGCCATTTCAGGGCTGCATTTGAGATGGGTTTGCCAGCCAAAATCGGGACGTTTCCGTGGGAATCATTGACAGTATTTCAACCGGCTACCGCTTTGTCAGCCAGCGGCCAGGCCTGCTGCTGTTGCCGCTGCTGCTGGACGCTCTGTTGTGGGTGCTGCCCCGCTGGAGCATCGGCCCGCTGCTGGCGAGATTAGCCGATTTCTACACGGGGTTGGCCGAGGATCCGCAGCTGGCGGCGGGGAGTCCGTTTGACCTGACGCAGATGAGCGAGTTGCTGGACGCGGTCGGGCAGACGAGCAATCTGGCCCAGTTTCTGGTCAACAGCCTCCTATACCATGTGCCGAGCCTGCTGGCGACGCTACCCGGGATAAAGGGAGGCCATCCCAGCGTCGAGGTTGATTCGATCGGCGTTGCGGGCCTGCTGTCCTTGCTTTTTGGTCTGGCCGGTCTGCTGATTGGTGCGACGTATATGAATCTGCTGGCTCAGAATCTGCCGATCGGCGAGGGCCAGAAGGCGCTCTCGGTCAACATTTTGGCGGCCCGCATCGTCCGCCACTGGCTGCGCACACTCGGTTTCCTGGTTTTCGTAACGCTCGGGCTGATGATGATCTACATTCCCGGGGTGATAGGGGTCACTGTACTGGCGCTGATCAGCCCGGTATTAGGTTCCGGGGCGTTGTTCCTGTTCGTCGGCCTGGTTTTGGTGGTTCTACTCTATCTATATTTTGTGACTACTGCGCTGGTGCTGGACGATTTGGCGATTGGGCGCGCGGTGCGCCGCAGCATCCATCTGGTGCGGAAGAACTTCTGGATCACGGTCGGGTTTGTACTGCTGACTACGTTGATTTCGACAGGCATGGGGCTGCTATTTCGCCAGGTCACACAGTGGCATACGCTGGGCGTGGCATTAGCCACGTTGGGGAATACTTTCATCGGCACGGGGTTGGCGATGTCGTTGCTTGTCTTTTACCGAACGCGCATTCTGGCGATGCAACAACAAGAAACGGAAGGTCTTGCCTGACATTTTGTCGGCATGAGCATAGAGTTGCGGATGTAAGCCGATTTCCGATCGGCAAACGCCAGCCGATCCGGCTTGATGGAGTGTTCGGGCCGGATGACCGCAACCGGCGATAGCTTAACGAGGTCGAATGCGCAGTTGTGGGCAGCGGCCTTGTCTGAAATGAGCGGAGGTATACGTGGCAGAGAAGATGAACAAGCAGGATTTCGTTTACGGCGCCGACCAGATTCAGGTGTTGGAAGGCCTGGAGGCGGTGCGGAAGCGGCCCGGCATGTACATTGGCGGGACCGATACAAAAGCCCTGCACCACATGATATACGAGGTGGTGGACAATGCCATCGACGAGGCGATGCAGGGCCGCTGCGACAAGATCGTGGTTACGATCCACAAGGATGAGAGTGTCACTGTGGAGGACAACGGCGCCGGCATCCCCGTGGGCATACAGAAGCAGACCGGCTTGCCGGCGTTGACGGTGGTGATGACGAAGCTGCACGCCGGCGGCAAGTTCGGCGATGTCGGCTACAAGGTTTCGGGCGGTCTGCACGGCGTCGGCGTGAGCGCGGTCAATGCGCTGAGCACGTGGATGGAGACGGAGGTCAAGCGGGACGGAAAAGTCTGGCGGCAGCGTTTCAATCGCGGTGTGCCTGTGACCGATGTGGAGGAGGTGGGGGAGTGTATGCCCGGCGAGACGGGCACGATTCAGCGATTTCTGCGCGACGATACGATTTTCGACGTACTCGAATATGAGTGGCAGACGTTGGTGACCCGTTTTCGGGAGATGGCGTTCCTGACACGCGGCATCGATATACATTTTGTCGATGACCGCGGGGAGGAGCCGCGCGAGATCAGCTTCTATTTCGAAGGCGGCGTGCAGACTTTCGTGCGCTATGTCAACAAGAATCGAGAGGTTTTGCACCAGCCGGTCTACATCGACATGCAGGTCGAATCGACCCATGTGGAGGTGGCGATCCAGTACACGGGCGGCTACAATGAATCGATCTTCGCCTTTGCCAACACGATTAACACGCCTGACGGCGGCACCCATCTGACCGGTCTGCGCGCTGCGGTCACGCGGCAGATCAACGACTATGCGCGCAAGCAGGGGATTCTGAAGGAAAATGATGCCAACTTCAGCGGGGATGATACGCGCCAGGGCATGACCGCCATCCTCAGTGTCAAGGTTGTGGAGCCGCAGTTCGAGGGTCAGAACAAGCTGAAGTTGCTCAACAACGAGGTGCGCTATCACGTCGAGACAGCTGTGGCCGAGGGCATCAACAGCTGGATGGAGGAGAACCCGCGCGACGCCAGGCGGATCACCGACAAGTGCCAGGTGGCGTTTCGCGCCCGAGAGGCCGCCCGCAAGGCCCGAGATCTGGTGATCCGCAAGAGTGCGCTGGAGAGCATGACTTTGCCCGGCAAACTGGCGGACTGCTCCAGCCGCGATCCGAGCGAGAGTGAACTCTATATTGTCGAGGGTGACAGCGCAGGCGGCAGCGCCAAACAGGGCCGCGATCGACGCTTTCAGGCGGTGCTGCCGCTGCGGGGCAAAATCCTGAATGTGGAGCGCACCAGCCTGGACAAGATTCTGGGCAACAAGGAGATCCAGTCGCTGATTACGGCGATGGGCACAGGTGTGGGCGATGACTTCACTGTCGACAACCTGCGTTATAACCGGATTATTGTCATGACGGACGCGGACGTGGACGGCGCCCACATTCGCACGCTGCTGCTGACGTTGTTTTTCCGGTATATGGGGCCGCTGGTGGATAACGGCCATCTGTACATTGCGCAGCCGCCGCTGTATAAGGTGCAGGTCACCGAACGTCAAAACGGCAAGGCAAAGCGCTCGGAGCAGTACGTATACAACGACATGGCTCTGACCCAGATCCGGCAGGAGATGGGTTCGGACAATATCAAGTTGGAGCAGCGTTACAAGGGGCTGGGGGAGATGAACCCGGAGCAGTTGTGGGACACGACGATGAACCCGGAATTTCGGACGCTTCTGCAGGTGCAGGTGGAGGATGCGGCGGAGGCGAACCGCACGTTCGATATGCTGATGGGCAGCAGTGTGCCCCCCCGGCGCCGCTTCATCCAGACACACGCCCACGAGGTGCGCAATCTGGACGTATAGTTGCGAAGGCGGCAAACGGAAGGGCCCGACTGTATGGTCGGGCCTTTTTTTTAGTTTTCAGTTTCTAGTTTTCAGTTTTTAGTTGGTAGATGCCGGCGGAGAGTGGGGCGCCCGGGGGCGTGGAGAGAGTGAAGAGGAGTGAGGAGAGAGACAGGCATGGCAACGATCGATTTCAAGCGGTATCAGAGCGAGTCGCGCAAGACATGGAGCCTGGTTCACACGGATCACGCGATCGTGTATCCGACGTTGGGGCTTGTGAATGAGGCGGGTGAAGTGGCGGGCAAGATCAAGAAGATATTTCGTGACAAAGAGGGTGTCATCTCGGAGGAGGACCGTGCGGCGTTGAAAGGCGAGTTGGGCGACGTGCTCTGGTACCTGACTCAGATTTGCACGGAGTTGGATCTGTCGTTGGAGGAGGTGGCTGCGCAGAACATCGAGAAGCTGTTCGACCGGTTGGAGCGGGGCGTCATCGGCGGGGAAGGCGATGTGCGCTGAACCTGAGGAGAGAGTGAAGAGGAGTGAGAAGTGAGTAACTGCGACGAGTCACAGATTACCTCTCACTCCCCACTCCTGGTGTTCCCTACTATTCGGTGTTAAAGGTAGTCACGCAGTCTGCGGCTGCGGCTGGGGTGGCGCAGGCGGCTGAGGGCCTGGGCTTCGATCTGGCGGATACGTTCGCGGGTGACGCCGAACTTTCTGCCGACCTCTTCGAGCGTATAGTTATAGCCGTCGACCAGTCCGAAGCGGAGCTGCAGGATGCGCACTTCGCGGGGGGTCAGGCTCTGGAAGATTTCGTCGATCACTTCCCGCAGAATCTGACGGCCGGCGGAGTCTTGCGGGCTGTCTGCGTCCTCATCCTCGATAAAGTCGCCCAGGTAGCTGTCTTCTTCCTCCCCGACCGGCATTTCCAGGCTGAGAGGCCGCTGGCTGACGCGCATGATGTGCTCGACCTTGCGGGGGGTTACGCCCAGCTCTTCTGCGATTTCTTCGGTGGTGGGGTCGCGGCCCAGCTCCTGCACGAGCTGGCGGCTGGTGCGGGTCAGGCGGTTGATCTGCTCGTACATGTGCACGGGCACGCGAATTGTGCGGCCCTGGTCGGCGATGGCGCGTGTAACCGCCTGCCGGATCCACCAGGTGGCGTAGGTGCTGAACTTATAGCCGCGGCGGTAGTCGAACTTTTTGACGGCGCGAATCAGGCCGATATTGCCTTCCTGGATCAGGTCCAGAAAGGGGACGCCGCGGCCGACATACTTTTTGGCGACACTGACGACAAGGCGGCTGTTGGCCTTGATCAGGTGCTCCTGTGCGGAGCGTCCATCGCGGACCAACCAGAGCAGTTGTTCGCGTTCTTCCCATTCGACCTGTTCATGGTTCAGGTGATGGCGGGAATCGCGACCGGCCTCCATGCGTTTGGCAAGATCGACCTCCTCGGCGGCAGTCAGCAGGGGAACGCGGCCGATCTCCTTGAGATAGAGGCTGATGGAGTCGTCGATTTCGATCTGGCTGAGATCGAATTCGTCTTCTTCCGCGCTTTCAAGCGAATCTTTTTTCTCTTCGTTGGAAACGTCCTCTTTGGCCTGGCCGACAGAGATACCTTGCTCGAGCAGAGATGCGAAGATGTCATCCAGCTGCTCAATATCGTTTTCGGCCTCGGGCATGACCTGCAGCACTTCATCGTAGCTGACGAAGCCTTTTTCGCGGCCGAGTTTGAGCAGATGGGCGAGGGTCTCTTCCGGGCTGGGCGACTGCACGTCGGTCTGTGCCGCGCCCTCTTCGAGCAGAGCGGTATTCGAATCCCCATTGCGATTTTGCGTCTTTTCTTGCGTCAACAGCATTTCTCCGGCCATCGTCACCTCTTTTTGTGAATAGACATGCGTTGTTCGCGGCTGGCCGGGCACGAAGCGGCCGAGCGTTGGCGTTGGCGCGCATCAACGTTCATGTAGTGGTCAACATACCATAGGTTGTCGGAGCGCTTCCGTAGCGCGTATCTCAAATGAGACAAGGACGATCCGGTCAGACCGTGCGGGGAACGTTCCTGCACAACCGCTTCGACGTCATTGTACGAAGGGGCTACTCCGGCAATTTGAAATCCCAGATGCAGTTCGTTTGCCCATATTGGCGTGTGCAGGACGGGCACTGCAGCTGTGTTGGGCCGATGGCAACCAGAGGATAGGTTGCGCAGGCCGGGCAACGGAAAAGCTGTGTCGGGCTGGCTTCACTTTGTGGCCGCTCGGCGGTGTCTGGGGCAGTCGCACGCACGAAGATGCTGGGCGCAAGGGGGAACTTGCCGCCGATGCGAAACAGGTGGCTGTCCAGACGGGCGAGCCTATGGGCCGGCAGGTTATTCTTGAGTGCCGGCAGCCGGAAATGGGAAGCTCCAAAGCGTTCATCCACGCGCAGGCCGGCGTCATTCAATTTTGCGGCCATCCAGCCGGGATGAAAGTCGAAATTCATGGCGACAAATTCCAGTGGCGCAGGGTCAAAGGGGGACCAGGGTTGTCTTCGTGTGAGCCAGCGCAGGACCGCTTTCAGGTTACGCTTGTTGGCATATTCGAGTACGGCTGTACTGCTTTGGTGCAGAAGCGACTGCAGCTGGGCGAGCGCGGCCGGCACATTGGCCAGATGGTGCATCACCCGTACCATTACGAGCGTATCGAGCGAGCCTTCGGCGAGGGGCATCTGGTAGAGATTGCCGGCGACGAAGACAAAGCGAGGGTCGTGTCCCCATTTGCGCACTGCGTCGGCCAGCATTGTGCGGCTGTAGTCGAAGAGCACGATCTGATCGTAGCCGAGGTAGAGATCGGCCAGACGGCCGAACCCGGCCCCGATTTCGGCGATACGGCGGCCCTGCGGGGGCAGGAGGCGTTGTAGCGCGATTCGTTCGACGGCATCTTCGTATTCGCGTCCCTGGCCTTCCCAGAAGTCCTGGCGATAGCCGCTGCCCTCGTAATCGATCACGGGGACACCGGCCGGGTTGGCAGCGCCTGGCTTGTTATTCGGCTTTTCGATGGCAGTGCAGTTTGCAGCAGCCAGGTTGTTTGCCGACATGCGGGCCGCTCCACGGCGTTCAGGGATCCAGCACGGAATCAGATGCGTCAGTTCTGCAATACTTCTGGCGCACCACACAATTCTGGCGCACCATACAATAAAGACGGATACGAAGTCGTGGATGTTTCATGTGAAACATCCACAGGTTCAGGTGTCGAAAACTGTAAGAGAGCATGCGCCCCGCGCGCATTCGTACAGTATAGCACGCGGATTGCACAATTTCAATACCCTTTCGGATTTTCCTGATACGAATTGTCCGAAATCGGGCCGCATTTTAGCGGCTCGGGAGACTGCTCTCGGGCGCTTTGTCAGTGCGGTCACTGCTATGGAGAGGCGATTTGCTGTCTGAAAACGCCGCGTCTACAATGGATATCTACTACAGTGGATATCTGCTACAGTGGATATCTGCAGAATTCCGCTGTAGATTTCCACCGTGATGGTTCCTGATGGTCAGGAAGGCGCGTAGGCGTTGATTTGCCGGCTGCGTGTGCAGGGCCTGCTTTGGCGGGGAATCTGAAGATTTCATATTGAGGAGAATTATAATGGGAGATGTCGCATATCGTTCGAAAGTGCGAATTGAGCGGGTAAAAGGACCGCTGCGCAGGGCGTTTTTGCCGGCCGAGGAGGGGCATACGAAGTTCGGTGTCCATTCGGAGGTTGCTGAACATTACGGCGTGGACACCGACATTCACGAGCCGCATGCCACGACGCTCGACTATGTGAATGCGGCCGCGGGCGGCTGACTGACCGGCACCTTCGGGGGCGCGCTGGAGGCGCGCAAAATACCTGCGGGCGACGGCTATCTGTCAGCCGACGTGGAAGCTGAAATCGAAAAAGACGGTAATGTGCTGGTGATCAAGCGGATTCACACCACTTATACCTTGAAAGTGGCG
>LXNI01001428.1_pt1 | contig 20832 bp, 19 predicted proteins | sample 809091 | NCBI WGS metagenome assembly LXNI01 (sample SAMN04870527, study PRJNA318959) | sponge metagenome | biome: 01000161; feature: marine sponge reef; material: water | host: Sarcotragus foetidus | place: Greece: Milos, Mediterranean Sea | collected 2013-05-29 | depth 5-7 m | reverse complement strand
TCGACCGCCCTTGCCACTGACTGCATCCGATTCCCGGTCAGAACCCCCCTGGTCAGCAGAGGGTTCGCCGCAGCCGCATCCTCCGTGTTCCCCAGGTGAGCACCTATCCGCTAAGGCTCTTAGTGGTCTGCCTGTGAAATAGCCTGGCGTGGTCTGGCGGCCATCGGTGCCCCGTCGCTGCGTTCCGCTTCCTCAACGTGCCGCTGCGGGCACGCCTTCGTCAGTGGGCCTTGCGAGGAACACCGCTGCCGACGCCATATCACACCGCCATTCCACAGACAGACCACTAGTCCACGCGGCCGTTCCGCAGACAGACCAGCGGTCTGCCTGCACCGGTGGGATCAGTCCCGTCCCAGCAGCTTCTTGGCGCCCTTGGCCACGCTGGAGCCCACCGTGGAGGCGACCAGCGAGATGCCCTTCACGTCATCGGCCTCGATCGCGGCGGCATCCTCGGGGTCGTCGGCCGCGAGCTTCGCCTCCAGGCAATCCACGAACTGCTGGATCAGGCGCTGCGTGATCTGGTTGAGGAGCCCGGTACGGCCGAACTGCGCCGCCGTGCCGGAAATGGTGATGTCGGCATCGACGGTCACCATGGTGCCTCCATCCGAGGCCGCCAGCGCGTAGTCCACCGTCACGTTGCCTCGCGAACCTCCCCGCCGGTCCACACCCTTGCCGACGATGTTGCCGGCCATGGTCTCCGGGTCGGCGGTGATCGTGGCCCGGCCCTCGAACCGAGCCGTCATGGGGCCGAGCCGGACCGAGACCGAACCGGTGTAGCTGCCGTCGCCGTGGTCGTCGGTGAGCTCGGCGCCCGGCATGCATTGGGCCACCGATGCCACGTCCTGGAAGAAGCCGAACACATTGGCGGGGGCGCCGGCCACTTGGAACTCTTGCGTGATCTTCATCTCTACCTCCCGATGCGCCCAGCATCGTAGTGGCGGTCTCTCCGTCTACATCCTGCTGGGAAAACTGCTGCTGTCCGTTCGGTGCCCACGCGGTCGAATGTCCGTCCTATCCTTTTCGCCGCCGCTTCAGCACTTCGCGCTCGAAGTCGTGGCGCCGCCGGCGTCTCCGCCACCGGACAACCAGCCCCACCAATCGCTGGATCACCAGGGTGACTATCGAGGCGGCCACTATCACGCCCACCAGTGGGAAGCTGAACTCCCACCAGAACGCCCGGACCGGCACATCCCCGATGTTCTGGTACGCGAGCACGCCTACGGCCACAGCGAGGACGCCAAGAGCTACGAGACCCCACCTGACACGGGATCGCAACCGTTCAGGGGTTTCGGTGGTCGGAGTAGGCGCAGGCATCTGGGTGGTCGGAGCCGGGGCAGGGCTCTGGCCATCGCCGGGAGGCTTGGTCGACTCCTCGGTCATACCCCTAGTCCTTCCATTGACTTCGGGCGGATCTTGCCTCGTCCACGTTGACCCTAGCCAGCAGGAAGCCTCCGATGACGAAGAAGACCACGATCGAGAGAACGGCCGGACGTCCGGATCCGCTCCTGTGGCTCACGACGCTGAACACGAGGGGCCCCCAGATCGCCGAGAACTTCGAGAAGACGCTGTAGAAGCCGAAGAACTCAGCGGCGGCCTGCTCCGGGATCATCGTCGCATAGAGGCTACGGCTGAGGGCCTGCACACCACCGAGCACCCATCCGACTACCACCGCGATGATGTAGAAGGGAATGGCCTCCCCAGCGGGCAGGAAGTAGGCCACCACCGCGATGAGGGACCACCCGACCAGCGACCAGAGTATGGCCGTCTTCGCTCCGATCCGGTCCGCCAACATCCCGAAGAAGAGCGCCCCCCCGAACGCCACGAACTGGACGATGAGAAACGCCGTCGAAATCTCCGCGAGTTCGAGATCCAAGGTTTCGGATGCGTACGACCCGGAGATGTTGATGACGGTCGCGGTCCCGTCGTTGTAGAAGAGGAAGGCGAGCACGAACAGCAGCAGTTGCGGGTACCCGGTCAGCTTCCTCGCCGTGCTGATGGTCCTGCCGAAGCCGATGGCCGCGTATGCGCGCCAGGGTCGCATCCCGCGGTAGCGGGAGGGCATGGGGGAGGCATCGCCGGTCTCGGGCAGGTGGCGCAGGGCGTAGGCCGTGAACCCCATCCACCACACTCCGGAGCCGAAGATCGCGATGCGGGCCGCCCCGCTTGTGGACAGCCCAGTGAAGCCGTCGTCGCCGCTGGACAGAAGCAGGGCCAGGCCCAGAACCAGATAGAGGCCACCGCCCAGGTAGCCGAAGGCGAAACCCTTCGAGGACACCCGGTCGATGGTGTCGTCCGTAGTCAGGCCCGGCAGGAAAGCGTCGTAGAACACGTTGGCCGCCACGAACCCTATGTGGGCGGTGACGGCTATCACGAGGAACCACGGCACCGCTCCATCGGGTACGAAGGGCAGTACGAGCACCAAGACTCCCCCCGCCACGGCGCAGCTGCGGAGGAACCTGCGCTTGGCCGAGTTGAAATCGGCGATCGCCCCGAGTACCGGCATGCTCAGGAAGAGGATCGTGGAGCCGATGGACACCACCGCCGCCCAGATGGTCTGGGCCGACCAGCCGTTCCATCCACCTTCCGGCACGATCACCTCGGCGAAGAACGGAGCGATGACCGCTCCGAGTGTGACGATGAAGGCGGAGTTGGCCCAGTCGTACATGGCCCAACCGAAGATGGTCTTCCTGTCGTTTCGCACCAACTCGGCCACGCGCCTCCTCCGGCCGCCGGGAGGACTCTAGCCCCGCGAGCCGAAGCGTCCGGGCGGCGGTATCGTGTCCGATCGTGGTTCGCAGGAGTTTTCTGGTCGGGTTGGTTCTGGTGGCGGGGGCCTGCAGCGGAGTCCCGGATCCCATGCCGGTCACCGCTCCGGACTCTGGGGCGTCAACGTCCTCCACGACCACCACCGGTCCCGACCCCGTCACCAGCACCACCGTTCTCCCGTCAACCAGTGTCGTGGCAGCCGATCCGTCCACAACGGTGGTCGCCACCACCGGGCAGGCGCCGGCGGATACGACCGCCGAACCGATCCCGACCGCGGCCGACACCACGCTTCCACACTTGGAACGCCTTCGCTACGAGGAGGTGGCGACCGTCCAGTATCCGATTCACGCCGAGCCCCATCCGGGTACCGACCGGATGGCGATCGCCTCCAAGGAAGGGATCGTCTGGCTCTGGGATGAGGCTGGCGTAGATCCCGTTCCCCTCCTGGATATCACCGATCGGGTGCTTGACCGTGGTGAGCAGGGATTGCTGGGGCTCGCGTTCGCTCCCGATTACCCGGAGTCCGGGCGCATCTTCGTGCACTACACGGCCGGCAACGGCGATACGGTCCTGGCCGAGTACGTGGAGGAGAACGGTCGGGCGGATCCCGGGAGCGAGGCGGTGCTCTGGCGGACCGCGCAGCCGGCCGCCAACCACAACGGTGGGACGATCCTGTTCGGCCCCGAAGGCCATCTCTACATGGGTTTGGGAGACGGCGGGGGAGCCGGCGACCGCTTCGGCCACGGGCAGAACGACCGCTCTCCGCTGGGAGCGCTGCTGAGGTTCGATGTGTCCGAGCCGGGCATGGCGATCCCTGCGGTCGGCAACCCGTTCCCGGCCGCCGAGGTGTGGTCGATAGGACTGCGCAATCCCTGGCGGTTCACCGTAGACGAGCCGTCCGGGCTGATCATCATCGCCGATGTGGGGCAGAACCTATTCGAAGAGGTCTCGGTCGCGCCGCTTGAGGATGCCGGCCTGAACTACGGCTGGCCGATCACCGAAGGGCTCCACTGCTTCGATCCCCCCTCGGGTTGCGATGCCTCGGGCCTCACCCTCCCGGTGCTCGAGGTTCCTCACACCGACTCCGAAACATGCTCGATCACGGGCGGCGTGGTCTACCGGGGATCGGCGATTCCCGAGCTGGCCGGGCACTACCTGTTCTCCGACTACTGCGGCGGCTACCTGCGCAGCTTTCCGATCGAGGGACCGTTCGAGGAGCCGCGCGACTGGACCGATCAGGTGGGCAACGCCGGGCAGGTGGTCGCCTTCGGCACGGACCATGCCGGGGAGGTGTACGTGCTCACCGCATCCGGCTCGGTCCTCCGCCTGGCAGCAGAACGCGGATGAGCGTCATGTTCATCGTTTGGGTGCCGGCTCCGACTTCCAGGCGGCGGTAGGCATATATCACATTCGCTATAATCCAGCTTGCCATGTATCGGGAGTTGAGAAAGGTCCGCTCAGAAATGGGGATCACTCTTTCGCAGCTGTCGGCGATGACAGGTATCGCTCAGCCCAACCTGTCGCGTGTCGAAGCAGGAAAGGTGGATGCCAGATACTCCACGCTGGCGCGCATCGCGCGTGCGTTGGGAGTGAGACCTGTGCTGTCTGTACCGGCCGTTGTGACCATGTCGGAGGTCAGGGGCCGGATGGACGAAGGGCGGAAACGCCTCTCCGAACACGGCATTCAGGTCCGTGATACCGAGCAGAGGCTGGCGTGGAAGCAGTCGCGCGGGATCGATACGACCATCGAGCGACGCATCCTGGGGTGAAACCCACCGAACTTCTGGCCCTGGCCAGTAGGGCGCCGCCCAACAGCCTTGACCGGATTCTCCTGGCTGCTGTCGCCTTTGCTGCCGTCGTGCGGGCGCCCTTGGTGCTGGTCGGTGGCGCGGCCCAGATGATCCACACCGGTCTCGAACGTCCAACGGACATCGACATGGTCGGTCCGGTCGACTCCGGGGACAGGACCGCCCTGGCCCGCGAGGGGTTCGTTCGCGAAGGACGTCATTGGGTATGGGGTTCGGGCGCCCACGAGATCGCCATCGAGGTGCCGGGAAGCACGCTGTTCGGCGAGGATCCACCGGAGTTGGTGACCGTAGAGGGTTGTATCGTGAGGGTTATCGCCGTCAACGATCTCATGTTGGATCGCCTCATACAGGCAACCGATGGATCGACCGTCACCTGGGAGGAGGCACTGTCGCTCGCAATTGCGGCGCGGGATCGAATCGACTGGACACTGATCGAAACACGATGCAGAGCCGCACAGGCAGATGACGTCTTCCTCCAGAACCTACCCGCCGTGTTGGATAGGCTGATGCATCGCCTGTTCTGAAGAACAACCAGGCCGCCCGGCATGGCACATGGCGTGCCCGGTTGGTGAGATGCCCCTCAGACCAGGGTTCGCGCCGCGACGCGCAGAGCGCGTTCGAGCAGGGGGGCATCCCCGAGCCGTCTACGAAGTTCTCGTTCGATGCCGCTTATCGGGTACAGGTTCTGCGGCGCACGGGCCTCCTTATGGGATTCGCTGGCGAAGCGTGGCAGGCAGGCGCTGACGGTTTCGGCTCGGGCGACAGCCTCGGCCACCGTGCCTGTTCCCGGGAGTTCGAGTCGCACGATCCCGGACATCGGGTGAACCCGCCGGCCGGGCAGGCGCAGGTACCAGGACCAGCGACCCGCACCCGGACCACCGCTGAGGAATAGGAGGGGAGTCCGCTGCCCGTCATCGAGGCCGCCGAGTATCGCCTGGACTTCGTTCGGGAGGTAGATCTTGTGATGGGTTTTGATGTAACCGACGCTCTGCCGGTCGCTTTGCCCCCGGAGCGGGCCGTCGAACACGATGAGGCTGCTGGTAACGGACCGGGCGACACCGATTTCGAGTTCGGTACGACGCCCGTGAATGGCGAGGTAGGTAGCTTCGGGTGTCGTGTCTTGGGCCGGCACGAACTCGTAGGTGGCGTGGCGGGTGACGATCGGACCTGCGGTGGACGAGGCGGGAGCGATGAGTGAGCGGACGACCTGGACGCCGTGGGTGGTGGCCGTCCCCGGCGCGCAAACCGTTGCGCCGGCGGCCAGCGACACGCAGACGGCGGGGGTGGAGATGCCGTTCTCGTGAATCCAGATCCTGGCGTCGATGCGCTGGATGCCGTCGATGAACGCGATCTCGTCAGGCGCGCCGGTGGGCGCCGGGTCGATCGGGGTCCACGCATCGAGTGGCCGCTCGACGGTGGCGTCGGCCTGGTCGTCGGCGTCCTCCGCAGAAGGCAGGTTGATGGAGGATCCGTATTCGGGCGCCCACGACTCGACGCTGAAGTCCATCAGGTCTCGATCCGTTCGACGGTGGCGGCTCCCCCCGTCTTGGTGACGTCCAGCCGCACCGGCATGCGGTCGGCGAGTTCCCGGATATGGGTGACGACCCCCACGAAGCGCCCGGTGGCCCCGAGTTCCTCGACCGCGGTAGCGACGGTGTCGAGAGTGTGCGGGTCGAGCGTTCCGAAGCCTTCGTCCAAGAAGACCGACTCCATTCTCGGTGCGTCCTCTGAAGCCATCTCGGCGGTGGCATCGGCCACGGCTAGGGCGAGGGAGAGGGACGCCAGGAACGTCTCACCCCCCGAGAGGGTCCGGGCGCTGCGCAACTCGTCGGCGTTGGTGTGATCGCGGACGACGAAGTCACGATTCTCGACTGCCAGCGAGTACTGACCTTCGGACAACTCGAAGAGGCGCCTGGTTGCCCGTTCGGCCAGTTGATCGAGCGCCGCTTCCATGAGCCAACTCTCGAAGCCGTCCGTGCGCAGCAGCCGCCCGAGGTGGCTGGCTACCTGGGCGTGCTCGGTCAGGGCGCTGACGCGTGCCCGCAGTTTCTCGAGAGCGACGCGGCGGCGGTCGAAGTGCTCGAGGTTCGCGGTGGAGGCCGCGTGTTGCGTCGTGAGTAGCTCGCCGAGTTCCGTCACCGATGCGTCCCCATCGACGCCGCCGATGGTATTGGCGCATAGGTCTCTCAGGGCGGAGACGGCCGAGGCTCGGCTGTTCACCTTGGCGGACCGCTGCTCGATGGCAGCTTTACGTCTGGTCGTAGCTGCCTCGATCTGGTTCTGGATCCAGCTGGTGAGGACGGCCCAGGCCGCCGCCAGGTCGGTCGTGTCGATGACGGGCGGGCCGAAGGCGGCGACCCGGTCGCGCCCGGCCAGCAGGTGCTTGGTAGCGTGTGCGTGCCGTTCGTTCACGGACTCAAGTTCGGCGGTCGCCCGCTCGTAGCGTGCTTCGGCGTGGTTGAAAGCGGAATCCGCCGTCTCCATTTCCGTTTGCAGACGCCCGCATTCGGCGAGTTGAGCACGTAGCTCGTCCTCGCCGGGCAGGTCGGTGACCGTGGCCCGGAGATCCGCCAGCTGTCCCCGCAGGATGTTCGCCGACTCGGTGAGCCGGGTCACGCTCCTGTCCGCCGCCTGCTCGGCTTCGAGCTTTCCGGTGTTGGACCGGGACGCCAGGTGCTGCTCGGCTGCGGTTTCGGCCTGCCGGGTCGCTTCCTCTGAGGTGCGGACGGCCTCGGCCAACTCGGCGGCCTTCTCAGCCAGCCCTTCGAGCTGGTCGGATGGCGGGATGGAGGCGATGTCGGATTCGTAGCCGGCCAGGGTCTTCAACGCCGCCTCGTGCTCGGCGCGCCGCTTGATCCGTGCCTTCTCGGCGTCTTCGTATGCATGCCTGGCGTCGGCGCGGACGGCGAGGGCGGTCTCGTGGTCCGCCGCGGCTTGCCGGAGGTCGGCGTCGAGGTCATGAGCGGGTAGTTCGTGGACCTCCTGCAAGCACAATGGGCAGTCCGATCCCACTTCAAGCAGGTCGACATGACCGAGGACACCGGCGCGGCGCCGAAGCTCCGTAACCCGTACCGAGCTCTCCGCCGCCCCGGATTCGGCGTCCTGGAGTGCCTCCTGCAGCGGTCTGATCGCTGTCTCGGCCAACTGAGCGGCCGCGGCGGTGGCGCCGGCCTCTCCGGAGGCGGCTTCATAGCGGGCGTGTGCCGCCGACCAAGCGGCTACCTGGGCGACCGTGACGGCTGAGTCGCGCGCGGCGCGCGTGCCGGTCTCGGCTCTCCGGGCTTCGTCAACGCGCCGGTTCAGCTCCTCCTGTCTCTCCCGGACCTGGTCGGCGGCGCGCTTGGCCGACTCGTGCGCTTGCGCTGCTTCGTAGAGCCGGTTGACTACGGCATCGTGTTCCCGTTCTCGCTGGGCAAGCTCGGTGTGTGCTTTCAATGCGAGGCGAACGGTGGCGATATTGGGGCCGATATCGAGGGCCTCTCTGGCAAGCCGTCTCTTCGCGCTCGTCTCCTTGCGGTGGTCCTCCGCCTCGATCCGTTCCCTGGTTGCCGCGGTGATCCGAGCGGCCAATTCGGCAAGGCCGGGCGGTGCTGTGACCCCGTCCATCCGGTCGAGCCGGAGATCGAGTTGTTCGATATCGCCATCGAGGTCGCGGAGTCCGGCGTCGAGGGCGGTGATCGCCTCACGGTCGGCCCTGAACCGCGAAAGCAGGGCCTCGAGTTCCTCGATGCGGTTCACCAGTGCGGCCCTTCGTTCGCCGGTCAGCTGTCCGGCCTCTTTCTCCAGGTCCGGCCGCAAGGCGTCGATCTGGTTCCTGGCCAGCGCGGCTCGTTGGCGGGCGGCCCGGCCGATCCGCCGGTACAGATCCATCCCGAGTAGCCGGACGAGGGTGGTTTGGCGTTCGCCGGGCTTGTCGTGGAGGAAGGTGGCGAACTTGCCCTGCGGCAGCACTACCGTCCGGTTGAACTGGTCCACATCGAGCCCGAGAAGTTTTTCGACCTCTTGTGACATGGACCGGGCGTCGCCGGCGAGGATCTCGTCGCCCCGCTCGAGGCGTGCTTCCCTCGTGTTCGCCCCGCCGGCCTTGGTCCGGCGCACGATGCGGGCCGCCGTGAAGACCAGCCCGCCAAGCTCGAAGTCGAGCGCCACCCGAGCCTCGTTGCTGGTCTGGTTGATGATCGGAGCCACCAGCCGGTTGTCCTCGTAGCGGGCGACCGCGCCGTAGAGGGCGAAGGTGATGGCGTCGATGATCGTCGACTTACCCGACCCGGTCGGCCCCACGAGGGCCACGAGGTCGTCGTCGGCAAGGTCGATGTTGGTCGGCTCTCGGAACGCTCCGAACCCCTTCATCGAGAGCCGCAACGGTCTCATGAGCCAACTGCCACCGACGCGTCGCTCTGCTCATCGAGTAGTTCGCCGAACAGGTCGAAGACGCGGGTGTCCTCGATGCCCTCGTGCTTGAGGTATTCGTCGAAGACCTCCTGCGGCGATCGGCTGCGATGATCGATTCTCCGCTCGCCGGCAGCCGATACCGGTGATTCGACCCGGACGTCGACCACGCGGGGTCCGAGGAGTTCCCGCACGGTCTGGGCGAGCCCGGCCCGGCCGGGTCCCTGGACCACCACCCTCAGCCAGGCGCCATCATCGACGCTCACCGAACTCAGTTCGTCGAGCGTGCCCGTAAGCGCCCGCAGCGGGTGCCCGGCGGTCAGCTGCACCGCTCTGACGTCGGCAGGAATCCCCGGTTCCGCGGAGACGACGTTCACCTGCTTGACCTGTTCCGCCTCGCCGAAGTCGAGCTGCAGCGGCGAACCGCAGTAGTGGAGTTGCGCCAAGACCCGTTGGGGGCGGTGGAGGTGGCCGAGCGCCCCGTAGCCGATGGACACCGGAAAGGACTGTGCCGTTACGGCGTACTCCTCCACCAGGTGAGCCGGCCGCTCGCCGCCGCCGGCATGGGCGCCGAGCACGAAGGCATGGGTCGTCAACACGTTCACGGTGTCCGAGTGGAACGGCTCGCACATACGCCGAATCAGCCGGCGCAGCCGATCCCCGTAGTCCTGGACGTTCTCGAAGGCTTGCTTGGAGATGAGGTGCCTGGCTCGCACGATGCCGCGCTTGGAAACGAACGGAAGCATCGCCAGCCGTACGTCGGCGCCGTCACGGCTACGCAACCTGATCACGCCCCCATCGTCGGGCCGGGCCGGCTCGGCAACCACATGCACCCGCCCGAGCCGCAGCAGGGGAGCGACCGCCCGCAGCCGGCGGGGGTTGTCGTGATTGCCGGCGATCACAGCCACCTGAGCCCCGGTGTCCGCCAGGTCGAGAAGAGCCCCGTAGACGATCCCCTCCGCCTCGGCGGACGGAGCGGCCGAGTCGAACAGATCGCCGGCCACGATGACCAGATCGACCTCCTCGCGGGCCGCGATCTGCGCAATCTCGGCCAGGACGGCGATGTGCTCATCGGCCCGGGATGCTCCCCGGATCGTCTTTCCTACGTGCCAGTCAGACGTGTGGAGGAGCTTCAAGGCCGGTCTCAGACGAGCCCGTCGAAGGGGTCGGCAGGCCGGTCCGCCGGTCCGTCGCCGGCGCCACCGCTCAAGTCGGCCTCGGCGACCCGGGTGGCCCAGGCCGGGAACGGGAACTCGAGCAGCACCGGCACGGGCAGTCGCGGTTGGGAGACGAACATGGAGCCGGGCTTGAGGATCGTGGCCCGCTGCCGCTGGACCGCGGGCAGGAAACCGTACTGCTCGCGCCCGGCCTCGGCGGCGTCGAGCCGACCGACCACCCGTACGGCAGAGTTCGAGACGACCCGCCGCTCTACCTCGCTGGCCGTCTGCTGGGCGCCGATGAGGATCATCCCGAGGCTGCGTCCGCGCTCCGCCACGTCGAGCAGGATCTCCTTGATCGGACTCGACGAGTCACGCGGCGCGTACTTGTTCAATTCGTCCAGGACCACGAACTGCAAGGGCTCGGCGGCGCCGGCGGTTTCCTTCGCCTCGAACGCCTGCCGGAGCACGACGCCCACTACGAAGCGCTTCGCCCGGTCATGGAGCATGTGCAGATCGACCACCGTCACCTGCTGGGAGTCGAGGTCGATGGCGTGCGTTTCGGCGTCGTCGATGTCGGCCCGTACAAGGTGCGCGACGTGGCGCTCTGCTGACGAGAGGCGGCGTACGAAGGCGTTGATAGTCCCGGTGTAGATCGACCGCCCGGTCCACTGCGGATCGGCCTCTTCGTCCGGGTCCTGAGGGAGCAGCTTGTCGCAAACAATGCTGACGAGCTGGGAGAAGGTACGAGCCGTCCTCCCGTCGATCCGGACGGCGCCGTCGGCGGTATAGGACTGCTTGGCGCATCGCTGCAGCCGGGCCGTGACCGACTGCACCACGATCGTGTACTGCTGACGCTCGTCCTCGGCATCGGCGAACAGGAACGGTAGGAGTCCCTGCTCGCAGAACTGGGCGACCGTCCAGTACAGCGGGCGGACGCCGGTGGTGCGCGCCCCGGTGGCCGGCGTTCCGTTGGGATCACCCTTGCGCGGAGGGGCTAGCACCCTCATGGAACGGAAGGGTCCGGCTGTGAGCCCGAGTTCGGCGTAGCGGGCTCGCTCCGTCTCGTCTATGCGGGTGTTGGCATGGTCGAGGAAGAGCAGGTCCTCCCCCTTCACGTTGAAGATGAGCCCCTTGGTGTTCGCTGCTGCCGCACCGAGGACACCGGAGTTGAACAGCGAGTAGAGCAGGAACGTCGCGTAGCTGGTCTTGGTGGCGACACCGGAGATTCCCGAGATGTTGACGTGGGCGCCCTTGGTCCCGTCGATGAACTCGAGGTCGAGCATCACCGGTTGGCCGTCCCGCGTGAGGCCGGCGGGCAACCTGTGTTCGACCTCGGCCATGTCGAGCGCCTCGTCACGTTCAGGGCCGACGGCCTTCCGTACCTCGGCGCCCGGCAGCGGGGGAACGAACGTTTCCGGTACGACCCGGGTGACCTGGATCTGGGCCGCCTCCGACACGTCCGCGGGCAGGACACCATCGGCGATCAGGAAAACGTCGGAGTCGAACCGGGCCCCTTCATGGCGCGCCCGTACCTGTCCGACGATTCCGTATATCGAGACGGTATCCCCGGTCGGCAGGACCCGGTCGAGCGCGATGATGTCGTCAAGTTGTAGATGCTGACCGTTCGCGACCGCTACCCAGAATTCAAGCGGAGTCGAATCATCGGTGCCGAGCACCCTGCCTACTGTCTGATTCTCCACTAGCCGATTATGACATGCGCCTGTGACTCGGATCGACGTCCCACCGGGTCGCCGCCTCGCACGATTGCCATCGAAGCCAGGAGTTCCGATCCGGAACGGCCCTCCGACCGATGCCGTATCGTGCAGGCCGTTGCTTGAATACCGGACACCACCCGAGGAGGTTGCTCTCGCCATGACTCCACCACGAATGAGGCTCGGCGGCTCCGAGCTGGAGACATTCCCGCTGGCCTTGGGGACGAATACCTTCGGCTGGACGGCTGACGAGCCCGCCACCTGGGCGATCCTCGATGCATACGTCGCAGTCGGTGGCAACTTTCTCGACACCGCTGACTCCTACTCGGCCTGGGCCCCGGGCAACGAGGGAGGGGAGTCCGAGACCATCATCGGCCGGTGGATGAAGAAGCGGGGCAACCGCGAGGACCTGGTGATCGCCACCAAGGTCAGCCACCATCCCGAGTACAAGGGTCTGGCCCCGGCCACGATCAGGGCCGCCGTGGAGGCCTCGCTCGGGCGTCTTGGCATAGATGTCATCGACCTCTACTACGCCCATTACGACGACCCCGACACGCCCCTCGAGGAGAGCATCGGAACCCTTTCGGAGCTGGTGGACGAGGGCAAGGTGCGGTACCTGGGCCTCTCCAACTACTCGGCCGATCGTCTGGAGGAGTGGGCGCGGATCACCCGCGCGGGAGGGTTTCACCGTCCTGTCGCCCTGCAGCAGATGTACAGCCTGGTGGAGCGGGGCGTGGAACAGACCACCCTCCCCATCGCCCGGCGAGAGGAATGGGCCTTCCTGCCCTACTACGCGCTTGCCGTAGGTTTCCTGACCGGCAAGTACACGTCGGGGCAGCCGGTCGACAGCCCTCGGGCCGGAACCGCCGCCGCCTACCTGAACGACAAGGGAAGGCGCATCCTTGCCGTGATGGAGGAGATATCGGAGTCACACGGGGTGAAGCCGGCCGCCGTCGCGCTGGCATGGGTGGCTGCGCAACCGGGGGTTGGGGCGCCGCTGGCGGGTGCCCGCAACTCGGAGCAACTGGAAGCGCTGCTCGAGTACACGACGCTGACGCTGGCCGAGGACCAGTTGGCCGCGCTGGACGAGGTCTCCCGACTGCCGTGAGCCGGAAGGCCGTTTGGCGTTGACATGGGTTGTGAACCGACTCTGTCGGGGGGCGACTGTTGTGGGGATAGCAAGCGCCGTTGCTTGAATACTGCCCGGTAGGACCGAATGTCATGGCGCCCACTGTCCCACGACGAAGGCTCGGCGGTTCCGAGCCGGAGGCTTTCGCGACGGCTTCGGGAACGAATACCTTCGCCTGGACGGCCGCCTAGGCAGGCGGTCCGGGGAGAGGAAGCGGCATGCCCGTACGCATCCAGGTGACATCCTCCGATGACCCGAGAGCGGGCCGGATCGTGGACGGCGCTCGCCTCCTGGGCGTAGCCGGCCTGGTGGCCTGCCGGTCAGCAGGGTCCACTACCTGCAAGGAGATCTCTCGGCGGCCGACGTAGACCGGCTCTGCCGCGAGGTCCTGGTCGACCCGGTGGTGGACGAACTGGTGGTGGGTTCCCCGGCGACCACCCCCTATCCGGCGGTGGAGGTTGCGCCGCGGCCGGGCGTCACGGATACCGAGGCGGAGGCCGGGGCCTCGGAGGTACATGTCCGGGTGGCGTGTCCGGCGATCACCCATCCTTGCTACATGGGAATAGACATGGCCTCTCCGGACGAGCTGATCGCCTCCCGCCTGTCGGAGACCGAGATATGCGAGGAGATCGGCGCCGACTCGCTCGCATTCCTCTCGCTCGAAGGCCTCATGCGGGCGCTCGACGCGAGGATGGCTTCTGCAACGCCTGCTTCACCGGCCGGTACCCGTTCCAGCGGGAGCGCTTCGTCCAGCTGCAGTTCGGTCTCAAGGGTCGGTTCGCCTCCGTGTGGGGAGAGTGAGCGCATGACCGCGGTGCTCGTGGTGGGCGGTGGCGGCCGCGAGCATGCGATCTCCCGTTCCCTGGCCCGTTCCGCACGGGTCGACCGGATCCTGGTGGCGCCCGGCAACGCCGGTACCGGCCAGGAGGAACGTTGCGAGAACGTGGCCGTAGGCGCCGGCGACGTGGCCGGCCTGGTGGCTCTGGCCGAGCGCGAGGCGGTCGATCTGGTGGCGGTGGGTCCCGAGGCTCCGCTGGCCGCAGGTCTGGCCGATGCGCTTGAGGCGGTCGGCATTCCCGCCTTCGGACCCGGCGCTGCCGGCGCCCGGCTCGAGGCCTCCAAGGCGTACTGCAAGGCGTACCTCGACGCGCTGTCGATACCGACCGGCGCGTCGGCCACCTTCCGCGATGCCGCTCCGGCCCTGGCATATCTCGACCAGCTTCCCTCGGTCCCCGTCATCAAGGCGAGCGGGCTGGCAGCAGGCAAGGGCGTGGTGGTCGCCGAGACACGTGGAGAGGCGGCTGCTGCCATCCGCGCCATGCTCGTGGACGGGCGGTTCGGGGAAGCGGGCCGCGAGGTCGTGGTTGAGGAACGCCTGCGGGGCGTAGAGGTGTCGGTACTAGCGTTCTGCGCCGGCGCCGGCTTCGCTGTCATGCCGGCGGCCCAGGACCACAAGAGGCTGCTCGACGGGGATGCCGGACCGAACACCGGCGGGATGGGTGCCTTCGTCCCGTCGCCGGTTGCCACCGGCGAACTGCCGGCCCGGGTCGGCGACCGGTTCATCCGCCCCACCCTCGAAGCGCTGGGCGAGGCCGGCACGCCCTACCGTGGGGTCATCTACTTCGGGTTGATGCTCACCGGCGCAGGCCCGAAGGTACTAGAGATCAACTGCCGCCTAGGCGATCCCGAGACCCAGGCCGTCCTGCCGCTACTGGAAACGGACCTCTTCGAGATCATGGCGGCCTGCGCCACCGGTTCGCTGGGCGGCCTCACCGTAGAGTGGTCGCAGTCAGCGTGCACCACCGTGGTGATGGCGTCCGCCGGCTACCCGACCGCCGCGGCCCGACCCGCGCTGATCACCGGCCTCGACCGGGCGGAGGCGGAGGGATGCGTGGTATTCCACGCCGGCGCCGACCGCATCAGCGGCGTGACCCACGCCACCGGCGGGCGGGTGCTGGCCGTCACCGCTCTGGGAAGCACCTTTCAAAGAGCGACCGAGCGCGCCTACGCAGGGGTGGGGGCCATCTCCTTCGAGGGGGCCCAATACCGCCGGGACATCGGCCGCCGCTCAGCCGCTGCCGCGGCCGGAGCGCCGCCGTTGAGGGAGATGGCCGGCGGATGATCACCTATCGCGAATCCGGGGTCGACATAGACGCCGGTAACCGGACCGTCGACCTGCCGGCTTCGTCGGTCGCCTCCGCCGCCACCGAAGAAGTGCTGGCCGGCGGGGGCGGATTCGGCGGGATCTGCGCGGCTGACCGGCTCGGACCCGGCAAGGTGCTGGTGGCCTCCACCGACGGGGTCGGGACGAAGGCCGAGCTGGCCGGGCGCTACGGGCGCTGGCACGGCGTGGGGATCGATGTGGTGAACCATTGCGTCAACGACATCCTGGTGGTTGGCGCCGAGCCGTTATTCTTCCTCGACTACATCGCCACCTCGCGGCTGGTCCCCGAAGTGGCGGCGGACATCGTGGGTGGCATCGCCGAGGCTTGCCGCGAGGCAGGTTGTGCCCTGCTGGGAGGCGAGACCGCTGAGATGCCGGGCGTCTACCGGCCGGGCGCGGTGGACGTTGCCGGAACGATCGTCGGGATGGCAGACCGGGACAACCTCTGGCCCGCCTCGACGAGATCGGGGAGGGGGACTTGGTGGTCGGCTTGCCAAGCAGCGGACCCCACACCAATGGATACTCGCTGATCCGCCGGCTGCTCGAGAGCCGGTCGCCGGCGCCGGACCTGCTCGACAGCCTGCTGGCGCCCCACCGCAGCTACCTACCGACGGTGCGCTCCTTGCAAGCCGAGGGCGTAGCCCCGAAGGCGCTGGCGCACAAAACCGGTGGCGGGCTGGCCGACAACCTCCCCCGGGTACTGCCCACCGGTCTGGGCGCGATAGTCGAGCTGGGATCGTGGGACGTGCCGGAACCCTTCGGCACCCTGGTGGCCTGGAGTGGGATCGACGACGGCGAGGCGTTCAGGACCTGGAACATGGGTGTCGGCATGGCGGTGGTGATCGACAGCGGCCTGGGTTCGCGAGCCGCCGAGTTGGGCTGCCTGGAGATCGGGTCGGTGATACCCGTCGAGGGCGAGGATGAGCGGGTGGTGTTCACCGGGTCGTGGCGGTGACCGCGCGCCTCGTGGTCCTGGCATCCGGATCGGGCACCAACCTTCAAGCGCTGATCGATGCCGTGGAGGCGGGCCGGCTTCGAGCCGAGGTGACCAGGGTGATCGTCAACCGCCGTGGAGCACCGGCTCGCCAACGGGCTCGCCGGGCCGGTATCCCCGAGGAATGCCGCCTGCTCGAGCTGTATCTCCAAGGCGCCCCCGATCGCGTGGCGGCCCGCCATCGCTACGACGCCGACCTGGCCGGCGCGGTGGCGGCCGAGCAGCCCGACCTGGTCGTGCTGGCCGGATGGATGCATCTGCTGTCCACGGCGTTCTTCGACCGATTCCCGGAGCGGGTTGTCAACCTCCATCCGGCGCTACCCGGTACGTTCCCCGGCGCCAACGCCATCCAGGACACCTGGACGGCATACCGGGCCGGAGAGGTGGCCTCGGCGGGGGTAATGGTCCACTACGTGGTGGATGAGGGGGTGGACGACGGTCCGGTCATCGCCGGCGCGGAGGTGCCGATCCTCCACGGTGACTCGATCCACACCCTAACCGAACGGATCCATCGCGTGGAACACCAACTGCTGGTCGACACGGTGGCCACCCTGCTGGAAGGGCGCTGACCACGCGGCAACCCTCTAGAAGGGTGCTGAAAAGACGAGGATGGGTTAGCCCGTGATGCTCTGACCTGGGGTTGCATTGATATGGAACCGGGCCAACGGGACATTTTTCAGTACCCTCCTAGATGGGGGTCAGCATCCTGGCGTCGACCCTGGTGATGTAGTCCATGGGGTTGAACGACATCTCATCACGTCGAGGGTCGGCGTAGTAGCGCCTGTCGATCTCCTCGAAGGGCTCCTCTCCGTCGTAGTGGACGATCCATACGTACTGGTACGACTCTTCGATGATCCATGGGCCGCTACGTCGGAACCCGTGGTCCATGCGTATCGGCAGTAGCTCTTCGTCGACCTTGGCAGCGAACTCTTCCATCGTTCCCGGCTTGATGTCATAGATGCGGAGTTGGGCGTTCATGCTCCCATCGTACTGCAGTGCTCCGCTCCGCGTGGTTCCTGATCGCGGACTGGTGGAGCGGTCCTCAGGCGATGCCGTCACCTTCCTGCCGGGGTTCCCGATCCAGGAGACGCTTCATCGCCTCCTGGACGGTCTCGCCCTGGTAGAGGATCCTTCCCACCGCCTCGGCGATGGGCATTTCCACGCCGTGTCGAGACGCGAGCTGGAGAACGGCCTCGGTGGTACGTACCCCCTCGGCGATCGTCTTCATCCCCGAGGTGATCTCATCGATCTTGCTTCCCTTACCCAGTTGGTATCCCACCCGGTAGTTGCGGCTGCTCGGGCTCCCGCAGGTCGCCATGAGATCGCCCACGCCGGCGAGACCTCCGAAGGTGAGAGCCTCGCCACCCAGAACGACGCCGAGGCGGGTCATCTCCGCCAGACCGCGAGTCGCCAGGCCGGCCATCGTGTTCATGCCGAATCCCAGGCCCCGCGACATCCCCGCCGCCAGGGCGATGACGTTCTTGGTGGCGCCGGCCACCTCCACCCCGATCAGGTCCGGGTTGGTGTACACCCGGAAACGGGGCGTGCCGAGGATGGATTGGATCTCGCGGCCAACCGTCCGATCGGCCATGGTTAGGACCGTGGCGGCGGGCTGGCCGTCCATGATCTCTTCGGACAGGTTCGGGCCGGACAGCGCGCCCACCCGGCTCGCATCATGACCGTCGAGTACGTCCAGGGTGACTTCCGACATGCGAAGGCAGGTCGATACCTCGATGCCCTTGGCGAGGCTGACCACCGGTATGGACGTCGGGATGATGCCACTCGCCTTCTCCAGGACGTCCCGGTAGCCGTGGGACGGAACCGCGACCAACACCGCGACCGCTCCGTTTACAGCCCGGGTGAATTCGGTGGTGGCGGTGATGCGGTCGGATAGGCGTACCCCTGGCAGGTATTCGGCGTTCTCCCCGTCGGCGTTGATGGCCTCGGCCAATTCGGCGCGCCGGGTCCATAACCCCACCGAGGCGTTGGCGGAGGCGAGTCGCGCTATGGCCGTTCCCCAAGATCCTGCCCCGATTACTGCTATGCGCATGACGGCAAGCGTAGATGGTTCTCCAACCCGGCGGCGCCATCCCGTCCGACCCCGAGCGTTTTGTAGGTACCCTCAGCGGTTCATGACAAGCGTCGGCCTCCTCGGCTTTCCCAACGTCGGCAAGACCACGCTGTTCAACGCGCTGACCGGTTTGGAGGCGTTCACCGCGCCCCACCCCTACACGACCACCCAGCCGAAGATCGGTACGGCGAAGGTGCCGGACCGGGTCCTCGACCGGCTGGCGGCTCTGGAGAAGTCTCGCAAGGTCACCCATGCCGGTCTGGACCTGGTCGACCTCCCTGCGGTCCGGTCCGGTTCTTTAAGGGGCCTCGGCGCCGGACGGGATCCGGACCTGCTCCTGGCGGTGCTGAGGGCTCACGACTCGGAGGCGGTGCCGGTCGGCGAGCACGGAACCGATCCGGTCGGCCAGGCCGAAGATCTGCTGGTGGAAGTGGCCTTGTCGGACTTCGAGATGTTCGAGCGTCGCAACGAGCGCCTCACCAAGGAAGCCGCCGCCGACCCGCACCTGCGCCCGGTCGCCGAGGCGGTTGCCAGGGCGGCCGAGCGGTTGGGGGAGGGGATCCCGCTCCGACAGTTGACCTGGTCGGATATCGAGACCCGGGCCTTTCGCGACATGGCCCCGCTCAGCCTGCTGCCCTGCGTGTGGGTGGTCAACGTCGCCGAGGACGATGGCGGGAACGACCAAGTGGTCGGACAGGTTCGCGAGGCCGTGCCCACCACGGATCCGGTGCTGGCGGTGTCTGCGCTTATCGAGGAGGAGGTAGCCGGCCTGGAGGCATCACAGCGGGCTGAGGTCTACGAGGGGCTCGGCCTGGGGGAGGGCGCTCCTGCCAGGGTGGTGCGGACCCTCTACGAGGCACTCGGGCTGGTCACCTTCTACACGGTCAACCGTAGAGACGCCAGGGCATGGACGGTTCCCGCCGGGACCGGGGCACGGGACGCGGCCGGCCGGATCCACTCGGACATGGAGCGAGGCTTCATCCGGGCCGAGGTGGCCCCGATCCAGGAGGTGATCAGGCTGGGTGGTTGGGCGAAGGCCAGATCGGACGGCGCCGTGCGGGTCGAAGGTAGGGACTACGAGGTCCGGGACGGGGACGTGATGATGGTGCGATTCTCGGTATGAGGCCGGTCCCGTGGCTTGCCATCATGCCGGACCGGCGTCCGTGAGCCGTCCCGTCCGCCCGTCCGCTGCCAGCCTGTTGCTGCTGGCCCTCAGGGGTTTCGCGATCGGGTCGGCTGATCTGGTCCCTGGAGTCTCGGGGGGGACGGTGGCGCTGGTCTCCGGCATTTACCCACGCCTGGTGTCCGCCGTCGATGCCGGCGCCCGATCAGCGGGAAGGGTATTCAGGGGCGACTTCCGGGGCGCCCTACGGGCCGCCGGGCGGGTCGACTGGTGGTTCCTGATCCCGGTCGTGGCGGGAGCGGCTCTCGCGGTGCTCTCGCTGGCCCGGGTGGTGGAGGACCTGCTGGCGGACCATCCAGTCCGGACAGCCGCCGTCGTCTTCGGTCTGATCGCCGGGTCGGTCTGGGTGGCGTGGCGGATCATCCGCGAGCCCGGTGCTCTTCACGGCGCGGCGGCGGGGATGGTCGGCATCGGATCGTTCATCCTGTTCGGGTTGCGATCGTCAGTCATCACCGACCCGGGCTGGTATGTCTTCGTGGGCGCCGGCGCCCTAGCCATCTGCGCGTTCATCCTGCCTGGCGTGAGTGGATCGTTCATGTTGTTGGCGATAGGCATGTACCAGCACGTGCTGGCGACCATCAACGACGCTCACCTCGTCCGGTTGGCCGGCTTCGCCATCGGAGCGGCCGTCGGGCTGGGCCTATTCTCCCGTTTCCTCCAACGGTTGCTGGATCGTCACCACGATCTGGTGGTGGCCGTCATGATCGGCCTGATGCTCGGCTCGTTCCGCATCCTCTGGCCCTGGCCTACCGGACTCGGAGACGAAACCGGGAGCGGCGCCACCGCCCTCGGAGCGCCTGGTCCGGACCTTGCCGTGCCGGTAGGATTGTCTGCCGCGGCTGCCCTCGTGGTTGTGGGTTTCAGTGCCTGGGTCCGGCGCCGAGCCGGCTGACTGCCAGGTGTCCATCGAAGTACTGGATTCCGGTTGGGAGCCTGGATAATGCAAGTCGGTTCGGACTGCGGGGCATCTCAACAATCACCTTCCTTACCTTTGCCGGCCATGCTGGTGGGAATACCTCTGCTCTTCATACTGTCCTTCAACCAGATCATCCATGCTCATCAATTGCCGGAGTCCGATACGAATGCTGCCGGGCAAGGGAACCAGGAGGCTTCCCCCGGCGTCACTGCTGAAGGGCTACTTCCATCACAAGATGTTCTCACTGAAGCGGAGCCGGAGCAGTGGAAGAGCGTTTCGTCCGGCGCCCTGCACACGTGCGGTATCGGATCGGACGGCTCGGTCGTCTGCTGGGGAGATGACCATCATCGCAAACTGGACGCGCCGAGCGGCGCCTTCCGAGCGATAGCCGCCGGCTTCTCCCACACTTGTGGGGTCGAGATGGGTGGCTCGGTTGTTTGCTGGGGGAGTGATTCGTACGGTCAGGTGGAGGCTCCGGCGGGTGATTTCGTGTCGGTTTCTGCTGGTTGGGGGCATTCGTGCGGGGTGAGGGCTGACGGG
>LXNI01001427.1_pt1 | contig 20836 bp, 20 predicted proteins | sample 809091 | NCBI WGS metagenome assembly LXNI01 (sample SAMN04870527, study PRJNA318959) | sponge metagenome | biome: 01000161; feature: marine sponge reef; material: water | host: Sarcotragus foetidus | place: Greece: Milos, Mediterranean Sea | collected 2013-05-29 | depth 5-7 m | reverse complement strand
AATGAAACCAAGGCCTTATCCGAAAAACTTGTGAGAGAATATAACGGGCGAGGAGGGTTGGAAACGGTCATACTAAGACCTTCAAATGTCTGGGGAGCTGGTGACACGGTCATACTTCCAAGAATAGCTGATGCTTGCCTTAAGGGGCTTCTGGTTAACATGGGTTTTAACAGGAAAATTGTCTCCCCTTGTCACGTGCTTAATCTTGTTCAGGCCGCGGTGCTCTCCGTGATGTCTTCTGCTGGGGCGGGCAACATATACTTTGTAAATGACGGGGCACGAATTGATAACCGCCGTTTTGTCTCAGATCAGCTCGCGTCAATAGGAATTGATTGGAAGCCGGGGATAACCGTACCTTACACTTTGGGGTATGCGGTCGCGTTCGTTCTTGAGAAGATCTTCGAACTCAGAAGATCGGAGACCCCGCCTGTGCTTACCCGTTTTGCCGTTTCCGCTCTTTCAAAAAGCAGGACCTACAGCATAGAAAAAGCCAGAAGAGATCTGGGGTATGAGCCGGTGTTTGGCTATGAGGAAGGAATGAATGGACTTGCGGAGTGGATTTCAGAGATCGGCGGTTATGAAAAACTGCTGGGAAGGGAAAAATGACATGCGACGCGGCAGCTTTGAGATAGAAACCAGAGGGCTTGAGAAGCAGTTCGGGTTTTTCCCGGTGCTTGGGGGAATTGATCTTGCCGTTGGCAAAGGAGAATTTCTCACGATTTTCGGTCCAAACGGCGCCGGCAAGTCAACCCTGCTTTCCATCCTCGCAACATTCATAAAGCCCGGTGGTGGAGAGGTCTTTGTGGCGGGCTTTGACGTTTCCAGGGAAAAGCAGCAGATAAGAAAACTGATAGGATTCATCTCCCACAACACCATGCTTTATGAAAACCTTACCGCCCAGGAAAATCTTGAATTCATAGGGGCTTTCTACGAAATTTCACACCTTCGGGAAAGATGTTCCGATATTCTCGAGAGAGTAGGGCTCTACGCCAAGAAAGACGCGCTTGTCAGCACGCTTTCTTTCGGAACGCGCCAGCGCTTGGCTATCGCCAGGACGCTTCTTCATGATCCCCGGATACTTTTTCTTGATGAACCGTACAGCGGGCTTGATTACGGCGGAGCCGCCATTCTTACCTCAATCCTTGATTCAATGAAGACGGACAAAACCGTAGTTATGACGACCCATAATGTCTACGAGGGACTTTCGCTGTGCGATAAAGTCGCAATTCTTGATCACGGAGAGGTAGTCTATGCCTCCGAGCAGAAGCCCGGTCGCAACGAATTTCAGAATATCTACATGTCTTGCGTCAGAAGCGGTGGCGGGCAGTGAAAAAGATATTTCTTATATTCAGAAAGGATTTTCTGGTGGAATGGCGTTCAAAGCAGATATTTCCCACTATGTTCGTATTCTCGCTTCTGCTTCTTCTGGTTTTTAATGTCGCCTTTGAATTCCGTTCGGATATTAATTTTCGGACCGTCTCGGCCATGGTATGGATAACCTTTATTTTCTCGGGGCTTCTGGCCCTTGGAAGATCTTTTTCGCTTGAAAAGGAAAATAACGCCTTTGCGTTTCTTCTTCTGACCCCTGTCAGCAGAAGCTACATCTACCTTGGAAAGCTGCTTTCAAACGTGGTTATGGTTCTGCTCTCGGAACTTTTCATACTTCCGCTTTTCTTTCTGTTTTTCCTTTCTGATGCAAAGGGAATCTCGCTTTCCCTGACGGGTGCGATACTTCCTTTTCTGGGGGTTACGGTTCTTGGAACTATAGGCTTTATCGCGCTCGGCACTTTCTTTTCCTCGATGGCTCTTAATACCAAGCTTCGCGACATGATGCTTCCCCTGCTGGTCTTCCCGCTCATAATACCCGTTGTGATAACCTCGGTCGGAATATGCTCTTCAATACTGGAGGGAAGACCCTTCGGTTATTACGCTTTTTCTTTGCAGGTACTGGTTTCCTTCGATATAATCTTCGTTCTTTTATGCTCTCTTTTGTTCGAGTATCTTATTGAGGATAGCGGGGACTGACCCGTTTTCTTTTAAAAAAATGCGAAGAATACTGTTCTTTCTGACGTTTGCGCTCATGGTTCTTTCTACCTGGATGACGCTTTTTTACGCGCCTACCGAGATTGTTATGGGCCATGTGCAGAGAATTTTCTATTTCCACATGGGTACGGTCTGGGCCGCTACGGTGGCGTTTACGGTGGTCTTCGTGGCGAGCATATATTATCTGAGAAAAGAGACGGCGAAATGGGATACGCTTGCCTACTGCTCGGCCGAGATAGGCATGCTGCTTCTTACCCTTACGATCATCACCGGGAGCATATGGGCAAAACCGGTCTGGGGAACCTGGTGGACATGGGATCCGCAACTGACGACCACATTTATCCTCTGGGTTCTTTACGCTGTCTACTTGGTTCTGCGCTCAGGCGCCGGCGGACGCGGGAAAAAGGCCAGATACTCGGCCATATTCGCTATAATAGCCTACGTGGATCTCCCCGTGGTCTATGTCTCAGCACGTATAAAAAGGGGAATATCCCCAGTGGTCTTCGGACCGGGGGGAGGGGGAATAGACCCTGCGATGATGCACACCCTCTTGGTCACGCTGCTTGGGTTCACGCTTCTTTTCGTTTTACTCCTTGGTGAGAGGACAAGGATAATGAACATGGAAAACACTCTTTACGCCCGGAGTGGGCGAGGCGGTTAGTCTTCGATGGAATATCTTTTCTGGTCAAACATGGTGGTCTGGGGCTCCCTTATCGCTTACGTACTCTACCTGCGCGCAAAATCGGCTTCCGTAAGGAAAAAACTGCTCTCAGGCGGGAACAGCCCCGAAAGCGGGGGTGAAAGTTGAAAGCCAAGTTAAAATTCATTCTACCTCTTTTGGTGATAGTGTCTTTGATTTCTTGGCTTGTCTTCGCGGGAGTCAAGGATTCCATGGTCTACTACATAACGGTTGACGAACTGCTTGAGGATCTTCCTGACATCTACGGGCAGAAGGTAAGGGTTTCCGGAACTGTGGTTCACGGTTCAATAGAAAACGAGCTCGACGATTCGCTTCGGTTCACCATAGCGGACGGCAAGGGTAAAATCGACGTTGAGTATGACGGCATAATTCCCGATATATTCACAGACGGGGTTGAGGCGGTCGTTGAGGGCAAGTTCTCCGCCGATAACGTCTTTGTGGCTGACCTTCTGCTTGCGAAGTGCCCCACCAAATATGAATCCGACGAAGCTCCCTACCAGAGAAAAGAAGGTTAACAATGTCTGATATTGGAAGTATAGCCATACTTCTTTCCTTCTTTATCACCATCTATAGTCTTGTTGCCTGCGCTGTTGCCGCGAGAACGGGAAGCCGCGCGTTCGCTCAAAGCGGTGGAAACGGTCTTGTCTCTGTCGCCTTCCTTCTTCTGGTAGCGGTATGCTGCCTTGTTTACGAACTTGTGACGCTTGATTTTTCGCTCAGGTACGTGGCGCTTAACACGAGCACAGACCTTCCGGTGATATACAGGGTGACGGCTCTTTGGGCTGGGCAGGCGGGATCTTTGCTTCTCTGGAGTCTCATTCTCTCCCTGTATATGGCTTTCGTGGTCCTGAGGAGCAGAAAAAAGGGCGGGGACCCTTACGTAAATGCCGTTTTATGCGCCGTTTCCCTTTTCTTTCTTTTTCTCATCGCCTACGTGGAAGACCCCTTCGAGAAGCTGGGCGTGGCGGTTGGGGAAGGAAGAGGGCTTAATCCGATTCTCCAAAACGCATACATGGCCATCCACCCGGTCACTCTTTATGTGGGATACGTGGGGATTACCGTGCCTTTTGCTTTCGGCATAGGGGCCCTGCTTAGCGGACGCCTCGGGGACGAATGGATAAGGAACTGCAGGAAATACGCCCTTTTTTCCTGGATGTTTCTCTCCGCGGGACTTCTTCTTGGGGCCAGATGGGCATACCTTGAACTCGGCTGGGGAGGATACTGGGCATGGGATCCGGTTGAGAATGCCGCGTTTATGCCCTGGCTTGCGGGAACTGCGTTTCTTCACTCCGTTATGATTCAGGAGAGAAAGGCGATGCTTAAGAAATGGAACATGATCCTGCTCATAATCACCTTTTTTCTCTCAATATTCGGCACTTTCATAACCAGAAGCGGCATAGTGTCCTCTGTTCACTCTTTTGCCCGCTCGGACATCGGTCCGCTTTTTCTCGGCTTCATGATCCTCATACTGCTTTTTTCCTTCGTTCTTCTCGTCTACAGGTCAAAAGATCTTGAAAGCGAAGAGAGGTTCGATTCCGTACTCTCAAGAGAAAGTGCCTTTCTGTTTAACAACCTTCTTTTTCTCGCGGCGGCGTTCTCCGTATTTCTGGGAACGATTTTTCCTGTACTCTCGGAGGCCTTCACGGGGAAGAAAATCCTGGTCGGTCCTCCTTATTTCAACGCGGTAGGAGTGCCCATAGGACTTGTTCTTATCCTGCTGATGGGAATAGGCCCGCTTATATCGTGGAAAAAAGCCTCTACGGCAAACCTCAAGAGAAATTTTGTTTTTCCAGGGGTGGTTTTTCTGGTGGTTCTCCTTTTGCTTCTTGTCTCCGGCATTAGGGAACCGGTAGCGCTTTTGAGTTTTGCGCTCTGCGGATTTGTTGCCTCGACGGTGTTTCTTGAGTATTTCAGGGGTATCAGGGTGCGCAGCGGCAGGGGGGAGAACCCGGTTTCAGCCTTTTTTAATCTCATCTTAAGGAACCGGAGACGCTACGGCGGATATATCGTTCATCTGGGAGTGGTGCTGCTGGTAGCGGGAATCACGGCTTCTTCTCTGTTTGTTACTCAGAAGGAGGTTGTCCTGGGCAAGGGGGATTCTTTTTCTCTTGGAAGATACGATCTGGTCTTCCGCGGAGTTCAGTATATATCAAATGACGCTAAGGACGGATTTTCGGCGGAACTCTCGATCCAAAACGACGGTAAAAGCGTTGCAACCATGTATCCCGAAAAGAACATCTACAAATACGAGGGAAACAGGGAGATAAACCAGGAAACCGAGGTCGCGCTTCGCTCCACTTTCAGAGACGATCTTTATCTTATACTGTCCGAGGTCGATGGAAGCGGAAAGGTGAACATAAGGGCTCTTCTTAACCCGATGGTGAACTGGATATGGGCTGGAGGCTTTGTTATCGTCCTTGGAGCGATTGTTACGATGTGGCCCGAGGGACGAAGAAAAAAGGAGCTTGGCGCGTGAGCGAATACATAATTTCTCTTCTGCTAGTGGTGCTGGTCTCGGTTTTTACTATCTACCCTCTTTTCCTGGGTCGCAGGAAGCAGGGTGCAGCTAAGAGCCCCGAGGGAAACAGGCTTGAGCAGCTTTATGAGAAAAGGGAGCTTTATTACTCCTCCATAAAGGATATAGAGCTTGACCGTGATATGGGCAAACTCAGCGAGCAGGACTACGCCGAGCTTATCTCAAGGTACAAGGAAAAAGCGGCGACCGTTACAGAGCTGATTTCGGAGCTTGAATCTGGTGAGAGAGATGCTTAAGATTTCTGACGGAGCTTAGTCAATGGAAACGGAAGAGAAAGTCAAACGTGACAGCGGTAACGTATTTGCGGACCTAGGCTGCCCCGAAAGCGAGGTCCACTTGTTAAAAGCGGAGCTTGTCACTCGCATTGACAGGATTATTCGCCGTCAAAAGCTAAAACAGGTCGAGGCAGCGAAGTTGCTTGGCTTGTCTCAATCTGATGTCTCACGCCTTCTGCGGAGAGATTTTCGGGATTGCTCCGTGGAGAGGCTCCTGCGCCTCTTGACGGTACTGGGACGGGACGTAGAAATCATCATTCGCGAACCACGCTCATACCGACAAGGCAGGCTCAGTATTGGTATTGGAGCATCGTAGATACAATGATGCTTAGGGCTAGGTTGTGAGCCGTTTATTTCATACGCCTCAAATTCAGTGAATAAAACGATCATGAAAAAAGCGTTCATATGCGGTTCTTTCATTCTGGTGTTTCTTTTTTTCTTTTCTTCTCAGTGGGTGCCACCTTCCGCACAGGCGCAACCCTCCGGCGAGGAAATTTTCACACAAGGCAGATGTGTAAGATGCCACACGATTGGAAAGGGAAGGTTTGTAGGCCCCGATCTTCTGGGGGTAGGGGAGAGATACTCAAGGGATGATCTCATTAAATGGGCCAAGGACCCGGAAAGCCTTTACACTGAAAGAAAGAAAAAACCGATAAACGAAGGCTATCCGCCGATGCCTCCCATGAATCTTTCAGAAGACGATGCCCGGAAAGTTGCCGACTACCTCTTGGAGTACATGCCTCCCCAAGGTCTCTCTGAAAGCGGAACGATAATGGGCCAAGTAAGGAACGTCACGACACAGAAGCCGCAGGAGGGTCAGGATGTCGTTTTGATCTCTTACATGGGAGACAGGAAAGAAGAACGCCACTTCGCAAAATCGGGTTCGCTGGGCGTGTTTTCTTTTTCCTCTCTGCGGTGGGACAGAAGCTATGAGATCATGCTTTTTCACCAGGGAGTTCAGTATGTTTCGGGAAAGATGGTTTTTCTTCCCGGAAAGGACGAAATCACCCTTGATCTCCCGGTCTACGATACCACGAGTTCTGACGAAAACATCTCTTTGCGATCACTAAACTTGATTGTCTACCCTGATAACGGGGGTAGCAGCGTGAATGTGACCTCACTTTATGTTTTTGAGAACTCGGGCAACACCGTTTTTACCGGAGAGCAGACGGACTCGGATACGACGACACTTGTTTTTTCGATTCCTGAGGAGGCTGAAAATGTTACTTTTTCAGACAGCGTCAATCCGGAGGCGGCAGAGAGGAAGGGAGAGAAGCTTTACAGCAAACTTCCTTTTCTTCCGGGGATGAAAAGGATTGCTCTTGGTTATTCCCTCCCTCTTTCGCAAATAGGGGAGAAGTTCTCGATAAGTTTTGACTATGAAGTTGGCGACCTTGCTGTGTTTGTAAGAAAAACAGAACTCGGAATCCGGGTTGAGCGGCCCGAGGCGGCTGCAAAGGATATGATGATTCACGACGAGGCGTTTTTGAAATATGAGCTCTCTGACTTAAAACCGGGTAGCGTCACGGTAGTTGTTTCCAATATTTCTTTTCTTAGAAGCAACCTCAGCAAATACCTGCCCGTGATACTCTTTTTTGTCTTTGCCGCCGTGGGAATTATGTATTTTTTCTACAGGAAAAACAGATCTTCGAGTATGGATTCGGAAAAGTAAAAATGTGTTTGGCATGGAGGAATACTTCTTTTCTCTGAAAAATGAGCGACGCGCAGAAAAACCCACCGCCTTTACTTAACAGAAGCTTTGTACTTATAACTTTTCTCGGATGTCTTTACTTCTTTAACTTTCATTCGTTTCTCCTTCTGCCCATTAGAATTTCTGAGCTTGGAGGAACAGAAAAAATAGTTGGGTTCGTTATGGGAATCGCGGGGCTAAGCACCCTTTTTCTTACTCCTTACGCGGGCCACATAACCGACAGGTATGGCAAAAAGCTGTTTATGCTGCTCGGGTTTGCGCTGCTTGCCGCCTCGACGTTTCCGCTGGCCTTTTTAAACAAAGTCGATTATCTCTACTACGTCATCAGGATAGTTCACGGCTGTTCCTTTTCCCTTTTCTTTGTCGCGGCGGGGGCGCTTACGGTTGATGTTTCAAGCGAGCAAAGAAGGGCGCAGGCTCTCGGCATATACGGCGTTTTCACGATAATAAACTATGCGATTGCCCCTTATGTCGGTTCCATTCTGATAAAGAATTTCGGTTTTGATTTCTTTATTTTCTTTCTCACCGTTACGGCGCTTCTGGGTTTAGCAGTCTCTTTTATGATCGGGGAGGAAAAAAAGACGGAAGCGCCAAAAGATAAGGGACCTAGCTATGCGGATTGTCTTCGGGGCAAAGCTACTTATGTGTCTTCGGCCACGCTGTTTATATGCGGGGCAGCGTTTATAACGACATTTAACTTCATCTCCATTTTTTCGCTTTCCATAAACATAGAGAATTTTCACGTTTATTTTCTTTCCTACACCGTTTCGGTGCTTGCGATCAGATTGTTTCTCGGCTGGGTTCCCGACAAATACGGGAAGTGGAGAGTCGCTTCACCGTTCGTTTTCTTTCTCGGGCTGAGTGTTTTCATGTTGAGTTTCGTACACGAAATAAAACTTCTTGTTCTCTGCGGAATCATATTCGGCTGCGCACACGGATTTGTGTATCCTTCAATATATTCAATCATAATAGAATCGAATCCGAAGGAGGCGAGGGCAAAGGCTTTTGCAATAAGCAGCGTTTCATTCACGGGCGGCGGAATGTTGGGGTCTTTCGTTTTCGGAATGGTAGCCGAGCTTTTCGGATTCAGAATGATGTTTGTTTCAATGGCGCTTATGGTATTTCTGGGTTTTTTACTCTTCACCAGAAGTTCCGTCCCAAGGGAGCATAAAGTATGAGCACAAAACCCATCAGACTTCCTTTCGGTCACCCCAAGATTTTCGACACGATGAAAATAGAGATCCTGCGCATGGAAAACGGAGAGGCGGAACTCTCTATGCCGTTTCTTGAGGAATATACTCAGCACTACGGAATGCTCCACGGTGGAGCCATTTTTACCTTGGCGGATGCGGCCTGCGGAGTCGCAGTTGCCAGTGTCGCCAGAGAAGGGAAAAAATTCCTTACCTCTGGGATGAATATAAGTTATCTGGAACCCATCAGGGAAGGTCTTACGATTTGTCGTGCCAGAGTGCTGAGGCAGGGGAGAATAATGCCTGTTGAGAGTGAAGTCTTGAATTCGGGTATCTGCGTGGCGAAGGCTACCGCTATTTATACTCTGGTTGATTGATTCTTCTTCCTTGACGAAATACAGAAGATAATGAAGTTGTTAAAAAACAGAAACCGTTCGATTTAACTTGCTTACTACACATTACTTGCTATCTTGTTGCTTGATTTACCAATGATAGGGATAATAATTACACCCATATAGTTAGAGATTAGTAAAATGAAAGCTCGCACAGCTAGATTTGATGCGCACTACGAAGTGGCCTTTCATCGTCCGGCCTTCAGCCGTATTGCATCGTTCTCACAGATCATAGAACCAATTTACGACGCATTCAGCTCAGAAGTACCGATTCCTCCAGATGCGATAAAGCTAGAAAACGGAGACACTATCGCCACTGCCGGCGTCACTCTCACCTTGTTTTCTGGGTTCGGCTTGTTTGAAGCGAGACTAGATGGATACAAAGCACGCTTTCTTGACCTTAGATCACCGGGAGCTATTGATCAAGCCAAGCGATACGCTAAGCTTTTTGAATCCGCTGTATGCGGATTCTTGACTGATGGGATACCTGCACATTGGAGACTCATCATTCCCTCTTGGTTGACGGTTGACGGAGGTATGGACGCGGCCGAAGACCTTATTAGACGTCTTACTTGGCTTCCTGAATCTCACGACCCGTTTGAAATAGGTTCAACCGAGGTAAGTTCACAAGTCAGGTTCGACTGTTTCAATACAGAAGACCTGTGGACCGTCAGGGTCACTGTGGACAAGTCGGCAATGCCGGACACGCATTTATTCTTAGAGATTTCTGGTGAGTACGCACAGGGTTCCCATTTTGACACCTTGGACAAGCAAGCTGAGCATCTTTCCATCGTATCAAAGCTTGTTATCGATAAATTGGGTCTGGTAGTGGAGTAACAAAGTTCAATGTTTAATGCTTCTCTAAACTTTCCGTCGGCGTTCCATGCAGTACGAAATGCAGTGGCCGAGGATCGCCGCCAATTGCAGATCCACCCACAAAGCGGTTCCTTTGAAAACTCCAACTCGGCCCTGTATCTAAAAAACAACCGCCTTTCTGTGCCTCTGTGGATAACAAGAATTGTCCGATATAACGAGGATTACGACAAAGGTGGTTTTCTACTACTACAAATGTCCGACAAGCAATTCGATCGCAAACCAGTTGAGAGACAGCTTGGCCTGCACATTCTATCTTCTCGCACACTGCGCAGCCGTTCCGCTGAGGCGACCATGCCTCTTGTCGGGTTTGGATCAACTGCTCCGGTGGCTACCACTGTGTCGTGGCTTGAAGAATCGTTAAATGAGTTGGAGGAGTGTTCCGCCTCCGCACTTGATGACGGTTTAGAAAAACCTTCGGAACTTGGACTGACGAAGGCTAGGAAGTTGTTGGAGACAGTTTCTACTCGCATAGCGGACCGGCCGGATATATATCCGATGGACGAGGGCAGCATAGCAATTGACTTCCGGAACCCTGAAAGCAAAAGCGGGGTTTTATTCTTGATCGAACAGGATGGTTCTGGAGCACTTTTCCATAGGACTAAAAATTCTAAAGGTCGGCTTCGGGTTGATGATGCAGCAGACTTGCTTCAGGAAGGAGGTTTTCTAGAACTCAAGAGGGTTGGCATTCAGTAGTGAACAAACAGTTGGGTGAGGGAACACCGGATTCCATAGCGAAAGAGGGCAGACTCGGAAGGGAAGAGAGGTCGCAAAGCGGCGCCAAGCGCTCTTTCGGCAGACTGAAGAGAGAAGGTGAAGCAAGGGCGCCTGTATCAAGATTCAAGCCGCCCCAAGACAGTAATGAAATCTCGGTTAACCGCATGGATTTAGCCTCTGTAGCTACAATGGCGGAGTTGGGTATGCTGAATGCAAGCGTGTCCGGGAAATTGTTTTGGGGTTGGTATATTCTAACCGCTGGCGACGTAGAGGGAGTTGGCTGTAGTGTAAAACCGTCGCCCTCAGATGACAATCCTTATCATGCGGATATCGTAATCCCGGTAGCATTAGACGCCGAAGAAAGGCGAGATGACGTTATCGAGTATGCAAGAGACTTAGCATATCACTCTACGTTTCTCCCTTGGGGTGAGTGGGCTAAGACTGCTTAACTGGCCGCATTTACCAAATGTTTCTTACGTGATAACAATTAAATATCGCCGAAGTGTGACTGTAGAAGCGCTAAGCCTACCAGTGAAGCCGTTTCCGCTCTCAGTATTCTTTTTCCAAGTCCAAGAGCTATGTAACCGTTTTCTTTTGCCAAGGCGATTTCTTCTTTCGAAAAGCCTCCTTCGGAACCTATATGGACGTTTATGCTGTTTACAGGTTTTGTGAAGGACTTCATGTAATCCCCGAGCAGTTTGCCTTGATTCTCATAAAGTATTACTTTCATCTCGCTTTGCTTCTTAATTTCAAAGGAATCCCGGAAACAAACCGGTTCTGAGACCACCGGCGGAACTGCTCTTCCGCACTGCTTTGTTGATTCCAGCGCTATCTTGTTCCATCTGTCTATCTTGGAGGTTGACCTTACCTGGGTCCTTTCGGAAATTACCGGAAAAACCTCCGATACGCCGAGTTGCGTTGCCTGGCTGATTACCCCGTCCATCCTGTTTCCCTTGAGAATCGCCTGGAAGAGATTCAGTTTCAGCTCCGGTTCGGTTTGCAGACGGCGGGTGTCGTGAACCCGGAGGGCGATGGTTTTGGAAGAGATATCCGTTAAGATGCCCTCATACTCGGTGGATTCAGCATCGAAAACGGTTATACGATCCCCAGCTCCGAGTCTCAGGACTTTCGTTATATGCGTGTAGTCGCTCTCGGATATTGTTCCGCGAAGCACTCCGTCATCTTCTGAAGAGGGTTTTTTTCTGATGGGGAATCTGGGCATTTCAAGCCGCCTTTTACGAGACGTATAGGTCCAGGATTTTTTCTTTGAGTCCCCGGGTTGTATGGATGTCAGCGGTTACGGCGGGGGTAAAACCGTAGCCAAGCAGTGTTGCGGCCGTTACAGGCCCTATGCAGGCAAATCCGGTTTTACAGAAAAGCTCGGGGTCTTCTCCGAAAAGCAAGAAGAAATTCGTTACGGTCGAGGAGCTTGTAAACGTTACAAGGTCTATCTGCGCACTGGAGAATTCTTCTTTTATCCTGTCAATCTCCTGCTTTGCGTAGTCGGGAACAAGCGTTTCATAAACGCAGAGCACTTCCACTTCAGCTCCCATTGTCCGCAGGGTCTCGGGGAGAAGTTCTCTTGCCACAAGCGCTCTTGGAATAAGTATTTTTTTGCCGTCTATGTTAAGTTCTTCTGCAAGCGAGATTATTCCTTCGGCCGTATAGACCTTGGGCATGTAATCTGCTGAAAGGTTGTAGTTTAGAAGTTCTTCAGAAGTTTTTTCTCCTATGGCTATTATCTTCTTGCCTCCCAGTTCCCGCGAGTCCTTTCCGTGGAATGCCAGCACCTCAAAATAGTTGCTTACTCCGTTTACACTTGTGAATACCAGGAAATCATAGTCTTCGAAGTTTTGTACCGACAGTTTCTGTTCCCTGGTATTCCTTACGGGCTTTATTGCGATTGTGGGAAACTCGATGGTCTTTGCCCCGCAGGAGCCGAGGGTTTCCGCGAATTCAGAAGATGCTTCCTTTTCTCTTGTTACCATTATGGTTTTTCCGAAAAGCGGCTTTTTTTCATACCATGCTATCGCCTCTGCGAGCGCGGCCACTTCTCCGACCACTATGGTGGCCGGGGTCTGGACGTCAAGAACTCTGATTTTCTCCGCTATGTCGGAAACAGTCCCCACAACAGATCTCTGTTCAGGCAGAGTGCCGCAGGATATGACGGCAACAGGGGTAGACGGCGCCTTTCCCATCTCAAGCAGTTTTTTCATTATGCTCTCGAGATTTGTGAGTCCCATGAGAAACACCATCGTTTCTATTTGCCCTGGATCGTAAGCGAAATCCTCTCCCTGGCTCTGGTGACCGGTAAAAACCGCAAAAGATGAATTGTAGTGTCTGTGAGTAATGGGAACTCCCCCGTAAGCCGGCACCGCGGTAACGGAGCTTACTCCCGGGACGATCTCTATATCAATGCCGTTTTGAACGACCGCCTCGGCTTCTTCTCCTCCTCTTCCGAAGACAAAGGGATCGCCTCCCTTAAGTCTTGCCACAGTTTTTCCTTCTTTTGCCTTGCTTACGAGAAGTTTATTTATCTCTTCCTGGGAAATGTGAGCCTGTCCCATTGTCTTGCCGGCAAAGACAAGTTCTGTGTCTGGGCGGCAGAATTTAAGGATCTTTGGGTTTACAAGAGAATCATAGATGACCACCTGTGCTTCTCCGAGCAGTTCCTTTCCCCTGAGGGTAAGAAGACCCGCATCGCCGGGTCCTGCGCCGATCAGATAAATCCTGCCTTTTTTTTTGCTCATGGAATCGTGGGTTGCTGGGGAGAAATCTCGGAGAAATTCACCTGTCCGTCTCTTTATACATTACGCCGCGAAGCGAAAAACAGCATCGTATCGCCGGTTTTAGGCTGCACCGCGCTCCGAGCTATATTATTTCTCATGGGTTAGCTCCTGTAAAATCATCGAAAGGCTGTCCGCGTGCCCGCCCTCTGGTCTTCGCTTGTTTATGATGGCCGTACGGGTGGTTAGAATAGTCCCTGACATGGATTCAGGGAAGCCTTTATTTAATCTCAAAAGCCCTTTTAAACCCAAGGGAGATCAGCCCCGGGCCATTTCCGCTCTGCGTGAAGGGCTAGAGCTCGGATATAAGGAACAGGTTCTCCTCGGGGTTACCGGAAGCGGCAAGACCTTTACCGTGGCACAAGTTATCCGTGATGTCGAACGCCCCACCCTGATACTTGTCCACAACAAGACATTGGCTGCCCAGATATACGCTGAACTGCGTGATTTCTTCCCCGACAACGAAGTCCACTATTTCGTAAGCTACTACGACTACTATCAGCCCGAGGCCTATATGCCCGAGACCGACACGTATATAGAAAAGGACGCCTCGATAAACGAACACATAGACCGCATGCGCCACGCTGCCACCAAGGCTCTTTTCAGAAGAAGGGACGTGATAATTGTCTCAAGCGTTTCGGCTATCTACGGAATCGGGGCGCCCAAGGTTTATTACGGGATGCTTACCGAAATCGAAGAGGGAATGGAGCTTTCAAGAAACGATTTTGCCCTGAGGCTTGAGGAGGTGCGTTACGAAAGAAAGATCGACGAGCTTGACAGGGGCACGTACAGGGTGAGGGGGGATGTGGTGGACGTATTCCCTTCGCATGAGGAATCGGTTGCGCTCAGGGTCGAATTCTTCGGAGACTCAATCGAGACCATACGCGCGATAGATCCCCTGAGCGGTCGGTCGGTCGGGGACGTGCGGGAAGTTTCCATTTTCCCGGGCTCGCATTACGTGGCTCCCAAAAGCATTCTTGAAGAGGCCGTGGAGAGCATAGGCAGGGAGCTTGAGACAAGACTTGCCGAACTCAGGGGCCGGGGAATGGAACTTGAGGCCGACCGTCTTGAGGAAAGAACCAGATTTGATCTTGAACTGCTTGATACCATGGGGTTTTGTCCGGGCATTGAGAATTACTCAAGGTACATCTCGGGAAGAAGCCCCGGGGAACCTCCTTACACTCTTCTTGACTATTTTCCCGAGGATTTCCTCTGCGTGATCGATGAAAGTCACCAGATGGTTCCGCAACTGCGGGGCATGTACCTTGGTGACAGAAGCAGAAAGCTTTCTCTGGTTGAAAATGGTTTCAGGCTTCCTTCGGCGTTTGATAACCGCCCCCTTAATTTCGAGGAGTTCGAAGCTAAGATCGGGCAGGTTATATACGTCTCGGCTACCCCCGGGCCTTATGAACTTGCACAGGCAGGCGGCAACGTTGTCGAACAGATAATACGGCCGACGGGGCTTGCGGATCCGCTGATTGAAATCCGCACCGCCCAGAACCAGGTGGACGATCTGTTCGATGAACTGAAAAAAGTAGCTGACGGGGGGCAAAGAGCGCTCGTTACGACACTTACCAAGAAAATGGCCGAGGACCTTACGGACTATTACAGGGAGCTTGGCCTGCGGGTTGAGTACCTGCATTCTGAGATTGACACCCTGGAGAGGATAAGGATCGTAAGGGATTTGAGGGCCGCCAGATTTGACATTCTGATCGGAATAAACCTGCTGCGGGAGGGACTCGACATACCTGAGGTCTCTCTTGTCGCCGTGCTTGACGCTGACAAGGAGGGGTATCTGCGTTCAGAGACTTCCCTTGTCCAGATTTTCGGCCGGGCTGCGAGGAATGTTTCGGGCAGGGCTGTTCTCTACGCTGATACGATGACCGGATCGATGCGTGCCGCCATTGCGGAGACCAAGAGAAGAAGGAATATTCAGATGGAGTACAACGCGGAGAACGATATAATCCCCAGAAGCATTGAAAAGAACATAACGGATATTCTGGGTTCCATATACGAGTCCGACTACCTTAAGATTTCAAGTACGGAGGAAGAGGATCTCCTCGAGATACCTCCGAACAAGATTCCGGAGGCTGTAGCCAAGCTTTCAAGGGAAATGAAGTCCGCTGCGAAGAAACTTGAGTTCGAAAAGGCCGCCGAATTCAGAAACAGGATAAAAAAACTTCAGGAACTGGAACTCAAATACGCCGAAGGGGTCGCGTGACAATCGAGTATTTTCCTTGCTGATTTTTTTGTTTTATGTAGACTTTAAACCGCTTTTGGAAAGAGTGGGTCTTTACCCGCTCTTTTTTATTGAAGGGTATGAAAGATACGGAGAATTTTTGTGGAAAAGGCTAACGGCGAGCTTGAAAAAGCGATTCTGGAAGTTCTTCACCCGATTGTGGAGGAGAATTCCTGCGAGCTTGTGGATATAAAGTACCTCAGGGAAAGAGGGAACAGGGTTTTGAGGATATTTCTTGACAAAGAGGGCGGAGTTACAGTCGATGACTGTGCGAACGTGAGCAGGGAACTCAGCGTGGTTCTTGATGCCTATGACATAATGCCGCAGCATTCCTACACCCTTGAAGTCTCTTCTCCCGGCCTCAGGAGGCCCCTTAACAGGCAGAGCGACTACGAGAGGTTCAAGGGAAGAAAAGTGAAGATAAAAACTACGGACCCGGTTGAAGACAGAAAGGTTTTTTCCGGGACCCTTCTCGGAATGAGAGGAGAAATGATTCTGGTGGAAATCGATGGCCGTTCCTACAGCGTGCCTTTCGGTTCCGTCAGCAGGGCGAACTTGGAAATTGATTTTGGGAAAGGAGCGAGAAAATGATTACGGAACTGACAAGGGTTATAGATTCCGTAGGGAAAGACAAGGGCATTGACAGGGAACGCATAATAAGCGCGGTTGAGGAAGCGGTTCTGTCCGCCGCCGAGAAGCTTCTCAAGTCAAAGAACCAGGACAAGGAACTCGACGTCTATTATAATCCCGAAGAGGGAGAGGTGGAACTTTTCGAGTACAAGGAGGTTGTGGAAACCGTAGCCGATCCCGAAATTGAGATTTCGCTCGCAGAAGCAGCCGAACTTGATCCCGAAACCGAACTTGGCGACATGATAGGCGTCAAGATAAGTCCTGAATACACGAGAATCGCCATTCACAACGCCAAGCAGAAGGTTCTTCAGAAACTCAAGGAGGCCGAAGGCAAGGTTATATACGAGGAGTTCATCGGCAGAAAGGGAACCGTAATAGGCGGCATAGTAAGAAGGGTCGACAGAAGACACATAATAGTGGATCTCGGAAGGGTTGAAGCTGTGTTGCCCCCGGAACAGCAAGTGCCAAGAGAGTATTACAAAATGAAAGAAAGAATAAGGGCCGTGCTTCTCGACATAAAGGAGTCACCCCGCGGGGAACCGAGGCTTATCCTGTCAAGAGCTCACGTGAGTTTCGTAACCAGGCTTTTTGAAGCGGAAGTTCCTGAAATCTCCGAGAGCATAGTTGAGATAAAAGCCATCTCCAGAGATCCCGGCGGAAGAACAAAAATAGCCGTGGCGTCAAAGGACTCGGATGTGGACGCGGTTGGTGCCTGCGTGGGGATGAGAGGCTCGAGGGTGCAGAGCATCATCCAGGAACTAAGGGGTGAGAAGGTGGATATAGTTCCCTGGTCAGAAGATCCCGCCCGCTATGTATGCAATGCCCTTTCTCCGGCTGTCGTGAACAAGGTCGTAATTGACGAGAACAGCCGCTCGATGGAAGTCATAGTTGACGACGACCAGCTTTCTCTTGCCATCGGAAGGAAGGGGCAGAACGTAAGGCTGGCGTCACAGCTCACCGAGTGGAAAATAGATATAAAAACCGAATCCAGGGTTAAGCAGGAACAGCAAGAGGTTCTTTCCATTCTCACAAGCTTGCCGTCTGTAAGCGAGGTCACGGCGAGTCTGCTTTACAATGACGGATTCTACTCTCTTGAACACATAGCTTTTTGCGAACCGGATGTACTTATGAAGGTGGGAAGTCTCGGAGAAGAAGAGGTTTCCACGCTCCAGAAAGCGGCCCGAGTGGCACTTATGGAAAAGCTTGAGGAAATGCCTGTTGAAAGTGAGACCGAAGCGGTTTCAGATGGAGAACAGCTCCAAGTATCATCGCCGGCTGACGGAGAGGCAGAGAATTTGGTAAAGGAAGACTAGGAAAAACCGCAGCCTCGCCTGCAAAGCAGACTTTTTTGGAATATGCCTAAAGTCAGAATACATCAGATAGCCAAGGAACTGGGAGTAAGCAGCAAGGAAGTAATAGACAAGAGCGTGAAGCTTGGAATGAAAGTTACGAGTCATCAAAACGTAGTCTCCGAAGCAGATGCCGACAGGATAAAAAAGGCGTTTATTACCGTCCCGGAAGAAGATTCTTCAAAAACGGTGGAAGAGCAGAAGGAAACCGTAAAGGTTTTCAAATCCGATACGGGCCATGATCTGGTTGAAAGAAGAAGCGGCTCGAGAGTCATCAGAAGAAGAAAGAAAATCGTAAAACCGGAGCCCGAGGAGGAAAAAGAACTTGCCCCGGTTGCCGGAGAAGCCGCAGCGGAGCCAGAAATCGCTGTCCCGCCCGAACCTGCTGAAGAAGAAGCGGCCCAGGCTCCAAGTGCCGAGAGTGAAGTGCTGCCCGAAGAAGCGCTTGAAGCCGCAGAGTTGCCTGAAGCCGAGAGCGAGGTTCCGCAGCAAGAAGATCTTGAACTTAAGCCGGAACCATCTCCCGAACCTGAAAAGGTCATTGAGGAAGTGGATGATAAGGAAAAGCCGAAGCCGAAGAAAAAAGCAAGAAAGAGTAAGCCTCTAAAAGAGGAAATACATGATGAAGAGACCTTGGAGCAGCTCAAAAAGGCATTTCGAACCAAGGTCCCGAGCAGAAAAGAATACGTAGTACAGAACAAAAAACCCAAGCTCAGGCAGAATTTTGACGGAACCGGGAGAAACAGGGGGGCTTACCCGGCCGATGGCCAGGATGGGAGAGTCATTCCCGCTTCCCCTGCCCATACTTCGAAAAGAAACATCAAGATCGGCGAGACAATAGTGATTTCCAGTCTTGCGAAGATGATGAGCGTAAAGGCGTCGGCAGTCGCTAAAAAACTCATGACCATGGGTACGGGCGCCACGATCAACCAGTCAATTGACAGTGATACCGCCGAGCTTGTCGCCGATGAATTCGGCTTTAACGTAACGATTGATAGGTTTGTCGAGGAAGACCTGATTTTTGATCAGGATGAGTCGCAGGATGTGGAGAAGGTGTCGCGTCCGCCAGTTGTTACGGTCATGGGACATGTTGATCATGGCAAGACCACTCTTCTTGACTCCATAAGAGAAACCAACGTTGTCGCGGGAGAGGCAGGTGGAATAACTCAACACATAGGCGCCTACGCGGTGAATGTAAAGGATTCGACCATAGTTTTCGTCGATACGCCGGGACATGAGGCCTTCACCTCAATGAGAGCCCGCGGCGCGAGTATCACGGATATAGTCATTCTGGTCGTGGCGGCGGATGACGGAGTGATGCCCCAGACGGTTGAAGCGGTTAACCATGCGAAAGCGGCAGGAGTTCCGATCATAGTAGCAATAAACAAAGTGGACAAGGAAGGCGCTGATATCGAAAAAATCAGGAGAGAGCTTTCCGAGATAGAACTCATATCGGAACAGTGGGGAGGAGACACGCTTTTCGCCGAGGTCTCCGCGAAAAAGAAAAAAGGTATAAGCGAACTCCTTGAACTTGTCCTGCTCCAGGCCGACGTGCTTGAACTCGGGGCCTCCCCCGATAACAGGGCAAACGGCGTGGTGATAGAAGCGGAGCTTGACAAAGGCAAAGGAGCCGTCTCCACGGTTATCGTTAAGGAAGGGACTCTTCGGATTGGAGATTGCGTCATATCCGGAGTTCACAGCGGAAAGATAAGGGCCCTTACCGATGACAGGGGCAAAGCGGTAAAAAGCGTAGGTCCTTCGATGCCCGTTAAGATAATGGGCCTTTCGGGAGTTGCCGAGGCCGGGGAAAGATTCCATGTCGTAAAGGATGAGAAAACGGCCAAGGAGATAACATCTCACCGCCTCAGCAAGGTCAGGTCCCACAAGGTGACCGCCGCTCCGAAACTTTCGCTCGAGGACCTTTTCAGCTCTATTGAAAGCGAGGAAGCCAAGGAACTCTCGCTCATTATAAAAGCAGATACTCAAGGATCGGTCGAGGCGCTCAGGGAATCTCTGGAAAAACTCTCCACCGAGAAGTGCGGGGTAAAGATTGTTCACTCCGGGGCGGGGGGGATAAACGAAACAGATGTGGTTCTGGCGAGCGCTTCAAACGCCGTAGTTATAGGATTCAACGTCCGCCCGGATGCAAACTCGCTTAGGATCTCCGAGAAGGAAGGGGTCTCCCTTGAACTTCATTCAATAATTTACGACGTGGTAAACCGGGTAAGAAGCGCGATGGAGGGACTGCTTGAACCCATTCGCAGGGAAGTCGTGGTGGCCCACATGGACGTCAGGGAGCTTTTCCACGTGTCAAGAGTGGGAACTATCGCCGGATGCATGGTTTCTGACGGCAAGGTAAGCAGGGACAACAGCATCAGGGTGGTTCGTGACGGCACTGTTGTCTACGACGGCAAGGTGAGCTCTCTCAGGCGTTTTAAGGAAGACGTGAAAGAGGTTCCCTCGGGTTACGAATGCGGTATAACGATAGAGAATTTCAACGACGTGAAGCAGGGAGATGTCTTTGAACTCTACAAGTTCGAGGAGATAAAGCAGGAGCTTTGATATCTGTGTTTTAAATGGTTGTTGGCATAGCCAGATTTGAACTCTATATGTTGGGCAACAGGTCTTTGAAGGATAAAAGACGCCTGATCAAAAGCCTTGTCGAAAGGGCAAGGTCGAAATTCCCGAGTCTCTCTCTGACGGAAGTTGATTCCCTTGACCTAAAAGACAAGGCTACCATAGGGTTTGGGTATGTTTCCAACGATGCTTCTCTCGTAAATTCCGTTCTGGACAAGGTGACTTCCTATATTGAGAGCACGGGGAATTTCCGCATGGGCGAAAAAGAAATGGAGATCATCCATTTCTGAGTGAACGAAGATGTCTCACAGCTACAAAAGATCCGCGAGGATATCTGATCTTCTCATAAAGGAAATATCGGAAATGCTGGTGCGCGGCAAGATCAAAGACCCGAGGGTGTCGTCGGTAAGCATAACGGCTGTGCGGGTTACGGACGACATGAGCTATGCGAAGGTCTTTTTCACCTCTTTTGATGAAGGTTTCGATACGCAGGAAATGCTCGAGGGATTAAGAAAGGCCACGGGCTACATAAAAAGCGCTCTTTCAAAGAAACTAAGGATAAAAAAAATCCCGAACATAGAGTTCGAGTATGACAGTCTCGTGGAAAAACGGGCGAGAATTGACGAACTGATAAGGAACGTGTCGGATGAATAACTTGGGATTATAATCCTACACAAAATCGGTTAAAATACAGCAATGATAAGGACTTACAAATGCCGTGCGAAGCTGTCCAGTTCGGGGCACAAAAAGCTTTCTCGGGTATTTCAGATGTGCGCCGAGCTTTACAACGCCTGTCTTGAGGAGCGTATTGACTGCTA
>LXNI01001426.1_pt1 | contig 20838 bp, 18 predicted proteins | sample 809091 | NCBI WGS metagenome assembly LXNI01 (sample SAMN04870527, study PRJNA318959) | sponge metagenome | biome: 01000161; feature: marine sponge reef; material: water | host: Sarcotragus foetidus | place: Greece: Milos, Mediterranean Sea | collected 2013-05-29 | depth 5-7 m | reverse complement strand
CCCCGCAGTTCCCCCGCAGTTCCCCGCAGTTCCCCGCAGTTCCCCGCAGTTCCGCTCTCTCTCAGGCCGACGGGTCCCACAGCGGCTCGGCTACGCCTTGTTGCAAATTCTCGAAGCGGGACATAACGAACAAAGCGTCCGATAGACGATTCAGGTAGCGTATCACCTGCGGACTGATTTTATCCTGGTTCGCCAGCGACGTTGCCTCCCGCTCCGCCCGCCGGCACACAGTGCGTGCAACGTGGAGGTGAGACGCACCCAGCGAGCCCCCCGGAAGAATGAAGTTCTCCAGGACGCCTACAATAGGCGTCAGTTCGTCGATCAGCGCCTCCAGACGATCGACATGTCGTTGCTCGATCTGTGGGGGCGTGTAGCTCTCTTTATCCTCTTCCAGAAAACACAGATCCGAACCCAAGTGGAATAATTCATTCTGAATCTCACCCAATGTACGCTGCAGACGATCACTCAGGCCGCTGGCCAGCGCCAACCCTATGTGCGAGTTCAACTCGTCGACCGTCCCGTACACCTGCACGCGCAGTGAATCCTTGGCCACGCGTTGACCGCCCCCTAGAGAGGTAGTGCCGCCGTCACCGCCGCGCGTATAGATCTTCGTCAACCTTGGCATCAGTTTCTCCTCCCGCGCCTCCCTGGCGCAAGAATGTTGTCAATGCGTCCAACGTAGCAAATGTATCCATTCGTCCCGCAATGTCCAAACTGTAGACCGGTCCGCCGTCCTGCATATGAACTGATATGGCGCCGAGTACAGAATCCTGGCCAGCCGGACTTTCTATTTCTACCTCTTTCTCCACCGCATACCCAATTCGCTCCAGCGCCCGTCGCGCCCAAAAGGCCGCAACCCCATCACCGTGCAGGAGCAGTCGCCCACAGGTCTCCTGCCGCGTGTGAAAGGAGCCGTGTTCGCGGTCGAATGTCACGCCCTCCGCGGAAAATACGCGTTCAAACGCGCCGTTAAGGATCAGATCCTCAGGCGCGCCGTCGAAGAGTTCGCCCTCCGCCGACAGCAACCACAGCCGGTCCGCGTTGCGCAGAGCCAAGTCCAGATCATGCGTGGAAAGCAGGATCGCCTGACGGTTCTCGTTTGCCAGCCGCCGCAACAGGTCCATCACTTCCACCCGCCGCGGCAGGTCGAGAAACGCAGTCGGCTCGTCCAGCAGCATCACCCGCGGCTGCTGCGCCAGCGCGCGCGCAATAAAAACCTTCTGTCGTTCGCCGTCGCTCATCTCGACAATCAGCCGGTCAGCCAGATCCTGGGCCCGAACGGCCTGCAACGCCCACTGCACAATGCGCTCGTCCTGCTCGTTCAACGTCCCGGTCCAGCCGGTGTAGGGATGGCGTCCCAGGCCTACCAGTCCGTACCCCGACATCGCGCCCACGTCCACACGCTCAGTCAGCACAATACTCAAACGGCGTGCCAGCTGGCCGGGCCGCAGGTCGTCGAGCGGCCGGTCATCCAGCCAGATCTGGCCGGACAGAGAAGGTTGCAGCCGGGCTAACGTGCGCATCAGCGTCGACTTTCCCGCGCCGTTCGGTCCCAGCAGACAGACCAGTTCCCCCGCCCGCAGCGAAAAATCAAGATCGCGGGCGATAACAACGTCTCCTCTGCGGGCGCGGCGATAGCCTATCGAGAGAGCATCGGTTTGCAGTACAGTCCCACCCGTCATCCGTCTACCCCTGTCAGCCGGCAAAGGCCTCGCGTAAATTTCGCTGCCGCAGGATCACCCAGATTACAACCGGCGCGCCCAGCAGCGCCGTCACCGCATTCAATGGCAGCGTCAGTTGACTGCCCGGCAGCCCGGCAACGATATCCGCGCCCAGGGCCAGCGTGGCGCCCATGAAGGAGACCGCGGGCAGCAGCAGTCGGTGATCCGACGTGTGCAGGAGACTGCGGCACAGATGGGGCACGGCAATGCCCAGAAAGCCGATCGGCCCGCAGAAAGCGGTTACAACGCCGGCCAGCACCGCCGACGAGCCGATGATCCCCAGCCGCACCCGACGCACATTCAGACCCAGCGAGAGGGCGTATGTCTCTCCCAGAAGCAGCGCATTCAGCGGCTTCATCAACAGGTGGCCGCCAGCCAGCCCCAACAGAATCGCCGGCGCCATCACCTGGAGCTGCCGCCAGGTGACGCCCCCGAAAGAGCCGAATGTCCAGGAGATGTAGGCCTGAATGCGCTCAACCACACTGAAATAGATCAGCACACTCACCAGCGCGCTCGTCGTATACCCGAACATCAGCCCCAGGATGAGCAGCGTCATACCGCTCTGCACTTTCCGGGCCACCGTCATCACAAGCAGCAGCACCAGGCCGGAGCCGGTTATCGCCGACAGGGCCAGGCTGGTATCACCAGCCAGGCTGATCCCCGCCAGCAGCGTCGTGCTGCCGCCCAGGCCCACGGCTACACCGGCCAGCAGCACGGTCAGCGCCACGCCCAGGCTCGCGCCGGAACTGATGCCCAGCACGAACGGCCCGGCGAGCGGGTTACGAAACAGGGTTTGCATCTGCAGGCCGCTGACCGAAAGCGCGGCGCCCGCCAGCATCGCCGTCAACGCCTTGGGCAGGCGAAACTTCAGCACAATTGTCGCCCAGGCCGGCTTTGAGGCATCTCCGCCCAGCAGTACAGCCACAATCTCCTCAATAGGAATGCGCACCGATCCCACCGCCAGGCTCAGCAGGAAGACCGCCAGCGCGACGAGCGCCAACCCGGCCAGTAGCAGTCCGGGCGCCAGAGCAAAACCTGGCTTCTTCGAAGAGCGAACGCCATTATCTGATGCTGCCAGAGAAACGTTGTCTCTACTCATTTCCAATCACGGCCGCGTTGGCATCTGGGCCCATTCGCCGGGAGCCTCTATCCTCAGGATCCTCACCCTTTAGTATGAGTGGAAGTCCTGCCACCATCAGAACCACCCTGTCGGCTGCAGCGGCCAAAGTCTGGTTCGCCTGACCCACCAGGTCGCGAAAGGCTCGCCCCAAGGCGGTCAGCGGCGCCAGGCCGTATCCAACCTCGTTGGAAACAATAATCATTTTGCTCGCGCTCGGCAACTCCTTTGCCGCCTGCACGATAGCTTCAATCTCCTGAGCTACGCTGTTCTGCACCGCATCGTCATAGGGGTCCGGCTCGTCGACCAGCAGATTTGATACCAGCAGAGTGATGCAGTCCACAACAATCGTGGTATGTCCGTCCGCCTGCCGACCGATCCTCTGCCCGACGGCGTGCGGCGCTTCCATCGTGTCCCAGCATGTAGGCCGTTCCGCCCTGTGTTTCTCTATGCGAAGCCGCATCTCATCGTCGCCGGCTTCGGCGGTCGCCACGTATAGCACTTGGCCATCTCCGCGCGCGCGTGCCATCCGCACAGCTTCGGCACTCTTGCCACTGCGCGCGCCGCCGAGAATCAGTATCAGTTCCCCCACGAGATCTGTCCTTTTGCGAACGACCAAATCAGCGAAGACAGGGACAGTGCAACGCCTGCCTCTATCCCTACTCGAAACTACTCAGCCCACCACCCATCGACCACTAATCACCGGTGTTCCACTGACGACTGGTGTTTCACTGAAAACTAAAAACTGAGTACTAAAAACTGCAGTTCCGGGCGGTCGGGCGCAAGCGCCCTCCCTTGTGCAGGGGCTGCGCCCCCGCAACGCCCCCCTACAAAACCATCGCTCACCGACCGTGTGTGCTCATTCCAGCAACGTATCTTGCCACCAGTGTTTCCTCCCCCACTTGCCGCCTCAACCCACCGACCATCGACCGCTAATCTCCGGTGTTCCACTGACGACTGGTGTTCCACTGAAAACTAAGAACTGAAAACTAAAAACTGCAGTTCCGACCTTGTGTGCTCATTCCAGCAACGTATCTAGCCACCAGTGTTTCCTCCCCCACTCGCCGTCTCTTGCCACCGCCCACTACCGTTAGCAGTTCACTAGAAACTAAGAACTGACTACTAAAAACTGCAGTTCCGGGCGGCAGGGATAAAGGGCTGGTCAAGACAAGCACTGTATATGGCTTAGTAGTTACCCCTACTCTAAGAACGATCGAGAAGCCGTGCGCTACACTCCCCAGTTCCGGGCGGGACCTACAATGTCCAATTCGCCGCAAGCGTCACTATGCAGACGGTCTCCCCGACCTCACACAGAGCCCCGTAGATATCACCGGTCAACCCCGGTATGCGAGCAAGAGTGAAACGGATCAACAACCAGGCGCAGAGGCCGACCACAACCACCGCCGTAAAAGTAGCGGCAATGCCTATAGACGGAGCGAGCAGTACCAGTGCTGCCAGCGAAATCGCCGACGCGCCTGCGGCTTGGGGCCAGCCGGCATTGTCCTTCATCTCCCGGCCCAGCCCTTCGGCACGGGCGTACGGGGAGAGGACAACCGCCAAGCTGATCACCCAACGCCCCAGCAGCGGCGCAGCGATGAGCGCCCCAGACCCGATGCCACCGATCGCCGCGAACTTAAGCAGCAGCATGGTAACGCCGCCGGCGACAGCAAACGCACCAACACGCGCATCTCGCAGGATGCGCATTCGATCCTCCGCCGTGCGGCCGCCCAGCAGGCCGTCTACCGCATCCAGAAAGCCGTCAAAATGCAGAGCCCCGCTGCATGCGATCCATACACCCACCACCATTGCCGCCACCAGCACTTCCGGAAAGACAGCGGACAATAGCCAGTACAGCCCGTTCAGAAGCAGCCCGACTGCCAGGCCAACAAGCGGAAAGAAGGCGACCGATCTCCCCAACTCGCCGGGTGTAATCATCCGGCGCAGGAGCGGCGGCGCAACTGTAAGGAACTGGAACGCTACCACAACACCGGTCAGAATCGCTTTCACGGACCGTTCGCGCCTCCCCGGTGCGCCGCCGCAATCTGCTGACAGTTGGCCAGGACATATGCCCTGTTACTGCAGCTGCTGGTAAAACCTGAGTTCGTGATCAGGCAACAGTTGCGGATGCAGTATCTTTACCAGATCTTTCAACACTCTTTCAGGATGGGCCGCGCCCTCTTCATAGTAGGCGTTGCCCCCGTTCTCGTTAACTTTGGCATTGTTATTGAAAAGCTGCCCACGACTGAGCGGCGCGAAATCGCCGTAGCGGGGATCGCTTTCGAGCACATCGTCTACACTGAACCAGAAGGAACTGTCCGGGTTGAGCCAAAAATCCACATCTGCTGCAGCTGCGTAGACCGACTCAAAATCCAGCGGCAGCGCGCCCACATCACCTTCATCCGCCCACAGGTAATCAGCGCCGGCATCGGCCAGCATCTTGGACATGTAACTTTCGCCGCCCGCTACATACCAAGTTCCGTTGTATACGCTCCCCAGCAGAACAGAAGGCCGCTCCGTCAGCGATGCCGTCAACGCAGCTACCGCATGATACTCCGCCGCGATGACGTCGAACTGCAAGCCAGCGTCCGCCTCCCGGTTGAAAAACAGCGCAATGAACTTCATCCACTCCGCCCGGCCAAGCGGACTCTGCTCAACAAAATCACCGTTGAGCGCCACCGGAATACCCGCCTCCAAGAGCACAGGATGCGTGTCAAAGTCAGCAAACCCAGTCCCGTAGGTCATCACCAGGGCTGGGTCCAGATCCAGCGTCAGCTCCACGTTAACCGCCGCGCCGCTGCCAATCTCGGCGATGTCACCGGCCGCGATAATTTCTTGTACCGCCGGATTCGTTGTCCACAGATAGCTGTCTAGACCAATCAGCCTGTCTATCAGTCCCAGGTCGTCGAGAGTTGGCAAATAGGTCGTCGACATGGCAATCATGTTTTCGACCGGCACCTCGATCACCGCGCCTTCAACATCCTGCGGGGCCGGCGTCCCGCACTGGACGAGCACATAGCGAAAACTCTCCTGCGCGCCCTGCCACGGATTTGTAACGGTAATGACCTTGTAATTGCCGTGATACTCGATTTCGAAGCCGGAAGCATATTCTACAGACAGCTTTTGCGGGAAGTAGTCGACGGTTGAATCGAACCCATCAACGCAACCGTCTTGCATATTCTGCTCGGGAGGTGAGGCTGGTGCAGCCGATTCAGCAGCAGCGCTGGCCGGCGGCGACGCAGTCGTAGTTGGCTGGGCAACGCACGCGCTCAGAACCATGAGCGCGATTACAAGCAAGTGAATTGGCAAGCTTCGCATCAGTTTCTCTCCATATTGCACATATGATTGATGCCCCTGCCGCACTGCCTGAAACAGCCACCAAAACTGAAACGTCCGATCTCTTACGAGATCGGACGTCACCGGCAATCCTTGCCCCAAAATGCAGGCTTGACTCAGTCACCCAATCCACGAGATGTTTCAAGAGTACGACAGAGACGGTCGACCTGGCTTGGGAAATACTCCTCACTTCTCTTTCGAGATGCTCTCCATTAAGGAGGCAGAGTTGCTTTCCCTTACAGTTGCGGGACAGCGCCGGACTCTCACCGGCTTCGCCTTTTCAGCCCTGGCATCCGGACCATGGGCGCCTCTGGCGTTCATTATTCAATTGCCCGCAGTATACAGCCGGCCCCAGGGCTTGTCAACACGTGCCCCGATTGGATGCAGGGCAATTGCATCAAAAGCGATGATATAATATCCCTGTAGTAACTACTCAGCCGCAACTGATTCGCAAATCTGAACGAGGGGAGCAAAGGTGTTTTTTCTCCCCTCATTGTTGCATTTTTGGGCGGTCGGGCCTTCGGCCCTCCCTTGTGCAGGGGCTGCGCCCCCGCAACGCCCCCCTACAAAACCATCCCTCACCGACCTTGTGCATTCTTCGCAACCTGTCGGCTGGCGAGCATGGCGGCGGCTGTACACCGGTTGCGTCACCAAGAGCCTGAATGAATCCAAGGATGACTGGCTGGTCAACTACTGTGGCTTAAGTAGTTACGCCCTGTACCGAATCACGAATAGGCACTGCCGAGAGCGTTTCGTCATCATGAACACATGACTCCCACTGCCTGAGAATCTGAAGGCGGGGGAGGACCCTTGCACGACTGTAAACTGCGTATATTCTGTCTACCCATAGCCCAACAGAGACAGCGAGGGAACATGCACGAAGCCGAACGCAAAAGTCCATATGTAGAAAAACTGCCCGCTTCTGCCCGGTTTTAACCGACCAAGAGCATCCGGACACGACACACTTCCCACCAGGCGCCAGCGGACCGGCTTGGGTCCGGCGTCTGAGAAAGTCGTGGATGCCTGTCGTGGAGAGGCTGCCAGAACCAGGAATCGACGCCGGAAACCGAAAAACCGATGCAAAAGCGTAACGACAACAATTGCCAGAAAAAATATCGCCCGCTTTGACCCGACCTATACCTACTTGACCCGACCTGACCCGACATTTGACGCCCAAACACGTCCCGCCAAGTCAGAGACTGCACAACTTTGCACAATATACATGAGCGGTTCAACAGACCCGCCACCGCTGAGGAGGCCCCCATCACAGCCCATCACATTAATTGCATGAATTGCAGCTCAGACCACCCGAAAACGCTCGTAAACGCTTGTAAACGCTCATGATCTCTCGTCCAACACACAGACAAGAATGCATGCGTCCCACCATCAGGACGAATCTGACTAAAACGGTCCACAATGAATTCAATGCCCACATCTGCCCCCAACGCACTTGCATCTGATGTGAATTCCATCTATTCATCCGCTGCCAAACTGCTCCTGACTTCCACCCTCAGCCGCCGGAGCATCGAGAATCCAGTCTACTGGGTCTGGGATGAGGACGACAGTCGCACCCGTCACGGCCATGCGCAGCACAACCTGGCAGTCTTGCGCCGTTTGGCTCTTAACCTCCTTCGCAGAGAGAAAAGCGCCAAAATCGGTATCGCTGCCAAACGTAACCGAGCCGGTTGGAAAACTGGCTATCTCCCGAGAATTCTCTCCCAAAAAGATGCGTATGCCCTGCAGATTCGGGTAAAGTTGCCCCTTTTGGGCCCAAATCGTGTGTTATAATAGTGTCCGAAATGAGTTGCGTTTCCTCTGACCCTGAGAAGCCACGACTCCCGCAAAAAGAAAATCTAAAGACGAAGGAGGGCAACTGTACGTCTGTGAACTGCCCATTCTTCATCTTCCGATACCTATAGAAGACGGCGAGGAAACGTCTGCATACTCACGCTTGTAAGGGCCTACAAAAAGGAAAAACGCCGACATAATCCGTCGCAACCCGACCGAACCCAAGGCAATTGCAACGAATTGGAACAGACCTCGTGAGGCTGCCTGAATCGGCTGGAGGAACCGTCTGCGAAATCAAGAAAAAAGTCCAAGAAAAGAAATCCCGTCGACTTGGGTCGACCCAAATTAGGATAATTGCTTCGACTTGAGACTGGGTCTCGTGAAGCTGCCTTAATCGGCTGGAGGAACCGTCTGCGAACGCAAGAAAAAAGTCCAAAAAAAAGAAATCCCGTCGACTTACGTCGACTTACGTCGACTTGGGTCGACTTGGGTCGACCAAACCAGGACAATTGCATCGACTGGAGACTGGGCGTCGTGAGGCTGCCTGAATCGGCTGAAGGAACCGTCTGCGAACTCAAGAAGAAAGTCCAAAAAAAAAGAAATCCCGTCGACTTGGATCGACCTGGATCGACTTAGATCGACTTAGATCGACCAAACCAGGACAATTGCATCGAATTGGGACAAGGCCTCGTTAGGCTGCCTGAATCAAATAGGTACCCCTTGTGGGCCCACCAAGGGGGCTGCTTTGTGGACATTCGAGGCGCACGAACTGAGAAGCCACTGCTCTCGCCTAAAAAAACTTGCAGGTGAAAGCGGTCAGCTGAAACGCTGTGAAATGCCCCCAAATCGTTCTCCTGGTATCCTTCAGGGACGGCGAGGACCTGTTCGGTAAGACGCAAAAAAAGCGTCCCAAAAAACTGAAATTGGCGCGACATACGTATACATTTGTAGACATTTCGCGACATTTGTAGACATTTCGCGGCCAGAACACGGGCAAGTGAATCCAGTAATGACGAGTACCCGTTGACGTTTGTCACCAAAGCGATTGGCGGGAGCAAAATGCTCTTCCGCCAAGGGCCGCGCATAGAAAATCCGTTACGCCTTTGGTGTTCCTCGCGGCATTTCTCGTGACTTCGCCAATCGATTGGTTCTGCCTACGGCAACACGCAAGCGAGGAAGATCCCTGGCAGTAACTCTCGTCCAACGCCCATACAAGACATCCTGCATCGGTAAGGCCCCAGTCACAGCCCATCAGGCAATTCCCATGAACTGCAGCGCAGACAACCCGAAAACGCTCGTAAACGCTCATGATCTCTCGTAAACTCTCGTCCAAGACACACATGAGAATGCCTGCATCGGCAAGGCGCCGCTCACTGCCCATCAGGCAAATCCCGTGAACTGAAGCCCAGACAACCCGAAAACGCTCGTAAACGCTCATGATCTCTCGTCCAACACACACATGAGAATGCCTGCATCGGCAAGGCGCCGCTCACTGCCCATCAGGCAAATCCCGTGAACTGCAACTCAGACAACCCGAAAACGCTTATAAACGCTCGTAAACGCTCATGATCTCTCGTAAACTCTCGTCCAACACACACATGAGAATGCCTGAGTCCCACCATCAACATGAATCTAACTAAAACGGTCCACGAGGAATGAAATGCCCGCATCAGCCCCCAAAGCACTTGCATCTGATGTGTATTCCATCTTTGCCTCCGATGCCAAACAGCTCCTGACTTCCACCCGCAGCCACCGGAGCACCGAGAATTCAGTCTGCTGGCTCTTGGATGGGGACGACAGTCGCATCCGTCAGGTCCATGCGCAGCACAACTTGGCCGTCTTGCGCCGCATGGCTTTCAACCCCTTACCCAGCGAGAACAGCGCCCAAATCGGTATTGCCGCCAAACGTAAACGAGCCCGCAGCAAAACTGGCTATCGCCTGAAACTTCTCTCCCAACAAGATGCGATTGCCCCGCGATTGGATGCAGTCGCGAAGCCCCTGGACAGCACACCTACCCGCGCCGGCTATGGCCGACCTTTGAGCATTTGTTCTTCCTTTGGCATACTGTGGTCACTCGAAGCACATCCGCCCTGCCGGAGGGAACTGGCAGCCGAGTCGGAACGGAGACCGATATGCCGATTTACGAGTATATCTGCCAGGACTGCGACCACCGGTTTGACCGATACTGGCCTACAGCAGCCTCCGCACAGGACCAGCAGCCGGACTGTCCGGACTGCGCCAGCACTGCCACACGGCGAACCATCTCGCAGATCGCCGTGCTCGGGAAACTCGGCGGGCTTACCCCGCAGGAACAGAGCGCGGCCAGTGCCGAGACAGCCAAGACCGCCTCGTACACCCCCAAGGAACAGATACAGACATTTCAGGCCAACAAACAGCGAAAGCGCGAGCAGGGCAAATGAACGGGCACGTCCCCTTCGGTGTCGCCGACTACTTCTGGGATGAGGCCCGCAGGCGGCAGAGCCTCCTCAACCAACTGATGGAGACCTTTCGCGGCTGGGGTTACGGCGATGTAATCCCGCCCATGTTCGAGTTTGATTCAACCCTCAGCGCCCAGTATGACGATACGCTGCGCAAGGGCATGTATCGCTTCCTCGACCGTGACGGCAGCACCCTCTCCTTGCGGCCCGAATTTACCACGCCGGTAGCCCGCCTTGTCGGGGCGCGGCTCCACGATTGGCCGATGCCGCAGCGATTCTGTTACGGTGGCAGCGTCTTTCGCTACCTGGAACCGCAGGCCGGCCGCCAGCGCGAATTCTGGCAGGTAGGAGGAGAGTTGATCGGAGCGCCGACGCCCGCGGCCGATGCCGAGATCCTGGCCCTGACCGCCACCGCACTGAAGGTCGCCGGTCTGACCGAATTCCGACTGATAATTGGCCATATCCGCTACTATCGCAGTCTCCTCGAAGCCCTGGCCCTCACGCCGCAGCAGGCGCAACAGCTGCAGTGGGCGCTGGAACGAAAAAGCGAGCCGCTCTTGGCCGACTTCCTGCGCGATACGCCGTTGCGGACCGGCCAGCGCCAGGCGGTCGAAACTCTGCCGCATCTAGTGGGCGAGAATGTTGACAGCATCCTTTCGCTGGCGGAACGCCACATTCAGAACAGTGGCATGCACGAAGCCCTCCAGAACTTGCGCCAGATCGTTGACGCCCTTACCGGCTATGATATCCTTGACAGCCTTGTCATCGACCTGACCGAGATTCGCAATCTTGGCTATTACACCGGTGTCTCATTCGAGGCGATGACGCCAGGCCTTGGCACTGCTGTCGGCAGCGGCGGGCGTTATGATGACCTTGTCGGCCGCTTCGGCCCGTCCCAACCTGCCGTGGGCGTCGCCCTTGGTGTGGACAGACTCCTGGTGGCGCGCCAGCGGCAGGAAGAAGCCGACGCGGCCACCAGCGCTGACCGGCGCCCACCCGCGCTGGCGCTCCCGCAGGGCAACGCCGATGCTCTGGCCCTTGTTCAGAAAATGCGCGAGACCGGGCTGCATATTCAGGTAGACGTCAACAACTGGACGGTCGATTCAGCCTTTGCCTATGCAGCAGAGACAGGTGTTTGCGACATCCTGCTCTGGGAGGACGGCTTCCAACATCACCGCCGCGACGAGCGCGGTGACTTTGTCCTGCTCGGCCAGCTCGATGAGAGCCGGTTGTCGGCGCCGGCCGATTCGTGCCGGGAAAAGCTGCGCACATGACTACTTCATTTGCAGCGCCAGTTCGCAACCCGGCATCCGACCTGCAACAGTCACAGTCGTCCTCGAAAAAGGCGGCAAACGAACAATCGCTGCTATTTGCCTTGCCAAAAGGCCGGCTCGCGCAGGACAGTCTGTCCTTCCTGGAAAAGGCCGGGCTGTCAATTCCAACAGACACGGCAAGCCGCAAGCTGGTTCTGCCCGCCGCCGACGGCTCCATCGGCTTCGTCATGGCCAAGCCGCGCGATGTGCCCACCTACGTGGAACACGGCGCAGCCGATCTGGGCATCTGCGGGCTCGACGTGGTGCGGGAGACAGATCGCGCCGTCTACGAACCACTCCTGCTTCCCTTCGGCCACTGCCGCTTAAGCGTCGCCGGCCCGGCCGACAGGACGACTGTCCAATCTGGCGAAAATATTGACTCTGCCGACCTCTCCGTCAGAACATCCTTGTCTTCCCACCTGCCGGAAACGCCCCTGCGTTACATGAGCCAGCCCCGCGTCGCAACCGAGTTTCCGCGCCTCACACGCCGCTTCTTCGCCGACAGAGGCGTCAACGCAGAGATCATCACTCTTGGTGGCTCGGTCGAGCTTGGGCCAATTCTGGGCCTCTCCGATCTGATTGTCGATGTGGTCCAGACCGGCACCACCCTGCGCATGAACGGACTGGTGGAGATTCGCACGATCCTTGAAAGCCAGGCGGTGCTCGTCGTCAACCGCACCTCCTACCAGCTCAAGAGCTCCGAAATCAACAGGATCATTGAACGCATGCGTATACTGACGGACTGAACGGTTGGCCCACTGCAGTCGGCAACCCAAAGAAAAGCACTCCACCGCTGCATCCGCCGTGTTGTCCCCAGGTCACAACTACCTGAGGTTTTACTGTGCCAGAGATTTCTGCTTCACAACTGATTGAGGGTGTAAATTTCGTCGCATTGCGCGCTTTCGCCGATGACCGCGGCCGTTTCCTGGAGACATTTCGCAAGGAGTGGTTTCCGCAACGCAGTTGGGAGCGTGTACAGTCGAACGTCAGCTATTCGAAACCGGACGTGCTGCGCGGGCTGCACTACCACTACCATCAGGTCGACTACTGGTTCTGCCTCCTGGGAACAATTCAGGTAGCGCTTGCGGATCTGCGGCCGGATAGCCCGACTTTCCGGCAGACCGAAACGGTAGAAATCGGAAAGCGCAACGCCCTCGGAATCTTCATTCCGGTTGGAGTAGCACATGGATTTCTGGCGTTAACGGAAGCTGCCCTCGCATACAATGTTGACAACTATTACGACAGCACTGACGAACACGGCGTAGCCTGGGATGACCCGGAGTTGGCAGTTGATTGGAACAGCGCTGCCCCGCTCCTTTCCGAACGGGATCGCTGTAATCCCAATTTTGCGGATTTGCCAGCCGATCACTTGCCGCGCCTTCATCCCGCTTAGTACCTGAACAGGCTGGCGGTCTGACTAGACAGAAGCATCCTCAACTTGAGCGCTCCTGTGGGGCGTAGAAATATAGCCATGGCAGAAAGTGGTCCCACCCAAACTCCCAATATCCCCGACCAACAGAAACAACAGCGGGAAGCCGCCGAGTTTCGTAAACTACCCGCCGTCGACAAGCTCCTGCAGCGGCCCGACATCGCGGCCCTTGCGGAGGCCTATGGCAGCGGCCCGGTCACCGCGGAAACACGCGCCGAGCTGGACTGCGCTCGCCTCGCCATCCACAACGGGCAGACGGCTCCCACTGCCAAGCAACTGACCGACCGCATCACCAAGAACGTACTCGCGGCCGATGCCCCCTCGCTGCGCCCCGTCATCAACGCCACCGGCGTACTTATCCACACTAATCTGGGCCGCACCCCTCTCAGCCAGAAGGCCCAGGACGCCGTAGTCCGCCTGTCGCAAGGCTACAGTACCTTGGAATACGATGTGGAAACCGGTCAGCGCGGCAGCCGCCATGCTCACCCTGCCCGGCTCTTGTGCGAGTTGACCGGCGCCGAAGATGCCCTCGTCGTCAACAACAACGCCGCAGCAGTATTCCTGGCGCTTACCGCACTCTGTGACAAGCGAGAGGTGATCGTCAGCCGCGGCGAACTGGTCGAGATCGGTGGCGGCTTCCGCATTCCCGATGTATTGCGCCAAAGCGGCGCCACTTTGGTGGAGGTAGGTACGACCAACCGCACCCATCCGCATGACTTCACCGCTGCGATCAACGCCAATACCGCCGCCCTTATGCGGATTCACGCCAGTAATTTCAAACAGGTCGGCTTTGTAAGAAAGCCGGAACTGTCAGAACTGGTCGAGATTGCACACGCACGCGTTGCACCTGAAAGTACCGACGCCGACGTCGAGACTGAAAGCGGAGGCAGCCCCCAAGGCACTTTTTCTGCCGACCGCCCGCTCGTCATCGACGACCTGGGCTCCGGCACACTGTTGAATACAGCCCAGTTCGGGCTGGCCCCGGAACCCATGGTGCAGAGCAGCGTAGAGGCCGGCGCCGACATCATCACCTTCAGCGGTGACAAGCTCCTGGGCGGTCCCCAGGCCGGTCTGATCGTGGGCAAGGCCGAGTGTATTGCACGGTTGCGCTCGCACCCGCTTGCCCGCGCTCTGCGCGTGGACAAGATGACATTAGCCGCCCTGGATGCCACCCTGCGGGCCTACCGACGGGACCGGGCCGCGGCTGAGATTCCCGTGTGGAGCATGATCGCGCAGACGCCAGAGGCCATTCAACAGCACGCCGTCCGCTGCCAGAGCCGGTTGGCCGCTGCAGACATAAAGGCCGCCGTGATTCCAGGCAAAAGCACCATAGGCGGCGGCAGTCTGCCCGGCGAAACGCTGCCGACATTTCTGCTGGCGCTCGACATTCCACAGCCGGACAGCGCGGCCGCCTCTTTACGCCAGGCCGACCCACCCATCATCTGCCGGATCCAGCAAAACCTGCTGTTGTTCGACCTGCGCACCGTCCTGCCGGAACAGGAGCAGGCGCTGCTTCAGACTCTCAGCAGCCGGCTGCCGCTTCTTGGCGGCCAGGCCGGCGCCGCCGGCCCGTAGCCGAAAATCGAAATCGACTGTGCCTCTCCAATACCTGAAACTCGGCGGCTCCCTCATCACCGATAAACACAGACCGGAAACTCCCAGGCTCGACGTTTTGGAACGTCTGGCCCGGGAAATCGCCCAGGCCAGAAAGGAACGCCCTGGCTTGCGACTCGTCCTGGGGCACGGCAGTGGCAGTTTCGGCCACGTCAGCGCTCAGCGCCATGGCACCCGCAGTGGTGTCCGCAACGCGGACCAGTGGTATGGCTTCGCCGCCACTGCCGATGCAGCCGCCCGCCTGAATCGCATCGTCGCCGCGCAGCTCCTCCAGGCCGACCTGCCGGCCTGGACCGTGCAGCCCAGCGTCGCCCTCCGCTGCCAGGATGGCCAGGTCGTCAGCGGGCCGGCAGAAACAGTTCGACTGGCATTGGAGCGGGGACTCCTGCCCTTGATTCACGGAGACGTCGCCCTCGACAGCGTGCGCGGGGGTACAATTGCCGGAACTGAGGAAATCTTCGAACAGATGGCCTTGCAGCTGCCGCCGGTCCGAATCGTGTTGGCAGGAGAAGTAAAAGGGGTTTATACCAGCGACCCACTTCAGGACCCAGCCGCGGTCATGCTGAGAGAGATCACGCCCGCCTCATTCGCTTCGTTGCAAGCATCCCTCGGCGCCAGCCATGCCACCGATGTAACCGGCGGCATGGCCGCCAAAGTCGAACAGTCCCTGCGTATGGTGCGCGCCGCGGCCGGCTTGCAGGTGGTAATCTGCGGTGGCCTCGTACCCGGGGCCATCTTTTCCGCCCTGACCGACCACGCCAACCCCCCCGGCACCCTGATTCACGCCGGCGAGCCGCGAGACCACGCCTGACACCCACGCCTAATCCAATCTGAGGAAGAGTGGCATTGAAGGATCCAGAGGGACCGCCTCTTGAGGATGCCCTGCCGGCCTCCCGCCTTTCCCTCTTTGAAAGCCCTGAGGGTTAGCCCGAGGTATTTGCCCGCTCATTTGGCGTCCGAGTATAATGATTTCCATAGAGAATGCTACTCTGACGCTGAAAACTTTCTGTCCATGCAGTTCGGTTTTGCCTCAGTGAGAGCGTCACAGGCATGTTTCCACCTGTTGCGATGTACAGATTCGCGGTAGGGCTCGATGGGAGCCTTCTTATCCAATTTCGGAGTAAGGCCACTGATGTTCGTGACAATCGTTTCGTTTTTTCTGCTTCTGGGTCTACTGATTTTCTTCCACGAGCTGGGTCACTATCTGGTTGCGCGGCGCAATGGGATTGAAGTTGAAGAGTTCGGTGTATTTGGATTCCCTCCGCGTCTCATCAAACTGTTTACCTACGACGGCACAGTCTTTAGCTTAAACGCAATTCCTTTCGGCGCATTTGTGCGCATGAAAGGCGAGGACATGGCCGACAACAGCCCCGGATCCTTCAACGCCGCCAGCGGGCGTAGCCGTGTCCTGACACTCATTGCCGGACCGGCGATGAACTTGCTTCTGGCAATGTTCTTTTCGATAGCCAGCGTATTCTCAGGCTTTCCCGCCGCTGCCGCCCACCCCCTGTTGAATGATGTTCCGCCCGGCACCGAGTTTATGGGAGCGGCCCTCGAACCGAATGATACGCTCATCCGCTTCAACGGACAGCCGGTTTACATCGACGTGGTCACCGGCGAACTGCTCGACCGCAAACAGCGTGCCCCGGCCAATTCTGCCGAGGCTGGCACCGTCGTCATTCTGCGCGGAGACGCCCTGCACACGTTGCAGGTGCCCTTCGCAACCCGCACAGAGTTGGAACGCCTCTTGGAAGAACTGTCTCCTGAAGCGGCCCTGCAGACGCAAATCACGCATATCGCGCCGGGCAGTCCCGCAGAGGAGGCCGGGCTTCTGCCCGGGGATGTCTTCTACGCCGTCAACGGGGAGGTAGTAACCGCCGAACGCAGTCTGGGAGAAATGGTGCGAGCGCAGTTGGGTGAGACAGTTACTGTTACAATGCTCCGGGACGATGAACTCTACTCCCGCCAAGTGCTGGCCCGTCGGGAACCACCGCCCGGCCAGGGCGCAATGGGCGTGGCAATCAGCGGCGTATTGATGCTGGTCACTCAGCCCTTCCTCCGTAGCATCTGGCTGGGAATCATTGGCATTGTCGACTACGTGCAGGCCGTGATCGCCCTACCGGTTCTGCTCATCTCCGGCCAGTTGGCACCCCAGGATGCCGCCCTTTCCGGTCCGGTTGGAATCGCACAACTTGTGGGCGGCGCGGTCAACGCCACCGTAGACACCGGCCTTTGGTTCCCGGTTTGGCAGTTGGCCGCTATCATCAGCGCCGGGCTGGCCATTGCCAATCTTTTGCCAATTCCTGCTCTGGATGGAGGACGACTGCTTTTCATTCTCATCGAGAAGCTACGCGGGCGTCGAATTGCCCCCGAAAAGGAAGGCGTCATTCACATTGTCGGCTTTGTCTTGTTGTTGGGCTTGATGGTTGTCATCACGATCAACGACATCCGCTCCGGACCGCAAGGTATCGACTGGTCCCATTTGCTGGGCAATTGACAGCGCGAACTTAAGCCGTCAATTGCCGGTAAGACGAATTAATTGCCCCAAACATGTCTCTAGATGATACAAACTTTTCGGATGAAGATTCCGATCATTTCAATCCAGGCCCACCCGAAAGCCGCCCAGAGGCGCAGCCCCCCTCTTGGGCCGCCAAGCGCTGCCCTTCCTGCTACGCTGCTGTCCTGCACAACCAGGTTGTCTGCGCAGAGTGCGGCACTCGCCTGGAACCGCGTCTTACCAAGATCCGATGTTTGCGCTGTGGCAAACCTGCTACATCCGACCATGTCATCTGCCCCCACTGCGGGCGCAACCTGCGCGCGGCCCCATCACGGTTGCTCACCATCGGCGCACCGGCTCTGCTGGTTGCAGCACTGGCCATAGTGCTCGTCGCCCGCGGGATGCCGTCCATCCTGCAAGAGAATGATAGCTTGCCCTTACTCCAGAATTTCGTTATTACACCAGCCTCGTCAGACAGTGAGCCGACAGTTCGGCTGGCGCGTGAAAGCCTGGCCCCCGCGGTCGTTCAGAGCGGACCCGGCCAGTCTGACGAGTCGTCTCCTCCCGCAACAGCCCCGGCCGCGGCCGCCATCTCAACTCCCACGCCGGTGCCGGAGGAAGCAAAAGCAGCAGCAGACGGGTCCCAAACCGGGCCGATACCGACGGGCACGGCCGTTCCGCCGGCCAATACGCCAGTTGATACCGTTGCGCCCCCCGCGAATACGCCCACTGCGACCTCTGCCGTAGTGGAACATACAGCGACCGCTCCACCCGCGCCCACATCAACGCCAACTGCAGCTGCGACCGAAACACCGACTGCTACGCCCACGCCCGCGTGGTTGATATATACGATCAAACAGGGCGATACAATTGCCAAAATCGCTGATCTGTTCGACGTCGACTTGGATGACTTGCTGATAGCCAATGGCCTCTCGCTTCAGGATGCTACGAGGCTGCAGATTGGTGACCAGATCATTTTACCCGGGTTATACCAGGTCACGCCGACACCGACGCCTACCGAGGCTGCCACCGCCGTGCCCACCGCATCGCCTGCAGGGTAGCCCTTTACAACCGTGCCCAAACACGCACTGCCCATCTGGGCCTAGCCCCAGATTCGTATATAATCTAGACAGCCCATGCTGAAAACATCGATCTGTTCTCTGTTGAAATACACCACCTGTAGAAGAGGCGACGAGTGACAAATTCTGTCGCACCCTATAGCAACGCGCAGACGCAACCTGGCCCCGACCATTCCGTCGAGGCCCTGTTAAACCAACTGCGAGGAAACGACGAGCTGCCGCCGACGCAGGAACTGGTCGCCTTGTCCGACCTGAGTCTGGCCGACTTGCGCCGCGTGCGAGAGGCCTGGTCAAAGATCAGCGACGCACGCCGGCTCCAAGCCGTACAATCGCTCGTAGAAGAGAGCTTCGCCAATTTGCATGTACAACTGGGCCGGCTGCTGCGTCTGGCTCTGACAGACCCGCTGCCCGATGTGCGCATCCTTGCCATCTCCGGCCTGTGGGAGGATAGAGAAGCAGATCTTGTCGGTCCCTTGATCCACATTTTGAACAACGACCCCTACGACACAGTGCGTGCAGCCGCCGCCCAAGCCCTGGGCGCGTTTGTTCTGGCAGGTGAGCTTGACGAGCTCTCGCCTGCGTTGGCAATGCGCGCCGAGGATGCCCTGTTAGCCGTATTGCACGCCGATACAGAGCCGCTCAACGTCCAGGTCAACGCCCTGGAAAGCATCGCCTTTTCAGGCGAAACCGGCATTCGAGAGCTGATCGAAGACTGCTATTATTCCCCCTTTGATGAAATGCAAGTGGCCTCGTTACGGGCTATGGGACGCAGCGCAGATGTACGCTGGCGCTCCACTGCCCAGACCGAACTGGATAGCACAGAGCCGGAAATGAGAGCAGCCGCGGCGCGAGCCTGCGGCGAACTTGAAGCCAGTGACGCTCTCGAAAACCTGATGGCGCTGCTGTCCGACGATAGCAAACCGGTCCGGCTGGCTGCGATTTTCGCGCTGGGCCGGCTGGGCGGTCGACAGGCAAAAGAGATGCTAAACACCATGAGCGACAGCGACGACGCCGATGAAGCTAAAGCGGCCGCAGTTGCTCTCGAAGAGACCCTCTTCTATGGCGATACCCAAAGAGTCCAGTTGCTTGATGAATCCCAGGAAAACTGGGAAGATGAAGCAGATGACTGGGAGGCGTGGTGAATCTGAAGCTCAAGCGCTTAGTGCGCACACACAGTTCCGAACAGTACGCACTTTTTGACTTGGCCCAGACAGATGTCGAAGATCAACCCATCACCATCGGGAAACTCGATCTGCATTACACAGGCGAGGGGACCTACGGGACCATCCTTCTGTGGGACATGGCTTCGCAGCGCATGAATCCCGAGAGAAGACGAATGTTCGTGCACGCGCTGCTTAGTGAACTGGTTCTGCCGATGGGGTTGCCTAACGAATTCGTAATCGAGTTCTTTGCGCCCACATTGGACGAGTATGAGGTTTTTCACAATTTAGACGCGGACGCTGACGACCCCGGGGCAGCGTCCGCGCAGGCAGATCCACGCTGAATGACTTGTGCCTGTCAGACTTCAATGCCGGGATATTTATTGCGCGTGAAAGCACCTGGAAACCAATGACCGAGAGCGACCCGAACCAACCCCCTTCTGAAAGTCGCGGTTCTGCCGCCGACTACCGCACAATACTCAATGAAAGCGCCCGTCTGTTGCGGGCCAACCGGCCCGGGGAAGCTATCGCCGTGCTTGAACCGCTGCGGGCAAACCTGCCCAACGACCCCGATATCGCTATTAATCTGGGCGGCGCCCTGATCCTGCAACGAAAGTGGTCGCAAGCAGTCAAAGTGCTCAAAAGGGCGGTCGACATCTCGCCCGATAATGTGCTGCTGTGGACAAATCTGGCAGCCGCCCATCTGGGCCGACTGGAAACTTCCGGTCCAAAACACCAGAAAAGGGCCATCGCCGCCTACGAAAAAGCGCTCTGGATCGATCCCAGCACACCCAACGTTCACTACCATTTGGGGTTGATCTATAAACAGCAGGGAAACCTGAGCCGGTCGTCCGCCATGTTCCAGCGGGCCTTGGAGATCAACCCCAATGACCGCGATGCCCGCTACTGGATGGAAAAGCTCAGTCACCTGTTAGTAGAAATTGAACGCGAGAAGAAGCAAGGTCTTGCCCCGCACGATCGCGCCAGTGCGGCCCGTCGTCCCAACGGACGCCCACCGGACCGGAATGGAGAGGAAAAGCAATAATGACGGCGGAACCTTCGGTATCGCCGGGCGCCCCAGTTGACGCGGCGCCGTCCGCTCAATCACAGCCTATGCCACGCTGGCGTGAACGCCCAGAGCGCGCAGCCTGGATCGTCATTTTGCTTTCTTTTGCCATATTGCTTGTCCTGTTGACGGGCATTCCTTTGGCCATTCGGGCACTTTACCATTCAGCCGCAGTTAAACAATCTCTCCAGTTCGAAACGACACTAGGTACTGCCCTCCTCTACCTGCCGCTTTCTGACCAACCAATTGCTCTCACCGACAGACGTGATGGCATCAGCGAGG
>LXNI01001425.1_pt1 | contig 20844 bp, 14 predicted proteins | sample 809091 | NCBI WGS metagenome assembly LXNI01 (sample SAMN04870527, study PRJNA318959) | sponge metagenome | biome: 01000161; feature: marine sponge reef; material: water | host: Sarcotragus foetidus | place: Greece: Milos, Mediterranean Sea | collected 2013-05-29 | depth 5-7 m | reverse complement strand
ACACATCAGGGGCAACAGCGCCACCAGCCCGGTCATAACAAAAACAGCTTCTACTCCCCATGCCGCCCACAGATGAGATGCGCCGTACAGGCACAGGGCGCCCAGAAAAACCTGCAACGTCATGGCATAGGCAAACTCCCGGTCAGGGTTGTCCGACGCGCTTATTGTTGCGTACATGAACGCGCCCATCATCCCTGCGCCCCACCCGGCCAGGTACCGGCACGCAAGGATGGCTTCGTAACTTCCCGCCACACTGCACAACAGGTTGGAAATGACGACCAGCAAAACGGTGAAAGGGAAAACCCTGCGCCAATAGCAGCGGTGTATCCAGTAGCGGGCAGTGAACGCGGCGATGGTGCTCGCCGTCATGTCCGCCGATAACAGCAGGCCGACCTGCTTACCGTTAAAACCGTATGCTTCGGTAAATATACCGGCCCAGACGGGCAATAAATAATAGACTACCAGGCTTGCTGCAAAAATCAGGTAGGTAAGCCAGCGTGTCAAGGGGGCGTTGACATTGACAGGCTCCGGGTCCTGGTAGTCTTTGGGCAGAAAGATCATGTGGAACTACAAATTAAGTCAATGCTCCCTACGATACAGGGACGTATCGTCAAAATCAATGCCAGTAAGGCATTGATTTTGGGAGACAAATCGGCAGGAAAGCCGATTTGCACAATAGCTTGCTGTTGCCGCTTTGCGGCGAGCTACAGGGATGTGGTGAGTGAAAAACAAAAATAGCACTTTTTGTTTTCCGTGCTCTGACAAGTCCTGGATGGACTTGTTCAGAGCCTTCTTAAACAACCAAGATACCACCGGGTGAAGTAGTTATTCATTGCTTCCTGTTCGGAATAGGGCCCGGGCCGGTAGCGGCCGGACAACACGCCTGCCTGGTTGTTCTCCGTAATGATTGCATCCTGCCCGAGTGTGACGTCCCACACCCAGGACACGCGTTCCGGGTCGTAATCGGTCCCCTCCTGCGCGTCCGCGTCCACCAGCCAGGTGGCCTCTACGTCCGTTAGCAGTTCGGATATGGGGGTAAACCGAAACAGGACCGCATGATCGTTGGATGCAGCCAGGTAGTTCAGGTAATTGAATGCGATATAGGTGATTCCGCCGTCGTACTCCCTGAACTTCCCCATTAACGTCGACACGGGCCGGCCGTCCCGGCTTTCCGTCAAAAATCCGTCCCTGATAGGCATGCGAACCATCCCGGCGCCGTTATCGAACTCACCCTCGGTGAGTGGGTGGCCCAGCGCCCTGACCTGTGCCTTCCATGTTTCGATCTCCTTCTCATATTCCCGGCAGGCAGCGTCCGGCCCTGAACCCAGGCCCGCACCGGCTGCCAGCAGTTTCAGTTCCGAATGGACCGAGCTATATTCCGGATGGGACGGGGTGCAGTGATAACATTCGATAAAATTCTCCACCACCAGTTTCCAGTTGGCGCCGGTCGGCAGGTCCAGCCGTCGTGCAATTTTTGCATTCTCTATACCGTGAAAGGACAGGTATTCACGGCAGGCGTCGTCCAGGCCGTCAAGCTCTTCAGGCTCATCCCCCAGGGACACAAAAATCAGGCCGTCAAGCAGCTTGATGCGGCAGGCGTGCAGGCCGTACCCTGCCGTGGAAAAATCTTCGGGCATCAAACGGGCGTTGCGCAGGCTGCCGTCCAGGTTATATGTCCAGGCATGGTAGGGACAGACCAGCGCGGATTTGCTCCCCTCACTGTCTGAACATATCCTTGAACCCCGGTGACGGCAGACATTGTAGTGGGCATGGATGTCGCCATCCCGGCCGCGTACGATAATGATTTCTTCCCCGCAGATTCTGAACAGGAAATAATCCCCGGCGGCAGGAACCCTGGAGACATGGCCGGCCAGGTGCCATAACCGGTCCAGGACTCTCTCGCGATCAACCGAAAACACATCCGGGTCACCGTAAAAGGGCTGTTGCAGCGTATGGCCGGCTACATGACTGTTGACCAGGTCCTGTATGTTTACTTCCGGCATGGCGGTTCAACCTGCGCGCGTGCTGAAATCCGGTTGTGCCTTATCGAAGACCAGCGCCAGGATCTGCACCATTTCATCGACGTCCTCATTGCTGAAAACCAGCGGCGGAGAGATGATCAGGTTCGAACCGAGGTTCCTGATCAGCAAGCCTTCCCGGCGCGTCAGGTCCTGGATAAGTTCAAGAAAGGCATCGCCCGGCATGAAGGATTCCTTTGACGGTTTATCCGTGACCAGTTCAATGGCCATCATCAGGCCCTTCCCCCTGATATCACCGACAAAATCAAAATGAGCCAGTTCATTTTTCAGTTTTGCCAGGCAATAGCTGCCCACCCGCGCGGCATTTGCCGGCAGCGCTTCGTCTTCGACAATCTGCAGGGCGGCGTTGGCCGCGGCACAGGCGAGCGGATGTCCCGAATAGGTGTAGCCGTGCAGGATGGCGGCCAGCGGGTGGTCGGAATCCCAGGCCTGGCGCACGCGTTCGTTAACCACGGTTGCGCCCAACGGGATATATCCGGAATTGATGCCTTTTGCCAGGCACATGATGTCAGGTTTGACGCCCCAGCCGCGGCAACCGAACATGCTGCCGCTGCGGCCGAAGCCGGTGACGACCTCGTCGGCAATGAGCAATACCCCGTACTTGTCGCAGACTTGCCTGACCAGCGGCCAGTAGTTGTCCGGCGGCACGATCACCCCGCCGGCGCCCTGTACCGGTTCGGCAATGAACGCGGCAACCGTATGCGGGCCATGGTGCAGGATCTCCCGCTCGAGCAGACTGGCGCAGATCTTTCCCAGTTCCTCAGGATCATCCGTGTAGGGGTTGCGGTACAGCCAGGGGGTGTCGACCTGGAAACAACCGGGGAGGACCGGTTCGTACATGGAACGGAGATACATCTGGCCGCCGATGGACGTGCCGCCAAAATGCACCCCGTGGTACCCCTGTTTCAGCGATATGAACTTTGTCCGTTGCGCTTCACCCGCCAGCTTCCAGTATTGCCGCGCCAGTTTCAGCGCGGTTTCGTTCGCATCAGAACCGCCGGAGCTGAAGAAAACCCGCTGCATGCCTTCCGGCGCGAGCATGCGCGTCAGCCGTTCGGCGAGTTCCATGACAGGCAGGTTGCTGGTGTCGCCAAAGGTGGTGTAATAAGGCAGTTTATCCATTTGGGCGTTGATGGCCCGCTTCACTTCTTCACGCCCGTGGCCCACATTGACGCACCATAATCCCCCCTGGGTATCCAGGTAGCGTTTGCCATCCGTGTCATGGATATAAACGCCTTGTGCGCGCTCGAATACCAGTGGCGGCGACTGTTCTGCCGATTTCGGCTCCGCCATCGGATGCCAGTGGTGGACTTTTGGCTGCGGGTTATTTAATTGCGCGATGTTTTCCATTTTATTTACCTTGTCTGGTTCAGGATTGGTGTTGCGCGGCTTCCGGTGCTACGGCGGCGTCCGCCATAGCCTTCAGCCTGCGTTTATCGGGTTTGTTGTTCGGTAACAGCGGCAGTGATGTCGCCGTCACGACATGCTTTGGAATTTTGTAATCGGCCAGATGTAACCTGGAATAATCATGCAGGGATTGTTCGTCAACGGATTGCCCCGGCGCCGGTGTCACATAGGCATAGCCAACCTCACCATAAACAGGATCGGGCACGCCGACGACGCAGGCCAGGTTTACGGCCGGGTGAGATTCGAGAACCTGTTCGATCTCCTTGGGGTAGACGTTATAGCCGCCCGACTTGTACATGTCGGACAAGCGCCCGACCAGTACGATATTGCCGTCGTCACGTTCCACGGCCACGTCTCTGGTATGCAACCATCCGTCGTTATCGATCGCCTGCGCGGTGGCTTCCGGCAGGCGCCAGTATTCTTTCATGATAAACGGACCGCGCAGGAGAATTTCGCCCGGCTCGCCTTGTTGTACATCCTTGCCGCGCTCATCAACCAGGCGGAACCCGCAATCGCCCAGCGGCTTGCCGACACTCTGCGACAACAGGTCGATATCATCGGTAGAAGGGATTGCGGTCGCCGCGCCGGCGGCTTCCGTCAAGGCATACATGCTGGTGACGGCAGGGCAGATCTCCCTGCACAGGCGTTCCAGCAAGGGTTTCGACGTCGCGCCGCCGCTGTAGGAGATTTCATTGATCGATGATAGATCCGTGCCGGAAAAATCGGGGTGGTCCAGTACACTCTGCAACATGACCGGGACACCGCCCCAAACGGTGATGCGTTTTTCCTGAATTGTCCTCAGCACCGTTCCAGGGTCGAATTTTTCCAGGTAATGACCTGTACCCCCGGTTACGAGACAGTACACCGAACACGCGATTATCCCGGCAATATGATTAATGGGATATGCGTTAATCATCCTGACAGCGCCGGATGAACGGAGCGATATTTGCACATGCGCATGGCGGATGGCGCCGTAATGGTGCAGCACCGCGCCTTTCGGCCGGCCCGTCGTCCCGGACGTATAGACGATGAATGCCGCGTCCTTACTCGATACACCGTTCCGTGCATCCGTCAGGGCACCACTCCCGGCGTTGCTCCGGTCCGGAATAAACTCCTTGAAGGAACGTGCAGGAGGCGGCCCATCATCGCCGCCAAGCACGATAAGGTGTTTGACACTGCGGACCTTGTCGCAGATGTATTTTAACTCTTCATGATATTGACGATTGCCGATCCGGGTCCTGGCGAAAATAACGGCAGGTTCCGAGTTGGAAACCACGTGTTCCAGTTCGGTGCGCGTATAACGCGGGTTGAGTCCGACCCAGATCCCGCCAATTGCCGTTGTCGCTAGGAGAATAATGAAATAATCCGGATGCGGCGGGGAGAGTGTCGCCACCCGGTCTCCTTTGCCGATGCCTAGCTCCAGCAACCCCCGGGCGCAGTCTTCCACGCGACCAAGCAGGGTAGCATACGAAAGCATGTCTTCCCCGATACCAACAGCCTCCCTGTCCGGTGTTTCACCGGCATGGTGATACAGGTAATCGCTGATACGTTTATCCTGGAACTGTGCCGGAGTGATTTTCATGACTGTTGTTCGATTACTTTTCTCAGATATATGGGGTCAGAGTAAAAATTCGATGAATTTTTACTCTGACCCCTTTCGTCTGAATTTTACTCTGATCCCTTCCGTCTGATAATCAGATAAGGCCTAGCGCCTGGCGCGCGGCCCGCTCACCTTCTTCGATGCCGCGCGACCAGAGTTGCTGTCCGGACAGTTCGGAGTGGCCGACAGTGACACGGCCGTAACCCTCCCGGACCACGTCACGCGGCGCCGGCGCACCGTTCTTCCCGAAATAAAATCCCGGTTGGGGCGCGATGTAGGCGTGTCCCCAGCGGTTCAGGACGATCGCGGCGATATCCCGTTTCGCATCGAACCCGGCCATACCGAACAGTTTCTGCATCTGCCGGCGCACCTGGATCTCTATCGAGCGGTAACTGCCGGCAAACAACTGGTGGCGACCCAGTACCGTCTGTTCCTGAAGCGGCACACCGGGGCTGAGATACGGGACATAAAACGTCAGTACGGTAGGTTTGGCCGGATCCAGCGGGTCCACTTTACCGTCGATCACCATTTGCCGCCGCAGGTTGGTGTACCAGCCAAAGCCGCTGAACCACTGCGCGGCGGAGATGCCCAGGCGCTCCATGAACTGCCAGTTGCGTACCGCTACGTTCACCGTCAGCATCGGCGCATGGTAGAACTGCGCATAGGCATCCCGGTGCGGCGCCGGCAGGTCACGCAATATATGCTTGTTGACCCAGCCGCCGCTGGCCATCACGACCGAGCGGGCCCTGACCCGGTAGAGCCTGCCGCCCTTGTGGTAAATCACGTTCACGAACCCGGACTTGTCCGGCGTAGCGTTATGCTCTACGTGGACGGCCGTTGCATCGAGGCGGATTCGTACCTGTTGTCCGCTCCGGTCGAGGGCCTGCCAGTTCACGTTACCCCATAAAACGTCCTTCAGATCGTTGCCGCCGGCGATTGAATCCGGGATCATGGCTTTGACAAAATGGCGCGCGGTGCCGGTATTGCCGCCGGGCCAGCTCACCAGCGAAATCTGGTGCACATCGGCAGGGTCGATTCCCCGCGCTTCGTAATAGCGGTCGGTAAATGCACGCGTACCAGGCAGGTAAAAATCAAACGCCGTATACGCGGATATCTGGTCACCGCCCAGACCACCCCCCGCCGCGGCAAAAGCCTTGTCGACAAACGGCAGTACTCCGGGTGAACAACCCAGTTCCCCGACAACGAAATCACGGTAAGTCATGGAATCCAGCCAGGGCTCCCAGTCTTCCACATTCGGCGGCGTGTAATAATTTTCCAGCCGCACCAGGTCCCGTCTTACCCTGTCCGTTAACGGCGCATCCTTGAAATCGTTCGCCCAGGGATTAATTATCCATTCTCCGCCCTGGTCATTGTCGAAAAAATAGCCCGTTGTCGCACCGCCCCGGTCACTGTACATGGACGTATAGTGGTCTGCAGGGACAGCCAACCCGTGCTGGCTGCCGGTAACTTCCTGGAATTCGAACGAGTCGGGCAAGCCGAGATCGTGCCAGTAACGATGGAACAGGCCGTATTTTTGCGCAAATTTCGGTGGCCAGATCATGCCGTTGGAGCCCTGTGGCGCGGTCAGGTGATAGCCGTCCACCTCGAATTCATTCTGCTTCGCTTCTCCACCGAAAATGGAGTGATTGTCCAGCAGCAGGCAGGACTGGTTGTTTTCGGCTTCCCTGGTAAAGGTATAAGCGGCGCCCAGACCGGCGAAACCGCCTCCAACGATCACCATATCGAATGTCTCACCGCTGTCTTCAACGTCCGGGATCGAGGATTGATAGCGGCCGTCACGAATGCCGTGGGCGGCATTGACGACCTCTGCGGTATTGCCGTTGGCCCGGGCGTAGTCGCCGACACCACCGTAGCCGGTCCAGTCTTCGCCTACTTGTGGAAGCGTCGCCTGGGCGGAGGCCGAACGCAACAGCCCCGGCGCCTGCATGGTCAGGAGCGCCGCGCCGCTGCCGATCAGGCCGGTATTGATAAAATCGCGCCGGGTGATGTCGGCGCCAAGCCCGAGAGCATCCAACTCATTATCGTTTCTGCGTTCAGTCATACCTGGTTGTCTCCGCGTGGTGTTGTAGCATTACAAATCGGTGTCTTTTTATTGACACGGCATAACTGATACAATAGTATTATGAACGTATGACGTTCAATTGTACGTTATGCGCACATTTTAGTCTAACACAATTTTACTATGACGAGAAGTATACCCGGGGATCTAAAACCATGAAGTTACGACTGAACTCATTAATAAAGGCCAAAATCGCAGCAGGAGCACTGCTTTGTGGTGGATTGCTGTGTTCACCCGTCTATTCTGCCCTGCTTGAAGAGATAGTGGTGACGGCGCAAAAGCGCGAACAGAACCTGCAGGACGTAGGCATTTCCGTGACGGCCTTCAGCGGCAACCAGATCCGCGAACTGGGATACACGAACACCATCGATATCGCCGCGCAAACACCCGGACTCGGTATTATCCAGTATCACCCGACCCTGACTACGACCAATATCCGCGGCATTTCACAAAACGATTTTGCCGACCACCTGGAACCGCCCATCGCAATGTACGTGGATGAAGCCTATGTCAGCGCCATGGGCGCGGGACATACACAGTTGTATGACTTGCAGCGGGTGGAAGTATTACGCGGACCACAGGGAACCCTGTTCGGCCGCAACGCAACCGGTGGTTTGCTGCATTATATCAGCGCCAAGCCAACCGAGGACCCCGAAGGTTATCTTGAATTTACCTACGGGTCTTACGATCAAAAGAAGTTTGAAGGCGCTATCAGCGGACCGCTGACCGACAACGTCCTGGCACGGGTGTCGTTTGCCGGAAATTTTCATGACGGGGTTGGAGAGAACCGGATTGGTCCTGACGTGCGGGGCAGCGACCACTTTGCCTTGCGCGGCCAACTGGAATTTCGACCCTCTGAGGAGGTGACGCTGAACCTGAAAGCGCATTATGCCAATGACGATGACGAACACGGCAACGCCTACACGCATACGCCCATCTCGGCGGATGAAGACGGCCTGGGTTATGACATCAGTCCGGATTCATTTGTAAACGGGTTCTGTCCCGGGTGCGACTTTTACGGTTACCGGGACCCCGATGACGATCCCTTTACCGGTTCCTATGATTACATCGGGGAATTCCGCCGCTCAATCGCCGGCATTACCGGCAGGTTGACCTGGGACATGGGCAACGTCACCGTGACCTCCATCACCGATTACCTGCAGATGAATAAAAACTACGGCGAAGATACGGACGGCTCCCCCAATCCCGTATTCGTATTTATTACCGACCAGGATTTTGAACAGTTCTCCCAGGAACTGAGATTTAACGGTGATGTGGGTGAAAACCTGCGCTGGACTACCGGGTTTTATTACCTGGATATCGACCATGCCGGCAACCTGAATTACTTTCTGGACCTTCCCTTCTTCTCACCGACCTATTCCTTCGGAGAACCCACTTCTTATATTTCCGGACCCACGACCAATACTGTCGATACCGAGTCCTGGGCCATTTTCGGACACCTGGAATATGACTTTAACGAGAACTGGGGCGTGATCGCTGCGTTACGCTACACGGAAGACGAGAGGAATACGGTTTTCGAATCGACAGATATTCTGGGTGGAAACGTTACCGGACTCGGTTTCACGCTCGCTATCCCGTTCGATCTCAGGGACGATCCGGATTTCGACCTGTTCGACCAGAGTTTCGAGAATGTGTCCGCCAAGTTCGAAATCGACTGGCGACCGACCGAAGACACCCTGGTATTTGCCAGCTTCAATCGCGGTCATAAGGCCGGGGGATCGCGAGTTGTGGCAGGAGGCAATCCGACCACGCCCATACCGACGTTTCCACACGATGAAGAGGTCCTGCACAGTTGGGAGTTGGGGATCAAAACCACCTTCTTGGATGGACGGGCACAGTTGAATGCCAATGCCTTTTATTACGATTACCAGGACTACCAGGCTTTCGTTATCATTCCGGGCGTGATTCCGGCATCCCTGACCATCATCAACCTGGATGCGGAAGCAGTCGGCGGTGAGGTTGAACTGGCACTGGCGCCTACCGACCGCCTGAGTTTCCGATTCGGCGCGGCATTCATAGACAGTGAGGTCAAGGATGTGCTGCTGCCCAGTGGCCGCTTCGTCGATAATGACCTGCCCTATGCCCCGGACATCAGTATAAATGGTCTGGCGCGCTACGAATGGCCGGCCTTGGGCGGCACCATGGCGATCCAGGGTGATTTCAACTATTCGGATAATTTCTGTTTCAGTGTTCTGTGCGCACCCATCGATCAGGAAGATTCGTTTGTCATCGGGAACTTCCGTGTCAGCTATACCAGCGGTGACGAACGCTGGAAACTGGCTGCCTTTGTCAATAACGTGAGTGATACGGAATACCGCCTGTATACGCTGGACATCAGCGGCTTATCCTTCGCCACGGATGCCTATGCCAACCCGCGCTGGGCCGGCGGCACCATAACACTTAACTGGAACTAAATACGAGACAGATATACAGGGTCAGAGTATACTGGACATTTGGGGTCAGAGTAAAAACCCATCGGAATGTACAGTATTATCGTAGATCTCGTGGGTTTTTACTCTGACCCCGGTTATTATAAAACTGCACATTCCGATGGGTTTTTACTCTGACCCCAAATATCGTCTGGCACCAAATGAATAAAACGTATGATGCAGTCGTCATCGGGGCGGGACACAACGGACTGACCTGCGCCAACTACCTGGCCCGTAAAGGGCTGAAAGTTAAAGTAGTGGAACGCCGCCACGTGGTGGGTGGCGCGGTTGTCACGGAAGAGTTCCATCCCGGTTATCGCAATTCAACCTGCTCCTACGCGGTCAGCCTGCTCAATCCCAAGGTGATCCGTGACCTGGAACTGCGGAAATACGGACTGGAGATAAAAGACAGGGAGTTCACTGCCCTCGTCCTGGGCGCAAATGATACATACCTGTTCACCGACAGCAACCTTGAACAATTTTTTGCGCAGTTACGGCAGAACTGTCCCGGAGATGACGCGTCCTATCGCGAATATGACACAGTAATCCAGCAGGTCGCCGACGTATTACGGGATATCGTGCTGGAGACGCCACCGAACATCGGCGGCGGGTTAATGGACTTATGGCGCGCCGGGAAACTGGCCAACAGGATGCGCCGGCTGGACCCCGCACTGCAGCGGGAAACGATCAAGCTGTTTACCATGAGCGTGGCGGACTACCTGAAACAGTGGTTCGGCGGGGACCTGATACTCGCGCTGGAAAGTTATATCGCTATGGTGGGTAACATGCAGTCGGTTTACGCCGGGGGTTCCGCCTACGTGTTACTGCACCACATGTTCGGTGAAGTGAACGGGAGAAAAGGACGCTGGGGACACGTTACGGGCGGGATGGGCGGCATTACCCAGGCGCTGGCGAAGTCTGCCGAGGCGCAGGGCGTCGAGATCGAGGTCAGCGCGCCGGTGGAGGAAGTCATCGTGAAAAATAATCGGGCCGATGGCGTCAGGCTGAAAGACGGGCGGGAGATCCATGCAAAAGTCACTGCGGCGAATGTCAATCCCAAGTTACTGTTCCAGAAATTGGTAAGACAGGAAGATGTGGATGCGGATTTCAGCCGCCAGATCGATCATTACCGCTGCGTCTCCGGCACGTTCCGCATGAACGTGGCGCTGGATGAACTGCCGCGCTTCCGTTGTCTCGACGGGAAACCGGATTATGAACGATACCTGCAGGGAAGCATGTTCATCACCAACTCGATGCAGTACAACGAGCGGGCCTGGCAGGACGCCATGAACCTGGGCTGGTCGCAACAACCCATCGTCCACATGATGATTCCCTCCCTCTATGACGACACCCTGGCGCCTGAAGGCAAACACGTGGCCAGTATGTTTTGCCAGCATTTCAACCCGGTATTGCCGAACGGCGGGACCTGGGACGACGTCAAGGAACAGGTCACGGATTTAATCATCGATACCGTCAATGACTATGCCCCCAATTTCAGGCAAGCCGTCATCGGTCGTATGGCGCTCAGCCCACTGGACCTGGAACGGGAGTTCGGGCTGACCGGCGGCGATATCTTCCATGGTTGTGTCCAGCCGGACCAATTGTTCTCATTGAGACCCGTAGCCGGGTATGCCGATTACCGGATGCCGGTTAAAGGTCTTTACCTGTGCGGCTCCGGCGCACACCCCGGCGGCGGGGTGACCGGCTGTCCGGGGCATAACGCCGCGCGTGAGATCCTGAAGGACGTGTGATAATCACCACATGCCGAATATCATTCCAGGGCTGCTTCCGTAGTTCAATCACAGAGCGCAAGCAGTTCTGCGCGGCAGGCCGCGCGCGTGCTCCGCATTGCCTCCTGTGGCAGGGAGAGGATGTGCTCACACCACTGCAAGGCCGCATCCTGCGCCCCCTCGGCAGGCGCCAGTTCATCGACCAGGCCGACGCGCTGTGCCTGTTCCGGGTCAAGCAGGCGCCCCTCGACACACAGCCGTTGCGCGTGCTGCGCGCCGGTGAGCCGGGCCAGCACGCGGTGCACCCGGTTTGACAGCGGCAATCCCAGGCTGACTTCCGGCAGGCCGATCCGGTAAGCGCCCTGCTCTATGACCCGGTAGTCACACAGTGCGGCCAGCACTGCGCCGCCACCCAGGCAGTGTCCGGTGATGGCCGCGGCAACAGGCGCGGGGCAGGCGGCAACCGCAGCAAACAAGGCATTCAGTTGCGCCAGGATGTCTGCCCTCTGCTGCGGCGTGGCCGCGCCCAGTTCCCTGGTGTCCAGCCCGGCGCAGAAATGGCCGGGCGTCCCGCACAGGACAACGGCCTGTTCGTCAACGGCGCCAGCCCGGGTTATTTCCCGGGTCAACACTTCCAGCAACGCCGGATTCAAGGCATTCACCGGCGGCCGCTCCAGCCTGAGCAGGCACACAGCTTTGTTCTGCTCAACGGATAACATGCAGTGCTACCTGGGAAAACAGGCAAGAACCATCACATGGTTTTTGTAGTGTGAGACACTGGTTACTCGCAGCACAGCACGATTTATCCACAATCAATGTTACCGTCGCGGATCAATATTATTGTCTGCGAGCAGCAATCGATCAGAAGCTGCAGTGGGAGTCATAGGGGCACTGCCTCCTTGAGTATGTTCTCTCGCAGCATCGGGTGCAAACCGCGTTCTGATACTACATCCACACGTCGATGTAACAAATCCTGGACATCCATGAGCAGTCCTCCAAGAGCAAGGCCACTGCGTCCCTTTGGAAGAGAAACCAACAGGTCCACATCGCTGGTATCGTCGGCATCGCCTCTTGCCATGGAACCGAATACGCGCACGTTTTCAATCCCGTGCTGCTCGGCCAATGCGAGTATATTGGCGCGCTGGTCTTCGATTAACGGGTGCATCAGTTCAGCTCTCTTAATTGTTGGATTATCGCTTTGGCCAATCAACCGCTTTTTTCAATAATTCAACGTAACTACTCGCCCCCCTCATCCTGATTCTGATTAGCCGGGTTATCCTGGGATGGTTTCTCTACCAGGGAGGCGGCGTTGCCGTTGAGCGCTATCTCGATGGCGGCAAGGGGATTGTAGCCTTGCAGCGCCATGGACTGCAAGTAGCAGTAGCTCTTATGTGGATTAAATCGGGGGAATCCATATAATGAAACCTGTTTATGAAAACCGCGCACGCCACCCTGTTGTTGCTTACCTTGTTCAGCGCCGGCCTGGACGCGGCACAGGATGAAATCATTGTGGATGCGGTCTCGTCCGAGCTGGTGCAAGGCAATTATTACGTGGATGCGCGTATCAGCTTCAACCTGGATGACGACCTGCGGGAGGCGCTGGATCATGGGGTGGAGTTGCACCTGCATATCATTATCAAGGTCGAGGAGCGGCGCAAATGGCTGTGGGACCGGCTGTACCGGGAAGACGTGATCAAATACCGGCTGGAATACCTGCCGTTGTCGGACGTATATATCGTCAGTAACGCCGATAATGCCCGGCGGCAGTTCGACACGCTGGAAAATGCGCTAAAATACCTGGGAACGATCGATCGTCACCTGTTACTGAGCAACGAGAAAATCGATGCTAACGTGAGCCTGACCGGTTCCTTGAAGGCCGAATTAAACATGGAAATTCTACCCCCGCCACTCAAGCCAATCGCCTTCCTGCTGGATAAATGGCGCTCGGACAGCAAGCGGCGGCGCTGGATTATCGCGCCATGAGGGGCACCATGACGGGCGCCATGAGGGGTACCATGACGGGCGCCATGATGGGAACCACGAGGGAGCCATGAGCGGGCCGGCTTTTTCACGGGTCAGCGGCCGCCTGATACTGGTCCTGGGGACAGTGCTGTTCGTATGCATGCTGGCTTCCCTGCTGATACTCAGCCGGGCGCTGCAGAACCCCACTCAATTCGACCAGTTCTATTCCGGCCTGCTGATCTTCAACACGCTGGGCCTGCTCGCTCTCATCATATTGATTGGGCTGAATATTCGCGGCCTGATCCGCCAGGCCAGGAAACGCCTGGCCGGCGCCAGGCTGACGGTGCGCATGGTCACCATGTTCGTGATCCTGTCGGTCACCCCGGTGCTCATACTCTACTATTTTTCGCTGGACTTCCTGTACCGGGGCATCGATAGCTGGTTTGACCTGCGCGTTGAACAAGCGCTGGACGACTCGCTGGAACTGAGCCGTCTCGGCCTGGAGAATCGCATGAAGGAACTCCTCAGGCAATCTGAGGAAATGGCTGAAGAGATAGCGCGCACCCCTGACGCGTCGATCCCCCTTGAAGTCGACCGCCTGCGCAGCCGGAGCGGCGCCGATGAACTGACCGTGATGACGAGACAGGGGATTATTATCGGTTCCAGTTTGGTCAACCCGGACAACCTGGTGCCGGAATCACCCGACGACAGCGTACTGTTCCAGGTTTTGCAGGGCAACAGCTATATCGGTATGGACACCATCAGAAACGCCGGGTTGTCCTTCCGGGTCGTGGTAAACCTGCCCAGTTACAGCTTCGGCGTTGGTCCGCGCATACTTCATGCCTTGTACCCTGTAACCGAACGAGTAAACGAACTGGCGCAAAGCGTCCAGTCAGCATTTACCCAGTATGAGGAACTGTCTTACCTGAGGGAACAGCTCAAGCTGAGTTTTATCCTGATCCTGACCATGGTCCTCCTGTTCAGCATGTTTTCCGCAGTATGGGCCGCGTTTTACTCTGCCAAGAAGCTGGTCGCGCCGATTCGCGATCTGGCGGAAGGGACCAAATCCGTGGCTGAAGGCGATTACCATACCCGCCTGCCGGTGCCGGGGAATGACGAACTGGGTTTCCTGGTCGCGTCATTCAACGACATGACGCGCAAGATAGCCAGCGCCAGGGACGCGGCCAGGCACAGCCAGGATGAGGCGGAAACCCAGCAAAAATACCTGGAGGCTGTGCTGGAACGGCTGTCCTCGGGGGTGTTGGTGCTGGATGCGGAAAACTGTCTGCGTACCGTCAACATCAGTGGCGGCAGGATACTCGGCCTCGATCTCGGCGCCATCACCGGCCACCCGTTCGCACGCATTTGTGCACGCTATAACCACCTGGAACCGCTGTATAAGCTGATCGATTCCCAGGCTGACCAGGGTGAACAGGTGTGGGAGCGGCAGGTTATCCTGTTCGGCGCAAGCGGGCGCCAGGTGCTCATGTGCCGGGGCACGTCCGTGGTGCCGGCCCAGGAAAAAGTCCCGGTGCACATCGTCGTATTCGACGATATTACGGCATTGTTGCAGGGCCAGCGGGATGCGGCCTGGAGTGAAATGGCGCGCCGTCTGGCGCACGAGATCAGAAACCCCCTGACACCCATACAACTGGCCGCGGAACGCCTGCGGCATAAATATCTCAGGTCGTCCCCCCCGCACCAGGCGGAAATGCTGGACCGGCTCACCAACACGATCATCAACCAGGTGGAAACCATGAAAAGCATGGTCAGCGCGTTCTCCGATTATGCCAGGGCGCCGGTCATGGCGCCGCGCGCGCTGGACGTCAACCGCCTGCTGGAGGAAGTTGTCGACCTGTACCGGAACATGGACAGCAACGTTACCATCCGCCTCAGTCTCATGCAGGAGCAATCGGTGATCAACGCGGACCCGGAACGCTTGCGCCAGGTCTTCAACAACGTCATCAAGAACGCGCTGGACGCGGGCCGGCCGGGAGAGCCCCTGTCTGTGTCCATCTCTACCGCCCAGGTAAGCCAGCCCACCATGGATTATATGGAAATTCGCATTCGGGATACCGGAAGCGGGATAAACAAGGATATAATGCCAACTGTGTTTGAACCATACGTGACCACAAAACAGAAAGGCACCGGCCTGGGACTGGCGATCGTGAAAAAAATTATCGAAGAACATGGGGGCCTGGTTATGATCGGCAACAACGAAGACGGACCGGGTACCTGTGTCGTCATCAGGCTGCCCGTCAACCGGGGCGAGCACGCACCGGCGCGCGTGGCCGCGGCAAACAGAGGCGTAGTGTGAACGGCGAAAAAATTCTTGTGGTAGATGACGAGGCGGAGATCAGAAGCCTGATCCGGGAGATCCTCGTGGATGAAGGTTTTGAGGTGGCCACCGCGGAAAACGCGGCCACGGCCAGGGATCTGCTGGAACAATTCCGGCCGCGCCTGGTGTTGCTGGATATCTGGATGCCGGACATGGACGGCATTACCCTGTTGAAGGAATGGCATGAGGCGGGCAAGCGGAGCTGTCCGGTTATCATGATGTCCGGGCATGGCAACATCGGCACCGCGGTCGAGGCCACGCGCCTGGGCGCCTACGATTACCTGGAAAAACCACTCTCGCTGGCCAAACTCATCCTCACCATCAGGAATGCCCTGGATGCCTCAAGACTACAGAAAGAAAACCTGAGGCTGCGTCAGGGCTCCGGTGCGCCCTACCGGGTTGTCGGCAAGAGCAGGCTGATGACGAACCTGCGCGAGCAACTGGAAAAGGTCGCCGATCTCGACACCCCGGCGCTGATTGTGGGAGAACCGGGCACGGACAAGGAGGCGGTTGCCCGCTACCTGCACGCGGCGAGCGCCCGCAGGGACAAGCCTTTTGTCAACGTCAGCGTATCGGCGCGGGAACCGGAAGCGGTGATCAATGAGTTATACGGTGAACAAACCCCGGATGAAACACTCGGCGGCTACCTGGATGAGGCGGCCGGCGGCGTCTTGTTCATCAAGGATATTGCCGACATGGACCTGGCCGCGCAGGCGCGCTTGCAGGATACGTTGAAGAACGGGGCATACAAGCGCATTAACGGTTCGACTCCGATCACGCTGGACTCCAGGCTCATCACGGCGACCCGTCACAACCTTGCCAACCGGGTAAAAGATGGCGCTTTCCTCGACGAACTTTATTTTCAACTCAACGTGGTACCGATCACCGTGCCACCGTTGCGGGAACATTATGAAGACGTGCCTGATATCCTGGATTACATCGTCAACGACCTGGTCGAACGGGAGGGTCTCCCTTACCGCTCTTTCACGACTGCGGCACAGAACAGGCTGCGCCGCTACCCGTGGCCGGGCAACATCCGGGAACTGAAAAACCTGGTGCAGCGCATGCTGATACTGGGCGGTCCCACGGACATCGACCTGGAGGAAACCGAGGCGACCCTGGGCGACATGCCGGCCAGGAAAGCGGCTGAGAGTGTGAAAAACCTCGACCTTCCCCTGCGCCAGGCCCGGGAAAACTTTGAGCGGGACTACCTGGAATACCAGTTGAAGCTGGCCAACGGCAGTGTCAGCAAAATGGCCAGGAACGTCCACATGGAACGCACCCATTTGTACAGGAAACTGAAGTCACTCGGCATCGATATCAAATCGTGAAGATCATCATTCTGGGGGCAGGCCAGGTCGGTTCATCCGTAGCCGCCAATCTTTGCAGCGAAGCCAATGACATTACCCTCATCGACCGCAACCCCGCGGTGCTGCGCAACCTGCAGGAGCGCCTGGACCTGAAGACCGTCACCGGTGTCGCGTCCCACCCCTCGGCGCTGGAACAGGCGGGCGCCAGGGATGCGGACATGATCATCGCGGTGACCAACAGTGATGAAACCAACATGGTCGCCTGCCAGGTCGCGTATACGATGTTCCACACGCCGACAAAAATCGCCCGCGTACGCAATAGCGAATACCTGAACAGCGCAGGGTTTTTTGCCCAGGAAGCCATGCCGGTCGATGTATTGATCAGCCCGGAACAGGTGGTTACCGAATACATCGCCCGCCTGATCGACTACCCCGGCGCGCTGCAAGTGCTGGATTTCGCCTCCGGCCGGGTGCAGATGGTGGCGCTCAAGATACTGGAGCAAAGCATGATCGTCGGCAGCAGGATAGGCGAACTCAGTGGACGCCTGCCGAACGTCGAATTTCGCATTGTCTCCATCTTCCGCGGCGGACAGGCTGTCATCCCCGACGGTGACACGGAGATACTGGCCGGCGATGAGGTCTTCATTATCGGCGCGCCCAAACATATCAGGAACCTGCTGAAAGCAACCAAACAGACAGACAAACCGGTAAAACGCATCATCATTGCCAGTGGCGGTAACATCGGCCTGCGTCTGGCGCGGTCACTGGAAAAGAAGTACCAGGTCAAGGTTATCGAACTGTCCCCGGAAAAGGCGCAGAAAGCCGCGGAAGAACTGGACCAGGCCATCGTCCTCAACGGCGATGCCGCCGATGAAGAACTGCTGCTGGAAGAAAATATAGAGGACACCGACGTATTCTGCGCCCTGACCAACGCCGATGAGGCCAACATCATCTCCTGTATGCTGGCCAAGCGTCTGGGCGCGCACAAGGTCATGGCCTTGATCAACCGCGCGGCGTACGTGGACCTGGTACAGAGCAACGTCATCGACATCGCCATTTCCCCGCAACAGGCCACCATCGGCAGCCTGCTGGCGCACATCCGCAAAGGCGACGTGGTGGTGGTGCATTCGCTGCGACGCGGCGCCGCGGAAGCCATCGAAGCCATCGCCCACGGCGACCGAACCACCTCCAACGTCGTCGGCAGGTCGATAGAGGAACTGGCCCTGCCAGCGGACACCAGCATCGGCGCCATCGTGCGCGACGACAAGGTGATCATCGCCCATCACGACACGGTCATCGCCTCCGAGGACCACGTCATCCTGCTGGTAGGCGACAAAACCCGCGTGCCGGAGGTGGAAAAACTGTTCCAGGTGAGGATTACGTTTCTTTGATCAGGAGGAAGAAACACCGTGATATGATGCGCTGATGCAATTCCTCGTCATCCAGAAAACCCTGGGGTTGCTGCTGATGCTGTTCAGCGTAACCATGCTGCCGCCGTTGGTCCTGGCGTTTGTTTATGAAGACAAAACGGTGAAAGCCTTTCTGCTGTGCCTGTTCCTGATTCTCACCGTGGGCGCGTTCCTGTGGTTGCCCGTGTACAAGGTCAAGAAGGAATTACGTCTGCGTGACGGCTTCATCGTCGTGGTATTGTTCTGGGCCGGGCTGGGCCTGGCCGGGGCACTGCCGTTTTTGTTGACCGGCAAGCCCCACATCTCATTCACCGATTCGGTGTTCGAATCCGTCTCCGGCCTGACCACCACCGGCGCCACTGCGCTCACCGGGCTGGAGAACCTGCCCAAATCCATCCTGTTCTACCGGCAGCAGTTGCAATGGCTGGGCGGCATGGGCATCATCGTGCTGGCAGTGGCCATCCTGCCCATGCTGGGTATCGGCGGCATGCAGCTCTACCGCGCCGAGACCCCGGGCCCGCTCAAGGACTCCAAGCTCACACCCCGGATCACGGAGACCGCCAAGGCCTTGTGGTACCTCTACCTTACGCTGACCGTGGCCTGCGCGCTGATGTACTGGCTGGCAGGGATGTCGCCGTTCGATGCCGTCAGCCACAGTTTCTCGACGGTCTCCATCGGCGGCTTCTCAACCCATGACCAGAGCATCGGCTATTTCGACAGTGAGCTGGTCAACGCGGTGGCAGTGGTATTCATGTTGATCGCAGGCATGAACTTCACCTTGCATTTTATGGCCTGGCGTTCCTTCAGCCTGGATACTTACCGCAGGGACGCCGAGGTCAAGGCATTTATCGGCGTGTTGTGCGGGTTATCGGTCATTACCTGCGTATACCTGTGGTCCAAATCCACCTATGCCGACACCCTGGGCACGCTCAGTCACGGCATCTTCCAATCCGTGTCCATCGCCACCACCACTGGTTTTACCACCACGGCTTACCAGGACTGGCCCACATTCCTGCCGGTATTGCTGATCTTTGCCAGTTTCATCGGCGCTTGTGCCGGTTCCACCGGGGGCGGTTTGAAAGTGGTCCGCATAGTGCTGCTGTACAAGCAGGGCAAGAGAGAGATCAGGCGCCTGGTCCACCCCAGCGCCATCTTCCAGATTAAACTGGGCGACAAACCGGTGGACGAATCCGTCATCAACGCGGTATGGGGCTTCTTTGCCTCCTACGTGGCCGTGTTCGCGCTGCTGCTGATACTGCTGATGGCGACCGGCCTGGACCAGGTCACGGCGTTTTCCGCAGTGGCCGCCTGCCTCAACAACCTGGGCCCGGGGCTGGGTGAAGTCAGCGCCAACTATACCAGCATCAATGACGTCTCCAAATGGCTGCTGTGTCTGGCCATGCTGCTGGGACGGCTGGAAATCTTCACCCTGCTGGTGCTGCTGACATCCACTTTCTGGCGCAAGTGATGAGGAATAATTCTGGGGTCAGAGTAAAAATTCTGACGGAAACCCGTGGTCAGAGTAAGCAATTCGCAAGAATTTTTACTCTGACCCCACATATCCCGGACAGGCGATGAACGATACGGACTGGGTCAAGTGGGACCGGATTTATACAGACAGCTCCGGGAAACCCACCGAACCCTGCGAAGCCCTGGCGGCGCACTTTCACCTGCTGCCTGCCGGGGGAGATGCCCTGGACCTGGCCTGCGGCCGCGGCGGCAATGCGCTGTACCTTGCCGCCCGCGGTTACACTACCTGGGCCTGGGATGTTTCCGCGGTAGCGATACAGGCCCTGTCCGAGCAGGCCCGGCGCAACGGCCTGCGGCTGAACGCGGAACAACGGGACGTGACGGCCAAGCCACCGGTCGAGGACTCCTTCGATATCATCGTCGTCAGCCATTTCCTGGACAGGAACCTGGCCCCGGCCATCTGTGCGGCGCTGAGAGAACACGGCTTGCTGTTCTACCAGACTTTCATCCGGGAAAAAGTAGCCGCCACCGGCCCTAACAACCCGGCATACCGCCTTGAGGCCAATGAACTGCTGCGCCTGTTCCAATCCCTTCACATCATCTACTACCACGAGGAGGGGACCACCGGTGATACCGGCCAGGGTTTTAGAAACGAGGCTATGCTGGTGGGGCAGAAAAGATAGAGTAAGATAGATGGGGTCAGAGTAAAATCACCCCCGATTCTGTCATCGACCTCGATGGTAGCGATTTTACTCTGACCCCAAGTATCCCAGGCATTATGGACACCACAACACTCGAAACCATGTTGGAACAAGGCCAGGACAACGCGTTGCTGCGTTTCACCCTGGGCAACCTGCTGTACCAGCAACAGGACTACGCCAAAGCCGAATTACACCTGTCCCACGCCGTACAGATGAACCCGGACTACTCCGCCGCCTGGAAACTGTACGGCCGCACCCTGGCCGCCGCCGGCAAACTGCCCGAAGCAATCAGCGCCTTCCAACAAGGCATCACCATCGCCGAACAACGCGGCGACATCCAGGCAGCCA
>LXNI01001424.1_pt1 | contig 20849 bp, 16 predicted proteins | sample 809091 | NCBI WGS metagenome assembly LXNI01 (sample SAMN04870527, study PRJNA318959) | sponge metagenome | biome: 01000161; feature: marine sponge reef; material: water | host: Sarcotragus foetidus | place: Greece: Milos, Mediterranean Sea | collected 2013-05-29 | depth 5-7 m | reverse complement strand
CAAATTATGAATGACAACATGGAAGCCTTATTCGTCACAATCTTCGCCACCCGCGTGGATTAGCCACCAGAGCCGACCAGCGGACTGTCATAGCTCAGAGTTCCGATGGGAATTCAGGCTAGCACCCATGGCGTAGACCCGATCCTCGCTCAGGGCAGGCGTCGCGCGCGGACCGGGACCGACATGCGAGTCCCAGAACCTCGCCTTGTCGCGGTGCATCCACACCAAATCGCCAGTGTCCAGTGCATAGCAGGTCACCGCCTCGTCGTCACCTACCTGCTCTTGTGTATAGAGCAGGCCGTTGCCGACCGCGAACGACGAGGCGCCCGGCCCGACCGGCCGGCGCCACAGCAAGGCAGGTGGCGACGTGTTCCAGTCGGTTTCGATTCGGACGCCCTGAACGGTGCCGTCGCGATGCCGCCCGCGGAACCCAGACCAGTCGCCGCTGGCAGACGTTGCTGGCTGAGTTGCAAGACTTGAGTCCGACTCGTCGCCTTTTGTTTCCAGAAACCGCTGTTCAGCGGTCTTGGTCCACCGCCATCTGAACTCCGCCGCACCCGCCCCTGTGATTCCGTCGCTCCGAAGCAACGTCCACACGCCGCCGGAAAGCAGGATCGCCGCGGCCATCGCCGCTCGCCTGGTCCTGGCTGCCAGTCGCCGCGTGCCCGCGGCCGATGCAACGATCGCGAGGCTTGCGACCGGGACGGCGTATAGGACCATCAGCATGCCCATCATTCCGCTCGCAATTGACTCGTCGACGAGACGTGATGCCACAAAGAGTGTGACGGCTGCCAAGGCGATGATGCCGAAACGGTCCGAACGCGATGCGCGGCTCAGGAACGCCCACCACACCACGATCGCCAAGCCTCCGGCCAGCCCGGCGATTAAGGAAATGAATCCGGTCACGGGGCCCGGCACCGCTAACGGGAGAGGGACCCAGCACAGCCATTGCACGGAGACGGTGGCCACGCCCGGCCACAACCGCAGTTCCCTCGGCTTCCTGGGGTTACTGTCGCGTTCCTGGCTTGTCTGCATTCAGCTAGCCGAGAGTTCATCTGCCCGGCAATACGCTCGAAGACAGAATCTCAGCATAGGTCATCTTCGGCGTCGTTCTAGTTCGGAATTGAATCCATGGGACTTACGCCGGTTATACCTCTCTTCCGGCGAGTGAAGCGCTTCCTCGGTACTTCGGCAAACGCGGTCAAACCTAGTTGTGGATCGCAATCTCGGCCTACGTGCTGGTCGCGATCCTGCGCACAAGTCTCAGGATCGAAACGCCACTGTACACGGTGCTGCAGATCCTGTAGATCATACCGTTCCAACCAGTCCTGTTATCCGATGCATGTACGATGCAGGAGGCGGATGCTAGGCCTGAGGGTAGTGCGTTCCAGCTACCGCTGTTGGCTGGGTGACACGGGCTTCGCTCGGGACGCCGCTCGACACACGGCAATCGTCGCAACAGGGTCCTACGGCAGGAGGCCGGGCTGTCCGCAGCTCAGCCGCCCGATCCCGGCGTCACACCTCTTCCAGCCTCGACTCAACTCATGTCCCGCCCACTCGACCTCGGGCAATCCCTAGGAACGCTACAGATCCTCTACAGAATTCGTGCGCTCCAGCTCCAAACGAAATCCTTTCGAAACAGGGGCTTGCACGGATCGACTACAAGACCCGGCTTTGACTGTCCCGCAAGTCATTGATTTCATTGCACTTCGAACCGGACACTTGTGTTGCAGCACCTTGAGTTCAACGTCCACCGTTGCGATTGCGTCGGGGAGGACTGACGCGCCGAAGCGCCCTTCCAGACTTGGAACAAGCAGCCCGGTTGGAGCGGCTAGGGAAACCTCATCCGCCCTTTTGCGGGTAGCGTGGGGGGGACGCGATGATGATCACTTGTCTTGATGTACAATCACCACGGTCGGCAGCTCAGAGTAAGAGCGGAGTCTAACCGAAGATCGTCGACCAGCCTTCTAAACGACCCGGACCATCCAAAGTCCGCCATGATTACCATCATCATCATCGCCCTTGTATCTCTAGCGTTGTTGGCGGTCGGGGCTGCATTCTTTCCTCAGAGTCCTGAAATCCGGTCTTCGGACCCGCCACCGTCCAAGCCCCGCCCATCTTCTCGTAAGGGGCTGGCAAGGGATGAAGCCCGCCAATCGAAACCCAAGAGACGTAGTGGCCGTACCGGATGGATTCCAAAGAATGGAAACGTCCGCGTCGGTGGTAGAAACATTGGTGGAATGGTTTATGTTGGTCGGGGGCCACGTGCCGACCGGTATAGTCTCCCGGACAACGCCTTTATCGATCCGAGCAAGAAAGTTGCTTCGCGCGGAGGCGACTATGACGGCCAGGGTATGGACTACTGGCCCAATTACTCAACCATCGATCCACGGTCACGAGCAACGTATCTTGACTGGTTGGCCGGCGGCCGCTCTGATCCTCGCTGCAATGTGGGCTATGTGTTTCTTTATTTCTATGGGCTTGAACGACGAGTCCTTGTCGACAAGACGGAACCGAATGAACGCGCCGACATTATTGCCGAAGCTCGCAGGCTGCTTGAGTTGTACAGAGATAGCCAGTCGATACGTCGTTACCTAGGTGCGTTCATCGACGCTACGAGTCTCTTGGAATCTAGCGGAGCCCCCCAACCCGTCTTCGAGCACGACGGTTACGACGTTCCGGCACCTGTCTTGCTCGCGCTCGGTCGAATGGCGGCACGCGGTGTCCCACTCACTTCGGAGTGGTTACTTTCTTGGTACCTGTGCCATCCCGAAACGAGACTTAGAACTCCAGCTAGGCGTGCCTTTGCAGAGTTTAGGGCTTACTTTCAACATTTGTTTGGAAAAAAGTATCCGAATGGCCTGAAGATTCGTACGCCACGACGGCGATTGAACCTTCAATATCATGCGGCGTCGGGGAATTTCGCGGCAGATCTGAACGAGTACGTAGGGGATATACCCGACGTTTCAAGTCTCTCGGCGCCCTTGCATGTTGCCAAGAGAATTGCGGACACAAGCACTGATGGTCTGGACAAGTACAGCCGTTACCTTGGCCGCAATCCTGACGGCAGGGACTCAATAGAGGCTCACGCACTCTTGCCTGAGCCCCTGTGGCCGTTGTTCCCCTGTCCCGATAAGGTGGAGCTTCAGGCTTGGGCAACGAGTCAGATTGAGTCCGGTGGCCTCGTGCGGGTCGAAGAGGTAGTAGAGCGGCTGGAGGGGGCTGCGCCTAACAGGATTGGCAAGCGCCAGTTGGTCGGGGTGGCCGATGCGCTCGCCAGGCTTGATGTGGGAATGGCACCTGATCCACGCTTCGCGATACGGAAACCGCAATTGGGCGAACCAGTGGTCCTGTTCCACCTGCCGACAGACACCCTCACGATTGAGAGCGCAAGCGAAGCGTACCAGAGGGCGATTCTTAACCTCGCCGTCGAAACGCTGGTTGCCGACGCGGATGGCCGAATCGACCATGCGGAGCGTGAGCATATGGCCGGTCAGATTGACGCTAATCGATCCGTGACCGAAGCGGAGCGTGCACGGCTGCACGCGAATCTCTCTTGGATGATCGCTGTACCGCCCAACATAGGCATGCTCCGGACCCGACTCCGCAATGCGCCCGAGGACATGCGCAGTGCGTTGGGTCAATTTGCAGTCGTCGCTGCGGGTGCCGATGGCGCGATTGCCCCGGAGGAAATACGAGTCATCGAGCGGCTCTATGAGGTCATGGGCCTCGACCGAGAACGTGTCTATTCCGATCTACACGCGCTCAGCTCAGCAGCGGAGCCGATAACTGTGCGCCCCGCTGATCACACCACGCGCGAGTTCCCGATTCCATCGCCACCGCTCGAGAAGCCTGGGCGTGCAGTTACTCTTGATGCGGCACGTGTAGCCGATGTGATGGCCGATACCGTCCGTGTAAATCAAGTGCTAGGAGACGTTTTCATGGACGGCGATGACGACGATGAGGCAAACGTCGAAGACTCCGTATCGGAAACGGACGATAGGTTCAGTGGCCTTGATGCGCCGCACATGGCTGTCGTGTCGGTGCTGATCACGCGCCACCGATGGACAGAGGACGAAGTGGGGAATTTGGCCGACGAGCATCAACTGATGGCTGCGGGCGCTCTTGAGACCATCAACGAATGGGCTTTCAACAAGTTCGATGATGCCCTCATCGAGGAATACGATGGCTATGAGATAAACGGAGATATCGCCCAACAGCTAATCTGTTGACAGGAGAGGAACATGGATCGTCCCAAGATCAAACGGCGCGAGCGCGACACAATCATCGGCGCCCTGAGTGCGGGCGTCGTGCCCAAACTGGGCCTGCGGCATATCCAGGTCGGGCGTGCACGAGAAACCACCGAAATGATCCGCGATGTCGATCGCATCGTCGAAGGGGGTGCCACGATCCGCTTCGTGATTGGCGAGTACGGATCGGGTAAGACGTTCTTCCTCAACCTTGTTCGACTTATCGCCCTAGAGAAGGGCATGGTCGTGCTCTCGGCGGACCTCGCGCCCGACCGGCGCATTCATGCCACAGGTGGGCAAGCCCGTTCGCTGTTCGCGGAACTCACGCGGAACGCCTCGACTCGAACAAAGCCCGAAGGCGGCGCGCTCGCCAGCATCGTGGAGAGGTTCGTTAGCCAGGCCCATCGGCAGGCAGAGCGGGATGAGCGAACAGTCGATACCGTCATCCGAGGTAAGTTGGAGCACCTTGAGGAGTTGACAGGCGGATTCGAGTTTGCGACGGTCATTGCGAAGTATTGGGAAGGGCACGAAACCGGCGACGATGAGCTCAAGTCGAATGCGCTGCGCTGGCTCAGGGCTGAGTTTGCCACTAGGACGGATGCGCGCCACACGCTTGGTGTTCGCACGATCATCGACGACGCAGGCGTCTACGATCACCTGAAGCTCGTGTCCGCGTTCGTTCTCGAGGCGGGTTACGGCGGACTGTTGGTATCGCTCGATGAACTCGTAAATCTCTACAAGCTCACCAACAGTCAGGCTCGTAGCGGCAACTACGAACAGATCCTCCGCATCTTGAATGACGTTCTCCAAGGTAGCGCCACGCATATCGGCTTTGTCCTAGGCGGCACTCCGGAATTTCTCATGGACACGAGGCGGGGATTGTACAGCTACGAGGCGCTCCAGTCACGCCTCGGGGAGAACACTTTCGCGCGCAACGGGCGGGTCGATTTTTCCGGTCCGGTCATGCGATTGTCCAGCCTGACGAGGGAGGACTTGTTCGTGCTCCTTGACAACGTCCGGCGCGTATTCCTGGGAGACGAGGTTCATACCGTGCCGGACGAGGCTCTGAAAGCCTTCATGGCTCATTGCTCGGAGCGGATCGGCGACGCTTATTTTCGGACACCGAGGAATACGGTCACTGCCTTTGTCAACATGCTCTCAGTTATCGACCAGAATCCGGGCACCGTATGGCAGGATCTCGTCGGCGATGTGGAGATCGAGGCTGATGGAGACGAAGATTTGAGTGATATCGTCGCCGAGGACGCAGCTAAGAGCGGACAAGAGGGTGACAATGAACTCACCAGCTTCCGCCTCTGACCAGGAATCCAGAGCGTTCGATCTCTTGGTAGAACCGATCCGCCGATGGATTTGGCAAAAGGGATGGTCATCGCTCTTGGATATTCAAGAGCGCGCTATTCCGTATCTCATCAACACTAATGGCGACCTCATAATTGCGGCCCCAACGGCGGGTGGAAAAACCGAAGCGGCATTCCTGCCGTTGATCTCAAGAGCCCTTACAACCGAAAACAGCGAAGGCTTTGACTTGGTCTATGTCAGCCCCCTCAGGGCGCTCATTAACGACCAATTCCGACGGCTTCAAGATCTGTGCGGGAACTTGGAGATGCCTGTACATCCTTGGCACGGCGACGTTTCACAGAGTGTGAAAGCGCGCGCTAGGAAGAACCCGCGTGGAATCCTCCTGATTACACCCGAATCGCTCGAAGCCATGTTTGTTCTCCGCGGAGAAGAAGTTCCTCGCCTCTTCTCGGGGACTCAGGCCATCGTGATTGACGAACTCCATGCGCTGCTCGATTCCGAGCGCGGTATCCACCTACGATCCCTGCTGAACCGGCTGGAGCTGTCGGTCGGCCATTGCATTCGGCGAGTCGGGTTGTCGGCGACCTTGGGCGACATGGCGCTGGCCAATGCGTATCTGCGCCCCGGCGCGCCAGAGAACGTTCAGCAGCTGGTGAGCAACTCCGATGGTCAGGAGCTACGCGTTCAGTTGCGAGCCTACATCGCCGGCAGATGCACCGAGCGCTCTGACCCAGAATACGCTGCGACGCGGGCCGTGGGCGAGCACATTTTCGACAAGCTTCGCGGCCACAACAATCTCGTCTTCGCGGGTTCCCGTCGGAGCGTCGAGCTTTATTCGGATCTCTTGCGAGGGATGTGCGAAAAGAGGAATCTCCCAAACGAGTTCTTTCCGCATCATGCCAGCCTGTCTCGGGAGCATCGCGGCTTTATGGAAAAGCGCTTGAGGCAAGGTAGTCTGCCGATCACGGCCATTTGTACATCGACACTGGAGTTGGGAATCGACATCGGTGCGGTGGAATGCGTGGGACAGATCGGCGCGCCATGGTCGGTCGCGGCACTGAGGCAACGGGTGGGTCGGTCGGGGCGCCGCGTCGGCAAGCCTGCGGTGTTGCGCATGTATGCTATCGAACCGGAGACCGAGGCAGACTCACACCCGATCGAAACATTTCATTTGGGACTCGTACGCTCAATTGCCATGATCGATCTGTTGGTTGAGAACTGGTGCGAACCACCAAGGCCAGAAGCGCTCCACCTCTCTACGCTCACACATCAAATCCTATCGGTTATCGCGGAACGGGGAGGCGCATCGGCGCAGCGGCTCTTCGCGGCCCTTTGCGACCGTGGCCCATTTGGGTCGGTCGATCCAGCGCTGTTCAGCCGGCTATTGCACCGACTAGGTGACCCTGACGTTGCACTCATCGAACAGGCACCGGATGGCACCCTCCTGCTCGGCCGCGAGGGCGAGCGTATCGTCGAGCACTACAGTTTCTATGCTGTGTTCGAGACACCTCGGGAATACCGCGTCGTTCACGACGCGAAAACGCTCGGCACGATCCCGGTCGACGCTCCACTCACAGAAGACATGACGATCATATTCGCCGGTCGGCGATGGCGCGTCATTGAGGTGCACGACACGGAGAAAGTTATCGAAGTGGTGCCCGATCATGCCGGCAAGCCGCCACGTTTCGGAGGCGACGCAGGAGATGTTCATGAGACCGTCGTTCGACGCATGCGGGAGCTGCTGCTAGTGGATATCCTTCCGCCGTATCTCGACGATACAGCGGTAGAGGTGCTTTCCGCCGCCAGATCTGCCTATCGGCGCTCCCGTCTAGATGACGTACCCGTACGGCCGCTCGGTGACGATCGGCATCTTCTTGCGCCGTGGACAGGAACGGTCGGCACGGTCTCGCTTGCGATCGTGTTGGCTTGCCTCGACTACAAAGTAAGCGCATTCGATGGAATTCTTGAAGTTACGTCAAAGCAATCGAGATCCGCGAACCTGATTCTCGAGCTCGAAGATATCGGCGCCGACAAGATCGACTTGCCCGACCTGATAGAACGCCGCGCAGGCGCGCTGATTTTTGAGAAGTTTCACCATTACCTCGGAAACGATCTATTGCTATCCGATGCATTGTCGAGGCGGCTGGATTTGAAGTCGGTGCCAAAGATCGCTCAAGGCTTGTGCTCGCGCTGTCAACAACGGCTCACAAGCTATGGCGGCCAAGAGCGTCCTGTCCATACGAGGAGCTCAGTTCGTAACTGACCGAGAAGTAAACTACCAATGGGTTGGACTGATTCCCTGTACGCCATCGTGCTGGGACTAGCCCGATTCGCCCGGCACCCGGTCCGAGTGAACGCCGGCTTGAGATGCTGGCAAACGGTCGCCTCGGAAATCCGTTACGACACAGAGATCTCACGGACCTTACTGCCCGCGCCGCAGGAGTCACAGTAATGAGCGATATCGTATCTTGGTCTCAAAAGGCTGATGCGCTGCTTTCGTTTTGGACCGTAGCACACAACGAGACTTGGGATAGCGACAATCCCTTGATTTCCGCCGGTCAACAGATCAGTGGGGCTATATTGCTGACCTTTATTGTTGAGTGCGCTCTAAAAGCCCTGCTTGAGCAAGAGGGCAAAGGAATCACTGGTGGGCTCCGGACACACGATGTGCATGTGCTCTTCGGGAAATTGGAGACAGAAACTCGTGCAAAGGCTTCGGGCGTCTATTTGAAACTAATGGAAGCAGAAGGAGACCCTCGTGTCCACAGGCATCCAACAAATGCCTTAGGACCCTGCCTGCAAAACCATGCCAGTACCTTTACGAATTGGAGGTATGACCTGAGAAGTGCGGGGAAGTTCTATCACGTGCCAATGATCTATGCTGCAATCTCCCTCTTGACCTTTGCCAACCCAACCAAGACCTATTCAGCGGGAAGTGCAACTTCCCTCTTTACAGAGGTCATTGGGGGAAGAACGAAGCGTAGGGACGGTTGCTCGGCATAGGCCTAGGAGGTATGGCTACTGAAGCGTCAAGAGTTCGCCGGTGTCATGTTTTCGCAGATAGGCCACATGCCTTTCAGGAAGCTCATGCGGGTGCTTTGCGCAAGCTAGCTCGGACTCCAGTTCAGAGTTTCTGGCAGTGGACAGAAGAAGAGATGACACGTCGACACAGACGAAGCTGGGACATCGGGAGGGGAAAGCGCTGATGGCAGACTTGAGAGGGAAGTTCGGCCAGCAGTTCGGGTTCACTGCTGTAGAATGGCGATCTCCAATCGAGCCTCCCAAGCGAACGTCACGATGTCCTTTATCGCCGCCGTCGTCCAAGACAGTCCCGTCGTCTTTGACCGGGACAGCACGATCGTCAAGATTGGCGCTCTGACGACGCAGGCCGCAAAGACAGGCGCTCGACTAGTGGTCTTCCCGGAGGCCTTCGTCTCGTCCTACCCGAAGGGCCTCGATTTTGGAGCGCGGGTGGGCGGGCGGACTACCCGGGGCCGCCAGTATTTCCAGCGCTACTACGACAGCGCGGTTGACATCCCGGGGCCTGGGATCGACCGGCTTGCCGAGATTTCCGGCGACAACGATATCTATTTGGTTGTGGGCGTCATCGAACGCGAACGCGGCACGCTCTACTGCAGCGCCGTCTTCCTGAGCCCGGAAGGAAAGTACTTGGGAAAGCATCGGAAGCTGATGCCGACGGGGATGGAGCGCATCATCTGGGGATTCGGTGACGGCTCGACACTTCCGGTCTATGACACGCCCATGGGACGGCTGGGAGCCGTGATCTGCTGGGAGAACTACATGCCGCTGCTCCGCACAGCCATGTATGGCAAGGGGATCCAGTTGTATTGCGCTCCGACTGCGGACGATCGGGACAACTGGCATTCCTCGATGATCCACGTGGCGCTAGAAGGCCGGTGCTTCGTGCTTTCCTGCTGCCAGTACCTGACTCGGGGAGACTGCCCGAGCGACTATCCCGCTATCCAAGGTGACGATCCGTCGACTGTACTAATGCGGGGTGGCAGCGCGATCATCAGCCCGCTGGGGGACATTCTGGCCGGCCCCCTGTACAACCAGAAAGGGATCCTCACCGCAGAGATCGACATCGCTGAGATCACGCGTGGCAAGTACGATCTTGATGTCGTCGGACACTACGCACGACCCGACGTGTTCCGTCTGGAAGTGAACGAAGAGACGAATTCCACTGTGGTGATCAAGTGAATCGTCGCCAGCGCGTGGACGGACTTACTGGGTCGTCCTACTGTCGTATCACCCGAAGGCCGCAGTTGATTGGGGACTATGGTTCAGGGCTAGGAGGCGAGAGCTACAATCCGTCATGGGACCGCGCGAACATCCAATTTGAGCTCGGCAGACGCTGCGTCGCTGGCCGCAGGCAGTCAATCCGGACTGACCCAGAACGCTACAGATTGCACGTGAGCGCAACTGCTGCGGGGATCTTGCGCTCGATCCTGCCTCTGGCATTCGTCCTCGCGGTCTCTGCATTCGCGCCTGAGTCGAATGCCCAAGAGGCAGGGACAGCGCCTTCGGCAAGGGCGGCGACCATTCCAGACGCGAGCCTTCGGGCAGCCCTCGAGAAGGCACTTGGCAAGGTATCGGGCGAGACGGTCACGGCAGCCGAGCTGCAGGCGATGAGCGGCGTTCTGGACCTCAAGGCACGAGAAATCGCCGACCTGTCCGGACTCGAGCTGGTAACCGGGGTCACGGCCATCCACCTCGGCACGAACGCCATTACGGACGTATCGCCACTTGGCGGCTTGTCGAGCCTCGCGGTGCTTGACCTTGGCGAGAATGCGATCGCCGATGTCACTCCTCTGGCCAGCCTGTCGAATCTGAACCGCCTTGACCTCAGGGAGAATTCCGTCAGCGATCTCTCGCCGCTAGCCAGCCTGACGAATCTGACGATCCTCTACCTTGACGACAACGAGATCGACGACGTCTCGGCACTCTCCGAACTAGCGAGCCTGCGAGAGCTGTTCCTCGGCGGGAACGCGATCGGGGATGTCTCGGCACTGTCGCGCCTGAGCCACCTGAAGACCCTGCGCCTGAACCGGAACTCCGTCAGGGACGTCTCGGCGCTCGCCGGCCTGTCCAACCTCACAAAGCTATACCTCGATGAGAACTCGGTCAGCGACGTCTCTGCACTCGAAGGCCTGTCCGGCCTAGTCGAGCTAGCTCTCAGTCAGAACTCGATCAGGGACGCCTCTCCGTTGGCGTCGATGTCAGGCCTGACTTTCCTGTCGCTCTGGAACAATGTGATCGTCGACGCTTCGGCGCTGTCCAGCCTCTCCAACCTCGAGATCCTGTTCTTGGACGGAAACAAGATCACTGATTTTTCGCCACTGGCTGGCCTTACCAAACTAACCCGCTTGGGGCTGAGCCGGAGCGCGATCACCGAGATCGAGGTGTTGGCCGACCTGACCGATCTGACCTGGCTCTACCTCTGGGGAAACCAGATCCAGGACGTCTCCGTTCTGTCTCGCCTGCCCCGCCTCGAGACGCTTTCGCTGAGCAGGAACGCCATAACGGACATCTCGCCCCTGTCCGGTCTATCTGGCTTGATGACTCTTCACCTCGACGAGAACCTGATCGAGGACGTTTCCGAGCTAGCTGGTCTCTCGAGCATGACAAATCTCCGTCTCGCTTGGAACCGTATATCGGACATCACCGCTCTGGCTGACCTGACCAGCCTCACCGAGCTTCGTCTCGCGGGCAACGAGATCGAGGACATCGCTGCGCTGCAGAAGCTGATCGCTCTCAGCCGATTGGACCTCAGCGGGAACCCAATCGACGATCCTTCGCCCTTGCTGGCGAATTCGGGGCTGAGAGAAGGCGACACGCTCTACAGCCTGAGCAACCCTGCAATCTTTGAATCCGTCTACGAGAACCTCCGCAGCCGGGGCGTCCGTGTCGATTCTCGCCTCTCGATCACCGACACCGCCTTGGACGAGTTTCTAGGCTCGCATCTTTCACAGCTTCACAACGAGAACGTCTTGGTGATGAATCTCTCCGCGGATCTCACAACGTCGTTCACTTCGCTTCCAACGATGTTTCTGGCGCGCGACGTGTACAGGTCGTTCGACGACGTGTTTGACTACTTGGTGTTCCTTTCCAATCTCGACGAATATTCGGACAACACAGTTCGCGTTCCGTACGGCCGCTACCGTGCCGTCATGAATGATACGAAAGGCACAGGCCGAGACCCCTACTTCAGGAGAAGCTATGGTTCCTCAGGCAAGCTAAGGGGAATCGTTCAGTTCCCGTACAACAAGGGCTTGCGCCGCGGGCCTGCACTGCACGAGTTCCAGCATGCCTGGGCGAACTACAGTGTTCCGACAGCCTACTCCAGTCATTGGGGGTTCAGCAGCGCCAACGGTCAGCTCGGCGGATTTGACGGCTCCGATTTGGTCGACCTTGGCGGAGGCCAATACAGTGCCGGTCGCTTCGGCACCGTCGCCAACGGTGGCAACTCGGTCCCGTATAGCCAGATCGAACTCTATCTAGCCGGCTTGGTTGGGGCGGAGGAAGTGCCCGACCTGTGGGTAGCAGTTGATGGACAGTGGGTCGTGGTCGATCGGAGAAGAGTCGAGACCGAGGCCGGACATCCCGTGTTCTCTGCCAGTGAAGTGCGCGACGTCACGGTCGAGGAGATCATCGCTGAATTCGGGCCGCGAGTGCCCGGGCCGGATGCGTCCCAACGGGAGTTCCGGGCCGCGGTGATCTTGTTGACCGATGCCGACCATCCGGCCACTCCCTCCCAGCTGGAAGAGCTCAGCCAGACTGTCTCGGCCTTCAGCACGAACGGAGATGACGGAAGCAGCAGGTACAACTATTTCGAGGCGACCGGCGGCCGGGCGTCCATCGCTATGGGCGAGCTATCGCAAGCTCGCAAGAGCGCTGCTGGACTGCCGTTCGCACCTGCGTCGTTCGGCGAACCGCCACCTGACTCCTTCTGCTGGACAGAGGGCGTCGGGGACCCGCAATTCGGGCACCGCGAGCCACACGCTCGTGCCGCCAGAACTCACGGTAACGGCGTCACCGTAGATGTCGAGGGAGTCGCAGGGGCCCTGCACGAAACCACCGCCCGGGACTCGCGGGGCGGTGCTGCGAACCGGCCGGAACCGCCGGGCTACCCTCTTGGAAGCTACCTCGCTGGTGCTACTCGATGATTTCAAGAGGATAGCCGGCACGGTGCTCGGCACCGAACAACGTGACCGTGGGGCCTCTTGGTGCGGGCCAAACCAATGAGGCTCGCCAGCACAGTTCAGGTGAGGAGTTCCAGGCCCCTTCCGAGGTGTCCATTACCATCTCAGGGAACTCGAATGGAAACTTCCCTGACTTCGCCTGGTCGGACCAAGGAGATGGCCTCGCGAATCTCCCGCGTGCGGAGGCGAGCATCTGGCCAGGCAGTGGCGAGCAAGACTACGATTCCGATCTGTCACCCCATCAGGTTCTGTTGGTGCCGAAGGTTCTGATCAGTCGCGACGAACACCTCGTAGCCTTCACGTTCCGCTAGGTCGAGCAACTCACCGCTGTCCTTGTCCGACCAGCCTTTCTCAGCAAGCGTGTCTACAGTTGACTTGGAGTCCACGCGAGTTTCTAGTCGTTGCTATCTCCGACCAAGCCACTCGATCATTGCAATTCCATGGATCCGACTTCGGTTCCCGACTCAAGTGTCACGTCCATCCCAAACGGTCAGCGGCGCGGCGCAACTCGGCTGGCACGGGCAGACCGGCGCCATCAGAGCCGCGTCATTCGAGGACTTCGGCGTTCTTCCGGGAAGCCCATTTGACTTGGATGCGGAAAGCGCCCACAGAGGATGCGCGCCTTTCGATGGCGTGAAAGGAATCTCGGGCAAGCACTCCGGAGCACTGGCTTACTTTTCCTGGACGGTCTGGCACCGGCAAGCGGAGTCTGGGATGCGAGGCGGCCGTGCGGAGCCCTCATTCGAGAGCTTGCCGGTGCCGCAGGGCTGACTTGGGCGCGTATCGGCACCAGCGATGAAGTACGTGGTGGTTCCGAGCGTTACGCAACTAAAATGTCCTTCTGGCCATTATAATTGCGCAAGCGCACAGTTGTTGCGCAAAGTGACGGATGCAGAGTTTCGCAGCCCAGTCGCGGCCCCGCAGGCTGGGGCGCTGGCTCCGGATGCCTTGCCGGAGAGTTAAGAGAGTAGGAATTGGGGTCTTACCTTGGTGCTTACACCCGTGCCTGTTGCGCCAGAACCAATCGTTACGCAACGTCATAGCTATTCCGCAATATAAGAAGGAAAAACACCCTAGATGCTGCGCATAGACTCAGAGTTCGGTACATCTTCCGATTAGAGTTGTCGTGTGATTGGGCTGCAGCGCAACCGCCGCGGCGGCCACAGTGTGGGTGAAGCCCGGTGCATCCTGCGGTTGGCTCTGGTGCGGAGCGCGACGCAGCGCCAGTTCGCCGGGAAGTGGCTGGTCGGAGGGCAGGCTACAACCGCAAAAACTGGACATCCTAGATCAGAAGATATTGCGGCGGATCAGGTGCCCTGCTCCAAACGGAGAGAGCCTCTAACCCCCTGTCCCTGGCGATGTTACGACGCCAACACGCATCTCACTGCCTCTCCTGATGTGCCGAAGTCTGAGACTACCATAATTGCGCAAGCATCCCGGAAACATGCGCAACCCTGATGCCTAAATTGATACCTGAGAAAGACCTGCGAGCGATCGAGACAGTGGTTCGCGGTCAATCGGGAGCCATCTCGGCTAGGGAAATTGCTAGTCGTCTACCGTCAGCTCTTTCACACCGCACCCTTCAATTCCGCCTGAAGCGCCTCGTCGAAAACGGGTGCCTCGTGAGGCTCGGCACGAGAAGTCGCGCCGCGTACTCCCTGCCACTGACAGCGAGCGAACCAGCACCGTCCGAAATAACGATTCCGCTGTCGGAAAGAAGCGTCAGGCTCGAGGCAGCCCTCAAGCATCCTCCACAGACCAGGACTCCTGTCGGCTACCACCGGGACATTCTCGACTCCTATCGACCGAACTCAAGCGCCTATCTTGACCTGGGAACTCGCATCGAGCTCGGGAATGCCGGCCGTCCCAGGACGGGACAACACCCGGCCGGGACATACGCTAAGCGAATCCTGCAACGGCTCCTGATCGATCTGTCATGGAACTCGAGTCGCCTAGATGGGAACACCTATTCGCTGCTCGACACTCAGCGCCTAATCGAATTAGGAGCGGCCGCCAAGGGTAAAGGCGCCTTCGAAACACAAATGATCCTCAATCACAAGGAAGCGCTTCGCTTCCTTGTCGAGGGTGTTGATGAAATCGGCTTCAATCGCTACACGATCTGCAATCTGCACGCCACGCTTGCGAACAATCTTCTGCCCGACGAGCGGGCGGTGGGCAGACTGAGACGCATTCCCGTGGGCATTGAGGGATCGGTGTTCCATCCGCTTGAAGTGCCGCAGCTCATCGAGGAGTGCTTTGACGAGATTCTTGGCAAGGCTGAAGCCATCCGGGATCCGCTCGAGCAGTCCTTCTTTGCGATGGTCCACCTGCCGTACCTGCAGCCGTTCGACGACGTCAACAAGTGCGTGGCGAGGCTCTCCGCGAACATTCCGCTGATCAACGCGAACCTGTCACCCCTTTCCTTTGTGGATGTGCCGAGATCCCTGTACACCCGGGCGATGTTGGCGGTCTACGAGTTGAAAGACACGAGCTTGCTTAGAGATGTCTTTCACTGGGCCTATACGCGGTCCGCGGCCCGGTACGCAGCCATCCGGCAGTCGCTGGGCGAACCCGACCCGATGCGCCTACGCTACCGTGACGATCTCCGCGAGCTGATCAGCGAGATCATCCGGATGCGCATCGACCGCAAATCGGCGAGCGGTCACATCGAACGGTGGTCACAGGCGAGAATCGACACCGGGATGAGAGAGCGCTTTCGCCAGGCGGTCGAGAGCGACCTGCTTGCCTTGAATCGCGAGAATTTCGCACGCTTCCGAGTGCGACTCTCCGAGTTTGAGGCTTGGTGGCAGGTCTGGGCTGGGGAGGCCGATCCCGGATTCGAGTAATCCGGACTGCTCCAGCGACATCGGCCGGTGCGACGCATTGCAAGCGCTTCGAACAGTTCGATGTACCCGAACACGGACTATGTCAACCCAAGTACTGGGCTTGGCGCCCATGTTCGTTCTTGCCTTGAGAACATGGATGCGCCAAGTCCAGTCATGATCCGGGTTCAGAACAAGAGCTTCAGACCGAACTGAAGCTGTCGGTTGTCTTGGGCCGTGCCTCCAATGACTCCTGCGTTGCGGTTTCCGATGGAGAGACCGGGCAGGCCGAAATGAGGGCGGTTGAAGAGATTGAACGCCTCGAACCGAAACTCGATCTTCGAGGTCTCGCTCAGCGCAAGCGGGAAATTGCGGTGCAAGGCGAAGTTGACCATGTTGGTACCCGGCCCGTAAAGGATATTGCGGCCCGAGTTTCCGAAAGTGTACCGCTCGGGGAACACAAAGGCGTCAACGTCGAAGTAGCGGTCGATCGTCGGATTGGAGAGTGTACCGTCCCGGACACGGTCGGGCCGCGAAGTCGTACCCGTATTGGCGTTGTCGAAGTTGAGCGCCGGCGTGAATGGTATGCCATCGGAGAACGTGACAATCCCGGACAGGTCCCATCCGCCGAGCACGTGCTTGAGCGGGCCCTCGCTGAAAGGCAAGCTATAGACACCGCTGAACACGAAGCGATTTGGGATGTTGTGGTTCGAGGGTCCTCGATTCGCCTCGAGGTTACGGCTGTCCTGGATGCCTCCGTAATCCCCAGAGGGGCCGCAAGCGTCGCAGTTGCCGAGATTGCTGGCGGTGTCCAGCGATCGCCCGTGCGTAAATGCGGTCAGGAATGACAGCCCGCCGCTGAACCGCTTTTCCAGACGGGTCGAGACTCCGTGGTAACTGCTGGTTGCCCAAGGCTCAGTTCGGAAAATCCGCGCTCTGGTGTATTGGCCGTGCGGGCGCCGGTTGTTCGGCGAGCCTGGCCCCGGTGTCGGCTGATTGCCCTCGTAGGATGCGTAGAGGTTCCGACCAGAGTTGCCCACGTAGTTGACCTCCCACATGATGTTTCCCGGCAACTGCTTCTGAAGGCTGAAGTTCCATTGCTGAATAGTCGGCATGTCCAGCGTTTGGAACCAGCTCCGCAGTCGGGCTGTCGAGCTCGGATTGAGCACAAAGTCCTGGGGCGCGACAGGGTCCGGCCGAGGAGGTAGAGAGCTACTCAAGGGGATGGTGCTAGACGGATTCAATTGATCGCTAGGCAGCGCGATACCGCCGAATCCGAAGAACGGCGGGTTGTTCGTCATGCGGCGGTTTACGCCCGTCCCTTCGTCTTGCCCGTAGAACACGCCATAACCGCCCCGAATCACAAGCCCTTCGATCACTCTGAACGCGAACCCGAATCGCGGAGCGATATTGTTCATATCGGTGTTCAGCAGGCTACGAGGCATACGGTCGTCGCCCGCGAGGATCAGTTGCCCGAACAGAGCATCCTCGGGCTCGAGGATGAAGTTGGCCATCCGGTTGTCGAGTTCGATGAAAGGCTGAGTCAGTTCGTACCGGACGCCGAGATTCAGTGTCAACCGGGAGTTGATCTGCCAATCATCCTGGAAGTACCAGTAGAGGTTCTGCTGCTGTTCCCTCGCTGTAGCGCGAGTCCCCGTTTGTATTCGATTCGGAAGCCCCAGCAGGAGGTCGGCAACCGACGAGCCCGTCCCAGGCCGGGCCTGCGGATCCTGGCTAAAGACCCCGTTGAAACTAAAGCTCCCACGACCCGCGAGGGTCGCCGAGGTCTTTGCGCGGATCATCTGGTAGTCGAAGCCGATCTTCGTCGTGTGCCTGCCCTTCACCATCGATAAGTTGTCCGAGAAATTCCACACAGCGGAAGACTTCAGCAGCGGGAGATTGCCAAATCCCGGAGGAGCCACCCCAATCGATGTCAAGCCGGCTAGGCCAAAGGTCGGCGTGCCGCTGGTTACGTCTGGATGCAATGCGCCGGATATGATTTCCTCTCGCGGAGTCAGCCCGTCTTGGTCGACGCCAATCCGGTTCCAAGCGAATCGGAACTCATTGACAATGCTGGGCGAGAACGTCCGCGTATAGCCGTAGCCGATGCTGTACGCGTCTCCCTCGCGGACGACCGGGTTGCCGGCCGGGGTCTCAAAAACAGCGTTCTGCTGAAAGTCGGGGCGGTTGAACGAGTAGCGTCCAAACATGCTGTCCATGTCGCTGACGCGGACATCGCCTCTGCCGGTCAAGTTGTCGGTTCGAATCCCGTTGTTGGGAGCTCTCACGAAGTTGCGAGTAGCCCTGTCGAACACGGGTGCCGGGTACCGCGAGATCAGGTCGCGCCCGACAGCGTCCATTCGGTAGCCCGGGATCTCGTTGTTCGGGAACTGGTCACGGACAAACCCGTCGCCTGCGGGATTTGCACGTGTCGTGAACGGGTCGAAGACGCTGCGGTCGCCGAATTGGCCCGACCGTTCCGCCGACTGGGGCACGTTGGCGGTCAGCGTGGTTCCCTGGGTAATGTGTGTGCGCTGATATGCGGCATGCCAAAACACTCGGTTGCTCACTATGGGCCCACCCAGCGCACCACCAGCTTGGTGCTGGATATAGAGCGGATCAACCGTTGTTGGCGGTGCGAAGTAATCCCTAGCGTCGAGATTGTCATTGCGCAGGAACCAGAACGCGGAGCCGTGGTACTCGTTGGTGCCGCTCTTGGTCACAACATTCACGACAGCACCCGCAGAGGCACCGTATTCAGCCGAGAAGTTGCTGGTGTTCACTTTGAACTCCTCGACTGCCTCCAGCGACGGACGCATCGCGTCGCGCTGCCGGTTGTCGAGTCCACGCAAATAGTTCACGTTGCGGGCGCCGTCCAGCAGGTAGGCGTTCTGGTAGCCGCGGTTGCCGTAGGCCGAATAGGTCTTGTCGCGAGAGCGGGTGTTTGGAACGGTCCCTGCGGTGAGATTGCCGAGATCCAAGTAGTTGCGGCCATTCAGCGGCAGCTTCTGAATAGTCGTCTCGCCTACTACCTGCCCAATGCTGTGCGTTGTCTCTTCGAGTTGTACGGCCATGGCCTCGACAGTGACTTGCTCTGTGACTGTACCCGGCTCCAGAACTAGCCGCAGACTGATCACATCGTCCACTCGCAACTGGACGCCGGACTGCACGTACTGCTTGAAACCCTCAAGCTCGGTTGCGACGTCATAGGTTCCCGGTCTCAGCAGGGGAGCTGAAAAGCGCCCAACCTCGTTCGACTCGACTCGGCGGACTAACTCACCGGTGTCGGTGTTCGTGATCTGAACTGCGGCCCCGGGAATCACCGCGCCGGACTGGTCCAGCACCGTGCCCGTGATCTGGCCGGTTGACGTCTGAGCGTTTGCCGTGGCCAACACGCAAGCAAACGCCAAGCCGGTGACTAGGATTGAAAAGAACTTGGACCTCATTTTCGGCCCTCCTTGCTGTGGACTGATGCCAGCGCCTACGGCCGGTGGCCTCGCGCTAAGCGCATTCTAAGCCGAATCTCCACGGAATGTCAGAGATGCTACGAAGGATTTGACGATTGCGGGGCGGGCGAGGTTGATTTCGCGTAACTTCTTCAGTTACAAGCAGTTAGATTTCGATCCCCGGATCAAGTTCTGCATAGTGCGCGGAAACACTGACCCGGCTGCTCAGATTGCAAATTCGGCGAGACTCGCGATGCCTCGCGCTCTATCAACTCTGGGCGTTCGCAAGGGACCAAGCACAGCCAGCGGCAGTGCGACGGAACAAACTCTCAGCCAGCAAGGCGCTGTAACCCGTCTATCTGCGGTGTCACGCCAGCCATCTCAGCTATGCTCGGAGGGGCGGTCGGGAGGTTCGACAGTAGTGTCGCGCACGATCTTGCCGTCCCTGAAGACCGTTACATATCCGGAGGTTTCGATGGCTCTCCTACGGGCAATTACGGCTGCTCTTCGCAGTGCCTCCAATGCTGATGCAGAGTCGGATCCCGGTGGTCCCTTTGAAGTTGTGTCTTTCCTTTGCTTCGTCATGATCGACTCCCCTCTTCTAAGAGTATCGGTGTCTCCCCGGAATTGTCGTATACAGCCCATTCGTCGACGAGATTACGGTAAATCGTCTCAAAGTTCCGCCAACCTGAGTCAAATCGGCGACGGACAATCGATTCCGGAACATAGTGTCCTCCCTCGTGCACCCGGTGCCTGACCCGGTCGATGGCCAGTTGAGGGTTAGGCAACCGCAGAAAGAAGAGCTTGACCCAGTACCCCTGCTGCTGCCAGCGCGGGATCATGCTAGCGTAGGTTCGCCCGCTGAGTGTTCTCTCGAAGGCGAAGCTCTCACCCCTCGTCACGTACTCGCTGATCAGGTGCAACATCACCCTGCCAGCCCGGATTGCCGAGGGTTCCGGACGGAAGGGACTGATCCCCGCTGCGATGAGATCGGCGTTAGTGAAGGTCAGGCAGCTTGCTTCGTTCGGAAGGTACTCCAATGCGAAGGATGTCTTCCTGGCGCCGTTAGGGCCGGCGACGATAAACACTGTCTTCATGCTTGGGGTCACTCCAGGCCTCCCCACAGGCTTCCGCCGCCCCGTAAGTGGAGGCTCGTGTGGTCGCACGTGCAGCGGGTCCCATGCTCCGAATGGCCAATCGCCCGAACGAATTGCGTACTCATACCACACTCGACCGCGCCCTTCCGAAGCCGATGACGATGAGATTTGGTATCGCGTGCCTGCGATGCAGGCCCGATCCCATTCGTTGCTGGCGACTTCGACACTGACAGGGGCGACATGGCCAGTGACCTTGATGATCCTGCCCTCGGGTCGATGCCGCCAGCAGCTCAACGGAAACCGGCACTGGTGGCACAACCCCACGACAATCTGGACTTCGTATGGTCGCACCTACCGGTTGCGTGGGCTTGGGTATTCCGTCATGGCCCCGGCGCGGGCGAAAGTCCGCCGGTCGAGCCGAGGGTCTATAATCGCCACAGCCGCCCCGCATACTCCGGCCCGACTCGGACCCTTGTCCAATGTCGCGTACACGATGCCATCGAGTGCCGTTTCCGAGCCGAGTGGTCTAGGCAGGGCTGGCAGGGACAGGAGGGCACATTCATGGCAGCGTCGGGATCGGTCTTGGTTCTAGCAGCGGTCACGGCGTTTCTTTCGCAGCCGCTCGCAGCCCAGTTGGCGAGGGATCCCACGGGCATTTCCGCGGACCCCACCGCTGAACCCGTGGTTTTGGTTC